>ERZ777003.4052-NODE-4052-length-12934-cov-3.407563_pt1 | contig 12934 bp, 10 predicted proteins | sample MGYA00374956_ERZ777003 | MGnify/ENA primary metagenome ERZ777003 (study PRJEB29302, sample SAMN06268252) | bioreactor metagenome | isolation source: Joint BioEnergy Institute, California, USA | place: USA:Joint BioEnergy Institute, California, USA | collected... | reverse complement strand
CTGATCATGCCGAGACCGATCAGGCCCAGCACGGCGGCCGCCGGCTCGGGCACGGCCTCGACAAAATACTCGATCTGAGCGATCGCCGACGCACGCGTAGCGATCTGCTTGTCGAGGTTGCCGCCCGCGTCATCCGCAGAGACCGCGCTGGCCGTCACGGGAAGGACGATCGTCCCGGGCCCGATGAACAGAGCCAGGTCGGCCGGAGCCGTGAACTCCACAGAATCCGTCTTCTCGTCAAACTGCAGCGGGTACGTAATACCCGAGGGGCCGCTGTAATCCGTGACGCCGTCGTAGGCGTCGAGATCCGCCACCACGTGGAAGCCCGGCAGGACGATCACCAGGTTGGTGTTGTCCGGACGCTTCAGCGTGATCGTGCCGTTGATCGACTGCGTCACCTGCTTGGCCGACGAGTCGGTGTTCTCAAGGGCAATCTCGCTCTCGATGTAGCCGGTGAGGGTCAGCCGAACCTTCACGAGCTGCTTGCCCGGGTTCGCGGCCGGATCCCACTTATCCAGCTCGAGCGTCTCACTCCAGTTCGTCGTCTGGGGCGGCGAGACCTGATCGATCAGGTCGGCAGGGGCAGTCGCCGCCACCCCGCCCGTCAGAGCGAGTGCCGCCAACGCGGTACAAAGCTTCTTCCCAATCCTCATTCCGTCTCTCCTTTTCGCCGGTTCTGCCGGTAAAGGGTTTCTGCCGACGGAGGGCCATACCCCCCTAGATGACGTAAATTCGGCACCTACGTTTCGACTATATCGACGCAGCTCAGCAATTCAAGCCTTTTGCGGGCCTGAACCCGAGCCATGTCAAAAATTCCATTATCGGGCGAATGCTCAGCAGCGATCCACCCGCGTTCTACAACGCGGAAAAGAACGGCCAAGCACATCAGCGGAAGACTTGGCAGTACCTGGAGGAAACCACTCAGAGGGAGAGGTCATCTCTCACAGACAGCCCAAGATCTTCTCGGCCCATTGGGCACAAGAGCCCAACCGTTGCCATTCTATGGAAACGCAACAGTCAGTCAAGTTCCAATTTTTTCATTAAGTCCGGCAAAATGGGAGGCTACATGCAGCGGGAGTGCTCCGAAACGGTCCTTTGTCCGATAAAAGCAGGGCTTCGGGACCTATTCCTCGAGTCCGGCTGGCAGACCTTCGGGGAACTGTCGCCGAATTTCCGTCTCGATTCTTTCCAGCCGCCGCTCGGGATTCGGATGGGTGCTGAAGAGCTCGGGCGGGCGGCCGGTGCTGCGACCCGCCTCGGCCAGCACCTCCATCACCCGGAGCATGCCGTGCGGGTCGTACCCGGCCTCGGCCATGAACTGCACGCCCAGGCGATCTGACTCGATTTCGTCATCCCGGCCGTACTTAAGCGTGATGAGCTGACCGACCAGCGCGGCGATGGCGGCATTTCGCATCGTCGACGGACGATCCGGGTCGTACGTGGCGATGACGGCCGCCCCGGTCAGGCCCTGGGTGAGTCGTGCCTTGGCAAGATGCTCGGCGCCGTGCCGGGCGACGACGTGGGCGATCTCGTGGCCGAGGACGCCCGCGAGCTGCCCGTCCGTGCTGAGCTGATCGTACAGAGCCTGCGTGATGAAGACCTGACCGCCCGGCAGGGCGAAGGCGTTGATGGTTTTTCGATCGGCCAGCAGGTGGAACTCGAACGGGTAGTCGCTCTGGCCGGCGGCGGAGCGCTGCACGATGCGGTGACCAACGCGATCGACGCGCGCCTGGCCTTCCTGGTCGGCGCTGAGCCCGCCGTGCTGAGCGGCCATCTCCGGTGCGGCCTGCAGGCCGATCGCGACCTCCTGCTCGCGCGTCATGTCCACGTACTGCGTCTCCTGCGTGACCGGATTGAACGAGCGTGTGCCCAGATAAGACACGACGGAGAACAGGGCAATGACCAGCGCGATGATGATCCGTGGATGGATGCGCGCCGGCCGGCGCGAGCATTGAGCCTGATGCATGGAGATGCCTCGTGTTGCGCCCGAGGTCCGGACGGTTGTCTCATTCTAGAACGGTCGTCGGGCGATGGATCGAAGCATTTCCCGTGCAGGGAAGCTCAGCAACGAGATGAGAGCATGAACCGCAAGCGAGTGCCTACACGTGGTGATGAGTGATGAGTAATAAGTGCCTGTGTGGGCACACACGGCCAAATGATGGCGAACCGATGGAGCGTTATCCGCGACCGCAGGGAGCGCGGCCCCGCCCACGTCTCGCCAGATGGGCTGATAGCCGACAGCTGAGAGCCGATAGCCAACTCGGGCAGTGCCCGATCGGTGATCGGGTCTGCCCGAGCCAAGAGACGGTCGCACAGCCCGCCTATGCCTGAGGCGCCTGCACGTTGGCGGTGCTTTCCGCGATCTGCGTCAGCCGCTGATCGGCCTGTTTCTCCTCTTCGAGCGTCTGGGCCAGGATCTGAGCGACATCATGCCGGCCGAGGGTCTGGGCGAGCGTGCGGAGGGTGCCATAGCTGGCGATTTCGTAGTGCTCGACCTTCTGGGCGGCCGCAATGAGCGCGGCGTCGCGCACGGCGTCGTCGCCGCTGGAGTCAATGATCTCCTCGCCCTCGCGGATCAGGCCCTTCATCGCCTCGCAGGTCTCGCGTTCGTTGCTGCAGTTGAGCATCGAGAAGACCCGTTCGAGACGGCCGACATGCCCCTGCGTCTGGCCGAGGTGCTCGCGCAGGGCTGCCTTGAGCTGCTGATGCGTGGCCGCGCTTTCCATCTTGGGCAGCGCATTCAGCAGCCGTTGTTCGGCATCGTATAGATCCTGAAGCTGCTCGATGAGCAGGTCATCCAGCGTATTGAACGTGTGTGAACTGAACATGCCCATGATGGCACTCCTTCTGACGGCTCTCGCCGACACACAATCTGTAGTGACGCTGATGCGCAGGAATCAACCTGAACGGGGGATTTGCGTTGCAGTTGTCGGTCGGGCATTGCCCGACCCGGCTGTTAGCTTTCGGCTGTCGGCGGTCGGCCGGACCGAGCTTCGTGACGTGGATGATGTGCGAGGCGTGGGCAGGGGCCGCGCTCCCTGCGGTCGCGGCTAAACATGCAGGTCGGGCATTGCCCAACACTCTGAGATGTTGCGGATCGCGCTGGTCGCCATCATTTGGCCGTGTGTGCGCCCGACAATTACTCATCACTCATGACTCATTACTCATCACCGCGTGTTGGACACTCGCTTGCGCTTCGTGCTCTGATGGGTGGCATGGCGATCGCTGTTGATCGCCATGCACAGCGTTCGGGAGGTGTGCACGGTTCGTTTCAGGAGGCCGCTGCGAAGCCCGTCAGGCACGCATCACTCATGACTCATCACTGTTCGGCGTGTCACTCGACACGCGGCCCTCCGCACTCAGCACTTTCCCGAATGGGCGCTGTTCGAAGAACCGCGAGACGATCGCGCGGAGTTGCTCCTGGATCTTTTCGGGCGACGGGCGTGCGCTGACGGTCTGAAACCCAAACTCCTCTGCCATGCGGTTGTACTCGCGGATCAGCATCGTCTGGTAGCGCTTGAAGCTGTCGTACGGGTCGTCGCCGAGCGCGAGGTCCATGCCGGCCTCGAAGACGTCCAGGTCGCCGCGCGGGATCACGCGCCGGATCAGCGTGGCCACGTCGATCTTCATGTAGAGCACCAGATGCGGGATCGGCGCGAAGCCGTACAGGTCGCGCGCCCACTGGCGATCCACGCCGCGCACGACGTCGCGTGCGATAGCTGTGAAAACGTACCGGTCTGCCAGGACGACGAAGCCGCTGCGCAGCGCGGGGATGATCTCTTTTTCGAGCCGGTCGGCAAAGTCGGCCGCATAGAGGAGGGCATACGTGAAGCGGTTGAGGCGGCGGCCCTTCTTGGCCTCGGTGATCGTGCGGCCGATGAGCGGGCTGCGGGTCCAGCCGGTCTCCACGACGCCATAGCCCTGCACCTCGAGCCACTCGCGCAGCATGGCGAGCTGCATCGAGCGCCCGACGCCGTCGGTGCCTTCGAGCGTGATCAGCACGCCCGGAAAGTCGCCCGGCCGGAGGTAGGGGAGTCCTTCACCGAAGAATTGCAGTTGGGGCATATCCAGTTGCCAGTTTCCAGTCGTCAGTTATCAGTCTGCAGGTCGGGCCGGCAGGCCCGACGCCTCAGGCTGAGATATCGCGGATAACGCTCGATCCGTCGCCATCATGTGGCCGGGAGTGCGCCCGACAGGCACTCATCACTCATTAGTCATCACTCATCACCGCGTGTTGGGCACTCGCTTGCGCTTCGTGCTCTGATGGGGCACTCGCTGGCGCGTCGTGCTCCGATGAGGCACTCGCTCGCGCGTCGTGCTCTGATGATCGCGCGTTCGCTACGCGATGCGCGGGCGGAGCGAGCATTCCGCGAGCTTCTCCTCGAAGACCGCGCGAACGCGGCGCTGCTGTTCGGCGATGCTGCCGGTTGCATCGATCACGGTAAAGTCGCTCTCGTCGGCCATGCGGTCGTACTCGGCCAGCACGCGGCCCTGGAAGATGCGGAAACTCTCCACCGGGTCGGGATGCAGGCCCAGATCCATGCCGGCCTCAAAGTCCTTGAGCACCTGCCGCGACATGGTGAGCCGCCGCAGCGCCTCGTCGATCGTCACACGGAAGTAGAACGCGACGTCCGGCTTCGGCGCGAAGCGATAGACCTTGCGCACCCACGTCAGCGAGCAGCCGCGCACCACATCGCGCGCGAACGCCGTGTACACATATCGGTCCGCGAGCACCACCATGCCGGCCTTGAGCGGCGGCAGGATGTTGAACACGAGTCGATGTGCGAAGTCCGTCGTGTGCAGGAGGCTGAACGTGGTGGGCGTCAGGCTTCGCTTGCGCTTGCCGCGCCGTGTGGTCTTGCGGACCAGGTCGGCCGAGTTCCACTCGGTGAGATGCACCTGGAAGCCGCGCGACGTGAGCCAGCGCTCGAGCAGCCGAATCTGCGTGCTCTTCCCGGAGCCGTCGATGCCCTCCACGATGATGAGCCGGCCGGGGTAGTTGTGCGGCTGAAGCGTCAGGTCGTTACTCATGCGATGCTCACCCCTGCGGTGCGCCGGTCGGAACGATGCTCAGCCGGCATTTCCATGCGCGCTCGAAGTATGCCTTCTGTCGACGGGCCGTCCAGAGCTCGAGTTCGGCGTCCTGATCGGTATGCACGTACACGGTGATGTCGCCGTCGGCATGCATCGCACTCACCGACCGGACGACCGAGTAATGCGTGCGGTCCAGCGCGTTGGCCAGCCGCAGCAGCGCGATCAGTCGGCGCACCGGGCGACGATGAGCGCGCGGCAGATGCTGCCAGCTGTAGTGCGACTTGCGCGGACGCCCCTTGCGGTGATAGCGGACCAGATTCGCGATGATCTCGATCTCGTCCTGGCTGAAGCCCTGAAGCCCGCCGTTGCGAACCAGATAGTACGAGTGCTTGTGATGGTTGTCGTGGCTGATCAGATAGCCGATGTCGTGCAGCAGGCAGCCGACACGCAGCAGCTCGCGGTACTGCGGGTCAAGCCGGTGCAGCGGTTCGAGCTGATCGTACAGCTGCAGCGCGAGCCGCGCGACCTGCTCGGCATGATCGCGCCGATAGCCGCAGCGCTCGGCGAGCTGGATCACGCTGCGCATGCGCGGATCGGGCCAGGTCGCGCGGGCGAGCAGACGATCGCGGTGTCGCGCGATGTGATCGATGATGATGCCCTCGCGCAGCGCGCTGTCGCAGTGCTGAACCTGATCCACATCGAAGGCGCGCATCACGCTCAGAAGCAGCATGGCGGCCGGGAGGATCACATCGACCCGACGACTGTCGAGGCCGGGAACGCTGAGCCGCTGCGCACGCGTCATGCCGGCCAGGTCGGAGACGAGCGCCTTGAGTTCGTCACGGCGGATCGTGAGCTGCGTGACGGGTTCGATCTCCGCCGCGCCGCGACGCAGCGTGCAGATCGTCGCCAGGTTGCCGACTGTGCCCGATGTGGCGATGCAGCGCGCGAACCGGCGCGGGCCGATGCGCGCGAAGAGCGGTTCGAGCTGCTGCTCGATGTGCCGGCGCATGGCCTTGAGCTCGTCAGCCGCCGGAGGATCGCTGCGCAGGAAGAGTTCGCTCAGCCGTGCCCCGCCGAGCTTGAGGCTCGCGAGGATCTCCGCGCGTTCGGTGTTGCCGACGATCACCTCGACGCTGCCGCCGCCGATATCGACGATCAGGCTCGCACTCGGCCCCAGATCGACCGCATGTCGCACGCCCAGATAGATGAGCCGTGCCTCCTCCTCGGCGCTGATCACGTGCAGGTCGATGCCGAGTTCGTCGTGGACGCGCGCCACGAAGTCGCCGCCATTGCGCGCCTCGCGAACCGCGCTGGTTGCGACGGCCCGGAGCTGCGTGACCTCGCGGAGCTGGGCTAACTTGGCGAATCGGCGCAGGACGGCCATGGCCGTCTCGATCGCGCCGGGCGTCAGGATGTGCTGCGCGAAACCGCCACGGCCGATCTGTACCATCTCCTTGTCCTGTCCGACGACGCGGAAGTCGCCCTCGGGCGTGATCTCGGCCATCACCAGGTGGATGCTGTTCGTGCCGACGTCGATGGCGCCGAACTTCGTGACCGGCGGCCGGGGGAGAGGATCGGACGGCCGTGATGTTTCAGGAGTCGACGCTTCCCCGGCGGGGCGCAGTGCATCCGGCGCGACCACGTCGTGCCTCTCGATGCTGGTATGCGTCGCGGACATGGCCTGTCTCCCGTCGCGTCGGCCGGCGTCGGCGATGCGCGCCTGCCTGAAGGCATGATAGCCCATCACGAGCCGGTCGGCAGATGTTCGCAGCAGGCTGTGTCGGATGATTGTGTTGATCGAAGGGATACGTGGGCCGGTGCGGCGTCCGATGGCGGGGCCGGACGCCGCGTTGACGAACCCGGGGGGATGGATCCACTCACTGCGGCGGTGTGAAGCTGCTCCTCACCCTTCGCGCCAATCCGTGCGTTTCTACAAATTCCAAGCTCATGAGTCAAGCCTTTTCACACGGCGCCGTGATGAATCGGTCGCAAGAACGGTAGAGGTGTGCACATTTTGGTGGAACGATGTACTGCCGCGTGTGAGCCCATTTTCGAGGTTCCTCGGACCGGAAGCGCAGCTTTATCGGTCGTTGAATTAGAGTTGCCGGTTTCCAGTTACCAGCAGGTCGGATCTCGCCCGACAGGTACGCATCGCATGACCATCACTCATCACCGCGCTGGGGCACTCGCTTGCGCTTCGCGCTCTGATTCGGTGGCACTCGCTCGCGCTTCGCGCTCTGATGGTTGACTCGCCCGTTCGCCCGACAGGACGCATCACTCATCCTCATCACCGTCAAGCGGCAGGCGTTGGTGATGCAGCGCGCCAACTTTCGAACCACTCCGCCGGCCAGTAGAGCCACAACCCCACGGCGATTCCGATCAGCGTGCCGACGATGAGCACGATCTTGATGGCCGTCACCGCGCGTTCGAGGCGCACGACATTGGCCGGGTCGCGCGCGTACGCTTCGAGCAGCCGCATGCGATTGGCGATGCTCGAATGCCGCCAGCTCCGTGCCTCTTTGGGGATGCCGTTGAGCGTTGCGATGCGATCGAGCGCGTCGGCGAACACGTGTGCGGCCGTCGAGCAGAGCGCACGCGAGGTCGGACCATCGGGCGGCGCGGCCGTCCCGTGCAGATGGCAGGGCCGGTCGCAGGCGTGCGCCGGTGGTGTGATGCTCCGCGCGCCGAACAGGTCGGCCTGCCATTCGAACCGTCGCGAGACGAACCCGAAGCCCAGACCCCAGATCACGATCATCAGCGCGACCGAAGCCATCTGAAGGTAATCGGTCAGCAGTTTCATCGGGGGGAAATATGCCGGATAGGTGCGCGCCGCCCAGGCGACCAGCTCGAAGACGCCGCCGACGATGAACATGCTGCAGATGGCGAACAGCATGTAGAACTCGATGTGGCGATGCTTCACATGGCCGGCCTCATGTCCGAAGACCGCCTCGATCTTCTGATCGTCCATCGTTTCGATGAGGCCGTCAGACAGCAGGATGTAGCGGACCGGCGCGGCGATACCCATGACGGCCGCATTGACCACCATGCCGTCGCTCTCCCAAATGAGAATGCGGCGATAGGTCAGGCCGATGCGCCGGCAGAGCGCTTCGAGCCGATCGCGCAGCTCGCCCGGCGGAAGCACGCGCGTATGCCAGATATAGCGGAGCATCACCGGCGCGATCAGGAACACGAGGCCGGACGTCACCGCCATCACCGCCTGCTCGGCCCAGGCCAGATGCGTGATCGCCCGAATCTGCTGGCTGTAGGCCGTCGCGAAGTCGTTGGCGATCACGACGGGGATCATCGGAACGTAGATGATCAGCACGTTCTGGCGGAGGTTGAAGCTGAGGTACTGGCCGAGTCGCCACACCGGCCGGGCGGGTGCGAGCGACCAGAGACTCAGCTCCAGCGCCACCTGACGGATCGCACGATCGGCCGGGTAGAGCGCGATCCAGCCCGCCAGAATCGACAGCAGGAATGGCAGCAAAATGATGACTTCGTCCAGCGCCCAGATGCGCGGCAGCGCTTCCCAGCTGCGGACGATCCGCACCCAGTCCGTGCCGTAGATCCCGGCGACCAGACCGGCCAGGAGCACGCCGCCCAAGGTGGTGCCTCCCTGGGCCAGAGATTGCTGAGCAGAGGACAGTCGCTCCGGATGGCGATCGAGCCGCCGGCAGACCCGACGCGCGTAGACCAGCCCGGTAGCCGCGGCGAGCACGACCTGGCCGATGACCACGGCCCACGTCCCTGCGACCGACTCGATCCGCCGCCAGGGCGGGCCGTCCTCGGGGACGCTCAGTACGATCGCGAATGCCGCAAATACAAGGAACAGCATAAGTTACCGTTGGTTCGTCCGTTGCCGGCCTCCCTCGACCGGCTGCGGGACGAGGAGCTGTCACAGCGATTCGAAGCGATCGCCCGGCCGGACGTGACGCCCGTTCACGAAGTCGTGCCAGCCCATCACACGTTTGCCAGCCGGCTGCAGGGCGTGAATCTCAAGGGTGCCGCGGCCGGTGGCGACGGTCATCTGCGGGGTGATCGTCCCTGGCGGCTCGGAACTTTCACTCGGTATGGGTGTGACGGCCGCCAGCGTGACCTCCTCCTGGCGTCCCTCGGCCGACACGTACCGGCATCGTGCCCCCGGCCAAGACCACATCGCCCGACACCGCCGCGCGAGCTCCTCGGCCGATGCTGCGAAGTTCAGATTGCCGTCCGCTTTCGAAAGTTTCGGCGCCAGCGTGACTTGTGATTCATCCTGCGGCTCGCCCGGCGGCAGGGGGTTCTCGGCATGCAGGGCCAGGGCGGCCTTGATCGCATCACAGCCGATGCCCGAGAGACGATCGTGAAGCTCCGAGGCCGTCTCGAACGGACCAATCTTCGTGTACCGGCGGATCAGCACCGGGCCGGCGTCCATCCGGTCGACCAGACGGAACACCGATACGCCGGTTTCGGTCTCGCCGGCGAGGATGGCGGCTGCAATCGGCCCGGCACCCCGGTATTTCGGCAGCAGCGACGCGTGGATGTTCACGCACTGGCTGGGGAACAGGTTGCGCAGCGGCTCCCTGAGCTTCTGGCCGAATGCGACGACCACGCCGATGTCGGCGCCGAGTCCGCGCAGCGTCTCGAGATAGGCCGGATCGTTCACATTCGCGACGCGGTCGAGCGGCAGGCCAAGCTCCAGCGCCCATTGGGACACCGGGGTCGGGGTGGGGGCCTTGCCTCGGCCGGCGGGCCGGTCTGGCTGCGAGACCACCCGCACCACCTCGTGCTCGCTGTCGAGCAGCGAACGGAGGCTGGGAACTGCGAACTCACCCGAACCAAAGAAAACGATGCGCATGCCGGCTCCCATGAGAGCAGTGATGATATGCCGAATCGGCCGGTTGAGCCATGACCAGGACGACCGCACGGCGGGGCGCTTTGTATCGGCGTACGGGCCGGCGTTAGGATCAGGCGATGGCAGCAGATCCCCGCGAGCAGGCCCTGACCTATTTGCGTGAGCAACTCGGAACGGCCGCGCCGACTACGCTCGAGGAGTTCGGCCATTTCGAGGATTCACCGCTCGAAGGCGAGGGGGCGGTGACGCTCTACCGCTTCGCGGCGGCCGTCGGCGGCGTCGAGCTGGCGTCGTATATCGTCGCCGCGGGCGAAACCGAGCCCAACTACTATCCCGCGTACGACCTGTCGCCGGAGGAGGCCTATCACCTGCACCTGGGCACGCGGTTCATGCTCGTGGTGGGCGTGAGCCAGATGCCGGCCGCGGATGTTCCGCCCGGCGAGCTGGAGCGACTCGCGTCACTCGTGCGCGGCGTCGTGCCGGATCGGACCGTATCGGAGCTCACACTCCTGACGGCCTTTCGCGTGGAGGATGGACGTCATCTCGTCGCACGGGGGAGCATCGACGGCCATGAGGTGTACCTGTTGGGCGGAGACATGCCTCTCGGGTTCTATCAGCGCTTGTCGCTGCCGCCGCAGGTCGTTTATCGCATTCATCTGGGACAGGTTCTGAGGCTCGAGCCGTCCGAAAGCGGGCCCGGAGAAGAGGAGCAGCCGTGACAGAAACCTCAGCCGGGGCGGCGTATAATGCGGGGGTGAGGATCGGAGCCCGATGGATCATCGCTCTGGCTGCGGTGACGTGTGCGGCCGGCTGTGAGCCGCAGACGCGCGTGTGCCTGTTTCAGCCGGGCCTGCCCGGACGTCAGGCGGAAGTGGATCTGAGCAGTGAGCTCGCCTACTGGACGGGTGACTCGGAAGTGGAACGTTACCTGGTGGAGTTTCCGCTGCCGGGTGCAACGGTCGGCCGTCCGATGTACCTCCTTTACTTCCGGCTGCCTGCGGACAAGGGCGACCGGGAGCGCCAGTACAACCCCGCGGATCTGGGCGGGTTCCTGATTCAGACGCGCGGCCGCTATGCCGGTCTGGTCAGCCTCACCGGCGGGACGATTCGAATCACCTCGGCGAGCGACAGGACGCGCCGACTCGACGTGGATGTGTACGGCGAGGATGGCATGCGAGTGCGCGGCAGGGTTCGCGCTGTCCGGGATGAGGGTGAGATACGCTGGTTTGAACAGCATCGTCGGCCGGGCGATGTCCAGGCGCTGATGTCCTGCAAGGGCCGTCCCGGATGACCCGGCGCCGCATGCCCTGATTTCATCAATAGATCATTCCGGCCGCACAGGCAGGCGCGCTCGCGCCGCAGCGGCGGCCGTTTCCCGGGAGACCTATGGCACGCGAACGGCAAAGCGAATGGATCGATGTCACGCGCACGCTGACCAACGGCATGATTGCTTGGCCGTCGGATCCGCCGTTCGAGTATGAGCGCATCAGCGATATCACCGGGCCGGGCACGGCCAACCTGAGCCGCATCGCGACCGGCGTGCACATCGGCACGCACATCGACGCGCCGCTGCACTTCATCCCGGGCGGCGCCGACATCGTGGAAATCCCGCTCTCGCAACTCTGCGGGCCGGCGCTGGTGGTGGAGATGCCCGAGCCGCGCGACATCGCGCTCGAGGATGTGCACCGCCTGCGGCTCGTCGAGGGCGATCGCGTGCTGTTCAAGACGGCCAATAGCGCGCTGTGGGAGCGCGGCGTGTTCGACGAGAACTTCTTCGGGCTCTCGGGCGATGCCGCCATGTGGCTGGTCGAGCAGAACGTCTCGGCCGTCGGGATCGATTACCTTTCCATCGACAGCTACCGCAACGAGGCCAAGCCGGCGCATTACGCGCTGCTGGGCAACGGGGTGATCATCATCGAGAGCCTCGACCTGTCGCGCGTCAGCGCCGGGCGTTACGAGATGATCGCGCTGCCGCTGAAGATCTCGGGCAGTGAAGCCGCTCCGGCGCGCGTGATCCTCCGGCCGATGAAATAACGGATGCCACCTGGCCTCATCCGCGTTCCGTGGGGCCGGTCGGCTCGGTGTGCTGCGAGCGTTGCTGCCTGACGGTACACTGTGGAAGCAATGTCCACCGCGTCGCCCTCCATGACCCGCAGGGCCGAGCATGCGAGGGCATCCCCACGTCCTTTGAGCCCATCTCCCTCGACGAGAACGACTCCTGTTGGGACGCGCGTCGTGAGACATGGCCCCGTTGTAGGGCGGGCATCGCCTGCCACGGACTGTGTCATATACTTCGCCCGTCGTGCAACGGCCGACCTGCCCTGGGTCACATCACAGAACGTTTAGCCGCGACCGCAGGGAGCGCGGCCCTGACCATGCACCGGATACCTGAAACGGTCGCGTCATTGCGATCTGCGCCGCACAAGGCGTCGGGCCTGCCGGCCCGACCTGCAAGCTCGCTCGCCACTGGGGGCGCGAATAGTGTCGGGCAGTGCCCGACAGGGGCATCGCGAGCGCTGGTGATCGACATGCGCGCAGATGTTTATCCGTTTCGCGCCGTCCGGGATCGGTTATCCTGTCGGCAGGACGCTTTTCATAAAGGAATGAGCCGTGATGCACGCACAACCGAGCCGGCGTGACGTTCTTCAGACCCTCAGCGCGGGCGGTCTGTACTGGGCCGTCGGCGGCGCATCGCTTCTGTTGCCGCGCAGCACCGCAGCGGCGTCCGACCGCAGGCATGCGCAGGCCATCGCGCGGATTACCCGGCTTGCGGCCGCATCGGAGATCGCCTCGTACGCGTGGAAGAACCGCGGCCGCGCCCCGGCCGGCTACATCAAGGGCATGGCCGTCAGCTACGCCCGGCTGCACTACGCGCTGAGCCGCGGCGACATCTACGCGCGCGAGATGGCCCGGGCAGTCGGCGACGACGCCACGAAGGATGCGCTCAAACACTACGAGGACATCTTTGCCGAGGCCGGCATGGACAACTCGAAGGACGGCCCGGACACGCTGCGGCACCTGTTCGTGCTGATGCTCGGCGCGGGCATGCGCGAGAGCAGCGGCAAG
>ERZ777003.4047-NODE-4047-length-12953-cov-4.539463_pt1 | contig 12953 bp, 11 predicted proteins | sample MGYA00374956_ERZ777003 | MGnify/ENA primary metagenome ERZ777003 (study PRJEB29302, sample SAMN06268252) | bioreactor metagenome | isolation source: Joint BioEnergy Institute, California, USA | place: USA:Joint BioEnergy Institute, California, USA | collected... | reverse complement strand
GGGGCGCGGTGAGCCACCGGAACCGGCGGCCGACGTCCTCGGCCGCCGCCGGACCCGCCCCCGGGGCGGCGGCGCACACGGCCTCCACGGCGCGCAGCGCCGACCGCACGGCCTCGGCGTCGGCGTCGGGGGCCAGCGCGTGCAGCCGGTCCACGTCGAGGTGGACGTGCGCGGCCAGGAAGCGGCGGTCCTGGCAGTACAGGACCACCCCGGCGTTGATGCACTCGCCGCGGCGCAGGTCGGGGACGACGCGCAGCAGCGCGTACTCGTAGGGGAGGCGGGTCATCGGACGGTCTCCGGAAGCCAGGAGCGGTCGGCGACACGGGCCAGCAGGTGGCGCACGTAGGCGTCGCGCACCTCGTCGGGCGAGGCGAAGCCGGGCTCGTCGGCGAGCCACCGGTCGGGGACGAGCGCGGTGACCTCGGCCAGCAGCGCACGGGTGATGCGGGGGGCGAGCGCGGCGTCGGCGGAGGCCAGGTCGGGGCGGGCGGTGGCCAGCACGTGGTCGTCGGCGTTGTAGGGGCGCAGCACCGCCCCCTCGGCGCCCGGCCAGTTGTGGTGGAAGATCAGGCTGGCCCCGTGGTCGATGAGGTAGGGGCTGCCATGCCACAGCAGCAGGTTGGGGTTGCGCCAGGTGCGGTCCACGTTGCTGGTGAAGGCGTCGAACCACAGGATGCGCCCGGCCAGGTCCGGGCCGAGGGAGTGGACCGCGGGGTCGTAGCCGATGGAGCCCGGCAGGTAGTCCATGGCGAGGTTGAGTCCGGCGCTGGCGCGCAGCAGCTCCTGGATCTCGGGGTCGGGCTCGGCGCGGGCGACCAGCGGGTCGAGGTGGATGAGCGCCAGGTCGGGGACGGGCAGGCCGAGGCGGCGGGCCAGCTCCCCGGAGACGATCTCGGCGACGAGGGACTTGCGGCCCTGACCCGCGCCGACGAACTTGATGACGTAGGTCCCCAGGTCGTCGGCCTCGACGACCGCGGGAAGGGAGCCGCCCTCCCGCAGGGGCGTGACATAGCGGGTGAGGGTGATTTCCGGGAGCACGGACCGATCCTAGTGCGCGGCCGCCGCGCCGCCCGCCGCGCGGGACAGCAGGAACACGGGCCCCCGGTGTAACAGAGATCACATCATCCGACAATATTTTTGTGGATTTTTTACGCCGCACGGCGTGTTCGCACCGTTCGGTGTCCCATCCTCCGCTCTTCTGTTGTCGGGTCATCCCATGCTTCGAAGGAGTGCAGTGACGCGCAGCGAGGCCGAGCCCCCCGTGCCGACTCCCCCCGAAACCCCCGGCCCCCACCACCCGGCCCCCGCGAAGCGGCGACGGCGGTCCGTCCTGCTGCTGGCCGTGGTCCTCGGCGTGCTCGCCGCCGCGGGCCCCCTGGCCACCGACCTGTACCTCCCCGCGTTCCCGATGATCGCCGAGGACCTGGGCACCACCGAGGCGCGCGTCCAACTGACCCTGACCTCCTCCCTCCTGGGCCTGGCCGTGGGACAACTGGCCGTGGGGCCGATGAGCGACGCGTGGGGACGGCGCGGACCGCTGCTGGCGGGCACCGCCCTGTTCTGCGTCACCTCACTGCTGTGCATGCTCGTCACCTCCGTGGAGGCGTTCGTCGCCATCCGGTTCGTCCAGGGACTGGCCGGCTCGGCGGGCGCGGTCGTCTCCCACGCGGTGGTCCGCGACCTCTACGAGGGCGACGAGGCGGCACGGTTCTTCTCCCGCCTGATGCTCGTGTCGGGCATGGCCCCGATCCTCGGACCGCTCCTGGGCGGCCAACTGCTGCTCGTGGGCCCCTGGCCGCTGGCCTTCGCCCTGCTGGCCGCGGTCAACGGACTGGGATTCCTGGCGGTGCTGCTCCTCCTGCCCGAGACCCTGCCGCGCGGCGACCGCCGGCCGCTGCGCCCGGGAGCACTGCTGGCCACCGTGGCACACCTCCTGCGCGACCTGCGCTTCCTCGGCCCCATGCTGGCGCTCAGCCTGAACTTCGGAATGATGTTCACCTACATCTCCTCCTTCTCCTTCGTGTCGCAGAACGAACTGGGCGCCTCCCCCCAGACCTTCGGCCTGCTGTTCGCGCTCAACGCGGTCGGCATGATGGCCGGCACCCAGCTCAACGGGCTGCTCATCGGCCGCATCGACACCACGCGGCGGCTGCTGGCCGGCCTGCTCCTCGGCTTCGGCAGCGTGGCGGCCATGGTCGTCCTGGAACTCACCGACACCGCCGCACTGCCCGCCCTCACCGCCGCCCTGGCGGTCATGATGTTCGGCATGGGCGTGGTCTTCCCCAACGCGACCACACTGGCGCTGTCCTCGCAGCCGCCGTCCGTGGCCGGAACCGCCTCCGCACTCTCCGGCTCCTCCCGCTTCGTGTTCGGCGGAATCCTGGCCGCACTCACCGGGATCGCCGCCGGAGGCCACGCGTCGCTGGCGAGCATGGTCTGGGTCATGGCGGCCACCGCGGTACTCGCCCTGGGCGTCTTCACGGCCACCGCCTGGCTGGGACGCAGCCCGGCCACCTGACCAGCCCCGCCAACACAGGACCGGACCAGCGACAAGACCCGCGACGGACTAGACTCGTCGCCCCCTGAGACCTGTTGCGCAAGGAGGCGACGATGGCGTTACGGCGGCTGCTGGCCGGACTGGGATTCGGCGGCGCCTCGGTGGAGACGGTCCTGGACGACGCCGTCGCCGTGCCCGGCGGCGTGATCCGCGGCCGGGTGCACATCGAAGGCGGCACGGTCGACCAGCACGTCCAGGAACTCACCGTGGGCCTGCAGACCCGCGTGGAGGTCGAAGCGGGCGACAGCGAGTACACCCGCGACATGGAGTTCACCCGCCAGCAGCTCGGCGGCGCACTGCACCTGGCCCCCGGAGCACGCCACACGGTCCCCTTCGAACTGCGGATCCCCTTCGAAGCCCCGCTGAACTGGTACCGCGGCACCCTGCTCCACCCGATGCGGCTGGGCGTCAACACCCGGCTGAGCATCGCCGGAGCCGTCGACCCCGGCGACCTCGACCCGGTCCGCATCGCACCGCTGCCCTCCCAGCAGGCGATCCTGGACGCCCTGGCCGCCCTCGGCTTCGTCGTCAAACACACCGACACCGAACAGGGACACCTGCGCGGCACCCGCCAGCGGCTGCCGTTCTACCAGGAGATCGAGTTCCACGCCCCGCCCCGCTACCGCGGCCTCAACGACCTGGAACTGTCGTTCGCCACCGACGAACGCGGCGCCGACGTCGTCCTCGAACTGGACCGCAAGTCCGGCCTGCTGACCGAACGCTCCGACACCTACTTCAGCTTCTCCTTCGACCACGCCACCGCGACCCAGCAGGACTGGACCGGCTACCTGCACACCCGGATCGACGCGATCGCGGGACGGCGCGGCTGGCTGTGACGGACCGTGAGCTTGCCCGAAGGTAACGATTCAGTGCACAGTAGGGCACGTTCGGATGACCGGGGACAACGGGGGGAGCTTCTCCGGCCCTGCTGCGAGGAGTGGGAAGGTAATGCGCCAGTCACGAATCCCTGATTCACCGCTGTCGCGCCCGGACGTGCTGGGCGAGTTGGCGTACCTGTGCGCCGAACGTGACGGCGACCGTGTGGTCCTGCAACTCCCCACCGAGGACGGCTGGCGGGACGTGACCGCCACCGAACTCCTCACCTCGGTGACCAAACTGGCCAAAGGCCTGATCGCCGCGGGCGTCGCCCACGGAGACCGGGTCCTCCTCACCGCGCCCGACGGCCACGAGCGGACACTGCTCACCCTCGCCGTGTGGGCCGTGGGAGGAGCCGCGGTGTGGGTGCCGTCGCGCTGCTCGCCCAAACTGCTGCAATGGACGCTGCGCGACAGCCGCCCCGTCGCAGCGGTGCTGCGCGACCAGCGGCAGGCCCGCGTGGCCGCCCCGCTGCAACGCGAACTGGTGGACCTGGGACGCATCTGGACCCTCGACGAGGCCGACCTGGACGCCATCGCCAAACCCGGCGCCTACATGGACGGCACCGCCGTACGGTTCCGCATCGAGGAGACCAGCGCCCAGGCGCCCGCACTCCTCCACTACACGGCCACCGCACGGCGACGGGTGCGCGCCGCCGTGCTCACCCACCGCAACCTGCTGTCCGCCGCCTCGGCGACCCTGGCCCGCCTCTCCCCGCTCCTGCAGAGCATCCCACCCGGCGAGGCCTCCACCCTCCTGGGACCCCAGACCCAGGGCTTCGCCGCCTGCGCCACCGTCGTCGCCGCACTCCTGGAAGGCGTGCGCACCGCCTTCGCCCGCCCCGACCGGCCCTTCGCCCACCAGGTCCGCGACTACGCGCCCACCCTGCTCGTGACCGACGCCGCCTTCCTGACCCGCGTCTACGAGGTGGAACGCTCCCGCGCCCAGCAGCAGGGCGGCTGGGACGGCGCCCAGGGCTTCGAAGCCGCCACCCGGCTCGCGGTGGACCTGGGACAGAAGAAGCGGCGGCCGTGGCAGCGGATGTCGCGCGCCATCTACGACTGGGCGTTCGCCCGGGTCCGCGACGCCCTCGGCGGCCGACTGCGCGCCGCCGTGTGCCTACAGGGCGGACTGGAACCGCGGATGGCCTACTACTACGCCGGCCTGGGCATCCCCGTCCTCGAAGGATTCGGACTGGTGGAGACCGGCGGCCTGGCGACCCTGGCCGCCCCGGGCGAACCCCGGCCCGGCACGGCGGGACCCGCACTCGACGGAACCGAGGTGAAGACCACCGCCGACGGCGAGGTGCTGCTCCGCGGCCCCGGCGTGTTCACCGGGTACCACGGCGCGGTACGCGAGAACGACCAGGCGCCGGCGGACGGCTGGCTGGCCACGGGATGGCTGGGAGAAGTGGACGACCACGGCTACCTGGCCCTGCGGGGCCGCCGCAGGGGCGCCCCCCACCGCGGAGCCGAACTCCCCCCGGTGGTCGGAGTCGTCACCGACGCCTCCGCACGGCCCGCGACCCCCGACTACGCGGACCTGGAGGCGCAACTGCTCGCGCACCCGCTGATCAGCCAGGCCCTCGTGCTGGGCGAGGGACGCCCCTACGCGACCGCGCTGATCACCCTGAAACGCGACCAGCTCGAGTACTGGCGGCTGGTCAACAACCTGCCGCTGTCCGTCCCCCTGGAACAGGTCGCACTGACCCCCGAAGTGGGAGCGGAGATCCGCCGCGCGGTGGAGGAGGTCAACAACGGACTGCCCGCCGAGATGGCGATCCGCGCCTTCCACGTGCTCCCCGAGGAGTTCAGCCAGGCCAGCGGACTGCTGCTGCCGTCGGGACGGCTGCGCCGCGACGCGGTGCTGCGCGCGTTCGCCGAGGAGATCGAGGCGCTGTACACGCCCCCGTCGATCGAGGGCGGCCGCTGACCCGGGCACGCGATGTGTGGACGCCGACCCGCCGGGTAGCGGTGGTCCCGGGCGCGCCCGCCCCGCGGCGGCGCGCACCGGCACCGTCGACCAGGGAGGACACCGCATGTCTCAGGTCATCGAAACCGTCGAGGTCAACGTCCCCGTCCAAGCCGCCTACGACCAGTGGACCCGCTTCGAGACGTTCCCGAGGTTCATGGAGGGCGTGGAACTCGTCGAACAACGCGACGACACCCACACCCACTGGCAGATCTCCATCGGCGGCCGGCACCGCGAGTTCGACGCGGTCATCACCGAGCAGATCCCCGACGAACGGGTGGCCTGGAAGAGCGAGGACGGCACCACCCACGCCGGCGTGGTGACCTTCCACCGCATCGCCCCGCAGCGCACCCGGGTGACCCTGCAGATGGACACCGCCCCCGAAGGCGTCGTGGAGAAGCTCGGCGACAAACTCGGCCTGGTCAAGGCACGCGTCAAGGGAGACCTCAGACGCTTCAAGGAGTTCATCGAGAAGCAGGGCGCTCCCCCCGAGGGCGGCTGGCGCGGCGAGGTCCGCCCCGGCCGGGGCAAGGTCGCCGGAGACCGGCCCGAACACCCCCGCGGGACGACCTAGCCCGCAGCGCGCACGGGGCCGGGGCGGCGGCGACCGCCCCGGCCCCGTGCCGTGCCCGGCCCCGCCCGCAGGCGCGGACCACGCCCGTGACACGGTGGTACCGGCGGGCAACGGCGCCCCCGCCGGGGCACGCCGACAGGAACGCGAAGAGTGCAGAAGCGTGTGCGCTGCGACGTCATCCGTTGGCCACACGTCGGCGACGCGCCGGAAAAATTCGGACGCTATAACGAATCGCCGGGACGCGGCACCCCTGCCGCGTCACAGAGTTGATTCAGGGGAGGCACCGTGCTGCCAGAGGTAGAGGCATGGCTCGACCGGCGCACCAGCCGTGCGCAGGACTGGGACGCCGGCGTCCTTGCCGAGAACAAGCGGGGCCAGCGGATCACCGTGGTCCTTCCGGCCCGTAACGAGAGCGCGACCGTCGGCACCATCGTGACCGACATCCGCACCGCCCTGTGCGAGCGGGTTCCCCTGGTGGACGAAATCGTGGTCATCGACTCGCGGAGCACCGACAACACCGCGGAGGTGGCCGCGCAAGCGGGGGCGACCGTCTACCACCAGGACGCGATCCGCCCCGACCTGCCACCCGGAGCCGGCAAGGGCGAAGCCCTGTGGAAGTCGCTGTTCGTGGCCACCGGAGACATCATCGTCTTCATCGACGCAGACCTGCTGAGCTTCACCCCCGACTACGTGTCGGGACTGCTCGGACCGCTGATCACCGACCCCGAGGTGGTCTACGTCAAGGGCTGCTACGACCGGCCGCTCAACGGCGCCTCGGACGGCACCTACAACGGCGGACGGGTCACCGAACTGGTGGCCAGGCCGCTGCTCAACCAGTACTGGCCCCAGCTCGCCGGATTCGTCCAGCCACTGGCCGGGGAGTACGCCGGACGCGCCGACGTGCTGCGCCGCGTACCGTTCGTCTCCCACTACGGAGTGGAACTGGGGCTACTCATCGACCTGCTGGAAACCGTCGGCCTGGACGCTCTCGCCCAGGTCGACCTGGGAGTGCGCGAACACACCAACCAGAGCACCCCGGACCTGGGGGTCATGGCCGCCCAGATCCAACACACCGCCCGCAACCGCCTGCTGCGGTCGGGCCGCCTGGTGGAGACCGTCGACACCTCCACCACGCTCGTACAGTACGTGCGCAGTGACACCGCCGACGGCACCTACCTGCCCTACCCGCGGGAGACCGCCATCACCGAACGGCCCCCAGCGGACAGCGTGACCGAACCCGTCCTGACCTGAGCCACAGCGCCCCGTGAGCCCGGGGCGCCCACCGCGGTGGATCCGCACCCCCGGCGGGCGGATCCACCCCGGACCCGTCCGGCTCCGCCCGCCGATTTCCGGTGACAGGGGCGGAGCTGTGATGATTCAACCGTGTGGCGCTTACTGATCCGTGAACTGTACCCCGACGCGGAATTCGCCGAACCGGCCAAGGAGGCCCTGTTCTGGCGGATCGAGGAGACGCTCGGCCTGCCCGTTCCCCTGGAACTGGTGGAACTGCTGCGCGAGACCAACGGGGTGTGGAACGAGTACGGCGACGCCGTGGTGTGGCCCGCCGAACGCATCGTCGAGGACAACCTCGCGATGCGCACGGAACCGGACTACCGCGAACTGTACGTGCCTTTCGACGACCTGCTGTTCTTCGGAGACAGCGACATGGGCCCCCAGTTCGCCTACGTCCACACCGGATACGGCCCCGGCATCATCACCTGGGACCACGAGACCGACGAACGCCGGCTCGTGGCGGTGTCCCTGCGCGACTACCTGGTGCGCTGCCTCACCCCGGGCGACAGGTTCCGGTGAACCGGGCGCCCTCAGCTCCGCGGCAGCCGGGGCCGGGGCGCACCGCTCCCGGCCAGCACCTCACGCATCGGCGGGCGCTCGCTGACCTCGACGTCCCAGTCCAGGGACTCGTAGCCGTCCGCGGTCTGCACGAACTGGGTGATCCCCCGGGAGAAAGGACGCTCCGGCACGACGATCCCCTGCCGGTGCATCCGCGACCACGCGGTGTCGAGGATCTGCCCCGCCATGCGCCCCAGCGCCGCGGTGGACTGGTGGGAGTGCTCGCGACAGCCCAGGTCCACCTGGGCCATGCGGTCCACGCCCACCAGTTCGGCCAGGTCCACCAGCAAGGCGAACTCCACGCCGTAGCCGCACACGAAGGGCACCGCCTCCAGGGCCGTACGCCGTCCCGCGTACTCCCCGGCCAGCGGCTGCACGAACCCCGACAGCTCCGGCCAGCACATGTTGAGCAGCGGACGCGCCAGCAGCTCGGTGACCCGCCCCCCGTCGAACGGACTGAAGGAGTCGGCCTCCCGCAGCGGACGGCTGTAGCAGCCCTTCACGTACACCAGCTCCGGATCGGCCAGCAGCGGACCCACCAGGCCCGTCACGAAGTGCGGCCCGAAGTTGCGGATGTCGGAGTCGACGAAGACGACCACGTCCCCGCTGGTGACCGCCAGCGACTTCCACAGCGCCTCGCCCTTGCCCCACAGCCCCGGCAGGTGGGACAGGATGTCGTCCTGGTGGTGCACGGTCGCGCCCGCCCGCGCCGCCACCTTCGCGGTGTCGTCGGCGGAACGCGAGTCGATCACGACGAGCTCGTCGACGAGTGGCACCCGCTCCACGAGGGCCTCCCGGATGGCCGAGACGATCGACCCCACCGTCTCCTGCTCGTCCCTGGCCGGCAGGACGACGCTGATCGTGGTGTCTCCCTTGAGCGCCAGGGCACGGGAAGCGGGCCAGTCCAGGTGCGAACTCATCCGGTTCGCCAGCCACTGGCGGGGGCGGGGTGGCATCATGGGCAACTCCTCACGGTTGCGGCGGGAGTCGGACCGTCCGGCCGCCCCGGACGGGGGCACGAAAAGCCCCGGTGACGTGCGCCCTCTCCCTAACCAGGATTGCCCGGTATGAACATCGAAGTGCGGGTTTATTGTGATGTGCCCGCAAACGCGGGGCGGCACCCCCGACACCCCCGGCCCTCCCGCACGCAGGACCCGGCACGGTGCGGCACCGGCTCAGGCGGTGCGCAGCACCGGAGTACGCCGCCCGAGGAACACCCAACCGGCGAACACCGCCCCGGCCGCGGCAGCGGTCAGCAGCATCACCACCGACATCGACATCAGGCTCGCCGCCCCGCCCTCGCCCATGCCCGTGGTCGCGGCCAGACCGCCGCCCACCGCGAACTGCAACGCACCCAGCAGCGCCGAACCGGTTCCGGCCACCGAGGAAGGCTGGCTGGCGATCGCCAGCGTCGTGGCGTTCGGCGAGATCAGACCGGTGAAGAACATCATCACGAACAGCACGGCCGTCACCGGCACCAGCCCGGCCCGCCCGGAGGCCGCCAGGCACACCAGCACCGCCACCGCACCCAGCGCACCCAGCAGGCCCGCCAGCAGCCGCCGGGGACCGTCCACCCGGCCGATCAGCACCGTGTTGACCTGGTTGCCCAGCACCATGCCCAGCGAGTTGACCCCGAAGATCAGGCTGAACTGCTGCGGAGTGGCACCGAACTCGCTCTCGGACACGAAGGAGAACGCGGAGATGTAGCTGAAGGTCATCGCGAAGCTCAGCGCCATCACCAGGGTCGGACCCATGAAACGCGGGTCCAGTTGCAGCCGCAGCAGCGACCGCAGCACCGAACCCCGCTCCCCGGAGCGTCGTACGCCCCGCTCCCGCGGCAGGGTCTCGGGCAGCGCCAGGTGCACCAGCACCAGGTTGGCCAGGCCTACCAGGGCCAGCACGCCGAACAGCAGCCGCCACGAGCCGAACAGCAGCAGTTGCCCGCCCAGCATCGGAGCCAGCATCGGAGCCAGACCGGTCAACAGGGACAGCCGGGAGAAGAAACGGGCTCCCTCCTCGCCGTCGAAGACGTCACGCACCACCGCACGGGCGATCACCGCACCCGCGGCACCCGACAGGCCCTGCAGCAGGCGCAGCACGCTCAACACCTCCACCGAGGGCGCCACGACCGACACCAACGACGACAGGGTGAACACGCCCGCACCGGCCAGCAGCGGCAGCCGACGCCCCAGACGGTCGCTGAGCGGCCCCAGCACCAACTGGCCCACGGCCAACCCCACCATGATCGCGGTCAGGGTCAACTGCACCTGCGCCTCGGAGGCGCCCAGGTCGGCGGAGATCTCGGGAAAAGCCGGCAGGTACAGGTCGGTGGCCAGCGAACTGGTCGCCGTCAGCAGGCTCAGCACGAACACCAGCAGGGCCACCGACCGCCGGGGACGGCCCCCCGGCACGGAGCCGACCGCCGGACGCCGGACGGCGGGCGCCCGGAACGCGGCGGAGGAAGCGGAAGCAGCGGACTGGCGGGGACGCAGAACGGTCAAAGACAACTGCACACTCCGAGACACGCGTCGAAGGAAAAGGAAGAACCAGGGAGGGTGCGCCACAGCACTGCACAGGGGCGCGGGAAGGATCCGCCGGGGCCGCGCTCAGGACGATCGGAGCGTCCCCTCCGCCGCACCCGCACACGGAGGCGGTTCCGCCACGGAACCGGATCCCGAACGGCACCGGACCGCCACCTTCGGGACACGCGCCTGACAACAAACCCGGAAGGCGGTAATAATCCGACGAAAACCCGTTGAAACGGCGTGACCTGCGACACGGCCGGAAACCCGCGCACCCGCCAGGAAACCGCGCCCTGTGAAAGCCGCCACTGCCGACCGCAGAAGGAACGGACCCGGCCGCAACGGCAAGCCCCGCCGCCGGCCCACCGGCCGGGCACGGCCGCCGCGAACCGGGACAGCGGTCCCCGGCCCCCGAACCGGCGGAGGCGGGAACACGGTGCCACGTGCCGGCCTGCGACTACGACGACACACTCGCCCCAGCCGGCAGAGTCGACGCCGCGACCGCGCACACGCCAAAACGGCTCTTGCACCCCGGGCTCCGCCAGGTCCCGGTGACCGGACGCCGACCCGACGACCTGCTCGGCGTGTTCGACACGGTCGTGGAGAACGGCGCCGTCCTCCACGACCCGGACCGGCACGACCGCCGACCGCTCGCCGAACAGCCCTCCGCCGAGTCCGTCACCCGGCCGCGCTCCCGGGACGTCGCCCCGCTCGCCGTGGCCGACGTGGTCGCCACCACCCGGGAACCGCACGGCCGGACCGTGCTCGACACCATCCGCGACCCGGGCCCGGACCTCCACACGGTCCGCAACCGGAGCGACGTCGTGGTGCTCCCCGCAGAAGCCGGCAAGGCGTCGGGACCGGCCGCGGCACTGCACCGGAAGCAGCTCTCCCCGCACTCCGCGGCCGCCGTCGGCGACGCCGAGAACGACCGCGCCGTGCCGCACCACTGCGAATGCGCCGCCGCCCTCGCCAACACCCTCGAACCGGTCACGAAGACGAACCACCCCGTCCTGGACCACCCCCGCGGCCGAGGAGTGGCCGACCCCCTCGACCAGCTCCTCACCGACGACCCCGCCGGAGTCCCCGTCACCCGGCACGACCTGCGCCTCGGCGCCGCCGACACGGCCCCCTCCCTCGCCCCCACGGCACAGTCGCGACCGTGGCGGGCCACTCCGACAGCCGCCGGGCCGCCGCGGCCGCACCTCCGGCCCGGCTCGGCCGCAGCGGCTACCAGTACTGCGTGATCACCCCGGAAGACGGCCACGCCCCCGCGAGGAGGCGACCGCGGTCGGCGACGCCACCCGCGCCCCTCGGCCGACGAGGCGGGGGCCGCGCTCCACGCCCCCGGCACCCGGGGCGTCGCCACCCGGCGGCCGTCCCCCGCACCAGCGCTCCACCCGCGCCGCCGACCTGCTGCCCCGCCTGGCAGGCTGCTGCGCAGAACTGGGCCACCCGCATGGCCGGCGGTCGACGAGGCCCACCGCCTCCTGCCCGCCGACCCGGCACGCCCCCGCCGCTGCGACAGCAGGTCCACACCGTCGTCGCGGTCGGCCCCCACACCCAGGACACCCCGGCGCGTTCGCCGCGGCCACCGGCCGCACCCCGCCCCGGACGACAGCCGAAGACGGACACCGTCGTGTGGCGGGTCGACCGCCCCGAGGCGCACCGGGCCGACCTCGCCCCCGGAGAACACACCGCACCCGGCACAGCCGCGGACACGCCGCGACCCCGCCCGGCAGGGCAGAGGGGGAAGTGCGGCCGCACCCCGAGGCCCGACCACCCCGCACGACCGGGCCGACCACGCCCCGGTGCCGCCCACCGCGACGCCGCACCGTGCACCGAGACGCCCTCCCCGCGCGGCAGCACACACCGCGCCGACACGCCGCACGGACAGGACGCGGACCCGGCCACACGCACCGTCGGCCGTGCCACCGCACGACGACGGCCCCGCCCACCGGCCCTCCGGGCCACGGCCAGGCGCAAGCCGCCCGGTGTGATCCTCGTCCGACCAACGGGCGTGAACCGCATACACCCTGACGTCCGTTATCGTCGAGAACGCCGGAGAGCGCGGTCGCTGATACCGTGCAGGAGCCGTTCCAGCCACGGAGTTCCCGGTGTACGGCCGCCCGACCATCTGGAAAGACGAGTCAAGCGATGTCTGAGCAGCACGTGTCCGAAGCCCCCGTCGACACCCGGGTGCGGGTCCAGGGACAGCCCGTGGACTCCTACCCCGAGCGGGCGCCCGAGGCCGCCCGCGGAAAGACGCTGCGGGTCACCGTTGTCGGCGAGGACGTCCTGCACCGGCGCAACGCCGAGGTCACCGAGTTCGGCACTCCCGAACTGCACACGCTCATCGACGACATGTTCCGCACCATGTACGTCGCAGAAGGGGTGGGACTGGCCGCCAACCAGGTGGGCGTCGACCTGCGCGTGTTCGTCTACGACTGCCCCGACGACGAGGGCGTGCGCCACGTGGGCCACGTCGTCAACCCCGTGCTGGAGACCTGGGGCGTGGAAGAAGAGGGCCTGGCCGTCGAGAACGAGGGCTGCCTGTCGGTGCCCGGACCGCACGCCGAACTGCCCCGCGCCCCCTACGCCC
>ERZ777003.4044-NODE-4044-length-12956-cov-5.572359_pt1 | contig 12956 bp, 9 predicted proteins | sample MGYA00374956_ERZ777003 | MGnify/ENA primary metagenome ERZ777003 (study PRJEB29302, sample SAMN06268252) | bioreactor metagenome | isolation source: Joint BioEnergy Institute, California, USA | place: USA:Joint BioEnergy Institute, California, USA | collected... | reverse complement strand
ACATCTTCGGGCAAACTTTGCCTTCGCATCGAAACGAATAACGTCTTCAAAGTGGTCCGCTTCGCGCCCCGTTCCTGCCGTTCAAGCAACTTTTGCCGATACCTGAAAGCGGTCCTTCTCATCTGGCGCGACCACGTAGAAACTGGGATTTGTGACTGGCGGGCGTCTGATCTCCACGATCCAGCTCCGGCAAGAACTAGAAAACCCCTCGCCGAGGGATTCACGCTGCACATGAAAGTGACGACGGCGAGGAGAGCGAATTGAAGTCTGGGCGTCGTTACGCCGCCGGGATTGACACCGTGAGCTGGTTAGCGATGGGCGTGTAAATATCGATATCTGCGCCCGGCGCGCGAACCGACACCAGCAGCGAGTATCGGGCCGAGCGATCCCAGCGCTGCAAGCCCGGCTTCTCTTTCCACCACCCGCTCACAGGGAAAACACCAATGGCGTCCCGGTCTGCAAGCGCCGCGGCACTCCCACGCCAGATGCCTGAGTGGATGGAGCCTCGATCCCGCGGCCAAGGCAGCCGATGCAGATTCATGTTCCGCGTCTTGATGACAGACCTGTCACGACGGAAGGGAAGCAGCGCGTCTTCAACCATCAACGTTGCGTCATCCGTCGCGCTCCACGGCGCACGACCAAGATCGGGAACACTCCAGCCGTACCGGCGCAGCATCGCCATCTTCTGAGCTTGCGATGCTGCCGCATCGAAGCGCTCACGCATCGTCGACGTCCATTCTGCGGAATGCACCAGCAGCCCCCGCACCGTTTCCGGCCAGAGCTCCGTCCGAGCAGCGATGACGCCCCTTTTGAGAAAACAGGCAAGGTTTGCCCGGATGCCCGAAACGAGCGCGCCTTCTCGCCCCCAATAAGGCCAAGGTGCTGGCGGCGACCCAATGAGTTCACGCCAAGCGATCTGCCAACCCCATTGCCCGAGCCCGCTCCGCGATGCCTTGCAACGAATGGGGCCAAGTTGCACAAGAGGGGAATGCTCGAGCCCAACCCATTTGAACCTCCTGCAGGCGGGCACCATATCGTCCCGCGCCGTGCATTGCTGGAATCGCTGGAGAAGGCGGGCCCAAGGCGACTGACCGTCATCCAGGCGCCGGCTGGCTATGGCAAGACGTCGCTCGGCGCGCAATGGTACGATGTCCTGCGCAGGAAAGGCTACCCGGTAACCTGGATAGCATTCGATCCCAAGCACCGGGAGCAGAGCCAATTCATACTGGCGATACTCGATGCCGTCATGCCGCTCACGCCCGAGGGCGGAGCGCTCGACGCGAGCAGCCTGGCCCCCTCCTCCCTGCTTGCGGTCCTGGGAACACGGCTACGCAAGCTGGACCGGCCCGTCGTGCTGTTCCTCGACGACTATCACTTCGCGCAGAATGACGCGACGGAGAGCGTCTTAGCCAGGCTTCTGGCGGACCGCTCGCTCGCACACGTGAAATTTGTCCTGATGTCGCGGAGCATGCCGGGCTTCCCCATCTCCGCACTCCGGGTGAGCGGCGAACTGAGGCTGATCAACACGGACGACCTGGGATTTACCGACGAGGAAGCCGCCGAGTTCTTCGCCGGCAGTGGCTCGGGCCTTTCGGGGGAACAGGTCCGCAGCCTCAATCGTCGTACCGAAGGCTGGGCGGTCGCGCTGCAGATGGTTCGTTTGCTTGTCGACGACAAGGGTAGAGACGATGCCATCCCTGCCTCCTATTCGGGCGCCAATACCGAGATGGGCGCTTATTTGTCGGAACAGGTGTTTTCCAATTTGCCGGCCTCGACGCAGCGCTTCCTCACGCTCACCGCATGCCTGCCGGCCTTCAGCCGCGAACTCGTCGAGGCGATTTTCCCCGGCGAAGAAATGGCGGTGGAATTTGCCCAGCTCGCCGGCCACGCCCTTCCGGTCACCCGGATCGCCGGTCGCGGCGAATGGCTGCGCTACCACCCGGTCTTCCACGCATTCCTGCAGGACGAGGCGACCCGGCGCAATCTGGACCAGAAGGAGCCGGTTCGTCGGGCCGCCCTGTGGCTGGAACAGGCTGGCGACAGCGAGGCCGCCATGCGCCACGCGCTCCTGTGCGACGACGTCGATCTGGCGGCACGCATTGTGGAGACCGCGGGCGGCTGGCGTCAGGTCTATTCGACCGGCCAGGGCCGGGCGGCAATCTTTCACGCCATCCTCTCGCGCGCCGCCGAGATCGACCTCTTGCGCTATCCCCTTACGACGCTGGGACTGGCGGTGGTGAGCGCCAAGGCCGGGCAGCTGCCCCTCGCCGACGAATATCTCGCAATTGCCGAGCACGCCGTCGCAGGCTGCAACGATGCAGACCTCCGGCGCGACCTGCGCGTGGTGCAGGTGTTGGTCGCCCTTTACACCGATCGCTGGGTGAGCTCCGCCGACCTCGCCGCACTCGAGAACGACCTCCTCGACATGCGCGACATGGAGATCGTCACGCGCGCCCTGGCGCTGAACATGCTATCCTACAACTACCTGATACGCAGCGACCTCGACCGCGCCACGCATTATGGTCGGCTTGCAATCCATGCCTTCCGCAGCGGCGGTGCCGAGTTCGGTGCGATGCACCTCCATACCCATGTCGGACAGGCGGCGTTCTTCAGCGGCGACTTTGTCGATGCGGGGACGTCCTACGATCGCCTCATCGAGGAAGCCCAGTCCAACATCGGCAAGGGAAGCGACCTCGATGCCGTCGGCCAGGTCCTGAAGGCCGAACTGAGATCGGTCCAAGGCGACATCGACGGCGCTGCAGAGATGCTCACCTGGGCGCTGCCACATCTTGAAAGGCACGACACCTGGTTCGACCTGCTCGCTGCGGGCTTCACGAGCCAGCAACGCATCCATCGTATCCGGAAGGACGAAGTCGCCGCGCATGCGTCCATCGACCGGGCGCGTGCAACGGCCCAGCGGCGCGGCTTCGAGCGGCTGACGCGCCTCATCGACGGCGAGCGGGCTGCGCTGCTCCTCGCCAGCGGCGATGTCGAAGCAGCCGTCCGCTATGCTGAGGCGAACGGCTACGGCACGAAGGCGATCGATGCCGACCGCGCGAACAACCTCGCGACCCACCTTCGCGGTACGACGCCGGCGCTTCTGTGGGTCCGGCTCTTTCTTGCGCTGGGCGAGACCGCGCGGGCGCGCGCCACTTTCGACCAGCTGCGCATCCGCCAGGCGCAGAAGCCCCATATGCTGCGATCGATCGAACTGGCGCTTCTCGACATTCGCCTGATGCTCTCAGAGGGCGATACCTCGCGCGCCGCAGCCCGGCTTTCCGACCTGCTCTTGTCTACGCCGGTCACAGACTGCCCGACGCTTGTCCGGATCGAAGGCAATGCCTTCCTTGTCGGCCTGAACAGGCTGGCAGGTTCTACGGCGTTTCCGGACGTCGTCAGGCAACGTCTGCAGACATTGCTCGGTGACACGACGCCGGAAGAAGCGGAATCCGCGGCCGGACCAGCAAGCTGGCTGACCGACCGCGAGCGCGATGTCATCGAACTGCTCTGCACCGGTGTCAGCAACAAGGAGATCGGCCGCCGCCTGGCGCTCAGCGATAACACGGTGAAGTTCCACCTGCGCAACATCTACGCGAAGCTCAACGTGCACACGCGGGCAGCCGCGGTCATGGCTGCTCGCGACCTCGTACTGAAGAACCCTACCCGTTCGGGTAGGGTTGCGCCGCTGGCGCACCCTACCCATCCGACCGGCTACCACTCGAAGTAACCGACTCATAGTCTGCTCCGGTCCGTTCCCAAGCCGGAGCTTAGCTGTCGTGACTACCGTATCCGTCGACCCGGTGACCCAGGAAATCATCGAGGGCAAGCTTATCGCGACCGTCGATGAAATGGGCATCGTGATGGCGCGCACGAGCATGAGCCCCGTCATCTACGAAGTGCTCGATTTTGCCTGCGGCCTCCTCACTTCCGAAGGCGAACTCGTGGCCCAGATGAACGGCATCACGCTGTTCACCGGAACGTTCGGGACCCAGGTGAAGGCGCTCATTGAGCGCTTCAAGGGCAATCTGGCGGATGGCGACATCCTGCTCACCAACGATCCCTATTCAGGCGGCACACACGCCTGCGACTTCGCCATCGTGAAGCCCATCTTCTTCGACGGGGCTATTCTCGGCTATGCCATCAATGTCGCCCACTATCTCGACGTCGGCGGGTCGGTCCCGGGCAGCCTTGCGCCGAATGCCGTGTCGGTGTTTCAGGAAGGGCTCCGCCTGCCGGGCGTGAAGATCGTTCGCTCGGACGTGTTCTCGGATGAGTTGCTGCACATCATCGGCGAGAACGTCCGTTTCCCGGAAATCGCCCTCGGAGACCTTACCGCCCAGGTGGCCACCGTGCGCGTTGCAGCCCGACGGATGACGGAACTGGCGACGAAGTATGGCGAGAAAATCGTACGGCAGGCCTTCGTCAACCTGCTCGACAGCAGCGAGCGGCAGAGCCGCGCCGCGATCGCCGCCCTGCCCGACGGCACCTACCACGCCGAAGACGTGATCGACGGCGACGGCGTGACCGAGGACCCGATCCGGGTGAAGGTCGCAGTCACCATCGCCGGCGACCGGATCATCGCCGATTTCAGCGGCAACCCACCGGCGGTGGCCGGCCCCATCAACTGTGCGCGCGGCGCCCTGCAATCGGCAACGCGCACCATCGTGAAGGCACTTGTCGCGCCGCAGGCGCCGTCGAACGAAGGCTGGTTCCGTCCGCTCGAAGTCGTTGCCGAGCCTGGCACGATCTTCACTGCGGAAAAGCCGTCGCCGACTGGCTGGTACTACGAAGGCTCGGTGCATGCTTCCGAACTCGTCTGGAAGGCGCTGGCGCCGCTGGTGCCGTCCCGCTTCTCGGCGGGTTCCTATTCCAGCCTCTGTGTCGTCTACCTGTCCGGCAAGGATCATTCCGGTGAGCCCTTTGTCCATATCGAGCCCCAGCATGGCGGCTGGGGCGCAAGCGAGGATCGCGACGGCGCCAACGCAGTGATCGCGCTGACCGATGGCGACACCTACAACTACTCCGTCGAAGCCATCGAGGCGCGCTTCCCGATCATCGTCAGGCAATACGCCCTCAACGTCGAAGGTGGCGTCGGTGCCGGCCGGCGGCGCGGCGGGTTCGGCGTCGTTCGCGACTACGAGATCCTGGGCGATGACGCTGTCGCCTATTGCAGCCTGGGTCGCACGAAGACGCTTCCCTGGGGCATGAATGGCGGCGCCGAGGGATCGCCCAATGTTGTGCAGATCATCTCCGACGGGGGCAATTCGGTCCGCAGCTACGGGCGCAACCCGCACATCCCGCTCAATCGCGGCGACGTGGTCCGCATCGTCACCGGCGGTGGTGGCGGTTGGGGCGACCCTGCCCAACGCGAACGCCATCTCGTCGAGGACGACCTGCTGAAGGGCCTGATCAGCAAGGAAGAAGCGTCACGCGTTTACGGCTTCGTGCCGGGGAGTGTAGAATGATCCGTCTTGCCACCGATGTCGGCGGAACCTTCACCGATCTCGTCGGCTACGACGAGCGGACGGGAGAAGTGTTCACGGCCAAGAGCCTGACGACGGTGAAGGACCAGTCCGAAGGCGTCCTCAACGCGATTGCGATGGCCGAAAAGAAGGACGGTCTGCGCAGCCGCGATGTCATCTTCTTTGCGCATGGCGGCACGACGGTGATCAATGCCATTACCGAGCGCAAGGGTGTACGCACCGCCCTCGTCACTACCGCCGGCTTCCGCGACGTGCTGGAGATCGGTCGAGGCAACAGGCCTGACCTCTACAACCTGCAGTTCCACAGCCCCGAGCCCTTCGTGCCTCGCAATCTGCGCTTCGAGATTGACGAGCGCATCGACGCCCGCGGCAATGTCATCCGGCCTCTCGACCTCTCCGGTCTGAAACCGATCGTCCAGAAGTGCCGCGAGTTCCAGGTCGAAGCCATCGCGGTACTGTTTCTGCACAGCTATGTGAACCCTGACCACGAAATCCAGTGCGCCCGCGCGCTGGCCGCCGCACTTCCTCACGTGACGGTCTGCGCGAGTCACGAGGTGTCGCGCCAGTGGCGCGAATACGAGCGTACCAACACTGTCGTCCTCAATGCCTACGTGCAGCCGATCATCCAGCACTACTTTGCTCGGCTCGAGGAAGCTCTGGCACGGCAGGACCTGACCTGCCCGTATTATGCGATGCAGTCGAACGGCGGCATCTCGACCTTCGACCAGGCGACGCAAAGCCCGCTGACGCTGGTCGAATCGGGTCCAGCTGGCGGTGTTGCCGGCGCGGCCAGAATCGGACAGGTGATCGGCGCAACGGAGGTGCTGTCGCTCGACGTCGGCGGTACGACGGCGAAGTGCTCGCTCATCCACGAAGGCCGTCCGACGCTCAACAGCGAGTACAGGCTCGAACACACCCGCATCGAGCCCGGCTACCCGGTGCAGGTGCCGGTCGTCGACATCGTCGAAATCGGCTCCGGCGGCGGTTCGATCGCCCGGATCGACGAGCGCGGTGTCCTGAAAGTGGGACCGGAGAGCGCCGGTTCCGAGCCCGGCCCCGCCTGCTACGGCCGGGGCGGCGACCGCCCGACGCTGTCCGACGCAATCCTGACGATCGGCGTCTTCGATCCGGCGAATTTCGCCGGTGGCACGATGCAGCTGGACAAATCAAAGGCCATCGCCGCCATCGAGACGGTCGCCAAGCCACTGGGGCTCTCCGTCGAGGACGCCGCAATGGCGATCATCGAGATCGCCCATGCGAACATGATCAACGCGCTCAAGCTGGTGACAGTGCAGCGCGGACACGATCCTCGCGAGGCCGCGCTGGTCATCAGCGGCGGCGCTGGCCCGGCACTCGCGGCGCGGCTGGGCCGCGACCTCAACGTGAAGACCACGGTCGTGCCACCGCATCCGGGTATCTTTTCCGCTTGGGGCATGCTGGCGGCCGAGCCGCGTGCCGATTTCCGCGGTACCTGGTTCGCCGCGCTGTCCCCGGATGCCGTTGAAGAGCTGTCCAGGCGTTTCCGCCAGCTCGAGCAGGAGGCTGTCGCCTACTTCGCCAAGGGCGCGGACGCGGATATCCGGTTCACCTATAGGGTTGAGGCCCGCTACAAGGGCCAGGAACACGGCGTCTTCGCAACTTTCCAACACGGAGACACGCAGGAGACGTTTGGCGACCGCTTCCATGCGAGCCACGAACGTGCCTACACCTTCCGTCTGCCGGCCTCTCCCATCGAGATCACAGGACTTCACCTCGAGGCCGTGCTGAGCGGGCCGGTCATTGCCATGCCCAGGATCAGCGACGAGGACCGTTCCATGGACGCGGCCTTGCGCGGCAATCGGGACGTCTATTTCGGCAGCAGCCTTGGCTGGTTGACCTGCCCGGTGTACGACCGCGGCAAGCTGCCACCGGCCGCAGTGATCGAGGGACCGCTGCTCGTCGAGGAGGCTACCACGACGACGCTGATTCTCGAACGGCAAGTCCTGGAGGTCACGGCCGAGGGCGTGTTGCTCATCCGGGAACAAACGGCAAGCTGACATGGCCATAGCGATCGGCATCGACAACGTCTCTCGCGATTTCGGCCCCCTACGGGCAGTTGACGGCGTCAGCCTCGACATCAAGGCCGGCGAATTCTTCACGCTGTTGGGATCGTCCGGTTGCGGCAAGAGCACATTGCTCAAGCTGATCGGCGGCTTCGACGCTCCGAGCGCCGGCCGCATAACCTTCGACGGCAAGGACATGGCGGGCATTCCGGCAAACCGGCGTCCCGTCAATACGGTATTCCAGGGGCTCGGCCTCTTCCCGCACATGACCGTGGCCCAGAATGTCGGCTACGGCCTTCGCCTGCGCGGGCTCCGTGGCAAGGTATTGGACGACAAGGTCGCCGAGGCGCTCGAGCTGGTCCAGCTCGCCGGCTTCGGTCCTCGGGACGTGAACCTCTTGTCCGGCGGCCAGCGCCAGCGCGTCGCCCTGGCGCGAGCGCTGGTGATGGAACCCGGCATCCTGCTACTCGACGAGCCGCTGACCGGCCTCGACGAAGGCCTCCGTCAGCAGATGCGCGACGAATTCGGGCGACTGCACAAGCGCACCGGAGCGACCTTCATCCTCGTCACGCACAACCAGGACGAGGCGCTCAGCCTCTCCGACCGCATCGCCGTGATGCATGCGGGGCGCATCGAGCAGGTCGACCAGCCGCAGCGCTTCTTCGATCAGCCGGCCAACGCATTCGTTGCCCGCTTTGTCGGCATCGAGGCGCTGCTCAGGCCGGAAACGGTGGAGCGGCATGGTGACGAGGGCATCGCCACGATCGCCGGCCAGAAGCTGCCTGTGAAACTCGCGACGACGGCCCAGTCCGGGTCGACGGTCATAGCCGTCCGTTCCGACCGCCTTGTCGTCGGCGACGGCGCGGGCCCCCTGCCGGGCGCAACGCTGACCGTCGTTGAAAGCGTGTTCCGAGGGCTGCATCGCGACGTGAAGCTGGCGTTCGCGGACGGCCAGACAATCGTGGTGGCCATTCCCGCCGACCGGGACATTCCTGCCGTCGGCGCGGCGATGAAGGTCGGCATGAAGCCGGGCGCGGCCATCGAAATCTCGAGTTCCGGGATGCCCGAGGCGGGTTAGCCGGAAAGGAACCGGCGTGCATGCCGGCAACTAATGAAGGGGAATGACGATGACGAAATGGAAAGTGCCAGACGCTCTGCGTAGCAATCTGCAGCGGCGTGATATGCTGAAACTCATGGGATCGGGTGCTGCAGCCATGGCAATGGGCGGGCTGCCGCGCATGGCAATGGCGCAGGATGCCACCATTGCGTTCTGGGCCACGGCAACGCTCGACATCGGCGACAAGTGGCAGCAGTTCGCTGAGCAGGAAGGCGTGATGCCTGAGTTCACCGACAACGGCAACGACGTCGGTCCCGTTGTGGCGCGCCTCGCGGCAGGCAACGCCAACGACCTCTTCGATCTGGGCGGCTTCCAGGGCGGCGCCGAGAGGGAGCTGGCTCGCCAGGGTCTGATCGCCCCTTGGGATGTCTCCAAGATCCCGAACTACGAAAGCGTGTGGCAGTGGGCGAAGGACATTCCCTACCTGACCCATGAAGGCAAGCAGTACGGCATCCCCACCGTCGTGAACGCGGATTCGATCATCTACCGCCCGGACAAGCTGGGTAAGGTCGACAGCTACGGCGTGATCTTCGATCCCAAGCTCAAGGGCCGCGTGGCGATGGAGGATGCCTGGATCAACAGCGCCGTCTTCGCCGCCATGTACCTGAAGGAGTCCGAGAATCAGCCGATCGGCGATCCCGGCAACCTGACCGAGGCCGAACTCGGCCTGGTCATGGAGTTCCTGATCAAGCACAAGAGGGACGGCCAGTTCCGCACCTTCTGGAACGGCTGGGAGCAGGGCGTCCAACTCGTCGCCGACGAGGAAGTCGACGCCATGACCGGTTGGGAGCCGATCGTCTACGAGGGCCGCAAGCGAGGCCTGCAGGTCGAATATGCCGCTCCAGTGGAGGGCTATGAAGGCTGGGGCAACAACGCGGTTCTGTTGAACGGCGCCGTCGAGCGCGGCATGGCAGACGTGGCGCACAAGTTCGTCAACGGCCTGCTTGGCGGCTTCTACGGCTGCGAACTCGGCAAGTCGCGCGGCTACATGGTGCCGACCGACAAGAACCTCGCCTATGCCGAGGAGCATCCCGACGAATACTCGCCGGAAGAGGTGAAGCTGCTTGCCGACCACGTGAAGGCGAAGTTCAGCGGCAAGGTGGCCTGGCAGAACTGCCGCCCCGACAACTTCCAGCTCTACGAGGAATGGTGGCAGAAGCTGCGCAACGCCTGATGAAACCTGTCCCGGCCGCGGAAAACGCCCGCGGCCGGCCTAGCGGAGCCGGCGCATGAAGGCGTCCCCGTCCACCATCTTCGGCCTGGTTTTCCTGCCTCTCGCCGCCATTCTCGCGCTGGGCCTGGCGCCGCACGCTGTGGTGGTGGTGTGGAGCTTCTGGGCCTGGGATCCGTCGACCTACTGGATCAAGCCGGACTTCAGCCTCGCCGGCTACGCGGCAATCCTCGAAGCGGGGCGCTGGACGGTCATTCTGTCGACGCTGGTGAAGGCGCTGCTGGCTGCGCTCATCTGCCTCGTGATCGCCTACCCCACGGCCTATGCCGTGACCTTCCTCGCCAGCCGGCGGCTCGCCGTCGTGCTCCTGGCGCTGATGACGATCCCCTTCTTTACGTCCTACCTGATCCGTTCCTTCTCATGGCGGCTGGTCCTCGGCCGCACCGGCGTGGTCAATACCTTCCTGCAGGATGTCGGACTGACGTCGGCGCCGATAGACTGGCTGCTTTTCAGCGATTTCGCGGTGATGGTGGGGCTGGTGGCGTCCTATCTGCCGTTCGCGACCTTTCCGCTGGTGCTTGCCATGGGCCGCGTCGACAGGATCGTTCTGTCCGCCGCGCGCGACCTCGGCGCCGGCTTCTGGACGGTCTTGCGCACCATCCTGCTGCCTCTGACCCTTTCTGGCGTCTTCGCCGGTTTCCTCTTCGTGTTCGTCATGGTCGCCGGCTCGTCGACCGAAGTGCAGATGCTGGGAGGTGCGGGCGCCAGCATCGTGTCGGTGATGATCAACGACGTCATGCGCGTGGCCAACTATCCACTTGCCTTCGCCATCTCCACCATCGTGCTCGCCGTGATCTTGGGTCTCGTGCTGATCGGCAACTGGACCTTCGGCTTGGCCCGCCTCTTCGAGGACCGCGCCCAATGACACGCGACGAGCCCTTTGCACGTTTCGTCGTCTGGACGCTGACCCTCCTCGGCTTCGTCGCGATCTATGCGCCGCCCCTCTATCTGCTCGGCGTGTCGTTCAACCCTTCACTGCAACCTGGCCTGCCTTCTCCTTCGGAAGGGACGCTTCATTGGTACGCCGCACTCGCCGGCGAGCGCGCGCTGCTTGCCGCGCTCTGGCATTCGCTGGTGATTGCGACCGGGACCGCCGTCGCCGCGACCCTGCTCTCGCTGCTCGCCGCCCTCGCCTATGTCGAACTGCATGCCCGGCGCGCGACCTGGTTCCTTGTCGTGGTACTGCCGATGTTCGTCCCTGGCGTCATCCAGGGTCTGGCCCTGTCCACAATCCTCACTCGAACCGGAATCAAGGCATCTGCCCTCACCGTTATGGCTGGGCACCTTCTATGGGCGATGCCTTTTGCCTTCATCGTCATCCTGACGAGCTTCGCCGCCGTACGCCGCTCCTTCCTGATGGCTGCGGCCGACCTCGGCGCCAGCCGCTGGCAGCAGTTTCGCGACGTCACCCTGCCGCTCATCACGCCTGGCCTGGTCAGCGCCTTCATCTTTTCCTTCCTGCTCTCGATCAACGAGTTCACGCGCGCATTCTACCTGGCCGGACGCCAGAACACGTTGCCGGTGGTGCTGTTCGGTAAGATGAATGCCGGCGCATCGCCCACAATCTACGCCATGTCGGGCGCGATTTTCCTGGTGTCCGTCCTCTGCGTTGGCGCCATCGCGGTTCGTGCCCTCCTCAGGAGGCCGCAACGATAGCGCCGCCCCGATTCGGCCTGTCCATAAGGCTGTAGCTTCCGTCCAACCCAGCGAGCCGACTGCATCATGAACGCCAGTGCACTGATCGATAGTTTCGTACCGGATCTGGTCGCGATCCGGCGTGACATCCACGCCCATCCGGAGCTCGGGTTCAAGGAGGAGCGCACATCGCGGATCGTCGCCGATCTGCTGCGGTCGTGGAACATCGAGGTCCACACAGGGATCGGCACGACAGGCGTCGTCGGTGTTCTCCACGGTTCGCGAGGCACCGGGCCGACGATCGGCCTGCGCGCGGACATGGATGCATTGCCGATCCCGGAGGAAAGCGGACTTCCCTACGCCTCCACCACCCCCGGCGTATTCCACGGCTGCGGCCACGACGGGCACACGACGATCCTGCTCGGCGTCGCCCGCTATCTCGCCCATACCCGCAATTTCAGCGGAACGGTTGTCTTCATCTTCCAACCGGCCGAGGAAGGCCTCGGCGGCGCGCGGGCGATGATCGCAGATGGGCTTTTCAAGCACTTCCCCTGCGACGAACTATACGGCTTCCATAACTGGCCCGACCTCGACCTTGGCCAGATCACCGTCTTCCCGGGACCCATCATGGCCGGCGCCGACTTCTTCGACATCACGCTTCGCGGGACCGGCAGCCACGCAGCGATGCCGCATCGCTCGCGCGATCCCATCGTCGCCTCTGGTAGCCTGATCTCGAGCGTGCAGTCGATCGTCAGTCACACCATCGATCCGACCGAAGCAGCGGTCGTTTCGATCACGCGCATCCATGCCGGCTCGGCCTACAACGTCATCCCCGGGGAGGTGCGCCTGAGCGGCGGCATCCGATACTTCTCCCGCGCAGTCGGCACACAGGCTGGCGAGGAGCTCAGGAGGATCGCAGCGGGTTGCGCGCAGACCTTCGGCGTCGAGGCGGAGGTTGACATTCGCAACGTGTTCGATGTGACCGTCAACGACAAGAAAGCCGCCGAGACCGCCGCGCGTGCTGCGCGCGCGATCGTCGGCGAGGAACATGTCTCCACCACCCCCGCACCCTCGATGGGCAGCGACGATCTGGCCGACATGCTCGCCATCGTTCCCGGCGCCTACATCTTTCTCGGTCACAAGGGGACGATGCCCCTGCACCACCCGCGCTTCTGGTTCGACGACGACCTGATCCCGATCGGCGTGCGCCTGATCGCCCGCATCGTGGAAGACCGCCCCTAGGAAGGATTCCGCTTCGCGAGGGCCGCCGCTCGCCCGGATGGGCGCATTCCACCCGTCTGGAAGAGGGCCGTGTGCTTTCTCAACGGGGGAACAGCAAGAAGGTCGCCGAAGATCACCTTGACGGCCGCTGACTCTCGCACTACCGCCACACGCCGCGCATACGTGCTTTCAGATCCACGCGAACGGTCGGGTGTGGCGGCTGCCCG
>ERZ777003.4042-NODE-4042-length-12963-cov-22.770375_pt1 | contig 12963 bp, 15 predicted proteins | sample MGYA00374956_ERZ777003 | MGnify/ENA primary metagenome ERZ777003 (study PRJEB29302, sample SAMN06268252) | bioreactor metagenome | isolation source: Joint BioEnergy Institute, California, USA | place: USA:Joint BioEnergy Institute, California, USA | collected... | reverse complement strand
AGATTTCTTAACATATGTTCACTTCCACCCAGTCATCGCACATCCAGCCCGCCCCGCCCCTCTGTTCTCCTTTGGGCTTGTTCCTGTCTGGGGTTTCTGTTCCATCAGGAACGGGGCGACTGGTCACGGTTCCAACAGTCTGAACGTTTCATCAATGGTTTCACGTACTTCAGTTTTGATCGCTTGGACAGACTTGACAAAGGTTTCATTGACAAGCTCATAAGCAATGAACACGATGATAAGAATCAGGATGAAGCCCCAGAAGATGGTCGAAAGTCTCATAATCTATCACTCCTCCTTTGGTTTCATTTTACCATAGGAAGGGTTTACCATCAATGCATAGTTCCCTGTTCCTACCCCTGATTAGGGGTGTCCTTGTTCTGACTTTTCATGTTCTCAAATAGACCTAACAACTTCTTCGGGATGGGAACGCCAAGTTCTGCCAGATTTTCAAGAATACTGATACCCTCATTGGCCAGGATCAGAAGAATTGCAATCGATCTGAATTTATAGTCCGAATCCTGCACAACGTAAACATCAACGATATGGGCGAATCCGACAAGCAGGAAATACGCCAGCTTTTTCAGCACACCACGATGACCAACCTTGCTGGAAATAGTGCCCCGACTGACAGCCGACATCATTCCGGTTATCCAGTCGATGAGAATAAATGCCATCAGGGCGATAAGCATGTTATCGGCTCCGCCCAAGAAGGCAACCACCATCCCTGACGCCATTCCGAAGTATAACCAGAATTTATCCATCCGTCCAACCTCCTACATGGTAATTCGTAATGCTGGATCATCTATGAAGCGCAGGCAGTCATAATTCGCCACGTACACGCGCGGGATCCCAACCTTCCGCACACAATGGCGCAGAATGATGTTCCGAACCGTGAAATCATAGGGCTGGGTTGCCTTTTCAACCGGTGCAATATACATATGATGCCCCATGTCGAACAGTCCGAATGCCTGCTTCTGGAACGTCCATGCCACGACAGGTTCATTTCCGGGTTTGATTTCAAATTCCCGAATGAGAGGTGACCTTACATTCATAGCCCCCTTTGGACTGGGCATGTCACTGAACAGGTAAACCCCATCTTTCGTTTTCTGTTTCTTCCCATTGAAGCTGTACACGCCCAGCGCGTCCAGAATTGGGGAATAGCCATAATCATAGTTGCCCAACAGCCACACGGTGACCGGGTGGAACGGGTGCCCGGTTCTCCGCGACAGGGTGGTTATCCACGTTTGAAGTTGCTGAAATTCATTTTTGTTCGGACGTTCTGCGTAGACTTCATCCACGATGATGTCCGTTACATATGGACTGTCAAAGTTCATATGCTTCGACCGCTCCGCCAGCGACAGGGCAGAGAAGTAACCCACGATTCGTTCGCCGTTCTCGACAATGGCGTTACCATGAATCGACCATTCCACCCCGAAGGCGGCCCCGTATTTCTGAACAAACGGTTGGAAATTCAGTTCCAACTTGTTCCGTCGCAGAATCATAAAGGCGGTGTCGTCATTCAGATTCTTCCAGACGTACTTCAGAACGCCGTGTGTCTTTCCGATAGAGCGATTCCCGAACAGCCCCTTGAACTGAACCCCGCCCGGATTGGGGTTATTCTGGGTCAGGTATTCAAATGATACATACTTACTCATGGGAATTGCACCTCTATAACATAGGTTATGGTTAGTGTGTCGCCCTCCTGAACTGATAATGCAGGGTTGAAAACATCGCGAAAAATCAGGGCTTCCTTAGCTGAATTATCTGAAGTTGATACAGCGGCATAATATCCAACTTCACCAACGTTCAACGCTGATGTAAAACTTCTGCTTCCGGACATAATATTCCTGAACTTTCGCGCTGGAGTGAATTCTACATTCTTCACCGTTGACAGCGCTATTGGTGAAGTTATCATGTAGTCATCTAGAGTATCGGGCGTTGTGTTAGTACCAACATGCAAAACACCCACGCTAACACCAGATGAGCGTTCAATTACCAGCGCAGGCATGACATTCAGTTTACGAAAGTTGTTGGAATAATTAAGCGGAACTTCTACCTGTCCATCGTAATACTTAACCGTAATATATCCATCGGCATATAAAGGCTGATATATATTAGAGAGTTCCGGAGGGAAAAGTAAATTAGAAACAAGGATGTTATACGCGTTTCTCACAAAGCTGTCTGACTTCTTCCTAAAATGCTCAACAATTTTACCTTCTCTTTCTACCTTCGCTTCCAGAGTGACAAGAGGAGGGGAAGGAATGTTAAGCTTAGCACACTCCCGTTGTATTTCTTCAATCTTTGCAATTTTATCCAGATCATATAATTTCATGCTATCAGCTCCTTTATGTAATGGTAACTGACAACGACATAGAAGGCACTGGTACGGTATATGTTGCCCGTGGTTTCACTATCTTGCTAGTCATCATAATCTTGGGCATTGAAATTTCCTTTGTCACAGCTTGACCGATGGAAATAAATTGCACCGATGAAGCGCTTCTTCCTATCCTCCGATAATTCCGAATCATACATGAACCTCCTCCAATGTCTGGAACCCTTGCTTGCCGCTGGACGTTGTACGTTTCGGGTTGTTCAGCAGGTTGTTCCGGCTGTACTTCTTCGACAGAATACGTATTCCCGCCTGTAAGACAGCCCGCACCAGATCGCCCACCCGTCCGCCGATTTCCACAATCGGGTTTTCAAACTGGTATACGGTGTGATTCTCTCGAAGATTCTGCAAGATCTGGAAGTTCTCCACGGCTTCATAGACCGGATAGCCATAAAGGCTAAATTCCATGTCCTTTGCTTTCAGGCTTTCAAGGTCTGGTACAAGCAGTGAAATCAGGAAGCCGTTATAACCTTCATACGCTCCCATGCTTTCCGCCACTTCAAACACAACTTCGCGGGGTGCCACCCGGCGGGCCGTTTCTTGCAGGTTCAGGTTTTTAAGGTTATTCCGATACGCCGTCATGATAAGCTGACGTTCTGCTTCCTGTTCGTAGGCTTGTAGATCGCGCATTTGCTGAATGAAGCTCTGGTTAACCGTCGCGTCGAAGGCGGATTTGGCTTGCGTGAACGCTCCGCCAAAGTCCCCAGACAGAAGGTTGGCGCCTGATGCTATGATGCTGGAAGCCAACCCAGACTGGTAAGCATAGTCAGCCTGGGCGATTCGGATTTCCCGTTCCCGGCGACTCATTTCTAGCTCATGCAGGGCAACGCGCTTTTCATACTCCGCCCGTTCCCTTTGAAGTTGGGTTTCAATCGTGCTGAATATCTCCCCTCTTGCCGTGCTGTAAATCAGCGGGCTCCGAAGCCATTGACCGCCCCGAACGGATTTCACTTCCAACGTTGCTAATGTAATGATACCAGAAATTTCGTTCGGGTGTAACGATAAAACTTGATCGGGGCAACAGTATGGGGCACCTGAAGGCTTAGGGTCGCACCACAAGTTCACCAGAATATAGCCGTCCTCATCAACCGATTCCTGCAAGTCCCACGCTGGGAAGGTGATGCGGGTTTTCTCTTGCAGGCTGGTGATCGCCACCCGGAACATACCTTTGATCGCTTCATTCCGGGGAATCCATCCAATATCACTCCAGTTCACATCCAGCTTAAGGTTCGTTTTCTTTGTGATGAATTTCCCGGTGATTTTCTTGACTTCGGCTCCATCTGCCTGAATGGTGACAGCTTCCGAAGGAATGCTGTAGCTGTCGGATATTGCTCCATCCCCTGCCAGCCCTCGAACTGTATTCAGAACATCCTCATCAATCTGGTCATTCAGATACAGGGTGAAGGCGTGGTTCTCATCCTCAATTTTATTACTAGCCCAAGCTGTAATTTCATACTCGGTCACATGCCCCGGTTTCGGTAGACGCGGGACAATAAAATTCGTCCCATCCGGCGTGGGGATGTTTACGCTAGGGTTAACTTCGGACAGGTTAATTGTGGATTCGATCAGTCGCACAACGTCGGTTGTGTATCCAATATAGCTATAAACTTCATCGGTGTAATTACCCTCAAAATTAAGCGCTGTCGGATAGTCGAATTTCCCTTCGTTCGGGTTGGTGTCATGCTTTCGGACGATAACCCCGCTGATCGGTTTGCTCAAAACGTCATAGGTGGTAATCACGTCCAACATGACATTGAAGATCAGCACATTCCGTTCCGCGATAATGGAGCTGATGAAATAATACACCTTCTGCCCCGTGTCGGTCGTCAGGCGCATGTAGTCATAGAATGCCGTGTCAAAGGTGTATTGCCCATGAACGACAATTCTCGTTGTCAGAAGCGGCTGTCTGATCGTGACATTGGTAAACGTCAGCTTTTCATGCTGGTTGAAGTCATAGTCAGGATGGGGGACATTCCAAACCAATTCAGCCGCCCCGAAATTGGTATCTTTGAATATCTCGATAGTTGCCATGCCGTGCCCTCCTTTCAGATTCGGAACGCAACCTTACGTCCAATAAAGAATACAGCGATTCGCGCCGCTCCGGCGGCTCCTAATATAATAGTAAGATCGCGGGCCATTTCCTCTATGTCGAAATGATCCCAATCGTAGTTGGCAAAATAGTTCGCCAGCTTTTCCACGTCCATATTAGCCTTCTCCGCTTCGCGCAGGGCCGCGCCCAGAACTGGATCATCCAGCATTTTAGAGTAGATCGGGTCAGTTATCTTTGCTTCGACGTACTTATTGACGATTTCCCGCCCGATAACCAGATATAAAATGGGTTGCATGATCGTCTGGAAAGCTTTCAGGAAAGGATTTTCGCTTGCGGTCACGGGTGCTGGTTCTTCCTTCGGCGCTCCTTGAAGCGTTTCTTCATACTGTTCCAGAATCCGCCTGAAATGCGCTTCCCAGTCATATTCAGGGTCAGTTATAAGTGAAGGACTCCCCAGTGGAAATTGAGGAAGCGGGATAGGCTCTCGGAATGGCGGTCTGGGTGCTTCCCCTTCTGGAACTGGGAAAGGTCGCCCAGGCACACGTCCCGGCAGGGGGATACCCGGAAGTCCCGGAAAGGGCTCAGGAACCGGGCTAGGCTCAGGAACTGGCCTAGGCTCTAGGCTTGGGTCAGGAATCCTGACGGGTACCCGCCCGGTTTCTATGACCGGTTCTGTTGCGGGCTGGGTGACCGGCTCCGCTACCCGGACGGGTTGGGGTCGAACCCGCCCCGCCGGGAAGCGGAACCCGAAGTCCGCGGGGGTGTAGTTCACGCCTTCGGTCGAACGGCGGGGAACGTGACGAACGTACCACGGAATTTTTATCCTGTTATCCCGGTTCCTGCGAATCCTCATAGGATGCCCACCACCCAGCTGAATTTATCCGCCCAGCGTTCAAAGGCATTGACGGCTGACACGGAATCCAGAAATGCACGTAGTTCATAGGCATATTGTTTGTTGGTCAATTTCCGTTCGCGGGTTTCCGTGACCGTGTTCTGCTCGTCGGTGCTGGTCAAAGACTGGGACTGATCGGAACCGCTGTTCTGAACTGTCCGGGTGCTGGTGCCTGTGTTGGCGACGGTTACGTCATTGGTGGTTGTCTGGTCGGTCGTTGTTGTTCCGCTTCCCGCCTGTGTCTGCTCGCTTGTTTCCGTGCTGTCAATCGGGTTATGTGTATTAAAGTTCTCCGTTGCCGTCTGAACGTAGGATGCTATCAGAATCGGCGTTCCCTCCGGGTCGGTCGGGAAATAGCCGGTTCCACCCGGAAGCGCCTGCTCCGGCAGGTTATGCGTCAGGTTGACCGAGCGGTTCCCGGTCATGGCAACCCCTGAAGTGTTTTCAATGTTGGTCGTGCTGGTTTGCGTGCTCTCCGTCGTACCCTCAACCGATACAGTACCAGTTGTTTTCTGCTCTGTGTCCTCCGTCTGGCTTTCTTCCACCTTCGTGCCCAATGTCAGTTGACTGTTCTGCACCATTTCCTGATTCTTTTCCTCCGTCCGGGTGATGGTTTCGGATTCTTCATCTTCCGGGGCCACGGTGTAGGCGTCGAACAGCCGGCTAATCGCCAGTTCCTGCATGAGCGGTGGGAAGTAAACAAACACGTCCGCCAGAACGTCATCCAGAATTTCCGGTTCCACCTGATAGCGCCCATAGTTCCATTCCAGCACTTGCAGGGCGTGTTCCTTCAAGTCCTCCACGACAGGTAGAACCTTGTCGTTCAGGTCGTAATTCTCCCACTTCATTTGCGCCTTAATCAGCGTTCGGTTCTCCTGAACCAGTTCCCGGAACGGAATCGTCGCCATTGTCAAACCCTCCTTCCTCACCAGCTTCAACCGCACCATATCGCAGTTGCCGGTCAATCACATCTATTTCTGTGGATATGTGGACAACCGATTCCCCGAATTTCTCCGCCGCTGTCCGAAGGCGGCTGGTAATCATTTCCCGGTTCATAATGGTCATGTCCCGGTCGCCCAGCAGTTCGTTCTGAATCAGGCGTTCCTTTTTCCCATGAGAAGGGTTATAGCTGATTCCCAGAAGCTGGGACAATTCCTGAACTGCCCAGTCATGGGTGTCCCAGAGTTTTTCAACAATGTCAATTGTCCGGGGCAATTCAATTGTTCCAATTTCTTCTTTATTATTGGAAGTCAGAACGAATGTTTCCGTTTTGTCTTCCCGGTTGGCGGCTCTCTTTACTTCATTGAGCAAGCGCTTCGGGGCATAAAGCAGTTCCGTGTTCAGCGCACGCTTGATTCCGGCGTTCAGCATCCGGTTCGTCAGTCGAATACGACCAACAGCCTGCGAAATGTACGCCTGTATACTGGTTCCATCATTGAACACGGAATAGATGACCTCACATTCCTGCGCCAGAATTTCACCCTTCGGATAGATGTCCAGATTCGTCTGTGCAATCGGCACGGCTACCAGACTAGCCGGTTCCCCGATAGTGGAAAGCTTCACCACCCGGCACGGGAACCATAGACCTGCCCGGAAGGCAAAGGCTCCATATTTGTATAACCACTGGTTGCGGGTTTGTTCGTGCGGGCTGTTATCTTTCAGGTTGCGCCATTTCCATAAGTTATAGAATGGGTAATCCATTCCCTCATTCCCTCCTTATCCAAATAGAGCGCTGAACTGGCGGGTTTCAGCGCTCCAATTGGTCAGGTTATTCAGTTTGTCCGCTTCCGTCGTCGCCGTTTTCTTCGGTCGGGACTTCAAAGAAGATACATTGTCCAGCGCCGTAGGCCAGCTGAAGGGTCGGTTGAACCCAAGTCTGGTCGAAGTGACCGCGAATACTCCGCCCCGTGTCGATTTGCAGACGTTTCAGCCCGACGTTCAGCGCACCCTTGCCGCAGAGCGCGAACATCACATTCGGGAACGGGGGCGTCTGGGTTCCGCTGGACATGTCCGCCGTCTGCATGCCGGGGAATCCGCTCAGCCCATAGGCACGCGCAACGCTGTTTTCAATGATGCCCATGCTGGGCATTTCATACACTTCGACGCCCAGGGCTTGACCCAGCGCCGTTGCCCGCGCCATCGGGCCAATGTTCAGTTGCGACGTGATAACGTCAATAACCGTCATGTCCTTCCCTTCGGCAACCGGGTTATCGAAGGCGACCAGCACCAGATCGGACTTGCTGTCGCTCATTTCCGCCCCGATATAGTTAAAGTCAGGGCGTCGCCACATGGTCATATCACGGATTGCCTTGTTCAGCAGGGCAAAGACTTCCTTGCTGTAGCCCTCCACGTCGTCACCCGCGAACTCCGGCAGAGTTCGCTTCATCTTCGCGGTCGCTTTTCCATAGAAGGAGCCGAACAGCGCGGGAATGATGGAATCATGGTCATGCGTCACCCCGTCATAAAGCGCCTGCATGGCAATTCCGATCATGGAAGCCAGCGTGGAGTAGTTGCGCCCGTCCAGCGCGTCCAGCCAGCGTTCACTGTTGACCGTCAGCGGGTAGTTCGCCCGCACGGTTGCCGTCGCATACAGCGCCTTGATGTCCGGGTTGTTCACAACGTAATCTTCGACCACGGTTCCTGTCGCCGTCGGGGACGGGTCGGCCGCCCGAATCATTGACGAGACCAGATATTCCGTGATCGCCCCGAACTCCGACAGCGGGAGCTTGAACTTCTCATAGTTCCGATCAACCAGATCGGAACGGCTGATGGTGTCGCCCACCTTATTCAGAATGGTTGGGAAAATGCTATTGGTAATCAGTTCCGACAGTTCGGAACCGGTTGCCATCTCCGCGCCCGCAACCAGAAGTTCATACGCTTCCTTGTTGGCGCGTTCATACACCAGATTGATACCCACTGTTTTCACCCTTTCCTATTTCGTCCACGGACGATTTTTGATTTCTTCCAGCTTTTGATCGAACGTCTGCGGTGTCTGTGAATTACCAACCGGAATCTTCGCCAGCAGGTTGCTGATTTGGTTCAGGTACTGTTGACCGCGCTTCTCCGCTTCGTCCAGCTTCTGCTTGTAGCTGTTCAGTTCTTCGCGGGCTTGCAGAAGTTGTTGCTCCTTTTCCTGCATGGTATTCACAACCTTGTTGTACAGATCAACATCACCCGCAAGGCTTGTGGTCAACTTCGCCAGCGTTTCCGAATCGAATCCGCTCGCCTGTACGTTTTGATTATCTGCCATTGTCTCCCTCCTTTCAGGGTTAATTCTATGTAAAGGCTTGAGAATACAGAAATAGGGCAATCACCCACGGGGCAGAACCCTATCGCGGGCACCACGTCGCGCATATCCCGCCCCTTCATCGGTTGCCGGTGGTGCTAGTCCCACCCCAACTGGGTAACTGCTTACTTCCATTATAATAGATAGGTAAATTAGGGGTCAATACGCTTCAGTGTATTTCTTAGTCCGTGCGCGTTCAACCAACACAACCCCGTTCAATGTTTTCCGCGATTGTAACACGTCAAACACAATGCCTTCTTTCATGTCCTCTTGTAATTGCTCGACTGTCACTCCTTCAGGGTAGCGCTTTTCTATAGAAGATTCCGATATTCCGCAAAATGTGACATGTGTAAGCCCGTCTATTTCCATAGCATAGGTTTTTCGTTGAAAAACAACGGTTTTTCCCGTTACGTTTTTGCGCTTCCCGTCCTTAGCCGGTATTCCTTCGGGGCAGGCTTCAACCTTCCATTCCCCCAGTTCAAGACCCAACGGGATGCCTGGGGGCGGGTCGCCTATAAAAACTAGACTGTCTGTGTCGCAGTAGATGAAGCGTTCTCCCAGCATGTTCATGTAGGTTGTCAAAATATAGCGACAGTTCGCGGTGATCGCCGCCCCAACTGGCGGGTACAGATACCATGCCCTAAGCTTGCGGATTTGTCCCGTCGGCTCAATTAACCCGTCGAAAAAGTCATATTCTTCAACCCAGTCACGCTGGATGAACTTTCCATACGTCGAATTGAGGATAATCTTAACCGCCAGCTCCAGTCCGGTTTTGCCCTCTTTCTTGTAGCGGTTTTTAAGTTCAAACACTTCTGCCATGTAATCAAGCAAACCAACTTTGCTGTCAAATATATAGCACATAAAAATGCAGTTGCTATGTTTGAATTTCGGGTCGCGTAAAACATTGTCGTCCAGATACACGTTTTCAGAAGCACCCGCAACAGTCGGGTAGTCGCGTGTATGTAGCTGTTCGTCGCGGGTGACGATAGGGCTGAACATATCATCATAACGGACAACGCCCTTTTTCAGATGTGCGAACACATACTTGTCCGGGTTCACCAGAAGGAACTGCTTCAATTTAGCGCTGTTCATGACCGTTCGTTTCATCTTCCCGAATGGTAGTTTGGTCATGACCATAGCCGAAGGGTAGAAGCTGTTCGCGTCTATCTTCGTTACTCCTTCCATAATCTTGCCCTGATGAATGGGGTTGACGTAGGTTCGACCGCCCATAACGAAATTACGGTCAAACCCCACTTCTGGGAACAACTCTTTGAAATCGGGAATCTGTGTTCTCGCGTATTTCATGGCGAAACTACCAGCCGTCAGACTCTCCAGAATGTCCAGACCGAATTCGTCAAGAAATTCCTTTCGGATTCGATACATGCCCACGCTGAACCCATAAATATCATGACGGCAATATTCCTTGTCCGATTCGCTGAAATCAGCTTCCGTTACCCGGAATTTCTTGTAGTCATAGGTTCCAACCAGTTTCGGCAACTCCGGGCAGGTGTTTTCTATGAAGCGTTTCAGCGAACAGGTAAAGAGCAGGCAGGCGTCGCGTATCTCGACAACCCCGTTATCGTTACGAAAGTCTAGGGTGATAATTTTTGAACTGCCAGATAGTAGGTAAGTCATTTCATACTTTTTAAGCTGTTTCTTCTTACTCGAATTACTGTTCGTTTCGCCTTGCTTCTCATAGCCCGCTTTTCTTAATAAATGATAGATATAGTGCATGTCGAAGCGTGATCCGTTCCATGTATAATATCGCCCTGCTGGAAGGTTCAGAATCGCCTGTTCTGCGGCCTCCTTTCCGTAGAACTCCTGAACCTCCGGTTTTGTAGGTTGGATAGGGGCATACATGACAGCGCAGATGAAGGTTATTTCTTCCTGAAACAGTAGTTCCTTGTCGGTCATGTTGGCGACTTCTATGTCGGTAGTGGTTTCTAAATCTAGCACCATGAAGGGGGGTTTTGACATATAAAGCACCTACCATTCAGCGCCGTTCGCGTGCTCGCAGTTCTTCTGCGTATTCCTCAAACAGATCAACATAGTAAGGTTCCAGATTGGTGACGCCTGAAATCACCCGATCACGCTCCATTTTAGGTATTCGGGTCAGCAGTTCGTCAATGTGCTCCTTCCTGATACCACCTTCATAGAACGCTGAAAAGCTACGGGCAACAGACAAGCGCAGGAAATTCTGTTCATTGGATTGCCCCGTCATCTTCCGCACCCGGTAGCCCAACAAATGAAGTCCTTCCTCCAACCCGTAATGGCGGGTAGCTTCCCGGATCTCCTTCCTTTGCTGTTCCGTGAAATCGGGCACCTTCATTCCGCGACCGCCTATCTTGTTCATCAGGTATTCTTCCAGTCGGCGGGTGCTGTCCTTCTTCGCAACTTTCAGCGACTTCCCGAATAGCTGTGCGGCTTCGATCAATTCAGCCCGGTTCAGCCCCAGCCTGAAATTGGTGTTCCTGCCCTTCGCCATTGAAAACCGGGCACCCGCCAGCCCAGCGGGTGCCCTCCCTCCTTTCTTCTATTAAATAGCTTAGCGCCCGTTGCGGTTTCCGCTCCGGTTGCCATTCCGGTTTCCGTTCCGGTTCTGGTTGCCGTTGCGCTTGCCGTTATCTCCGTTCTCGTCCTTCGGCTTGATAAAATGCACGTTCTCAACGTTGACTTCCGTAACCCACACCGTCTGCCCGTCGTTGTTCTCATAGCTTCTGGTCTGGATTCTTCCGGTAATCGCCAGTTGATCGCCCTTTCGGTGCGTTTCGGCAATCATTTCAGCCGGGGTCTGCCATGCAACACAATTGATAAAATCCGCTCCATAGTTGCCGTCCTCATCCTGTTTGAACGGATTCCGTACAGCCAGAACAAACGAACAGACAGCCGTTCCGCTCTGGGTGTACCTAAGTTCAGGGTCACGCGCCAATCTTCCTACCAAGTTTACACTGTTCATGAAGGGGTGTCCTCCTTTAAAATGGATATATTCGCTAACAGGCTAGTGCCTGATAACGTCATTGGTTGTCAGCTTGTCCAGCAGATGCGCCTTCCAGTTGCGCCCGAAGCTTCTGGTTCTCCACCGTCAGCCTTGCACATTCAGCTTCAAAATCCAGTTCAGCCGATTCCGCCCGCCAGCGTTCCAGCAAGCGTTCAGCGTCCCGAATCTTACCGACCGCCATCGTATAGATACCCTGAAAGAATCGGGGCGTCATGCGCTTGCCTTTCAATTCGCGCAACTCTTTCAGCAGGTTCAGCAAGGTTTCGACCTGTTGAATGGTCTCATCCCAGCCCTTATGATTGAAGTTGTCGGGCAGGGTTGCCTTCGGTTGCACCTTTTCCAGAAGCGCCCGGCGCTCCTGAAGCAGAAGAAGGTACATCTGCTTGTAATTCACACGCATTGTGTAGCCACTCCTTTAATAGATAATACTTAACTCTAGTTACTTCTATTATAGAAGTTTGTGCAATATTCGTCAACGATTTTCGACCCCTGAAATCTGATAGTCTTTCAACGCACGTAGTATAATAGCATAGGCACGCCAGAAATCACGTGTTCCTGTTTTCTGATGCAGAAGATCAAGAGCATTTGGGAACTCTTTCATGAACCATTCAGGAGCAGGCACTTCCTGAAGTTGATATTCTAGCTCTTTGACACGGGCGTTCAATTCTTCAATGGATTTCTGCAATTGCTCAAACACTTCTGTATCCCACCTTTCATAAGTAGCCTTAAAGTCATAGCGCAACAGTTCATGTTCAACAACTAGGTTAATCAATTTCTGCTCATAGTTGGGATCCGTCGCGTATCCCGCCCGTGCCACAACCCTGCAAGCTGTTATACCATCCACACCAACAGCCCCACGGTACAGGTTACGATTCCAACTGACCCCGTTCACTATCAGGTTGGAATGGTCGGAAATGGATTCCGCCCAGCTGTTATACTTTCTAAAGTCCGTGTGGATGGTTATCCATTCTCCATTCTTATATTCTTTAGTAGGTAGACGGATAGAGCCGGCTGTGCCAGTTCCCTTCATCCCAAACAGGTTATTCGCCTGTCTTGTTAGGGCACTATTACCATCGCCAGATTCCAGAATTGCCTGGGCGATAGTGAGACTAGCAGGAACGCCTGTCCTTCGCATATCATCAATGGCTAGGGGTGCCACCTTGTCAATGAACTGTTGTCTGCTAAATTTCGACATGGAATAAACCTCCTTTTAATGATATACTTCTATTATAGCATGTTTGTTAATACTTGGTGCTAGAAACCTGTGACATACCACCAACAAGAAGGACAGGGGCGGGCTGGATGTGCGATGACTGGGTGGAAGTGAACATATGTTAAGAAATCT
>ERZ777003.4040-NODE-4040-length-12966-cov-6.745101_pt1 | contig 12966 bp, 22 predicted proteins | sample MGYA00374956_ERZ777003 | MGnify/ENA primary metagenome ERZ777003 (study PRJEB29302, sample SAMN06268252) | bioreactor metagenome | isolation source: Joint BioEnergy Institute, California, USA | place: USA:Joint BioEnergy Institute, California, USA | collected... | reverse complement strand
CGGCACCCCGGCGGGAAGGTGGCGAAAGCCTCATGGATCGGGGTAGAAGATACTTCTACGCCGGGTAAGATCAACCCCGCCTGCGCCGCCCGAGCAGCAGGCGCAGCGTGATCGGCTCGGCCTCGCCCATAGACACCTTCGTGCCGCGCCCGTAGCGCAGGCGTGCGTAGAGCTTCATCAGCAGCCACAGGCCGGAGTATCCGGCCGCCGCGCTCCACACCGCGCTCGGGTAGGGGCCGACGCCATGCGCCTGGAGGCCGAGCCACAGCGGCGCGGCGATGGCGAAGCCGACCAGGAACTGGACCGCAACGGCAAGGGCCATTTGGGCGTCCTCCGGATAGGGGAGCTTTACATATGCCTCGTGATGGGCAGGGCAACTACCAGCAGCCCGCAGCCGACTTCCGCAACCAGACCGTCATTGACGCGGTGGCGATGGAGCAGCGGCTGGACGACCTGGGGAACGAGATCACCAACTCGCTCGCCAAGGACGGCCAGACTGTCCCGACCGCGAACCTGCCGATGGGCGGCTTCCGCCACACCAACGTCAGCGACGCGAACCAGCGGAACCAGTATGCGACGGCCGGGCAGGTGCAGGACGGCGGCCTGATCTTCACCGGGCAGGCCAACACCAGCGACAGCGGCCAGTCCTTCTCGGCGACGCTCTCGCCCGCGCCGCCCGCGCTGGTCAACGGCATGCAGATCAGGGTGCGCTTCGGCTCCGCCTGCAAGGCCGGCGCGACGCTCGACGTCAACGGGCTCGGGGCGAAGAAGATCAGGCGGCGGCGCGGCAACGACTATCCCGGCACCACCAGCAACGCCAACTACGGCGACGTGCTGGAGGGCGAGATCGGCACCGGCCAGCACCTGCTCCTCTCCTACCACCAAGCGCAGGACGCCTGGGTGCTCGACGCCTCGCCATACCTGCCGGGCTGGGTGCATCTCGCCTTCCGCACGTGGACCGGCGGGCAGTTCGTGACCTTCCCGCTGCCGCCCGCCTTCACGCGCTTCCGCATCGAGGTGGAGGGCGCGGAGCCGAGCAGCCACGGGGCTTACCTGTTCTTCCAGGTTTCGGTGGACGGCGGCAGCACATACCTGAACGCCGCCGACGCCTACGGCTACTCCGTGACCACCGCCTACAACGGCAAGTTCTTCTACGCCGCCGGGGTGACGGACGGGCTGGCGGTCGCCAGCGACGTGCGGGCCGCCCGCATCGGCGTGTTCTCGGAGATCGAGTTCTGCCCCGAGGGCACGCTGCACTCCGGCTGGTGGCGCTCCACCTTCATTAGCCGGCCGCCCGGCGAGACGGTTGACGTCCTCGTGCTCTTCCAGGGCGCCTGGAACACCAACAACAACGCCCGCATGACGCACATCCGCGTCGGCATGACGACCGGCGCTATCGGCGGGCGCGCGACGCTGCTGGGGAGGGTGTGATGCGCTACGCTGCACCGAGCCGCCGCCTGCGGCGCGGCGTGATCGGCGGCACGCGCGACCCGGAGGTGGTGGCCGGCCGCCAGTCACTTGGGGCCACCGCGAACCTGACGCCCGGCGCCGCGCACGCGCAGAACCCGCAGCCGCCGGGGCAGGACCACGACCCGCCGGCCGGCTGGCGGATCGCACTCGACGACGACTTCACGACCGCTTTCCAGACGCACACCGGCCTCGACCCGGCCAAGTGGAAAAACACGACGTTCGGCGGGCAGGCGCACTGCAACCCCACCTGCTCGGCGGTGTGGGACGGCGGCGACGGCATCAGCGTGCAGGGCGGCAACTGCGTCATCAACGTGCGCAACGTCGGCGGCACGTGGTGGGTGACGGGGTTCCTGGAGGGCCAATCGCACCGCTGGGCGACGTGGGACCAGATGCACCCCGGCTACCACGAATTCCACATCCGCTTCCGCGCGCGGATGAGCCCGCAGTTCGCGCCGGGCATCGGCTACTACGTGCTGCTCTACCCCTGGCACACCGACTGGACCACGGAAATGGACATCGTCGAGGTGCCGGCGGGGGACACGGGCGGCGACCACACCCGCGTGGACGCCACGATGCACTGGGACAACATGGACGGGCACGACTGGTCCCCGGCCACCGTCTATGGCGTCCCGCAGGGCGAGTGGCACCAGTATGACTTCCGCCGCACCTACCGCGTCGTGGACGGCCGGCCCGTCGCCGACATCCAAATGTGGATTGACGGGCAGAAGGTGACGGAGGGCGGCGAGACGCCATGGATGTGGGAGGGCAACGCTTGGCTGACGGAGCCGATGATCTTCGGCGCCGCCACCTACGTCTCCTCGCCCTTCGGCACGGATGCTTGGTATGGCGCCGTCACCGGGCAGACCCCGAATTCCTGCGACGCCTTCATTGACCGTGTCCGCATTTGGGTGCCGGAGCCGGAGCCGGGCTCGCAGGCGGTGCAGCGGCTCGACATCGGCGTGCGCGGCCAGTCCAACGCTTGGTTCGCGATCAGCTTCGGCGCGGCCGAGCACATGCGCCAGCTTGTGCAGCAGCTTACCGGCATCCCGCAGGTGAACCTTATTGCCGCACTCAACGTCACGGCGGTGGGCGGCACCTACACCCTGAACCTGCCGAACAACCAGGACGCTTGGCTGGTCGGCAGCACGAACACCGACCCATCCACCTGGACCCTGTCGGGCATCGGCCAGGGGTGCGTGGACCACTACGTGGCGAACCGCTCCTCCGATCCGGAGCACCCGTTCATTGACGTGGTCCTGCACTGGGAATACGACCTGCTGCACTGGCAGGCGGAGAACCAGAACGCCTATCCGGGCGCGCGGCGCCGGCTCAACCAGCTTGTGCGGCAGGCGCTGGGCAAGGCGCCCGGCAAGCACGTCATCGTCAACTGCGAGTGCCCGTATCAGGGCAGCGTGCAGTCCGAAATGCTCGACATCATCCGCCAGTGCTGGGCGGAGGACGAGGAGAACCCGAACGCCTACGTGATCCGGGGGCAGGGCTGCGCCTTCGACGGCGACCACCAGGGCGACTTCGGCCACTGGGTGTCCGACCTCGCCTTCCGCGCCGCGCGGCGGTGGGCCATCGCCATCGCCCGCTACTGCTTCCTGCGCGGCTGGACGAACCCGAACCGCGACCTCCGCTGGCTGCCGGGCATCGGGCCGCGCATCGGGCACGTGTCGCGCGCGGCGAGCAACGCGCTCTACGTCCACATCCAGCATGATCGCGGCACGCGCCTCGTGATCCCCTCCGGCTTCAACCCCGGCCTGTTCCACATCGAGGGGACGGACCTCTACGGCACGGGCGTGCAGTTCGTCGGCGGCAGCGACGACGGCATCCGGAACAAGCTGCTCGTGACCTTCGACGGGACGATCCCGAGCGGCACGCTCCGGCTGCTCTACGCCTACTGGCCGGACTACCTGGGGCCGGACGGGCTCATCACCGACAACTGGCACACGTCCGCCGTCAGCAAGCCGCCGGAGATCGCGGACGTGACCGGTGTGGCGACGGTGCCGATGCCGCTCGCGCGCACGGAGCGCGGGGTTTCGTTCAGCTAGCGGAGGGAGACACTGTGGGCGAGCAGTGGAAGCCGGCGCAACCCACCGGCTTTTTCATTGAGCGGAAAATCCCGGTCGCGCTGGTCATCGCGTTCGCCGGGCAACTCCTGTTCGCCGTGTGGCAGGCGGCGCAGCTTCACTCGCTCGTGCAGCAGCACGACCGCCGGATCATGGCGCTGGAGGTGGCCGACGCGGAGCGGGCGCGGCAGCACACAGAGACGCGCGCGCTGCTCGCCGAGATACGGGCGACGCTCGCGGCCACGCAGGACGCGGTGCGCCGGCTTGAGCGCGTCGCCGAACGCCTGGGGGCCGCCCCATGAGCGGGACCCTCCTCGACCGCCTCTTCGGGCGGCGGCCGTCGCCGCTGGAGCCGCGCGACCCGGTCGAGCGGCTGCGGTCCGAGCTTCCGCTGCTGCCGCTGCCGCCGGGCGCGACGGCGGAACTGACCCTGCCGTCGCAGGACGTGTCGCCGATGGGCGCCGAGCCGGGCCTGTCGGTGGCGCAGGAGGCGGCGCTGATGGACATGATTGACCGGGCGCTGGCGTTCGGCACGGGCGGCCTGTCGGTGGGCGCCAGGGGTGCCGGGGCGGCGGCTCGGGCGGCGCGGGGCCGGCCCGCCGCGCCGCAGGTGCGCTCGCCGCTCGGGAGCGACCGGCCGCTGTTCCCGCCGCACCGGGCCTTGCAGGACGTCCCGCCGGTCGAGCAGCGCCCGTTGCCGCGCCCCGAGACGCGGCGCGGCGCGTCGCCGCGCATCCGGCGACCCGGCGGTCGAGCGGCAGATGATGGAGACGGTCGGCCGCGTCGAGCCGCTGGCCCGCTCGTGGTATAACATGGAGCCGCTGCGGCAGGCGTTCATTGACCTGATGGGGCAGGCGGAGGGCGAGCGGCGCTTCCGCCTGTTCACCGACATGATCGCGGCGTCGTCGCCCCGCAGCGACTTCCCGACCAACGTGCGCGCCGCGAGCTACTACTACGGCCGGGCGCTGCGCGGCGAGCCGATCCCCGACCGGCCGCCGTCGCCCTACGGGCACATGGCGCAGAAGCACCACGTCCGCCTCGCGCGCGACGTCGCGGGCGGCGGCTTCGACCTCATGACCAACCCGAAGCCGCCGAGCTTCGCGGAGAACCTGCGCGGCAACCAGCTTCCGGCGACAATTGACGCGCACGCGATCCGCTACCCGGCGATGCTGTCGCGCGATCCGGTGTTCCTCGAAACCCGCTATCAGGCGACGCGGGGCGCGCCGGTCGAGCGCCCGCAGGAGATGTTCCGCTCCGGGCAGGTGACGCTGGAGCAGGCGCTGGAGCGGCCGGCGTGGTGGGTGAACCAGCCGCGCGTCGCGAACGAATACGCGCCGCTGGAGCGGTGGTATCAGGACATGGCCGCGCGCATGGGCATGACGCCTGCGCAGTTCCAGGCCGGCGCCTGGGTGGGCGGCGCGCGCACCACCGGGCTCGGCTCGCCGGCCGACGTGTCGGCGCTCGAAATGCTCGACGCCCGGCTCGGCCGCACCGCCCGCCTTCGCGGCGAGAGCCGGGCCGACGTGCTCCGGCGGCTGATCCGCGAGGGCGTCCCCCTGCTGTCCGTCTCGCCGCTCGCGCTCGCGACGGCGCTCGAAGCCGCCAAGGAGGACCGGAACGATGGCGCCCCCGTCGCCCCTAGCCTCACGCACGTTCTGACGGTGCCCGCGTGATGACCCCTGACCTTGCCCTCCGCCTGTTCATTGACCCGGCGCTGCGGTGGCTGGTCGAGCTTGGCATCCCGAGCGACGACCGCGCGCGGGCGATGCTGGTCGCCGTCGCGCTCCTCGAAAGCGGCCTGAAGCACCGCGACCAGATAGACGCGGCGCGGGCCAACGGCCCGGCCCTGGGGTTCTGGCAGTTCGAGATGAACGGCGGGTGCGCCGACGTCCTCGAAGGCAAGCGCACGAAGCCCATCGCCGGGACCGTCCTCTCCACGCTCGGGCTGCCGTCCGACGCGCCGGTCACGCGGCGCAACGTGTGGGAGATGTTGGAATTCAACGACGTCCTGGCGGCGGCCTTCGCGCGGCTGCTGCTGTGGCCCGACCCGGAGCCGCTGCCGAAGCTGGACGAACCGGACAAGGCTTGGCGCTACTACCTGCGCATCTGGAGGCCGGGGAAGCCGCGCCCGAACGACTGGCCCAAGTGCTGGGACGCGGCGGTGCGGGCGGTGCGGGCGGTGCCCTTCGACCCGCGCCCTTTCGGGCCGGCCCCGGCGGCGCAGGCGGCCCCGCAGCAGGAGAGGAATTGGCTGTCATGGCTCCCCTGGTAGCCGTCGCCCTGGGCGTCGCGCCCATCATCGCGGAGGCGCTGTTCGGCCGGCGGGGCGGCGTGGTGGCGGAGGCTGCGGGCGACATCGTCCGCGCCGTCACCGGCACCGACGACCCGGATCAGGCGCGCCTCACCATCAGCACCGACCCGACGAAGCGCGAGGAATTGCAGATGCGCCTCGCCGAGCTTGCCGGGAAGGAGCGTGATGCGGAGCGGGCGGCGCAGGCGGAGGAGCTTCGCGCCCTGATCGCCGACGTCGCCGACGCGCGCGCCATGAGCCTCGCCCTCGCCGACAAGAAGCACCCCCTCTCGTGGGGCGCGGCGGTGGTGTCGGGCATCGTTCTCGCCCTGTTCTCCTTCATCGTCGTGGTGGAGGGGCTGAAGATCGGCGAGATACCGGACCCGACGCGGCGCCTCGTCGAGTATGCCCTGATCGCCGTGCTCGGCTACTGGGTTGGCAGCAGCGCCGGCTCCGCGACGAAGGAGCGGCTGATGCGCGGCGTCGCCTCGTCCGCCAACGGGCAGGCGGCGCGGCGCGCCGACAACCGCCTGGGGCCGCTCTACTGATGACGCGCACGCTATACCGGCACGACCAGCAGCACATCTACGAGGCGGAGAAGCCCTGGCGGGAGAAGGCGGCGGAGGCCGGCCGCCTCGCCGCGCAGGGCCGCCTCTCCGAAGTGCGGGCCGGGGACGCGGTGGCCGCGCTGGTCGAGGAGGCGAAGCGCGCGGGCTACCGCTACGACACGCGGGGCCTGTGGACCCGCCTCAACTGGTCATTCCTCGACGCCAAGCGCGAGGAGGAATTGGCCATCGAGCGGCGGGCGCGCGCCAAAGAATGACCCCAGCGGCAGGGGGGCTACCGCTGGGGCCGAGCGCACGGGAGGAAACGTCCGAGCCATGTCTGGCATCCGACGCCCCCCTGTATAGCATCGCTCCACGGAAAATCACAGGGGGGGCGTCGGGGGCCGAGGCGCCGGGACGGCGCGGGCAGCTTGCCCGCCCGCACCATCCGCCGGAAGCGGTCCTCGCGGAGCCGCAGGTAGGCGGCGGCTTCGTCGAGGGTGAGCCAGCGCGGGGGCGCCGTGGTCATGACCCGATGGCCCGCTCCGCCCTGGCGATGGCGCTCCGCAGGTTCCGCGCCGCCCTCCAGTCCCCCTTCCCGCTGCCCGCGACAATGATGGGGCTGCCCGGCCGGCGGAGGCGGATGTGGCCGCTGGCGGTGCGGTCGCATCGCCACCCGCGCTCCATCGCCCAGGCCAAGACGGCACGGACCTCCGCCGTGGTCCCCGCGAGCCTAAGCGTCATAGCGCCGCCCGACCTCTGCCGGCGGGGCCACATGCACCGACATGAAGAGGGACATCGCGCCGAGCGCGGAGGCCATGCCCGAGCGCGCGGCGGGCTTCTCGATGTCCGCGAGCATGTTCGCGGCGACCGCGCACAGGGCGAGGTAGCAGTGCCTGCGGTCAAGCCGCTCCCCTTCGAGCAGTGCGCTCAACTTCTGCCCGACCGCGTTGACCCGGTCCATGTCGGCGCCCTCGCGCAGCGTTTCGATTGCGTCCTTCGTCGCCTGCAAGACGTCGAACGCCACTTCGGGCGCGTAGGAGAGATCGCCTGTATCCTTGCTCATTCCTCCTCCCCGCCGCCGTGCTCGGCGGCCTCACGCTTGCGGTCCTCCAGCATTTCCACCCACTTGCCCACGCTCCCCGCCCAATCGGCTTGCTGGGCGAAGCCGAGCGCCATCGCCAGGACGGCGAAGCCGAACGCCTCGCGGGAGGCGGGCTCGATGTCCCGCAGCCCGTTCGCGAGGCACATGGCGAGCGCGATGTAGCAATCGTGCCTGCGCTGGCCGGCGAGCGCGCCGTTCACGCGCTTCGCCAGCCGCCAGACCGTGACGCTGTCGCTGCTCCCGGCGACCAGCGCGTCTATGGTCCCGTTGGCGACAGCCTCCAGGGCGTCCGGCGGAAGCCCCTGGATGACGCGCCGTGGCTTGCGGCTCGCCACGTCACCCTCCCACCGGGGAGGTGTCGTCCGGGCGGAGCGAGGCGAGGGCGGTGTTCGCCCGCTCGGCCCGCGCCATGACGGCCGCGACGTAGTCCTCCGCGCCGGCCTCGTTCAGCGCGCGCATGACGTCGTTGTTGGCGGCCAGCATCTGCATCAAGGTCAGGCGGCGCTCCTTCGCGGGCTTCTTCGCCCGCTCGACGGAGGCGATGCGGTAGCGCCACTCGGCCTCCCACTGGTGGACGGTTGGCACCTCCTTCTCGGCGCCGTCGCGCGAGCGGATGACGTAGCGCGGGGCCGGCCCGGCCTCCGGCGGCGGCGGATCGTCGGGCGGCAGCGGCCCGCCCTCGTCGGGCGGCGGGATGGGCGGCCCCTCTTCCTGTTCGTCGGCCGGGATCAGCGGCTCCGCCTCGCCGTCGCCCTCCGGCTCGTCGGGCTGCGGCTCGCCGTGCTTCTGCGCGCCGAACTCGTATTGCTCGTCAACGCGCTCGATCACGCGGCGGAAAGTCTCGTCCTCCGGCACGTCGCCGACCGGCAGGCGCTTGAGCAGGCGGCGGATGACCGTCTTGCGCGCCATCTCCTCCGTCCACTGCGCCCACGGCCCCTTGTCGGGCGCGCGCGACACCGCGCGGACGTCCTCGACCTGATCCCAAGTCATGACCTCGCGCACGCGCACCGGGCGGCCGTTGCCCTCCGTCAGCACCTGCCCGAGTTCAGGATCGCGCAGGGTGGCGATGGCATAGACCGCGACGGGGCGGCGCTTGCCGGGCGCGTCCATGTCGCGCTGGTGCATGATGCGCTCGTCGTCGCCGAGCACGACCTCGAAGGGCTCGCCCTCATAGACGACGTTGCACGTGATGGAGGCGACGCAGCGGCTGTTCAGGGCCTTCTTCACGATGCCGGTTATCATCGGCATCCACTGGGCCATGAGCCGGCCGCGCCGCCTGTCGTAGAACGCCACCAGGGCGCCCTCGCGGCCGTCCGGCAGGAGCCCGTCCTGCGCCGCCTTGACGCAGGCTGTCCACAGCGACGCCCGGTCGGCCGCGAGAAGGTCGGGGTTCGCCGTGATTGCGGTCCAGACCACCCGCTCGAACCGCTGCGGGCTGATATGCGCCGGCAGCACCTTCGCGGCCTCCGGCACGACGCGCTCGGCAAGCTGCCTGCGCGCGAGTTCCAGCATGGAGCCGGAGCGCGGCTCCGAAACGGTGGTGCTCATACGTTCCTCCCCGAGAGTGCTGCCGCCACGTCGCCGAAGGCGCCGCGCACGAACACGAAGCGCGAGAAGCCGCCCACGAGCCACAGCAGGGTGAGCGGCGCGCCGTCCTGCGCGCGCTTCTCCGTGGGCTCGATGGCGAGCACGTGGTGCGGGTTGATGGCGCAGGAGCCGATGGGCTCCCCGTCGCTGTCGTAGCGGGGCAGGGTGACGAAGCGCGGCCAGTCCTGGTGTGGGATCAGGCCGGAGGCGGGTGCGATATCAGGCATTGCCGGCAGGCTCCATCATCGCGAGCGGATCGTTGGGGGTGGTGGCGGGCTGCTGGGGCTCGTCGTGCCCCTCGCCGTTGCCGTGCGCGCGGGCGGCGCGCTCTTCGTCGTCGCCGCCGCAGATCGGGCACTCCCCGTAGTGGAGCGCGCAGGTGAGCAGCGTCTCGGCGACGTAGGCGCCGAGCCGGAGCGTGGCGACGCGCTCGCCGCCCGTGTGGCGGGCCATGAGCAGGGCGGCGGCCTGGGCCATGACCATGACGGCGCGCGGTGCCTGCTGGTCCTCGCCGAACGCCGTGGCGCATTCGGCGACCAGATCGCGGGCCAGCGCGCGGGCGCGGCGGTGTATCCACTCGCTCTCTCGCGCGATGGCGTCGGTGGGTTCGTCGGACACCAGGAGACCTCCCTCGAAAGGGCCGGCACCGCGCCGGCCCTGTCGGGGAGGATATGGTAGATTTCCTCTCCATGCAAGCAGGAAGTGTGGAGGGACTATCTACGGGAAGCCGCCCCCCCTACGTCGCCCTTGCACGCTGCGCAGAAACTCTCTACGATTGGCGGCATGAGTGACGCTTCGCCTGCCTCCACAAACGGGCTCCGGCCGTCGCTGCGGGCCGGGGTTGATGCCGCCGTCCAGGCTGCCGGCGGCAATTCCAAGCTGGCCCGTTCGCTCGGCCTGACCCGCGCCGCGCCGCGCCACTGGTCGCGCGTCCCCGACAAGCACGTCCGCAAGGTCGCCGCGATCACCGGCCTGCCGCTGCACCAACTGCGGCCGGACCTCTACGGCGGGATCACGGGAGGGAGCGGCCCCGAGGCGTCGTCCGACTGACCACCGCGCCGCGCGCGCGGGGCGTGCGGCGCAGCACGAGGGAGGGTGCGATGGAGCCCGAAGTCCGCGTGACCATGCCGCTGCCGCCCGGCCGGCTCTCGGAGGAGCAGAAGCGCGCGCTGGCGCGGGAAGTCATCAGGCTGCGCAACGACGGCGTCCCCTGGTCGGACGTCGAGACGATCACCGGGAAGGCAACGCCCTTCATCATCCGCACGGTGCGGGAGTTCATCCCCACCTTCGCGGAGCGCCCCCCGACCGACGCCGGCAAGCCCAAGCCCAAGACGCAGCCGCGCACCGTCCGCTGCCTGGGGCCGCTGCACGCCCACAGCGCGCACTACTTCCGCTCGCCCGACCCGCGCACCCAGCGCCTGTGCAACGACTGCCGGCGCGCGCTGCGCGAGGGAGCCATTCTCGGCGGCGATGGGTTCTCCCTCGCCGGGGTGAAGGTGCGGGGGGCGTGAGATGGTCGAGCCGCTTGTCCTGACGCCGCCGCCGGAGCCGAAGCCGCCCCGCCGGAGGCGGTTCCGGATGACCCCGCGCCGGCTCGCGATCCTCGCCGAAGCCCTGCGGTTCGGCACCGTCCGCCGCGTCGGGCAGACCATGCCCTTCGAGGCCCTTGTCGCCGCCGGACTGCTTGAGCCGGCGGAGCATTTCATGATGTATCGCGCCAGCGCCGAAGGCGTTCGCGCCTACGGCGTCGCGGTCGGCACGCACACGGAGGACTGAGCCGTGCTGGTCCGCGACGACCTAGCCGTGGCCGCCGAGATTGACTGGCTGGCCGAAGAGGGGCGCTGGGGCGCGCCGCGCGCGCTCGCGCTCGACCCCGGCTGGACGACCGGTTGGGCGTTGAGCGACGGGGCGTGCGGGCACTTCTCCGTCGAGCAGCACAGGGGCGAGGACGAAGCCCTGGCGTGCTGGGCGTTCTACGAGCAGGTTGCCGGCCTGCTGTTCCTGCGCCGGCCGCGCGTGCTCGTGGTCGAGCAGCCGAAGGGCCGGTGGGCGGCGACGGAGTGGCCGAACACGCTGCGGCGCCTCGCCCACATGGCGGCCGTCATGCACGCGGTGGCGCGGGCGGAAGTCACCGCCACCGCCGCGCGCAAGGCCGTGATCGGGCGCGCGTTCCGCCGCAAGGGCGAGCGCGAGGAGGACTTCGACGCCACGATCCGCGCCGCCGTCCTGGAGCGCGGCTTCTGCGCGCGGAACGAGCACGAGGCCGACGCCGCCGCCGTGCTCTGCGCGTGGCGGATGCGGTGGAAGGGGGGTGCGCTGTGAGCGACGTCCCTCGCGCCCGCGCGCTCGTCGAGGCGGCCGTGCTGCGCATCGAGGCCGGCCGCGCCGCCGACGCCAAGCGCCTGCTGCTGGAGGCGCTGCCGCTGCTGTGGCGGCGGTCCCCGGCCCGGCCCCGCGCGCCCGTCCGGTCGCGCCACGTGGACGCGCGCACGGCCGACGCGATCCGCCGCTACGCGCACCGGCACCAGGAGACGCCGCTGCACGAGATCGCGGCCCTGTTCGGCACCAACCAGGGCCGCGTCTCCGAAGCCCTGCACCACGACCGTTGAGGGGGCGCCCCATGAGCCTCCACGCCCTCGACTGGGCCTTCAAGCTGCCGATCCCGCCGACGCAGAAGCTGGTCCTGCTGGCGATGGCGGACCACGCCGACGCGGAGGGCGTCTGCTGGCCGAGCGTGCCGAACCTCTGCGCCAAGACCAGCCTCGCCCGGCGCACCGTGTTCGCCATGCAGGCGTGGCTGGAGGCGCACGGGCTGATCCAGAAGGTCGAGCAGGGCGGCGGGCGCGGCTACTCCACCCGGTGGCGCCTCGCGGTCGGCGCCGAGCCCATCCACCCGGCCGCGATGGACGGCGTGGGAATATCTTCTCGCCCCGCCCGGAGAAAGGGTGCAGCAGATGCACCCATCCGGGGAAAGGGTGCAGCACGCGCACCGTTTCCGGAAAACGGTGCATCACATGCACCAGAAACGGTGCATCACATGCACCAGAACGGTGCATCACATGCACCAGAACCATCATATGAACCGTCAAAGGGAACCGTCATATCCCTACGGGGCGGTCCTTCGGCCCGCCGGCCTGCGGCTGGGCCTCTGACGGATCGCGACTGGCTCTGGTCGGAGGGGGTGCGGATCGTCCGCGCCTTCACCGGCAACGGCGACGCCACCACCCGCAGCTTCATCGGCAAGCTGGTCAAGGAGGCCAGCAACGACGTCGGCCGGGTGCGCGCGGCCATCGAGCGCGCCGCTGACGAGCGCCCCATCGGCGTGCAGGCGTGGCTCATGCGCGCGGTGAAGGGGCGCCGCAACGGGTTCCTCGACATCTTCGACGCACTGGAGGGAGGCGGCCATGAGCTTCCGCCGTGATGCCGGCGCCGTCGCGCGCTGGCTGTCCGAACTCGGCCTGCTCTGCGCGACCGGCGCCATGAGCGCCGACGAGGTGGCCAGGAAGATGGCCCTCTACGCCAAGCACCTGACGGCGGAGGGCTTCGAGGCGGGCTGCTTCAACGCCCGGTCGCTCCGCTTCGTGGCCGACCGCTGCAAGCACTTCCCGACCTACGGCGAGCTTGCGGAGGCCCTGCGGGAGTGGCGCAAGGAGAACCGCCTGCTCGACGGCTCGATCTACACCCCGGCCGAGCGCCCGGCCCTGCCGCCGCAGGACGCCCGCCCCGCCCCCGAGCGGGAGGACACCGACGAGCGGTGGTGGATGGGCCGCATCGCGGTGTTCGAGGCGGCGCGCGACGTCCGCGCCCTGCGCGGCATGCTGTGGACCCTCACCCGCCGGCCGGGCACCTACGGCGAGCGCGACCCCGGCACCGTCCCGCGCGAGCGCGTCCTGGCGG
>ERZ777003.4038-NODE-4038-length-12969-cov-6.715115_pt1 | contig 12969 bp, 11 predicted proteins | sample MGYA00374956_ERZ777003 | MGnify/ENA primary metagenome ERZ777003 (study PRJEB29302, sample SAMN06268252) | bioreactor metagenome | isolation source: Joint BioEnergy Institute, California, USA | place: USA:Joint BioEnergy Institute, California, USA | collected... | reverse complement strand
GGCGGGTTCCCGCCGTTGCTCGGGCTGGTGGCGGCGGGCTGCGCGGGCGGGGGGTCAGAACCCGTCATCGCCTTCGGCGGGCCGCCGAGCTACGCGCATCTGACGCCGCTCCGCCTCAACGTCGCCGACATCGAGATCGGCCCGCCGCCCAGCGGCCAGGCCGGGCTGGTGATGGAACCGGCGCCGGTGAACCCGGCCGAGGCGATGGCGACCATGGCGCGCGACCGCCTGGTGCCGGCCGGTTCGGGCGGCGTCGCGCGGTTCACGATCGAGGAGGCCTCCCTGGTCCGCACCCCGCTGCCGGGCGGCATGTTCTCGAGCGGCGGCGAGCGTCTGATCTGCTCGCTCCGCTGCCGGCTCGACCTCTTCGCCGGGGAGGGCGGCCGCACCGGCTTCATCGAGGCGCAGGCGCGCCGGGTGCTGACCGCGCCGGGGCCGACCGACCCGGCGCGCCGCTCCGCCGCGGCGGACCGCGTGGTGCGCGCGGCGATGGACGTGATGAACGTCGAGTTCGAATATCAGATCCGGCGCAACCTCCGCGACTGGCTGCTGGTGTCCCTGCCGCCCGGCGTGGCGCCACCGCCGCCTCCGCCCGCGCCGCCGGGCGCCGGCACGGGCGGGCCGGAGGAGGTGCTGCGCGAGGACCTGCCACGCGGCGGCACAGGAGGACGTTGATCATGGCCACGATCCGGTTCGGCAACCCCGAGGGCGTGCACTCCACCGGCGGCCGCTACTCGCACGCGGCGCTGATCGAAGGGGGACCGGCGCGGCGGCTGGTGATTTCCGGCCAGGTCGGGCTGAGGCCCGATGGCAGCCTCGCCGAGGGTGGCGAGGCGCAGGTCGAGCAGGCGCTGGCCAATCTCGGCACGGTGCTGCGCGCCCACGGCATGGCGCCCTCGGATGTGGTGAAAGTGACCGTGTTCCTCACCGACCGCGCGCTGATCGGGGTCTGGCGCGAACGGCGCGCCGCGTTCTTCAACGGCCACGTGCCCGCCAGCACCCTGCTGGTCGTGGCGGGGCTGGCCGATCCGCGCTTCCTGGTCGAGGTGGAGGCCGAAGCGGTCCAGTAACCGGGGAGCACTGCGAGGGGCAGGCCCGCCCTGGGGGGAACCTCGGCAGGCTGCTCCGCGCTGGTTCGGGCAAGGAGGACAAACCATGACCCGAACCCATGCCGGGCGCGCCGCGCTGGCGGTGCTCGCCCTGGCCGGACTTGGCGCTTGCACCACGATCTCCGGGGAGCCGGCCTATTACCGGTCTGCGGGCGTAGCGCCGGGCCACTACGGCTACGGCGCCACGCCGGGCCGCTATGGCGTGCCGGACTACGCTGCCGCCGCGGCCGCCGGCGACACCTATTGCCAGGAAGCGACGGCCGCGGTGCGCCAGGCCGAGAGCGCGGCTGCCTATAGCGGCTCGCCGGGCGCGTATGCCCGGATGGAGCGCGCGCGCGGCTACGCCAGCCGCGACTGCTGAGCCCGCCCGCCCCTGTGCCGCCCGGATGGCCACTCGCCATCCTGGCGGCGGCCGGCGGCGTCATTCGCCGAGCGGCAGGCCGACATAGTTCTGCGCCAGCAGCGTCGCGCCAGCGACCGTGCCGGTCACGAGGTCCAGCTCGGCCTTTTGGCGCCGCTCGTCGAACGGGCTCGCCCCCTCGAAGCGGTGCAGCATCGAGGTCATCCACCAGGAGAAGAGCTGCGCCCGCCAGACACGCCGGAGCGCCGCCGCCGAATAGCCGTCCAGCAGTTCGCCCGATCCCGTCGCGTAGAAGGCGCCGAGCGCGCGGTCGAGCAGGAAGACGTCGTTGATCGCGAGGTTGAGCCCCTTCGCCCCGGTCGGCGGCACGACATGCGCCGCGTCGCCGGCGAGGAACAGGCGGCCGTGGCGCATCGGCTCGCAGACGAAGCTGCGCATGGCCACGATGGTCTTCTGGAAGATCGGGCCCTCCTTCAGCCGGAATCCTCCCTCGACCTCGGTGCGCGCCTGCAGCTCCGCCCAGATCCGGTCGTCGGGCCAGTTGTCCACCGAATCCTCGGGGTCGCACTGGAGGTACATCCGCTGCACCTCCGGCGAGCGGGTGCTGATCAGCGCGAAGCCGTGCTCCTCATGCCGGGCGTAGATCAGCTCCTCTGAGGAGGGCGGCGCGCGGCAGAGGATGCCGAACCAGCCGAAGGGGTAGGTGCGATGGTACTCGCGGCGCGCGCCCTCCGGGATCGCGGCGCGGCAGACGCCCCAGAAGCCGTCGCAACCGGCGACGAAGTCGCAGACGAGTTCGCGCTCCGCCCCGTCCGGCCCGACATGGCGGATCACCGGGCGCGGGCCGTCGAGATCGGCGAGGCCGGTGACGCGGGTCCCGAACCGGATGTCGCCGCCAGCGCCGAGACGGGCCGCGATCAGGTCCTTCAGCACCTCGTGCTGGGCATAAACGGTGATCACGCGCCCGCCGGTCAGGGCGTGGAAGTCTATGCGATGGCCGCGGCGGTCGAAGCGCAGCTCCGTGCCACGATGGACGAAGCCCTCGCGCCGCAGGCGGTCGCCGAGGCCGGTCGCGACCATCAGGTCCACCGTGCCCTGCTCCAGCACGCCGGCGCGGATCGTGCCCTCCACGCTCTCGCGCGAACGCGCTTCGAGCACGACCGACTCGATGCCGCGCAGGTGGAGCAGGTGGGAGAGCATCAGCCCTGCCGGCCCAGCCCCGACGATCCCGACCTGGGTGCGCATCGCGACTCGAACCTCCTCGCGGGCGGCTCAGGGCACCGGGCGCCAGGTGCCGCTAAGCCGGGCCGGCCAGTCCGGCCGCTCGCCGCTGCGGCACGCGCCGACGTCGTACCGGACGGTCCCGCGTCGCATCCATGCTAGACCATCTGCTTAGGGATCGGGGCTGCCATTTCCCACTGGCCGCGCGCCCGCGGCCGGCACAGGCTCAGGCGTGCGCCCGAGCGCCGTGGCGGCGCGCGGGGAGCGGACCGAGAAGGACGAAGCATGCAGGACAAGCCCCTGGTCGATCTGCGGATCTACACCATCCGCCCGCGCGGCATGGCGGAGTACCTGAAGCTGTTCGACGAGCTGGCGATGCCGGTGCAGCTCCGCCACATCGGCCCGCCGCTCGCCTTCTTCGTCAGCGAGCACGGGCCGCTGAACCAGGTGGTGCATCTCTGGGCCTATGACAGCCTGGCCGACATGGAAGCGCGCCGCGCCGCGCGCAACGCCGATCCGGACTGGGCGACCTATCTGAAGGCCTCGGCCCACCTCGTCGTCGCACAGGAGAACCGGATCCTCCGCCGCGCCGATTTTCCCAGCCTGCGGCAGGAAGGCGCGTAAGCCACCGCCGGCACCACGCGCACGCACGCGGGTGTCAGCCTTGAGCGGGCGGCGGGCGAAGCGCAGCCGCGCCGGCACAGGCCGTGCCCCGTTTGCGCGCCGCCAACGGCCTTCGCTAGGGTGACGCATCGAGGAGGAACCTGTTCGATGCCCGCCGCCCCACTCATGCTGCTCTGGACCGACAACGAGAAGCCGTATCGCGAGGCCATCGCCCGCGCCGGCCTCGATGACGGCCGCATGCGCTTCGCCTTCCTGCCGCGCTCCGCCCAGCCGGACGAGGCCATGCTGGCGGAGGCGGAGGCGCTGTTCGCCATGGGCGCGCCGCCGGGGATGCTCGCGCACATGCCGCGGCTGCGCTGGATCCAGGCGCTGACCGCGGGCGTCGAGGCCTGGCTGGCGCGGCCCGACCTGCGGCCCGAGATCGTCCTCACCTGCGCGCGCGGCACGCACCGGGTGCAGATGCCGGAGAACATCCTCGGCGCGCTGTTCCACATCACCAAGCCCTACCACGCGGCGGCGCTCGACCAGCGCGAGCGGCGCTGGTCCCGTCGCGTCTCCACGACGCTGGCGGGCAAGACGCTCGGCATCCTCGGCCTCGGCGCGATCGGGCGGGAGGTGGCGCGCAAGGCGGCGGCGCTGGAGATGCGCGTGATCGGCACGCGGCGCGGCGGCAGCGACACGATCGAGGGGGTGGAGCGCGTGTTCGGCCCGGAGGGCACGGACGCGGTGCTGGCGGAGTCCGACTTCGTGCTGCTGCTGCTGCCGGTGACGCCGGAGACCGAGAACCTGATCGACGCGCGCCGCCTGCGCACGATGAAGCGCACGGCCTGGCTGATCAATTTCGGCCGCGGCCACCTGATCGTGGACGAGGACCTGGTCGCCGCGGTGCGCGAGGGCGTGATCGCCGGCGCGGTGCTCGACGTGTTCCGCAAGGAGCCGCTGCCGCCGGAGCATCCCTTCTGGACCACCCCGGGCATCACGGTGCTGCCGCATATCGGCGGGCTGCACCCGGAGCGCGACGGGATGGTCGCCGCTCTGCTGGCCGAGAACGCGCGCCGCTTCCGCGACGGCGAGCCACTGCGCGAGACCGTGGACCGCGCAGCCGGCTACTGACCGGTGACGCAGCGGCGGCGGGTCGGCCGGTTATCCGGCCCGCCGCCGGGCCCCGCTCAGGCTGCGACGCGGCCCGCGCGCACCAGCTTGCCGGGCAGCGCGCCCGTGAACTCGCCGTCCTCGAAGATCGGCACGCCGGAGGCGAAGGTGGCCTTGTAGCCGTCCACGCGCTGCACCAGGCGCCGCCCGCCGGCCGGCAGGTCGTAGCGCACCTCCGGCGCGTGGAGGCGCAGCCCCGCATAGTCCAGGATGTTCACGTCGGCCTTCTTGCCCGGCGCCAGCACGCCGCGGTCGTTGAGGCCGTAGAACGCCGCCGGCTCGCTGGTCTGGCGCTTCACCACGAATTCCAGCGGCAGGCGCGGGCCGCGGCTGCGGTCGCGCGTCCAGTGGGTCAGCATGAAGCTCGGCATGCTGGCGTCGATGATCGAGGAGCAGTGCGCCCCGCCGTCGGAGAGGCCGAGCAGCGTCGCCTCGTTCGTCAGCATCTCGTGGATGACGTCGTGGTTGTCCACGTTGTAGCCGGTGACCGGGAAGAACAGGAACCGGTCGGCGCCGCCGGCGAGGTAGTCGTACGCGACCTCGTCCGGCGTGCGGCCCTCGCGCTCGGCGATGGCGGCGATGCTCTCGCTCGCGCGCGGCTCGTAGTCCGGCGGGTCGCCGAGGATGAACATGCGGTGCCAGCGCCGCGTGATGTGCTGGCGGAACTGGGAGAGGCGGCTCACCAGTTCCTCGGACGGCGCCTCGCTCAGCACCTGGGCGCGCACCGCGGGGTCGCGCAGGCGCTTCATCCGCTCCTCGATCGGGAGCTTGAGCAGCGCCTGGTAGCTCGGCCGTATGGAGAAGGGGTTGAGCGCGGTGTCGGCGCCGAGCAGCACGCCGACGGGGCGCCCCGCGACCTGCGCCGTCACCATCGCGCCCTCGGCGCGGGCGCGGCGTACGCCCTCCAGCAGGCGCTGCCAGCGCTCCGTGTCGGTCGGGCGGTCGGTGAGGAGGAACCAGACCGGGCGGCCCGTCTCCTTGCCGAGCCGGGTCAGCCACTCCAGCTCCTCGATCTCGATGTCGAAGTCGCTGTTCATGCCGAAGGCGCCGTGGCCGACGCGACCGAGCGCGCGGCCGATGCCCAGCAGCTCCTCGACCTCGGAATAGCGGCCCGGCACCATCTCGCCGTCCGGGGTCTTGTGCGAGTTGGTGCGCGAGGTGGTGAAGCCGAAGGCGCCGGCGCGCAGCGCCTGCTCGGTGAGGCGGGACATCTCCGCGATGTCCTCGGCGGTGGCCTTCTCGCGCCGGATGGCCCGCTCGCCCATCACATAGACGCGGAGCGGGTGGTGCGGGACCTGCGCGCCGACGTCGATCGCGCGCGGAATGGCGGCGAGCGCGTCGAGGTAGTCGGGGAAGCTCTCCCAGTTCCACTTGAGGCCCTCGGCGAGGACGATGCCGGGAATCTCCTCGACGCCCTCCATCAGCCGGACGAGCTCCTCGCGGTGCTCGCGCCGCACCGGGGCGAAGCCGACGCCGCAATTGCCGAACAGCACGGTGGTCACGCCGTGCCAGGAAGAGGGAGAGAGCTCCGGATCCCAGGTCGCCTGGCCGTCGTAGTGGGTGTGCACGTCCACCCAGCCCGGGGTGACGAGCAGGCCATCGGCGTTGATCTCGCGCCTGCCGGGCCCTGCCTTGCCGCCCACCTGGACGATCCGGTCGCCGTCGAGCGCCACATCGCCGGTGAAGGCCGGACGACCGGTGCCGTCCACGATGGTTCCGCCGCGGATGACCGTCGTATGCATGTTCCCTCCCAAGGGCTGGCGCGGCACGCGCAGGGATGGGCCCGGCGCCGTCGTTGCGGCCGCTACGTGGATTGAAGGCCGGTTATGGACGGGGGGTCAAGGCCGGCCGGGGGCGGCGTCGAGCCGCCAAGCGGCGCCGTGATCAGGTGCGGGGAGGCGGCGGTGCCGGGGGCAGCAATCCGAAGTCCTGCCCGAAGGCCTCGAGGGCGGCCGGCAGTCCGGCGACGATTCAGCGGGCGGCCTCGAGGGCGGGCGCCGCGCGGCGCGGATGCGAGATCGGCCTGGGCGCGGTCGATCTCCTGGGTGGTCGGCATGCGCTGGACCTAGGCCTCAGCGAGCAGCCCGGCAATGTCCGGACCGTAAAGGATCACGCGCTGGATCTCGCGGACGCCGACGCCGTTCGCGATCATCATGCGGACGAAGTCGAGGCCGGAAACCAGGCGGATGACATGCGACTTGTTCAGGCTGTCGGCTGCCTTCCTGGCGCTGGCCGTGAAGTCGCTCGAGGTGACGAAGACCCCTTTCGCCGCGCCCCGTTCCACCATCGCGCCGGCGAACTGATGGACTTCGGCCACACCGACGTAGTTGCCATCCTGGTATTTCTTTGCTTGGAGATAGATGCGAGAGAGACCGAGGGCATCTTCGTCAATGATTCCATCGATGCCTCCGTCGCCCGATTTCCCGACGTGATGCAGGCGCTGGCTCGTGCTCCCGGGCAGCAGGACCCGTCCGAGGACACGAACCACGAGGCGCTCGAAATCCGTCGCAGATCCGGCTTGGATCTCCGCGAGGAGATTGCTTTCAAGTTCCGCGTTGTGTGCAGCCAAAGCCGCAGATATCTGGTCCATGGGCGAGGAAGGATCCACAGACGAGACATTGGCGACACCAGGAACCGCTTCTGCACCACCATTCGGCGTCTGCGGCGGAATCCCCCCTGTCTTGTAGTACTTGAAGCCCGGGTAAGCTCTCAGGTCGGCCGTGGTTAGCTTACTGGGCGAGGTTGCCAGCAAGGCCTTGCCGTCAGCCGTCAGCTCATAGCGGCCTGCGCCCAACTTTTTCACCAGGCCAGCCTTGCCGAACCAGACCAAGGCCCAGGCAAGCCGGTTGCGGAAGACGGTTTGCCCGCTTCCAGGAACGAGTTCCAGCTTTTCAGCCTCGGGGAGTTGGAGAGCTACCGCGATCGACTCCGCGAGTTCGGCCGAGGAATTGATCCCGTTGCCAAGCCCTTGCAGGACGGGAACGAGCAGCTCTTCGACGGTCGGGATCGCCATGGCCGCACCGCCTACTCCCCCACCGCGTCCAGCACATGCAGCGACCGCGTGAACGCTGCCCCCGCGTTCAGCGCGACCGCCACGCCCAACGCCTCCGCGATCTCCTCCTTCGTGGCCCCCGCGGCCTTCGCCTTGCGCACATGCGCGTCCATGCAGCCGTCGCAGCCCGTGGTCACCGTGACGGCGAGGGCGATCAGCTCGCGCGTCTTGGCGTCGAGATGCTGCGTCTTGGCCGAGGCGCCGGAGAGCGCGCCGAACGCCTTCACCAGCTCCGGGTGCAGCGCCGAGAACTCCTTGCCGCGCCCGCGCAGCGCCGCGCTGTAGGCGTCCCAGTCCTTGATCGCGCTCATCGCATCGTCCCCACAAACGAAACGGGCGCGGCCCCCGAGGACGCCGCGCCCGCTCATCATCCCAGGGATGGGGCCGGGTGGCTACTCCACCACCTCCGGCTCCTTCTCCGCCTCGCCGTCGCCGCCCTCCTCGGGCTTCGGCAGGGCGGGGGGCGCGGCCTCCACGTAATCGAAGGTCAGCGCGCCGTCCTTCAGGCCCACCTTCACCGCCCCGCCCTTGGCGAGCCGACCGAAGAGCAGCTCCTCGGCAAGCGGCTTCTTGATGTGCTCCTGGATCACCCGCGCGAGCGGGCGCGCGCCATAGAGCGGGTCGTAGCCCTTCTCCGCCAGCCACTCCTTCGCCGCGGAGGAGAGCTCGATCGTCACGTTGCGGTCGGCGAGCTGCGCCTCGAGCTGCATGACGAACTTCTCGACCACGCGCGCGACGATCTCCGGCGTCAGGCCGGCGAAGGGGATGATCGCGTCCAGCCGGTTGCGGAACTCCGGCGTGAACAGGCGCTGGATCGCTTCCTGGTCCTCGCCCACGCGTGCCGTGCGCTCGAAGCCGATGGCGGGCTTCGCCAGGTCCGCCGCGCCGGCGTTCGTGGTCATGATCAGGATCACGTTGCGGAAGTCCACGGTCTTGCCGTTGTGGTCCGTGAGCTTCCCGTGGTCCATCACCTGCAGCAGGATGTTGAACAGATCCTGGTGCGCCTTCTCGATCTCGTCGAGCAGCAGCACCGCGTGCGGGTGCTGGTCGATCGCATCCGTCAGCAGGCCGCCCTGGTCGAAGCCGACATAGCCCGGCGGCGCGCCGATCAGGCGGGAGACCGAATGCCGCTCCATGTACTCGGACATGTCGAAGCGGATCAGCTCGATGCCGAGGGTCTTGGCGAGCTGCTTCGCCACCTCGGTCTTGCCGACGCCGGTCGGGCCCGAGAACAGGTAGTTGCCGATCGGCTTCTCCGGATCGCGCAGCCCGGCGCGGGAGAGCTTGATCGCACTCGCCAGCGCCTCGATGGCCTTGTCCTGCCCGAAGACCATCGCCTTGAGGTCGCGCTCGAGGTTCTTCAGCGTCTCCTTGTCGTCGGCGCTCACGCTCTTGGGCGGGATGCGCGCGATCTTGGCGACGATGTCCTCGACATCCTTCACCGTGACCGTCTTGCGGCGCTTGTTCTCGGGCAGGAGCATGCGCGAGGCGCCGACCTCGTCGATCACGTCGATCGCCTTGTCGGGCAGCTTGCGGTCGTGGATGTAGCGGGCGGAGAGCTCGACCGCGGCGCGGATCGCCTCCGGCGTGTAGCGCACCTTGTGGTGCTTCTCGTAGTTCGCCTTGAGGCCCTGGAGGATCTTGACCGTGTCCTCCACCGTCGGCTCGTTCACGTCGATCTTCTGGAACCGCCGGACCAGCGCGCGGTCCTTCTCGAAGTAGTTGCGGTACTCCTTGTAGGTGGTCGAGCCGATGCAGCGCAGCGTGCCGGAGGCGAGCGCGGGCTTGAGCAGGTTGGAGGCGTCCATCGCCCCGCCGCTCGTCGCGCCGGCGCCGATCACCGTGTGGATCTCGTCGATGAAGAGGATCGAGCCCGGCATGTTCTCGAGCTCGGCCACCACGGCCTTCAGCCGCTCCTCGAAATCGCCGCGGTAGCGCGTGCCGGCGAGCAGGCTGCCCATGTCGAGCGCGTAGATCGTGCTCTTGAGCAGCACCTCGGGCACGTCGCCCTCGACGATGCGCTTGGCGAGGCCCTCCGCGATCGCGGTCTTGCCGACGCCCGGATCGCCCACGTAGAGCGGGTTGTTCTTGGTGCGGCGGCAAAGGATCTGGATCGTGCGCTCGATCTCGGTCTCGCGCCCGATCAGTGGGTCGATCTTGCCCTGCTGCGCCTTCTTATTGAGGTTGACGCAGTAGTTGGAGAGCGCGTCCTGGCCGCGCCCGCCGGGGCGGCTGCCATGCGGCTTCTCCTCCCGCTCCGACTGGTCGTCGGCGGAGGGCGTGCCCTGGACCGGGCGCGGCTGGCTGCGGCCGGGCGCCTTGGCGATGCCGTGGCTGATGAAGTTCACCGCGTCGAGCCGCGTCATGTCCTGCAGCTGCAGGAAGTAGACGGCGTGGCTCTCGCGCTCGGAGAACAGCGCGACCAGCACGTTCGCGCCGGTCACCTCGTCGCGACCGGAGGACTGGACGTGGATCGCGGCGCGCTGGACGACGCGCTGGAAGCCGGCGGTCGGCTTCGGGTCGCCGCCGCGCTCCGTCACCAGGCCGGCGAGGTCCTTGTCGAGGAACTCCACCAGGTCGCGACGGAGCTTGTCGCTATCCACCCCGCAGGCGCGCAGCACGGGTGCCGCGTCCGCGTCGTCGGTGAGGGCGAGCAGCAGATGCTCGAGGGTGGCATATTCGTGCCGACGCTCATTGGCCAGGGCGAGGGCACGATGGAGCGTCTGCTCGAGGTTACGGGACAGCATGGTCGTTACGACGCTCCTTCCAGGGAGTCCGCGCAGTCAAAGCCCGGCGGCGTGACCGGTTCCGTCACTCGCGCGACAGGTATGTATCCTGCGCCCGATCGGCATCCCCGCCATCCGGGCGGTCTTGACGGGTGCGCGGATAGGATCGTCAGCGTCTCATTCCTTCTCGATGGTGCACTGCAACGGGTGCTGGTTCTGCCGCGCGAGGTCCATCACCTGGGTCACCTTCGTCTCGGCCACCTCGTAGGTGTAGACCCCGCAGACGCCCACGCCGCGACGGTGGACGTGCAGCATGATGCGCGTCGCCTCCTCCCGGGTCTTCTGGAAGAAGCGCTCCAGCACGTGAACGACGAACTCCATCGGCGTGTAGTCGTCGTTCAGCATCAGGACCTTGTACATCGAAGGCTTCTTGGTGCGCGGCCGCGCCTTGACGACGACCCCCGTCTGGGGATTGTCGCCGCCCTGCGTGCCGCCGCCTCTGCCAGGGAACTTGTCTGGATCGCTCATGCTCGCCTTGGTCCGCGGGCGCCGGCAATGCCCGCCCTGATGAACAGGATATCGGACGCCACGGGCCACAGTGAAGGGCCGCGCGCGTGCGTGAGCGACACGGCCGCGGAGATTCCCACGCATGCAGCCCCTTCCGGAACGGAAAAGGCCCGGCCGCGTCCGCCCGCCCCGGCCGCCAAGGTGACGGAATCGGAACGGGCGGGCGCGGCCGGGCCTCTCTGGCCCAGCTATCCGTGTGCCCGCCGGAACGGACGGGGACGGGCGGATGCCCCGCCGGTCCCCTCCCGCCGGATGTCAAGCGGTTGCAGGCGTGGCTGGCTGCGCGCGCTCAGACGGAGATTGGCCGGCCGAACTTCTCGAAGGCCAGCGTCGCGCGGGCCGTGAGCGGCGCCGCGGTCTGCTCGGCCAGGCGGAGCGCCGCCTCCTGCAGGCGCGCGGCCTCGGTCAGCGTCCGCTCGATCGCGGCCCGGGCGAAGCTCGCCTGGAGGTCGGCCGCTTCCTTGAGGCTCTTCGCCGCGACCAGCGCCTTGGCGTTCTCGAGCGCCTGGTCGGTGAGGCCCTGCACCACCGCGAAGGTCTGGCGTGAGATGTCCTGCACGCCGACCGTCCAGGTCTGCGCGGACTTCGCCACCGCCTCGAGATTGCCGCGGCCGAACTCCACCGCCTCGTTGGCCGCCTTGAAGAGGCCTTCCGCCGTCTTCGTCGCCTGTTCCATGCTCTTCTCCACCGTCGCGCGGGCCTGGGCCGCGCCGTCCTCGATCAGCTTCTTCGCCTGGGTCGCGCCGGCGGCGGCACTCGCCGCCGCGGCCTCGGCCGAGAGCTTCTTCGCCTCGGCCACCTTGTCGCTCGCCATCCGTCCTAGATCCTTGCTCGCCTGGTCCACTCAGCTGGCTGGTCCGCCACCCCATGCTGCACCGCAGCATGGCCATTAGCTAAGGCACACCCTGGGCAGGGACAAGGGATTTTTTGCAGCGCACAAAAATTTCCGGTCACGACCCCCTGAGGCCCACCCGGGAAACCGATGTGGTTCCAACGAAAGAATGCACGCTAACCTATTGCCTTTGTGATCTGTTTTAACTCTGTTCCCGTGGACAGGCCCGGCGAGCCCTCGTTACGATGGTATCGCTGGTTGTAGCCGGGCCGTCTTAGGGGAGGCGGTCCGCGCTCGGGGGGACCGCATGAGTTTCATCGTCGCTTGGCGCCGCGGCCTCGCCGTGGCGGCGGTGATTGCCGTTGTCTGCGGCTTGCCGCTGGCCGCCGCACGCGCGCAGATCGGCAGCGACCGATACGCCGCCATCGTCGTGGACGCCCGGGATGGGACCACCCTGTTCGCGGCCAACGCGGACGCGCCGCGCCATCCCGCCTCGCTGACCAAGATGATGACGCTCTACATGGTCTTCGAGGCCCTGCGCGACGGCCGGCTCTCCCTCTCCACGCCGATGCCGGTCTCGGCGGATGCCGCCTCGCGGCCTCCCTCGAAGCTCGGGCTGCCGCCAGGATCGCAGATCACGGTCGAGCAGGCGATCCTCGCCCTCGTCACGAAGTCCGCCAACGACGCCGCCGCCGTGATCGGCGAGTACCTCGCCGGCGGCTCCGAGGCGCGCTTCGCCCAGATGATGACGCTGCGCGCCCGTGCCCTCGGCATGACGCGCACCACCTTCCGCAACGCCTCCGGCCTGCCGGACCCGGACCAGGTGACGACGGCGCGCGACATGGCGCTGCTGGGCCGGCGCCTGATGCACGATTTCCCGGACCGCTTCGCCTATTTCTCGACGCCGAGCTTCTATTTCCGCGGCCGCACGCTCCACAACCACAACCGGCTGCTCCTGGAATACGACGGCACGGACGGCATCAAGACCGGCTATGTCCACGATTCGGGCTTCAACCTCGTGGCCAGCGCCCGGCGCGACGGCGTGCGGCTGATCGCCGTGGTGTTCGGTGGCAGCACCGGGCGCGAGCGCGACCGCCACATGATGGCGCTGCTCGACCAGGGCTTCGCCCGCATGGGCGTGGCGGCGCGCCCGCAGACGGGGACGAACAGCCTGATCGCCGGACGCCTGCCGCAGACCATGGGCGCGGCTCGGGCCGCCACCCTCGCCGCGAGGCGCGGCGAGGCGGCGACGCGCAGCGCCGCCGCCGTCACGACGGCAGGGCGCCGTGGCGCAACCAGTGCCGCCAGGACCACGACGGCGGCCC
>ERZ777003.4035-NODE-4035-length-12980-cov-5.491605_pt1 | contig 12980 bp, 12 predicted proteins | sample MGYA00374956_ERZ777003 | MGnify/ENA primary metagenome ERZ777003 (study PRJEB29302, sample SAMN06268252) | bioreactor metagenome | isolation source: Joint BioEnergy Institute, California, USA | place: USA:Joint BioEnergy Institute, California, USA | collected... | reverse complement strand
CAGCGCCCGGGCCAGCGCCACCCGCTGCTGTTGGCCACCGGAGAGCTCGTGGGGGTGCCGGTGCTCCAGGCCCACCAGGTTCATGCTGGTGAGCACGAAGTTCATCGCGTTGGTCATCTCCTCCTTGCTGCGCCGGCGCAGCCGCAGACCGTAGGCGATGTTCTCCGCGACGGTCATGTGTGGAAACAGCGCGTAGCTCTGGAAGACCATCGACATCTCGCGGCGCTGGGCCGGCACGTCGTCGATCGGCCGCTCGTCCAGGTACACCGAACCGGAGGTGGCTGTCTCGAAGCCCGCCACGATGCGCAGGGTGGTGGTCTTGCCACACCCGGACGGGCCGAGGAGGGTGATGAACTCGCCCGGGGCGATGTCGAGGCTGACGTCGTCGACCGCGGTCACGTGGGCGCCCCGGTTCACGAAGGTCTTCGTCAACGACTCCAGCCGCAGCCGCCCCGCGCCGGCCCGAACCTGATCCCGGGCACGTGGGCTGTGAGGGGACAGGACTGTCATGACTTCCGCCTTCCCGTGGTCTCGGCGATGCGTTGCAGGGGTGGGGCGCCTCCGACGACGAGGCGGATCAGGCCGAAGACGGCGAGGACGATCGCGATGAGGACCGTGCAGTAGGCGAACGCGATGCCGTACCGTCCGCTGTCGGCGGCGCTGAGGATCTGTGCGGTGATGATGCGGGTCTGCGGGGTCACCAGCAGCACGATCGTCGATATCGAGGTCATGCACCGGGCGAAGCCGTAGCTGAGCCCGGCGAGCAGGGACGGCCGGATCAGCGGCAACGTGACCCACCGGAAGGTCTGGAGTGGCTTGGCCCCCAGGCTCGTCGACGCCTCCTCGATGGTGCGATCCACCTGGCTCAGGGAGGCCGTGGCCGTCCGCAGTCCACCAGGGACACTGCGGGTCACGTAAGCCAGGATGATGGCGATGGCGCCGCCGGCGATCGTGCTGCCACCGACCAGCGCCGGCATGACCTGGACCGGACCGACGTAGAGCCCCAGCCGGTACGCCAGCAGGTACCCGATGCCCAGGACGGTGCCGGGCACCGCGATACCGAGCATGCCGGCGAAGTCCAGGGCCGCCCCGAGCCGGCCGAGGTGACGCACGATGAGCCAGGCCATGACCATGCCGAGGGCGCCGGCGATGGGGGTCGCGATCAGGGCCAGTGTTGTGGTGTCCACCAGGGCCTCCCGCCCCCGGGTGAACACGTAGCGGAAGTGGTCGAGGGTCAGCGTGTTGTTGACCCCGAAGAGCCGGACGAACGCCCCGCAGACGACCGTGCCGTAGAGGCTCACGATCACCAGCGCCACCAGCCAGGCCGCCCCGTAGATCGGCCACCGCACCCAGCTGTGAATCAGGTGGACGCTGCCCGACGGTTTGCCGCTGACCGTGGTCCGGACCTTCCGGCTGAGCCAGTACGGCTGCATCACGTACAGGCCGAGCGCCGGCACCAGCAGGATGATCGAGTAGACCGCCGCTCCCGGAAGGTCGTAGTTGCCGTTGACCGCGATGTAGGCCTGGCTCGCCAGGACGCTGTAGTCCCCCCCGAGTACCAACGGGTTGGCCAGGTCGGCGATCGCCTCGACGAACAGCAGAAGGAAGGGCGCCACCAGACCCGGGGCGAGCAGCGGCAGCTGGACCGTGCGAAAGATCTGCCAGCGTGAGGCGCCCAAGATCATGGCCGACTCCTCCACCGCCGGATCCAACGCCCGCATCATCCCGAGCAGGCCCAGGTATCCGACCGGGAACAGCGACAGGGACAGCACGAACACCAGGCCGTCCAGGCCGTAGATGTCGTACTCCAGCCCGAGCAGATCGTGAGTGATGACACCGCTGCGTCCATAGAGGACGATGGTGGCGGTCGCGACCGCGAAGGGCGGGCTGACGATCGGGATGAGGGCGATGACATGCAGCACCCGCTTGAGCGGAACGGCCAGGCGGGTCTGCACGAACGCGAACAGGAACGCGATCGCGGTACCGATGGCGCCGACGAGCAGGCCAAGCACGATCGTGTTGCGCAGCGTGCGGAGCTGCAGCGGCGAGGTGATGAAGTCGAGGTACCGCGGCAGGGCGTCGGCCGAGAGGCCGGTCGACAACACCGCGACCGTCGGGTAGACGCTGCCAACCAGCACGAACCCGAAGCAGATGATGAGAGCCACCCGGATGCTGATCTCGCGCCGCCGGGTCCGGCGGCGGGTGGGCGCCGATGCGGACGGGGTGACCCCGGTGTTGCGGGCTGGGGTGACGAGTGTGGTCATGACGGTCTCCTCGCAAGGCGAGCCACGAGGGCTGGGGCGGCGCCCCCGGTGCCGCCGCCCCAGCCTTTCGCGCCGATGTCCGCTACTCCCTCGGCGCCTGCGCCACGTTCGCTTCGAACCAGGCCACCAGGTCGGCCTTCGCCGCACCCGCCGCTTCGACGTCGTAGTCGACCAGCGTGATCGCGTTCAGGTCCGGCACCCGGGGATCCACGGCCGCGTTCGGGTTGGTCGGCAGTTGGTAGGACCGGACCGTCGGCGGGATCTCCTGGGCCTTCGCGGTGAGGGCCCAGTCGATGTACTTTCGGGCACTGACGGGGTTGCGGGCGTTCTTGATGAGAGCCAGGCCGCCGACCTCGTACCCGGTGCCCTCGCTCGGGAACGTTACTTCGAGATCAGTAAATCCTTCGTCCTGCAGGGCAACGCAGTCGTGCGCGAAGATGATGCCAGTGGCAATCTCGCCCCGGGCAGCCATCTGACCCGGCGCGGTCCCGGTCTTCGGGTACTGCAGGATGTTCGCGTGTAGCCGGAGCATGTACTCCTTGGCCGCCTCGACGTCACCGCCGTGGCGGGCGACCTGCGTCCACAGGCCGGTGTACGCCGTGCCGGACGTGCCGGGATGGGCCATGGCGACGTTGCGGGCCAACTCCGGCTGGAGCAGATCTTCCCAGGAACGCGGGATGTCGGCGCCCTTCTCCGCCAAGACCTTGGTGTTGTTGCAGAAGCCGAGCGCGCCGACGTAGACGCCGGTCCAGTAGCCGTTCGGATCCTTGTATTTCGCGTCGATCTGGCTCGCGTTTGGCGACACGTACGGCTCCAGCAGACCCTGGTCGGCGGCGGTCACGTAGCCGTCAGCCGGGCCCCCGTGCCAGACGTCGAACTCGGGGTTGTCCTTGCCGGCCGTGATCCGCGCCAGGGCCTCGCCACTGGAGAGGCGGACGAAGGTGGCCTCGATGCCGGTCTCCTCGGTGAAGGCGGCGGTCATCGCCTCGCACCACTCCTGGGTCGCGCCACAAACGACGGTGACCCGGTTGCCGTCGGACGGTTCACGGGGGCCGCTCGGGGCGCGCTGGCATCCGGTGACGGCCACGATGGCGGCCAGCGCCAGCCCGCCGAACCGCATCGGAAAAGAAGAACGTCCACCAGACCTCGTCGAAAGGGGAGAACGCCACGCCGCGCGGCGCATGTGGTGCCGTGGCATGGGGACCTCCTCGACCTGCCGGCTGGGTGGCCGGCGCACCATTGCCCTGACCTTAGGGACGCGGCGGCCCGGCGCCGGTAACGCGACGGTGATGATTGGTGACAGCGCTGTTACCGGGCTCCCGCTGCGGACGCTGGTTACTGGGCGCTGCCCGGGTCGACCGGTGGCAGGTCCGGCATGAGGTACCCGACACCCCGGATCGTCTGGATGTAACCGTCGTAGTCGCCGGCCGCGGCGAGCCGGGCCCGCAGCCGGTAGATGGTCGTCTTGACCACGTCCCGACCGCCGATCAGGTCGTTGGTACCCCAGACGGCACCGAGAAGCTCCGACCAGGACTGGGGCTTCCCCCGCCGGGCCGCCAGGTGGGCCAACAGCTTGAACTCGGTGTACGGAAGGTTGAGTCGCCGGCCGGCCACGGTGACGACACGCTCAGTCGGATCAATGACGAGCTCGCCCACCCGGATGACCGCTCCCGTGTCGCGTCGCCGCCGGACGAGCGCCAGAGCCCGCAAGGCGACTTCGCGCGGGTGGAACGGCTTGGTGACGTAGTCGTCGGCGCCGTGCTCCAGCCCGACGATCACGTCCTCCGGCTGGTTCAGCGCCGTCAACACCATGATCGGCACGTCGGAGCGGGCCCGGATTCGCCGACACAGCGTCAGCCCATCCATCGTGGGCATCAACAGGTCGAGCACGACGAGGTCCACCGCGTGCGTCCGCAGCAGGTGCAGCGCGGTTGCCCCGTCGTGCGCGGTCAGGACGGTGAAACCCTGCGTCTGCAGGGCGAACTCGACGATGGCGGTCATCTGCGGCTCATCGTCGACGACCAGCGCGGTCGGGCTCATCCGGTCCTCCCCAGCGGCAGGGTGAGCAGGAAGGTGGTCCCCCGAGCCGAGGAAGTATCGACCATTATCTTTCCACCGTGCAGCTCGACGATCGTCTTGGTGATCACGAGACCCAGCCCGGTACCGTCGGCCAGCGGGCGCCCCGTCGCGAACCGCTGGAACAGCCGACGGCGCTGCTCAGGGCTCATCCCGGCGCCGTCGTCCGTGACGTAGATGGCGATCCCACTGTCGATCACGGCGACGCGCACCGCGATGTGCCCGCCTTCGGTCGTGAACCGGCTCGCGTTGGACAACAGATTGGTCAGCGCCTGGGTGAGCAGCATGGGATCGGCCTCGATCTTGGGCGTGACCTGGGGCGTGTCCAAGGCGATGGTCTGGCCGCGCTGGGCACACAGCGGTCGCATGGCTGTCACCACGTCGCGGGTCACGACCGAGACGTCCACCCGCTCGGGTCGCGGCGTGAACAGGCCTGCCTCGATCTTTGCCTGGATCAACAGGCTCTCACACAGCGCGATGACCTGGGTGCACTGGTGATTGATGACGGTGAGGAACTGCTCCTGGGCGGGGGTCAACTGACCGGGCCGGCCTTCGAGCAGCAGGTCGGCCGAACCCTTGATCATCGTAATAGGCGTCCGGAGCTCGTGGCTGAGGGCGGCCACCTGTTCGGCCCGCCGATCGAGTAGGCGCTCCAGCTCATGGATCCGGTCCCGCTCGGCCACGGTCAGGCGACGGAGACCCACCAGAGCACCGAATGCTCCGGTGGCGAGCCCGACGAGGCCGGCCGGCAGGGCGAGGCCGGCGGCGACCAGCGCCGCCAGCGCCGCGCCCCCGCCCGCGACCGTCAGCCAGGCGACGGCGGCCGGAACGTCCGCGATCCATCGCACGACACCACCGGCCTGATGTGCCTTCGCCGCCGGCTCGCGCGTCACCGCGTCCTGCATCGCTCCGCGTGCTCCCCACCATCGGGTGCCCGCCGACAGGAGTCGGCCCTCTCGTGCCCATGGACGCTACCAGCCAATCGGCCAGCTGAGCACCGTCGACCGTGACCGTCGGCGCCGCCGTCTGGGAAGGTATTCGGTGACTGGCGGCCGGGCTGCCCAGCGTGGACCGATCACGGGCCGGTGGCCGCACCGTCGTCGAGGCCGACCCGGGGCACGGTCCGGGGCGCCGGTTTCGCCGACCCTCCGGGCCGCCCGCCGGTTCGGTCCCGGCGCCGCAGGGAAGCGGGGTGGCTTCAGCCCGGCCCGGGGATCCGACGCGGCGCCGAGCATCGCCCATCGCGTCCACTGTGGAGTTGTCCAGCCGACAGTGCGGTCGGAGATGGCCGGCGATGCGGGTGAAACGACACCTCATCCGGGCCGCAGCCGACGTCGAGCATCCAGCCCAGCGTGACAGGACATCTCACTCAAGCGATCGCCGACACCGGGGAGCGGAGCTGCCGCAGGTTGTTGATCGACCCCGTCGTCACCACGTCCGTAACCGGCACAGTGTAGGTCGTGCAGGTGTGGTCGTTTGGCAACCACGGCGAGGTCACCGTGGTGACGTACGCGAGCGCACGATAACGATCTCCTTCGCTCCGTTGGCCTTGTCCCGGGACGGGCTCAATATGGCACTGGATGACACAATCAGAAGATGTGATACATAGAATCATCGGGAGATCCGGCACTCTGGATTCCATAACAAAACGGCGGCCCCGGTCACCGCCCGCAATTTCCGGTAGGACCGTGCACGGTGGACACTGGCGGCGACGCCCAGCTGAGGGCATGCGGGGACGTCAGCTCTGCTCGGTCCAGGCCATGTCCCAGAAACGGACCTCGGCCTCGACGACCTGACGGAAGAACGGGTCGAGGTCGGACGGCTCGGGGATGTCCCGGAGCACGGTGTCAGCCGCCTGCTCGAGTCCGGCGACGTAGCCAGCGAACTGCGGGGTCGTCCAGTGCTCGACGAACTCCCGGTACGCCGGCGCGCCGGGCGCGGCGTGCGACCACGCGTCCAGATACACGCGCTCCAGCGCCCACAGCCCGGTCATGGCGACCGGAAAATCGACCTCGTCAAGGCGCTCGAGCAGCAGAGCGTACGCCGTGGTCGCGGGGAGCTCCGGAGCATCGAGCTCCAGCCCGCGCTCGGCCGCCTTGGCCTCGAACCAGGACAGCTCGTCGACGAGGGCGACCAGGCCGCCGACCAGCACGGCCTGCGCCGGCCGCGGCGACCGGGCCAACAGGCGCGCCTGGAACCGCAGCAGCAACGCGACGAAGCGATAGTCCTGCGTGAGCCACCGGTCGAACGCCGCCGTGGGCAGCGTGCCGTCCCGGACGGCGTCCAGGAACTCGTGTCGGGTTGCCCGCCGCCACAGATCGGGGCAACGCCCGGGTAGCTCCGCGACCCCCACGAGGCGAAGTGTAGCCAGCCGCCACGACCGGGCGACCACCGCGGCCAGCCCGGGGCAGCGAAGGGTCCACGCGGGAAGGGGGCCACCAGCGCCCGGGCCCGTCCCGGCAGACCGGCTGTCACTGACGCCGGCGAGCGACCGCCATCATCGACGGTCGCCGGCCACCGTGCGCTGCCGGCGGAAGATCTCCTCCCGCTCGGTCTCGTCCAGCTCCTGGCGCAGGCGGGCCAGCCGCGCCTCCAGCGCGGGAATCCACCGGTCGGTGATGGCGCGCCGCCGGCGCCGGGTCTCGTCGATCTCGGTCTCGATGAGCCGGCAGGCGGCCGTGGCGGCGGCGTGGTCGGCCGCCGCCGCAACAGCCCGGCGATAAGCGGTGGCGGCCTCGGCGAGGCCGACCGATCCGGGCCCGCGGTCCGACCCGCTCGGGACGGGAACGCGGCAGTCCACAGTGGCCGGATACGTCACCCCCATGGCGCTCGCCCAGGTCACGGCCACTCTGGCCAGGGCGGACGGCGCGGACCGGCGCACCTCGTCGAGACCAGAGACCATCGTTCCGCGCAGCCCCCACCGGTCGGCGAGCCGCCACGCCTCGCGCCACCGTTCGCCCGTCCGGTCCCGCCGCCGCGCGAACCGCTCCCGCTCGACCAGCAGCACCTGCACCTTGCGGTCGAGCAGCTCCGCGGCCCGGCGGCCGGCGTGCAGGCGCCGGACCAGCCACAGGCGACCAGCCCGGCCCGACGGCAGTCCTCGCGGCTCAACCATGGCCGGCCTCCGGACCGTCGGGGTGGCTGCCGTCCGGATGCTCGACCTCCGGGTGGCCGGCATCCGCGGCGCCGACGACCGGGGACGCCGCGGTGGGAACACCACCGCCCGGGCCATTGGGCGCACCACCGCTGTCCGGACCACCCGGGTCGGCGACCTCCACCCCCAGGTGGGCGGCGACCTGGGCGGCCGAGACCATGATCAGCTCCCGCCGGGGCAGGTGGGCCAGCGCGCGCCAGGCCCGGTCGAGCGTCTGCGCCAACGACCGGCACTCGTCGACGCGCTGACTGAGGAACTCGCGGCGCAGCGCCTCCTCGAACGCCAGGTACCGCTGGTCCGTGGCCGACAGCGCGGTGGCGCCGATGAGCTCGGCCAGCTCGCCGGCCCGCCGGGCCCGGGCCAGGGCGGCGAGCGTCTGGGCGGCCACGTCGAGGTGGTCGTCGCGGGTGCGCCCCGGCCCGGCCCCATGCCGCATGAGCCGCGACAACGAGGAGAGCGGGTCCACCGGCGGGTAGACACCCCGGGCGTGCAGCTCGGCCGAGAGCACCACCTGTCCCTCGGTGATGTACCCGGTGAGGTCCGGCACCGGATGGGTGATGTCCCCGGCCGGCATCGTGAGCACCGGCACGATCGTGACCGAGCCGGGCCGCCCACGGATGCGGCCGCACCGCTCATAGAGGGAGGCGAGATCGCTGTAGAGGTACCCCGGGTACGCGTGGCGGGCGGGTACCTCGCCGCGGGCGGCCGACACCTCCCGCAGCGCCTCGCAGTAGCTCGTCATGTCCGCGGCCACCACGAGCACGTGCCGCCCCAGGTCGAAGGCGAGGTGCTCGGCGACGGTCAACGCCAAGCGGGGGGTGAGGATCCGCTCGATGACCGGGTCGTCGGCGGTGTTGAGCAGCAGCACCAGCTCCCCGGCCGCCGCCCGCTCCTCCAGCGCGTCCCACATGCGCATGGCGTCGGCGTGGGTGAGGCCCATCGCGGCCACCACGACGCAGAAGGGCTCACCCCCGGCGGTCGCCTGGGCGGCGATCTGCGCGGCCAGCTCCAGGTGCGGCAACCCGGCCACGGAGAAGATGGGCAGCTTCTGACCCCGTACGAGGGTGGCAAGCCCGTCGATGGCGGAGACGCCGGTGAGCACCGGTTCGGACGGCGGTTCCCGCCGGAACGGGTTGAGCGGAAAGCCGGTGACCGGGGCGGTGGTCCGGCCGAGCACGGGCGGGCCGCCGTCGAGTGGCTCGCCCCGGCCGTTGCACACGCGGCCGAGCCAGCCGGGGCCCACCGGAATCCGCAGCGGCGTCCCCTCGAAGGCGACGTGAACCGCGCCGGGGTCGATGCCGGCCGTGCCCTCCAGCACCTGCACCACCGCCAAATCGCGGTCCACCTCGAGCACGAGCCCGTGCCGGATCTCACCGCCCGGCAGGCGGAGACGGGCGAACTCGTCCCAGCCGACGCCGGCCACGCCCTCCACGACCACCAGCGGCCCGCGCACCTCGGTGACGCTGGAGTATTCGATCAGCGGCGCGATCATCGCAAACCATCCACAAGGGACATCATCCGGCCCAGTGCGGCCTGGACGCCGGCGACGTCGGCCGGCCCGGTCTCCTCCCGGGCCCGCACCACTGGGGAGAAGTCGAGCTCCTCGACCCGGGACGCGGGCACGCCGTCGGCGACAAGCTGGCCACACCGGTCGACCACGGCAAAGACCAGGTCGATGAGCGCGGCGGTCTTCTCGCGTGAGCAGTACGCGTCGTTGGGCGACAGGGCGTTCTGCTGCAGCACCGCCTCGCGGACTAGCCGCCCGGCGAGCATGGTCATCCGCTCCGGCCCGGGCAGTGAACCGACCCCGACGAGCTCGGCGAGCGACGCGAGCCGGTCGGCCTCGGCGAGGACGGCCACGACCCGGGCGCGGCGGGCTGACCAGCCCTCGTCGCCGTGGGCGGCGTACCACGCCGCGATGGCGTCGGTGTCGCGGCAGTAGGAGCCGGACCACGCGACGGCCGGGTAGTGACGGGCGTAGGCCAGGTCGCGGTCGAGCGTCCACAGTGTTCGGACGAAGCGTTGGGTGTGGGCCGAGACGGGCTCGGTCATGTCCCCACCGGCCGGGGAGACCGCGCCGATGATGGTGACCGATCCTTCCCGGCCGCCGAGGGTGCGCACCCGGCCGGCGCGCTCGTAGAACGCGGCCAGCGCCGAGGCGAGGTGCGCCGGATAGCCTTCCTCGGCCGGCATCGCCCCGGTGCGGGACGCGAACTCGCGCAGAGCCTCGGCCCAGCGTGAGGTCGAGTCCGCGATGACCACCGCGTCGTAGCCCATGTCGCGGTAGTACTCGGCGACCGTGACGGCGGCGTAGACACTGGCCTCCCGGGCCATGATCGGCATGTTCGACGTATTCGCCACGAGGACCGTGCGGTCGGCCAGGCGTCCCCCCGTGCGCGGGTCGACGAGTGACGCGAGCTCGGTCATCACGTCGGCCAGCTCGTTGCCCCGCTCACCGCAGCCGACGTAGACGATGACGTCGGCGTCGCACCACTTCGCGATCTGCTGCAGCAGCAGGGTCTTGCCGGTGCCGAACCCACCCGGCACCGCCGCCGTCCCGCCCCGGGCGACCGGGTAGACGGCGTCGATGACCCGTTGACCGGTCAGCAGCGGCGCGGTCGCGTCGATCCGGCCCAGGCTCGGCCGGGGCCGTCGGACCGGCCACCACGAGACGAGCGTGACCGGTGTTCCCGCGACGACGGCCACCGGCTCGTCGTCGGTGTACCGGCCGGCTGGGCGCAACGCGTCCAGGCGCCCCGACACCCCCGGTGGCACCAGCACCCGGTGGGGCAACGGGCCCGCGTCGTCAACCGTGCCCAGCAGGTCGCCGGCCTGCACCAGACGTCCGGCCTCGCCCACCGGAGTGAACGTCCACACGCGACGCTCGTCCCGGTGGCCGGCCGCGGGATCGAGCCAGACACCCGCCGCGTCGAGCGGCCGGAGCAGCCCGTCGACGATGCGCCCGGTCAGGCCGGGACCGAGCCGGGCCGACAGGGGCCGGCCCAGCGGCCGGACCATGTCCCCGACGGCGACGCCGCCGGTGTACTCGTAGACCTGGGCGGTCGCCCGGTCCCGGCCCAGCGCCACCACCTCGGCCGGCAGGCCGTGGGGCCCGATCTCCACCAGCTCCGACATGGACAGACCCGGGATCCGGTCCAGCTCGACCAGGGGACCGTTCACGCGACGCACCACGGTCGTCATGGCGCCTCCTCGGCGAGAACGACGTCGACGGCCCGATCGGCGAGGCGAGCCAGCGTGAAGTCGGCCGAGCGGCCCGGTCCAATGGCCATCACTCCCCCGCCGGGGTCGTCGATGATCTGGGCCTGGGGGCCGAGCAGCTCCCGCAACCGGGCGACCATGCGCGCCCGCACCGCCGGATACTCCGGCTCGATCCGCAGTCGGGCGACGGCCGCCCGGGCGGCCGCGCGCAAGGCGTCGTACTCGGCCCGCTGCGCGGCGAGGACCAGAGACCGGGCCTCCCGGCCGACCCGCGCGCGCTGCACGGCCACGACCTCGGCCGCCTGGGCCGCTCCGGCGGCCCGGGCTTGCTCGCGGATCAGCTCGGCCTCCCGCCGCGCCTGCGCCACGATGGCTCGGGCGGTCTCGTCGGCGCGGGCCAGGACCTGCGCCGCCTCCTCGTGGGCCGCCCGGCGAAGCGCCTGGCGCAACGGTTCCAGGGGGTCGACCGGCCCCGGTGGCCGCGGCCCACCCGACATCGACGACAGACGATCATCGAATCTCGGCGCCGCGAGGTCGCTTCGCGCCGGCCGGCGAACGTCACTCGGCATCGGGCATCACCGCCACCAGCGGCCAACCGCGGTCGGCCTCGTCGCCCAACGCCGCCGCCGCGGCCGGCGTGAGCAGCACGAGGCCGACGTCGGGCGGCAGGCGACGCCAGGCGTCGCGCACCGCGTCCGGATCCTCGGCCGGCAGCGCGACGACCCCGGCGAGCACGAGACCCCGGACGAGCACCTCGGCGCCGATGGCGGCGATCGTCCCATCCGCCACGGTCGGGTGATCGCGCATCACGCCCGTCCCATCAGGATGATCGCGATGATCAGGCCATAGATGGCGATGCCCTCCGCGAGCCCGACGATCACCATGGCTCGTCCGAACATCTCAGGGCGCTCGCTCATCGCCGCGATCGCCGCGGCGCCGGTGTACGCCACCGCGATCGCCGCGCCGATGGATGAGCCGGCGACCGCGATCGCCGCCGCGAGCAACGCCATCCCGCCCGCGCTCGGGGCGGGGGCCGCGGGCGCGTCCGGAGCCAGGGCCTCAGGACCGGCGGCCACGGCCGACCCGACGGCGAGGGCGCCGACGGCCAGCGCGGCGGCCACCACGGTCAGCCCGACCACCGCCAGCACGCGCATCCATCGTGACATCGCTATCCTCCTACCTATCGAGCGCTGCGGTCGGCACGTGCCACGGCCGGAACGGTCGCCCCTCCGCCTGGAACACACGGGAGAAGAGCTCGTAGTACTCCAGCCGCAGCGCCTGGATCCCGGCGACGAGTGCCTCCAGCCCCAAAGCCAGCGCGTTGCCGACCACGACGACGAGGACGGCCGCGACCTTGCCGGCCGCCCCGGACGCCCACAGCCCGGTCGTGGCCTGCCAGGTGATGAGCGTCAGTACCGCGTGGGTCAGCCCGAAGGCGGCGAGTCGGGCGAACGAGACGATGTTCGCGCCGAGACGGATCACCAAGTCGACCGTCTCGACGAGCGCCTGCAGCACGCCCGTGATTCGCCCGCCCGCGTGGGCCAGCAGGCCGACGAACGCCAGCGTCACGCCGGTGGCGGCGAGAACGGCGGACGCCAGCGCGGCCCACCCGTTGCGCCAGTACGCCGCGCCGGCCCCCAGGCCGGCGGCCAGGAAGACGAGCGCCCCGGCGACCCCGGCCGGTGCGTAGAGGGCGAGCGCCCAGCCGCCCTCCCGGAGACGGTTGACGATGGCCAGGACGTAGGCGCCGGCGAGCAGCACCGCGCCGATGCCGACACCGAGCCCGAGCATCCGCACCGGCTCCTGCAGCGGCTCGATCAGGCCGGGCGGCACCAGACCGGTCGGGCCGAACGCCTCGCCGTAAACGACGCCGAAGACCATCGCCATGAGCCCGGCCGTGGCCACGAGGCTCCAATGGGGACGCAGCCGGGCCAGCCACCGGGAACGGCCAGAGCCGAGCCCGGCGTCGACCCCGCCGGCGTCGCTCGTCTCGCTGGACGGCGCCCCTCGCCCATGCCTCGCCTCGGTGCCCGCTCTGCCCGCAGCGCTTCCGCTCGGCGACGCTTCGGGCCGGTCCCTCGCTCCGGTGCCCGCCGCGCGAATCAGCAGGGCCAACACCACCAGCAGGGCGCCGTGGCCGACGTCGCCGAACATGGCGCCGAACATGACGGCGTAGGCGATGCCGGCGAGGATCGTGGGATCGACGTCGGCGTAGGGGATCGTCCCGTAGGTGTCGGCGATCGGACCGAACGCGCGGCGGGCCGGTG
>ERZ777003.4034-NODE-4034-length-12980-cov-19.944217_pt1 | contig 12980 bp, 6 predicted proteins | sample MGYA00374956_ERZ777003 | MGnify/ENA primary metagenome ERZ777003 (study PRJEB29302, sample SAMN06268252) | bioreactor metagenome | isolation source: Joint BioEnergy Institute, California, USA | place: USA:Joint BioEnergy Institute, California, USA | collected... | reverse complement strand
GGCGCTGATACCAGCCATGCCGTGAGTGTGTGCATGTACTAGCTGCCGTGGGAGGCGGCGACTGAAGTGCACAGGCAGTAAAAACAAAGAGGGCCGGTTTGACCGGCCCTCTTTCGTGGGATGCGACGCGTACGGCGCTGCCGCTTACAGCAGCACCTTCTCGATGCCGCCCTGCCGCGCCTTCTCGATGAACTTCTTCTGCCAGTCTTCGCCCAGCAGCTTGTTGGCCATCTCGATGACGATGTAGTCGGCCTCGACGCCGGTGTCGTCGCGGTAGCGGCTCAGCCCCTGCAAGCAGGCCGGGCAGCTGGTGAGCATCTTCACCTTGCCCTTCTCCGCTACCGGCTTGCCGGTGAGCTTCTCCACACCCTTGTTGATTTCCTCTTCCTTGCGGAAGCGCACCTGGGTGGCGATGTCCGGGCGGCTCACCGCGAAGGTGCCGGCCTCGCCGCAGCAGCGGTCGTTGAGGTCCACCTTCTGGCCCATGAGCTTGTTCACCACGTCCTGCGCCTTGTAGGTCTTCATCGGCGTGTGGCAGGGGTCGTGGTACATGTACTGCACGCCGTCCACGCCATCGAGCTTGTAGCCCTTCTCCAGCAGGTACTCGTGGATGTCGAGCAGGCGGCAGCCGGGGAAGATCTGCTCGAACTGGTACTTGAGCAGCTGGTCCATGCAGGTGCCGCAGGAGACGATCACCGTCTTGATGTCCATGTAGTTCAGGGTGGTGGCCACCCGGTGGAACAGCACACGGTTCTCGGTGGTGATCTGCTGGCCCTTGGCGGCGTCGCCGTTGGCGGTCTGCGGGTAGCCGCAGCACAGGTAGCCGGGCGGCAGCACGGTCTGGGCGCCGGCCTCGTACAGCATGGCCATGGTGGCCAGGCCGATCTGGCTGAACAGCCGCTCGCTGCCGCAGCCGGGGAAGTAGAACACGGCGTCGGAGTGCTCGTTGACCTTGTTCGGGTCGCGGATAATCGGCACCGTCTTGCTGTCTTCCAGGCCCAGCATCTTGCGGGCGGTCTGGCTGGGCAGGCCCTTGGGCATGGGCTTCTTGACGAAGTGCACCACCTGCACGGGGATATCCTTGAGCCGCGGCGTGCCGGTGGTGTTGCGCGGCCGCTCGGACACCTTGAGCTCGACCTTGGGCTTGGTGAGGCCCACGGCCTTGGCCAGGGTGTGGCCGACGCGCTGGGCGGCGTAGCCGCCTTCGATCATGCCCTTGCGCATGGCGTTGATGGCGGTGGCGTCCTTGACGTTGAGGAAGGCCATCGCCGCCGCGGTCTGCGGCTTGGTGTTGCGCTGGCCACGCTCGGCGAGGATGGTGCGCATGCGCACGGTCACGTCGCCGAAGTCGATCTTCACCGGGCAGGGATTCACGCAGCGGTGGCAGATCGTGCAGTGATCGGCCACGTCGTTCATCTCCTCCCAGTGGTGGAGGGAGATGCCCCGCCGGGTCTGCTCCTCGTACAGGAACGCCTCGATCATCAGGCCGGTGGCCAGGATCTTGTTGCGCGGCGAGTACAGCAGGTTGGCGCGCGGCACGTGGGTGGAGCACACCGGCTTGCACTTGCCGCAGCGCAGGCAGTTCTTGATGTCGTCGTTGAGCGCGCCGAGCTCGCTCTGCTCGAGGATCAGCGCTTCCTGCTGCACCAGCCGCAAGCTCGGGGTGTAGGCGTTGGCCAACCCGGAGCCGGCCAGCAGCTTGCCCTTGTTGAAGCGGTTGTGCGGATCGACCTTGAGCTTGTACTGGGTGAAGTTCTCGACCACTTCCTTGTCGAGATACTGCATCTTGGTGATGCCGATGCCGTGCTCGCCGGAGATCACGCCGTCCAGGCGGCGGGCCAGCTCCATGATCTCGTCCACGATGCGCTCGGCCTCTTGCATCATGGCGTAGTCGTTGGAGTTGACCGGGATGTTGGTGTGCACGTTGCCGTCGCCGGCGTGCATGTGCAGCGCCACGAACAGGCGGCTGGACAGCACCTGCTTGTGGATCTCGTCGATCTTCTTGCGCACCGGCTCCAGATCCTGACCCTCGAACAGGTCGCGGATCGGCCGCTGGATGTCGGTCTTCCAGGAGATGCGCAGGCTGCGGCGCAGCAGCAGCTGGATCAGGGTGTCGCCCTCGCGGCGGTCGGCGCGGGCGGCGTCGTCCAGCAGGTGGTCGAACTCGAAGGCGCTGCCGTCGAGGTTGTCGAGGATGCCCTGCCAGCGCGCCTCCACCCGGTTGAGCAGCTCAATGCCGGCCTGCTGCTTGGTCAGGACGATGTTGCTGCCCTCGGCCGTGCCCTTGAGGTCGGCGCGACCCTGGTAGTCGAGCCGCTGCTGCAGCTCGGGCAGGTCGGTCTGCAGGTAGGCGCGGATCTCGCGCGCCAGGCGCAGCTTGTTCTTGATCGACTGCTTGATGTTGATGCGCTCCACGCCCTCGCTGTACTCGGCGAGCTTGTCGAGCGGGATCACCACGTCCTCGTTGATCTTGAAGGCGTTGGTGTGGCGCGAGATGGCGGCGGTGCGCGAGCGGTCCAGCCAGAAGGTCTTGCGCGCCTCGGGCGAGACGGCGATGAAGCCCTCGCCGTTGCGCTTGTTGGCGATGCGCACCATGCGCGAGGCGGCCGCCGCGCAGGCGTCCTCGTTGTCGGAGCCGACGTCGGCCAGCAGCACCATCTTCGGCCGCTCGCCGCGCGCGCCCTTGGGAGTGTAGCCGACGGCGCGCACGTAGCGCTCGTCCAGATGCTCCAGGCCGCACAGCTTCACTTCGGGGTCTGCCTTGAGGTCGTCGATGATCTCGACGATGGCCGGCACCGCCTCGCGCAGGTCGGAACCGTAGAACTCCAAGCACACGGTGCGCATGTGCTGCGGCATCTTGTGCAGGATGAAGGTGGCCGAGGTGATCAGGCCGTCGCAGCCTTCCTTCTGCACGCCGGGCAGGCCGCCGAGGAACTTGTCGGTGACGTCCTTGCCCAGGCCCTGCTTGCGGAACAGCCGGCCGGGGAAGGTCAGGATCTCCGGCTGGCCCTTGACGGTCTTGCCGTCGCGGCCGTAGCGGGTGACGCGGAAGCGCACCGTCTCCTGGTCGTGGATCTTGCCCAGGTTATGGTCCAGGCGTTCCACCTCCAGCCACTCGGCGTCGGGGGTGACCATGCGCCAGGAAGCGAGGTTGTCCAGCGCCGTGCCCCACAGCACGGCCTTCTTGCCGCCGGCGTTCATGGCAACGTTGCCGCCGATGGTGGAGGCCTCCTGCGAGGTCGGGTCGACGGCGAACACCAGGCCGTGCGCCACCGCCAGGTCGGACACGCGCTTGGTGACCACGCCGGCGCCGGCGCGCACGGTGGGCACCGGCCGGTCGAGGCCCGGCAGCACCTTGTACTCGACCGTGCCCAGCTCTTCGAGCTTCTCGGTGTTGATCACCGCCGAATCCTCGGTGAGCGGCACGGCGCCGCCGGTGTAGCCGGTGCCGCCGCCGCGCGGGATCACCGTCAGCCCCAGCTCGATGCAGGCCTGCACCAGGCCGACGATCTCGTCCTCGGTGTCGGGCGTGAGCACCACGAAGGGGATCTCCACGCGCCAGTCGGTGGCGTCGGTGACGTGGGAGATGCGGCTCAGGCCGTCGAAGCGGATGTTGTCCTCGCGGGTGTAGCGGCTGAAGGCCTTGAGCGCCGCCTTGCGCTTGGCCTTGGTGGCCGGGAACCAGGCCTCGAAGTCGCGTACCGCCTGGCGGGCCTTGTCGGCCAGCGCCAGCGCCTGCTGGTTGCCCTCGGCGCGGGCGACGATCTGGTCGAGCCGGTGATGCATGTCCTCCACCAGCGCCTGCAGGCGCTTGGGGGTGTTCAGCAGATCGTCCTGGATGTACGGGTTGCGCCGTACCACCCACAGATCGCCCAGCACCTCGAACAGCATCCGTGCGGAGATGCCGGTGCGGCGCTCACCGCGCAGCACGTTCAACGTATCCCAGGCCTCCTGGCCCAGGAAGCGGATGACGATCTCCCGGTCGGAGAACGACGTGTAGTTGTACGGGATTTCGCGGATGCGGGCGGTGCTGCTCATGGGGGCTGAGTCCCAATCCTGACGGCGAAGGTCGGGAATGATACCAGGGCTGGCGCAAACTGCTGTAGTGCAACGCACCATTTAAGTGCCGGTGCGGGCAGGCATCGTTGTCGTGGCGGAAGGCAGCGCAGGTCTTTTTCCCGGATGGCGAATAAGTAACACTGCAAATGGAGTGCGAACGGGGCCATCAAGTTCCGTCGCATGCGGCCGATGATATCTGCATCCGGGGAAAGGCCCCGGGCAGGCACCCATACCGATTCGAGAGCTGTAACGTGATACTCAAGTTCTGGCGGCGACAGCCGGCGGCGCGGGCCACCCAGGCCGCGCCCGCCGCGAGCGAAAGCGATCGGCAAGTGGCGCTGCGGCTGGCGGCGCGCTGCTCCGGTCTGGGCGACGAGGCCGGGCAGATCGCGCAGTTCGTGCGCGACGTGGGCGCGCAGGTCAAACGCGAGGCGCAGCAGTTCCAGGATCTGTTGAAGCTGGCCCACCGCATGGCCGAGAACAACGCGCTGGTGGGCCGCGCGGTGTCCGAGGCGCGGGCGGTGGCGGCGCGCACCGGCGAGGAAATCACCCGCTCGCGCGAAGCGATCGGCGCCTCGCTGGCCGACATCGCGGCGCTGACCGAGTCGGTGACCCACATCGCCAGCGAACTGGGCGGGCTGAACCAGGCCCTGCAGAGCGTGGCCGAGGCGGCCGGCGGCATCGGGCTGGTGGCCAAGCAGACCAATCTGCTGGCGCTCAACGCCACCATCGAGGCCACCCGCGCCGGCCAGGTCGGCCGCGGCTTCGCGGTGGTGGCCGAGCACGTCAAGGTGCTGGCCAAGCAGGCGGCCGACGCCACCGCCGAGATCCACCAGGTGCTCAAAGACCTGACCACGCTGATCGAGGAGCTGGTGACAGTCGGCGAGAGCAGCGCGGCGCAGGCGGCGCACGTCAGCCAGGGCACCGAGGGGCTGCAGTCCATCGTCGGCGCCGTGGACGAGGCCATGGTCGACATCAGCCGCGAATCGGACCTGATCGTCGACGCCGCGGCGATCATCGACCAGCTCTGCCGGCAGATCCTGGACGGGCTGGAGGGCATGCGCGAGAGCGTGAACACCGCGGCGCGCGTGCTCGATCAGGCGCAGGACCGCACCGGCCGGCTCAGCGTCGACTTCCAGCAGCTGATCGAGCGCGCCGGCCAGGCCGCCACCGTCGCCGATCCGACCGAGCTGCTGCGCTGGACCGCCAGCCAGAGCTCGCGGGTCGGCGTCGAGCTGGCCGACATCGCCGGCCACGTCGAGGAGGTGGGCAAGCGGGTCACCCGCGACGCCCAGGCCTATATCGAGCTGCACAGCATCGCCGCCGGCATGGCCAAGCACAACCAGGCGGTGGCCGAGGCCGCGGAGCGCGCCCGCCACGTGGCGGCCGGCGCGGCGGCCGAGCTGATGCGCTCGCACGCCTCGGTGGATTCGGCGGTCAACGACATCCACCAGCTCACCGCCTCCGTCACCGAGATCGAGCGGCGGCTCGGCGGCCTGGACACCGCGCTCGACCGCATCGCCCGGGCCGCCAAGACCATCAGCACCATCGCCAAGCAGACCAACATGCTGGCGCTCAACGCCACCATCGAGGCGGCGCGCGCCGGCGAGGCCGGCAAGGGCTTCGCGGTGGTGGCGGCGGAGATCCGCGGGCTGACCGAGCAGACCGGCAGCGCCACCACCAGCATCGACGAGACGCTCAAGCGCGTCACCGATCAGGCCCGCCGCCTGTTGACGCTGGCCTCCCAGGGCGCGGCCAAGGCGACGGCGGTGAGCGGCTGGGTGAGCACGGTGCAGACCATCGTGCGCTCCATGTCCGACGCCATGTCGTCGATGGAGCAGGAGGCGGTGCGCATCGCCGAGGCGGTGGGCCAGACCGACCGCCACTGCGGCCAGACCATCGCCGCGCTCAACGACATGGCGGGCGAAACCAGCGTGTCCTCGGACAACCTCAAGAGCACCGAGGAGCGGGTCAATACCCTGCTCGCGTTCGCCGAGGAGATGCTCAACATCGCCAACCAGGGCTCGGCCGAGACCGCCGACACCCAGTACATCCGCCTCATCCAGGAGGCGGCGGTCGAGGTCGGCCGGGTGTTCGAGCAGGGCATCGCCAACGGCGAGATCAGCGAGGACGACCTGTTCGACCGCGACTACCAGCCCATCCCCGGCACCAACCCGCAGCAGTATCTGGTGCGCAGCGTGGAATTCACCGACCGGGTGCTGCCGCCGATCAACGAACGGCTGGCCAAGGTGCCGGGCAGCCTGGGCGCCACCGCCTGCGACGTCAACGGCTATATCGGCACTCATCGGCTGTGCAAGCCGCAGCGCCCCAACGATCCGGAATGGAACCGCGCCAACTGCCGCAACCGCATGATCTACAACGATCGGGTCGGCCTGGCGGTGGGCCGCAACACCAAGCCGTTCCTGATCCAGGCCTACCGCCGCGACATGGGCGGCAAGCACGTGCTGGTGAAGGACGTGTCGGCGCCGATCTACGTCAACGGTCGGCACTGGGGCGGCATGCGGATGATCTATCAGGCGTAGCGGCGCGTTGCCCGGCGGCGCCGGCCCCTTCCCGCGAGGGCGCCGGCGCCGCGCGTCAGCCGTGCGCCCGCGCCAGCTCGGCGCGCAGCACCGCCGCCACTTCGTCCATCACCGCCGGCATGTCCTGGCGCCGCCGCCCGGCGATGTCGATCGGCTCTCCGATCACCAGGCGCAGCGTGCCGGGCCGCAGCGCGGCGCGCTGTTCGTCCATCAGATGCCAGGCATCGAGGATGGCGACCGGCACCAGTGGCACGCCCGCCTCCATCGCCAGCAGGAAGGCGCCCTTCTTGAATGCCTGCAGCTCGCGCCGATGCGAGCGCGACCCCTCGGGGAAGATCAGCACCGAGGTGCCGGCGCGGATGCGCTCGCCGGCCTCGCGCAGACTGCGGGCCGCGCTGCGGGCGTCGCCGCGGTCGAGGAACACCGCGGTGGTGCGGATGCCGGCGCCGAGGAACGGCACTTTCCGCAACTCGGCCTTGGCGACGAAGCCGAACGGCACCGGCAACCCGGCCGCCAGCGCCATGATGTCCAGCGAGTTCTGGTGATTGGCGACGAAGACGTAGGGCTGGTCCGGCCGCAGCGGCGCGCGCTGGATCACCCGCAGGCGGATGCCCACGGCGCGGAACACGATCCGGCCCCAGGCGCCGATGTTGCGCTTGAAGTTCTCGGGCGTGGGCCGGAAGCGGTGGCTGATCACCTGGATGGTGGTCATCACCGCCATGGCGACGAAGGTCACCAGCCAGAACCAGGCGCAACGCAGGCGGGCGCCCGGGGTTGGCCGCGGCGGCGCCAGCGGGCGAGGCTCGGAACGTTGATCTGGCATATGCGGGGGCCCTGCGGATCTTGGCCTGCCTGCGCGAACAAGCGTGACGGCGGCGCGGCGTTCGCCACGGCGCCAGCGGCGATTCTAGGAGTTCGCGCCGGCGACGGCCACCGCGGGGCCGCGGAAATCCGGCGCCCAGCGGACGCCGGATCGAGGCGGGAAACGGACCGACGCCCCTACCTGCCGCCGCCCGTCCGCACGTACGGGCACTCGCTCTCCGCTAGCGGCCGGAACGCCTGGTCGCCGGGGATGGTGGCGATGAGCTTGTAGTAGTCACCGTCCATCCGCGACTCGGACGCCTTCTTGACTTCCACCAGGTACATGTCGTGCACCATGCGGCCGTCGATGCGCAGCTTGCCGTTGCGGGCGAATATGTCGTTGACCGGCAGCTCGCGCATCTTGGCGATCACGGCCTTGGGGTCGTCGGTGCCGGCCGCCTCGATCGCCTTCAGATAGTGGGTCACCACCGAGTACACGCCGGCGTTGAACATGTCGGCGGTGATGCCAGAGCGCTTGCGAAAGCGCGCCGCCCACTCGCGGGTCTGATCGTCGTAGTCCCAGAACCAGGCGGTAGTGAGCTTCAGGCCGTTGGTGATGTACAGGCCGACGTCGCGGATCACGAACTCGCTGACTAGCAGCCCCGCCATCACCTGCTCGCCGCTGCCGAGCATGCCCAGCTCGTAGCCGTTGCGTATGGCGACGGTGGCGTCGTCGCCGGCGTTGGCGAGTGCCACCACCTTGGAGCCGGAGCTGCGCGCCCGCTGCATCTGCGCCATGAAGTCCTTGCCCTTGAACGGGTGCAGCACGGAGCCGACGATACGGCCCCCCATCTTCTGCACCGTCGCCTCGGCGTCGGCCTGCAGGTTGCGGCCGAAGGCGTAATCGGCGGTGACGAAGAACCAGGAATCGTAGCCCTGCTTCACCAGCGCGGCGGCGGTGCCGGCCGACAGGGCGTAGGTGTCGTACACCCAGTGCACGCTCAGCGGCGCGCACTCCTTGCCGGTGAGGATCGATGACGCGCTGCCGGTGTGCAGCGCCAGGATGTCGTTGTCGCGGGCGTATTTCTGCAGCGGCAGAGCGACATTGGAGCCGACCATCTCCAGGAAGGCATCCACCCTGTGCTGCTCGTGCAGCTCCTTGGCGTGCTTCATGGCCTCCTCGGCCACCAGCTTGTGATCGCGCACGTACAGGCGGATCGGCTTGCCGGCGACCTTACCGCCGAAGTCCTCGATCGCCATCTCGGCGGCGATTTCCGAGCCGCGGCCGATCGTGCGGTAGATGCTCGACATGTCGGTGATCATGCCGATACGCACTTCGCCGTCGGAGAAATTGGCCTGCGCCGGCGTGGCCAAGACAGCCAGCGCCAGCGGCCATAGCCACTTGCGGTTACCGATCATATTCCCTCCCCTTGGAACGTCGAGTTCACGAACAGCGCCGGCGAAGACGGCTTCGGCTCGTCCGCGAGCCGAGGTCTTCGCCGTTTCTTCGGCCACCTGCGCCACGGCGCCGACGGTGTCGAGGCCACCGCCGGCGCCGTGGCGTGGTACGCAGTGCTTTACGCGCCTATGAGCTCGCCGGCTTCCTGCCGGTCTCGTTATGTCTTTTCCCGTCCGACCGGGGCGATCGGTATCGCTCCCTGTGCCTGCCCTGGCGGTGTCGTGGCGCTAAGGCCGCCGTCGACCTCAGCGCTTACCGCCCAGCTGCTCCTTCACGTAGGGGCAATCGCTCTCCGCCAGCGGCCGGAACGCCTGGTCGCCGGGGATGACGGCGAGAATCTTGTAGTAGTCACCCTCGACCTTGGACTCCGAGGCCTTCTTGACTTCGGCCAGGTACATGTCGTGCACCATGCGGCCGTCGATGCGCAGCTTGCCGTTGCGGGCGAACATGTCGTTCACCGGCAGCTCGCGCATCTTGGTGATCACCACATGAGGATCGTCGGTGCCGGCCGCTTCCATGGCCTTGAGGTAGTGCAGCACCACCGAGTACACGCCGGCGGTGTACATGCTGGCGGTGATGCCAGAGCGCTTGCGGAAGCGCGCCGCCCACTCGCGAGTCTGGTCGTCGTAGTCCCAGTACCAGGCGGTGGTGAGCTTCACGCCGGCGGCCACGTATAAGCCGACGTCGCGCACCACGGTCTCGGTCACCAGCAGGCCGGCCAGGGTCTGGTCGCTGTTGAGCATGCCCAGCTCGTAGGCATGGCGGATGGCGACGATGGCGTCGTCACCGGCATTGGCCAGACCGATCACCTTGGCGCCGGAGTTGCGCGCCTGCTGCATCTGCAGCATGAAGTCCTTGCCTTTGAAGGGATGCAGGGCCTCGCCGACGATGGTGCCGCCCATGCGCTTGACCACGGCGGCCGCGTCGGCCTGCAGGTTGCGGCCGAAGGCGTAATCGGACGTGACGAAGAACCAGCTGTCGCCGCCCTGGTTCATGATCGCCGCCGCGGTACCGGCAGCCAGGGCGTAGGTGTCGTACACCCAGTGCACGCTCAGTGGCGCGCACTCCTTGCCGGTGAGGATCGACGACGCGCTGCCGGTATGCAGCGCCAGGATATCGTTCTCCTTGGCGTAGCGCTGCAGCGGCACCGACACGTTGGTGCCGACCATCTCCAGGAAGGCGTCCACATGGAGCTTCTCGTGCAGCTCCTTGGCGTGCTGCAGCGCCACGTCCACCTTCGATTCGTGATTACGCGGATAAAGGCGGATCGGATACCCCCTCACCTTTCCGCCGAAATCCTCGATCGCCATTTCCGCCGCCACTTCGGCGCCGCGGCCGACGAAGCGGTAGACGCTGGACATGTCGCTGATCAAACCGATTCTGACTTCGCCGTCGGAAAAGTTGGCCTGAGCGGCCACCGCCGGCACCAGCAAGGCGAGCGCGCAAACCCATCTCCAGGAAACACGTAGTGTCACGTCTCTCTACTCCTGAATATTATTATGTTCTTGTTTTATAAAAGTTATTGACCGAGGCGCGCCGGCTTGGCGGCGGGCTCCGGTGAGTCGGAGGTAGGCGCTTAGCTTGCGTATACAGGCGCGGGGAAACAAGAACACAGACGTGACGCAGTGCACATTTTTCTAAAAAACTCTGCCGAGAGTACGAGATATCCCGCGCCGAGAAAAAGGAAGTATTACCAGTTCTACCTTCGCACCAGCGATCTGGTACTTTCCCTAGAAAACGGGAATTGACCAAGAATTTCTATCGGATTTTATCGGCCGGCGGTAAATCCTTCCTCGCCGCCGCGCGCTCCAGCCCCCGTCCTCCGCGACCGTCCCACCGCTCATGCGGGGGCGTTTGAAACAAGGCTACAGAGCGCACGCCGGGATGACGGCGAAAAAAAAGCCTACCCGCGAGGGTAGGCTTGAACGCTTTGAGACAAAGCCGGGTAAGGGTTAGCTTTTCTTCCCCTTGTCGGCGGCGGTCTTGACCAGCGGGCAACCGCCCTCCTCCATCGGCCGGAACGCCACATCGCCCGGGATGACGTCGAGGATCTTGTAGTGATCGAACGCCTCGCGCGATTCGGTCGCCCGCTTCACCTCGGCCAGGAACATGTCATGCACCATGCGGCCGTCGATGCGCAGCTTGCCGTTGCGGGTGAACACGTCGTTGACCGGAATCTCGCGCATCTTCGCCACCACCACCTTGGCGTCGTCGGTGCCGGCCGCCTCGATCGCCTTCAGATAGTGGGTCACTACCGAGTACACGCCGGCGGTGTACATGCTGCCACCGAACCCGGTGCGCTTGCGGAAGCGCATGGCCCAGGCGCGGGTTTCGGCGTCCCGCTGCCAATCCCAGCCGGTGGTGAGCTTCAGGCCGCCGGCCACGTACAGACCGACGGCGCGCGGCACGTCCTCGGCCACCAGCAGCCCGGCGATGATCTGCTCGCCGTTCATCATGTCCAGCTCGTAGGCCTGGCGCAGCAGGGCGTTGAGGTCGTCGCCGGCCGTGGCCAAGCCGATCACTTTCGCCCCCGACGCCTTGGCCTGCAAGAGCTGGGCGGTGTAGTCCTTGGCCTTGAACGGATGGTAGGCGGTGCCGACCACCTTGCCGCCCATGCGGTTGATTACGTTCGCCGCGTCCGCCTGCAGCACCTTGCCGAAGGTGTTGTCAGCGGTGATGAAGAACCAGCTGTCGCCGCCCTGCTTCATGATCGCCGCCGCGGTGCCGGCGGCCAGGGCGTAGGTGTCGTACACCCAGTGCACGCCCACCGGCGAGCACTCCGGACCGGTGAGGATCGACGAGGCCGTGCCGGTGTGCAGCGCGGCGATGTTGTTTTCCTTGGCGTAGCGCTGCAGCGGCACGGCGACGTTGGTGCCGACCATCTCCAGGAAGGCGTCGACGTGGTGCTGCTCGTGCAGCTCCTTGGCGTGCTTCATCGCCACGTCCGGGTCGATCTTGTGATCGCGCACGTACAGGCGGATCGGCTTGCCCAATACTTGACCACCGAAGTCCTCAATCGCCATCTCGGCCGCCGCCTCGGCACCGCGACCGACATTGCGATAAATGCTCATCATGTCGCTAAGCAGGCCGATGCGCACCTCGCCATCGGAAATATCCGCCGCCTGCGCCGTCATTGCCGATGCCGACGCAGCCAAAGCGAACCCGCCGAGCCACCTGATGACCAACTTCCGAGACATGAATCCCCCTCGAATTACAACTCTCTAGGCATCGACCGCCACGAGGCGCGGGGCCCGCGCGACGGGCGGCCGTAGCGCGCGCCACCCCAATGCCGGCGGCGCTCGCACACAAATGACGTAGGTCACCTGCGAGGCGGGTAGAGTGCTTGCCCAGCCATACGGAGGCAAGTCCATTCCTGTGACCTAGAGCACAGTTTCGGAATCGCCTTCTGTAGATCTTTTAACGGACGAAAAATTTCGGGTTCGGGATGCCGTGATTGATACTCGATTTATCAAGCACGACAAATGCAGCAAAAGAAAAAGCCCCGGCGCACCGGGGCTTTTCGGGGCTGTCTGCGCATCCAAGCGCCCGGCTTCGGCCGTGCTATCCCTTTTTCGCGGTCTTGACCAGCGGGCAACCGCCCTCTTCCATCGGCCGGAACGCTTGGTCGCCCGGAATCACGTCCAGAATGTTGTAGTAATCGAACGCCTCGCGCGATTCGGTCGCCCGCTTCACCTCGGCCAGGAACATGTCATGCACCATGCGGCCGTCGATGCGCAGCTTGCCGTTGCGGGTGAACACGTCGTTGACCGGAATCTCGCGCATCTTCGCCACCACCACCTTGGCGTCGTCGGTGCCGGCCGCCTCGATCGCCTTGAGGTAATGCAGCACCACCGAGTACACGCCGACCGAGTACATGCTGCTGCCCAAGCCGGTACGCTTGCGGAAACGGTCGGTCCAGGCGCGGGTTTCGGCGTCCTGCTTCCAGTTCCAGCCGGTGGTCAGCTTCAGGCCGCCGGAGACGTACATGCCGACCTGGCGCGGCACCTCCTCGGCCACCAGCAGCCCGGCGATGGTCTGCTCGCCGTTCATCATGTCCAGCTCATAGGCCTGGCGCAGCAGGGCGTTGAGGTCGTCGCCGGCCGTGGCCAAGCCGATCA
>ERZ777003.4030-NODE-4030-length-12999-cov-6.246987_pt1 | contig 12999 bp, 11 predicted proteins | sample MGYA00374956_ERZ777003 | MGnify/ENA primary metagenome ERZ777003 (study PRJEB29302, sample SAMN06268252) | bioreactor metagenome | isolation source: Joint BioEnergy Institute, California, USA | place: USA:Joint BioEnergy Institute, California, USA | collected... | reverse complement strand
AATGATACGGCGCCACCGGGGTCGAGCCCGCCCTGGCGGAGGAGCGTGCCTTCCTCGCGGATCTCGGGGGCGGCGGCGCGGTCGTCCGCACGCCCGGCTCGCTGCTCGGCCACGGCGTAGAGGCAGGCTTCCCGGCCAATCTCGCCCTCGGCGCGCTGGCGCTGGCGCACGGCGGGTTCTACCCGCCGTTCGATCCCGGCCTCGACACGCCCTCGCAGCCGGGCGGCGTGGACCGGGTGCTGGTCACCGGCTTCGGCCAATGGCGCGGCGAGGCGCTGGCGCTCCTGGAGCCCGCAGCATGAGCGGCACCATGAAGGACAGGCACGGCCGCCCGCTGGTGGCGGTCACCGGCATCGGCATCGTCACCGCTCTCGGCTGGGGCGTCGAGACGAACTGGGCGGCATTGACCGCCGGGCGGTCGGGCATCCGCCGCATCACCCGCTTCCCGACCGACCACCTCAAGACCACCATCGCCGGCACGGTGGACCTGCCGGACGAGGCGCCGGGCGGGGAGTGCATCCCCTCCCCCATCCGGGTCGAGCGGATGGCGGCCCATGCGATCACCGAGGCGCTGGAGAATGCGCGCATCGGCGCCACGGGCCGCTTCCCCGGCCCGCTCTTCGTCGGCATGCCGCCGGTGGAGATGGAGTGGCCGCAGCGCTTCGCCCTCGCGCGCGGCGCCAATGACGGCATGCCGGGCTATCGCGGCATCGTCGCCGCCGTCGAGGGCCGCCAGGACATCTACGAGACGGTGCTGTTCGGCGGCGTGGGCGAGCACCTCGCAGCGCGCTTCGGCACGCGGGGCGCGCCGATCAGCCTGACCACCGCCTGCGCCACCGGCGCCTCCGCAATCCAGCTCGGCGTCGAGGCGATCCAGCGCGGCGAGACGGAGGCCGCGATCGCCGTCGGCGCCGACGGATCGGTGCAGCCCGAGGCGCTGATCCGCTTCTCGCTGCTCTCCGCCCTCTCGACCCGCAACGAGGAGCCGGAGAAGGCCGCGCGGCCCTTCGACAAGACGCGCGACGGCTTCGTCATGGCCGAGGGCGCGGCGGCGCTGATCCTCGAGGACCTGGCGAGCGCGCGCGCGCGCGGCGCGCCGGTGCTCGGCCTGGTGCTCGGCTGCGGCGAGCGGGCGGACTCCTTCCACCGCACGCGCTCCAACCCCGACGGCAAGGCGATCATCGGCGCGATCCGCAACGCGCTGGCCGATGCGGGGCTGGAGCCCGGCGACATCGACTACGTCAACGCGCACGGCACCGGCACGCCGGAGAACGACAAGATGGAGCATCTCGGCATGCGCGCCGTGTTCGGCGACAAGCCGCCGCCCATCTCCTCCAACAAGTCCATGATCGGCCACACGCTGTCCGCCGCCGGCGCGCTGGAGGCGGCGTTCAGCCTGCTCACCATCCGCGACCAGATCCTGCCGCCGACGATCAACCACCACGAGCCCGATCCCGCGATCCAGCTCGACGTGGTGCCGAACGAGGCGCGCAAGGCGCGGGTGCGCCACGTGCTCTCGAACTCCTTCGGCTTCGGCGGGCAGAATGTCTGCCTCGTGCTGAGCGAGCCGCCGGGCTGACCGCCATGCGTGCCCTGCGGCTGCACGCCGAGCGCGACCTGCGGCTGGACGACATCCCGCCGCCGCCCCCGCCCGGGCCGGGCGAGGTGCAGGTCCGCATCCGCGCGATGGCGCTGAACCACATCGACGTCTGGGGCTGGCGCGGCATGGCCTTCGCCAAGCGCGAACTGCCGATCTGCGTCGGCGTCGAGGCGGTGGGCGAAGTCGCGGCCGTGGGCCCTGGCGTGGAGGGATGGCGGGCCGGCGACCGCGTCGCGCCCTACGGCGCGCTCACCTGCGGCGTCTGCCGCGCCTGCCGCGAGGGTCGCGACAACCTCTGCGAGGATGTCCGCGGCATCATGGGCTTCCATGTGGACGGCTTCGCGCGCGAGCTCGCCAACCTGCAGGCGCGGCTGCTGGTCCGCGTGCCGGACGGCATCGGCTGGGAGGACGCGGCCTGCGGCCCGGTCACCTTCGCCACCGTCGAGCACATGCTGTTCGACAACGCGAAGCTGGAGCCGGGCGAGACCATCCTGGTCCACGCCGCGGGCTCCGGCATCGGCACGGTGGCGATCCGTCAGGCCAAGGCGCTCGGCTGCACCGTCATCGCCACCGCCGGCGACGACGAGAAATGCGCCAAGGCCAAGGCGCTCGGCGCCGACCACGTGGTGAATTACACGACCGGGCGCTTCGAGAGCGTGGCGCGGCGCGTGACGAACAAGCGCGGCGTGGACGTGGTGTTCGAGCATGTCGGCGCGGCGACCTGGGCGGGCTCGCTCTTCTCGCTGCGCATGGGCGGGCGGCTGGTGACCTGCGGCTCGACCTCGGGCGTGGCGGCCGAGACCAACCTGATGATGCTGTTCCAGCGCCAGCTCCGCATCTTCGGCTCCTTCGGGGCCTCGATGCGCAACATCGCGGACGGCTACGCGAAGATGGCGGCGGGCCTGCGGCCCGTGATCGACACCGTGCTGCCGCTGGAGCGCTTCGCCGAGGGCATCGCGCGGCTGGAGAGCCGGCGGGTGTTCGGCAAGATCGTCGTCACCCTGTGACCGCCGCCGTTCCCACCGCCGCATAACGACCCGCCGCGCCTCCGATCCGGCCGCGATGATCCGCCGCATCGCCGAAGAAGCCCTCGGCCTCCTCGTCCGCGCGCTGTTCGGCCTCATGCGCCTCCTCGGGCCGGACCACGGCCCGCGCATCGGCGGCGCGGTGGCGCGTGCGCTCGGGCCGCTGACGCCGGCGCACCGCATCGGCCGGGACAACATCCGCGCGGCGTTTCCGGACCTTCCCGAAGCCGAGCGGCGGCGCATCCTGCGCGAGGCCTGGGACAATCTCGGCCGCACCGCCTGCGAATACGTCCATATGGACGCGATCTGGGACTTCGACCTGGCGCGGCCCGGCGCCGGGCGCATCGAGGCGAGCCCGGAGGTCGTCGCCCGCTACGTCGCGCTGCGCGATGCCGGCCGGCCGGTGCTGGTCTTCGCCGCGCACCTGGCGAACTGGGAGCTGCCGGCGGTTGCCGCGGCGAAGCACGGCATCCGCGCCGCGATCCTGTACCGCACGCCCAACATCGCCCCCGTCGCGCGCGAGATCCTCCGGCTGCGCAAGGAGATCATGGGCTCGCTGATCCCGGCCGGCATCACCGCACCGCTGCGCATGGTCTCCGCGCTGGAGCAGGGCATGGTGGTCGCCATGCTGGTGGACCAGCGCTTCGGCCGCGGGCCGCGCGTGCCCTTCCTCGGCCGGCCGGCCGCGACGAACCCGCTGATCGCGGAACTCGCGCGCCGCTTCGACTGCCCGGTGCACGGGACGCGCGCGATCCGCCTGCCCGGCGGAAGGTTCCGCCTCGAACTGACCGAGGCGCTGGACCTGCCGCGCGATGCGGAGGGAAAGATCGACGTCGCCGGCGCCACCGCCGCGATCACCCGGGTCGTCGAGGGCTGGGTGCGCGAGCATCCGGGCCAATGGCTCTGGATGCACCGCCGCTGGCGCTGACGCCACGGAGCCGCTTGCCGCGGACGCGGCGTCATGCCCACCCTGGGCGCATGGAACGCCGACGCAGTACCCCGCTCGACGCACTGAACCCCGGTGCGCGCTTCCGGGCCGGGCACCACGTGACCGCCGCCGACCTCGCCCCCGTGGCCGCCATGCTCGGCCAGGCCGAGGGCGCGCTTGCGGCCCGCGCCGCCGGGACGCTGATGACGCATCTGATCGCCACCGCCTTCCCCGGCTTCGGCACGACGATCCTGCGCGAGGATTACCAATACGCCGGCACGGTGGCCGAGGGCGACTCGCTCACGGCCGAGATCGAGGTCCTGGCGGTGGACAAGGCGGCCGGACGGGCGCGCCTCGCCTGCCGCGTGCTCGGCCCCGATGGCGCCGCGCGCCTCTCCGGCGAGGCCGAGGTCGCGCCGCCGCGCGTGGTGGAGGAACGCGACATGCCGCAGACGCGGAGCGCCTCGCCACGCCCCGCGCGGGTGCTGCGCGCGCTGCTCGCGCGCTGCGCCGGCCTGCCGCCCGTGCGGACCGCGGTGGTGCATCCCTGCGACCCGGAGAGCCTGCGCGGCGCGCTGCTCGCCGCGGAGCACGGCCTGATCGCGCCGATCCTCGTCGGGCCGGAGGCGAAGATCCGCAACGCCGCCGAGGCTGGCGGGCTCGACATCGCCGCCCTGCCGCTGGTGCCGGCCCCGCACAGCCACGCCGCGGCCGAGGCGGCGGTGGCGCTGGTCGCACAGGGCCGCGCCGAGGCGCTGATGAAGGGCAGCCTGCACACCGACGAGCTGATGGCCGCCGCGCTGGCGCGTGAGGCCGGCCTGCGCACGGAGCGGCGGGTGAGCCATTGCTTCGTGCTCGACGCGCCGCTCTACCCGCGGCCGCTGCTGATCACCGACGCGGCGATCAACATCCAGCCCGGCCTCGAGGAGAAGGCCGACATCGCGCGCAACGCCATCGCCCTCGCCCGCGCCATCGGCATTGATCTTCCCAAGGTCGCGATCCTCTCGGCGGTGGAGACGGTGACGCCGAAGATCCCCTCCACGGTCGAAGCGGCCGCATTGTGCAAGATGGCCGAGCGCGGGCAGATCGTGGGCGGCGTGCTGGACGGCCCGCTCGCCTTCGACAACGCGGTGAGTCCCGCGGCGGCGAAGGCCAAGGGCATCGTGAGCGCGGTGGCTGGCGAGGCCGACGTGCTGCTCTGCCCCGATCTCGAGAGTGGCAACATGCTGGCCAAGCAGCTCTCCTATCTCGGCGGCGCGGAGAGCGCCGGGATCGTGCTGGGCCTGCGCGTGCCGCTCGCCCTGACCAGCCGCGCGGACGACGCGACCTCGCGCCTCGCGAGCGCGGCGCTGCTGCGTCTGATGGCGTCGTCCGTCGCGACGAAACCGGCCAACTGAGCGGAAGGAGGGCAGCCGATGCGGGTCCTGGTCGTCGGCGCGGGACCCACGGGGCTGGTCCTCGCCCTGGCGTTGCACCGGCGCGGCATCGCCTGCCGGCTGGTGGACCGGGCGACGGAGCCGTCGCGGCACTCCAAGGCGCTCGGCGTACAGGCGCGCACGCTGGAGGTGATGGAGCGGCTCGGCCTGGCCGAGCGGTTCCTCGCCGCCTCCCTGCCGGTGCGCGCACTGGTGCTGCATCTGAACGGCGGCGGGGCGGCGCCCGCGCGGCTCGTGCTGCCGGAGGTGCATCCGCGCTATCCCGCTCTGGTCTCGCTGCCGCAGGCGGAGACCGAGCGCCTTCTGCTCGAGGCGGGCGGCGCGGCACCCGAGCGCGGCGTGGAGTTCGTCGGCCTCGACGGCACCACCGCCCTGCTGCGCCATGCCGACGGGCGCGAGGAGCGCGACGCGGGCGCCGATTGGATCGTCGGCTGCGACGGCGCGCACAGCGCCGTGCGCCGCGCGGTCGGCGCGGCGTTTCCCGGCGGGCGCTACCCGCAGCGCTTCATCCTGGCCGATTGCCAGGCGCAAGGGCTGGAGCCCGCGGCCGCGCAGGTCTTCCCGACCCCGTCGCGCACCCTGGCCTTCCTCCCGCTGCCGGACGGGCGCTGGCGCGCCATCGCCGTCCTGCCGCCGGACGCCGAGGTACCGGAGGAGCCGACCCTCACCCCCTTCGCGCAGGACGGCGTGCGGCTCTCCGGCCTCGACTGGTACAGCACCTTCCGCATCAGCCATCGCATGGCCACGCGCTTCCGCCACGGGCGCGTGGTGCTCGCGGGCGATGCGGCGCACATCCACTCGCCGGTCGGTGGGCGGGGGATGAACATCGGCGTGCAGGACGCCTGGTCGCTCGCCGCGGCGCTTGCCGAGGGGGAGGCGGCGGTGGACCGCTGGGCAGCCGAGCGCGAGGCGCTGGCGCGGCGCGTGCTGCGCGCGACCGACCTCGCGACGCGGATGGTGACGGCGCGCGGGCGCGTCATGGTCTGGCTGCGGAACCGCGTGCTGCGCGCCGTCGCGAGTCGGCCACCCCTGGTGCGCCGCGTCGTCCGCGCCGTGGCCGGCCTCAACTATCCCGCGCCGCCGGACTGAGGGAGGACGCCCGCATGGAGCCCGTCGTCACCGTCGCCCTGCGCACCGACACGCTGGAGATCGCCTGCGAACTCCGCGGGCCGGAGGCAGGCCCGCCGGTGATCCTGCTGCACGGCTTCCCGGACGATGCGCGCGCCTGGGATCAGGTCGCCGCGCCGCTCGCCGAGGCCGGCTGCCGCGTGGTGGTGCCCTTCCTCCGCGGCTACGGTGCGACGCGGTTCCTGCACGCGGAGACGCCGCGCTCCGGCGAGCAAGCGGCGCTCGGGCACGACCTGCGCGCGCTGATGGACGCGCTCCGCATCCCGCGCGCCGTGCTCGCCGGCTATGACTGGGGCGGGCGCGCGGCCTGCATCGTCGCCGCGCTGTGGCCGGAGCGCGCGGCCGGCCTCGTCACCGGCAACGGCTACAACATCCAGGACATCGCGGCCTCCGCGCGCCCCGCCTCGCCGGCGCAGGAGCTGCGCTACTGGTACCACTGGTACTTCCACACCGAGCGCGGCCGCGCCGGCCTCGCCGCGAACCGGCGCGGACTCTGCCGCCTGCTGTGGGAGCTGTGGTCGCCGACCTGGCGCTTCGACGACGCGGCCTTCGACCGCACCGCGGCGAGCTTCGACAACCCGGACTTCGTCGAGGTGGTGATCCACTCCTACCGGCACCGCCACCGCGCCGCGCCCGGCGATCCCGCGCTGGCCCCGATCGAGGCACGGCTCGCGCAACGCCCGCTGATCGCCGTGCCGACCATCTGCCTGCATGGCGCGGCGGACGGTGTGAGCCCGCCGGAGGACAGCGAGGGCCATGCGCGCCATTTCACCGGCCCCTATGAGCGCCGCGTCCTCCCGGGCGTCGGCCACTTCCTGCCGCGCGAGGCGCCGGAGGCGCATGTGCGTGCGATCCTGGAACTGCTGGGCCGGACGTAGGCCGCGATCGCCCTGGGCGGAAACGCCGAAGGCGTGAGTCGCTGCCCCGGAGAAGCCTGGCCCCTTGTCAGGCTTCACTGTTGTCAGGCCGACAGGAGCTCATGTCAGGCCTCGTCCGGCGGCGGGGGCACCGGCCGGCGCGGCGTCGCCGATGGCTGGCGCGCCTCGCGGAGCGAGGCCTGCACCAGCGCATCGAGCGCATTGAGGAAGCGCGAGCGGTCCGCCCTGGTCATCGCCGCGGGGCCGCCGGTCTCTTGGCCGGCCTCGCGCATGGCGCGCGCGATCTCGCGCCCGGCGAGGGCGCCGCCGATGTTGTCTGTCGTCCAGACATGCCCGCGCGGCGCCACCGCGCGGGCACCCTTCGCGAGGCAGCGCGCAGCGAGCGGAATGTCGGCGGTGACGCAGACATCGCCGGGCGCGATGTGCTCCGCGATCCAGTCATCCGCCGCGTCCGCGCCCTCGGCCACCACGACGACGCGCGAATTCGGCAGCGGCGGCGGGCGGGCGCCGCGCATGCCGTTGCTCACCAGCACGACGGGGAGGCCGAGGCGGCCGGCGACGCGGTACACCTCCTCGCGCACCGGGCAGGCGTCGCCGTCGATGTAGATGGTGGGTGGCGGTGGCGACGGCGGTGCCACTCAGCCGCCGCCCCGCAGCATGCGGATGATGCCGGAGAAGTCCGCCTCTCCGCCGCCCTGCTCGAGGAAGCGCCGGTAGAGCGCGTGCGCGTGCGCGCCGAGCGGCGTCTCGATCCCCACCGACTGCGCCGCCTCCTGCGACAGGCCGAGATCCTTCGCCATCAGCGCGGCGGCGAAGCCGGGCTTGTAGTCGCGGTTGGCAGGGCTTGCCGGCACGGGTCCCGGCACCGGGCAGTAGGTCGTCAGCGACCAGGACTGGCCGGAGGATTTCGACATCACGTCGAACAGGGCCTGGTGCGACAGGCCGAGCTTCTCCGCGAGCGTGAAGGCCTCGCAGGTGACGATCATGGTCGCCGCGAGCACCATGTTGTTGCAGGTCTTGGCCGCCTGGCCGGCGCCGGCCTCGCCGCAGTGCAGCACGTTGCGGCCCATCGCCTTCAGGATCGGCTCGGCGCGCGCGAAGGCCTCCGCCGGGCCGCCGACCATGAAGGTAAGGGTCGCCGCCTCCGCCCCCATCACGCCACCCGAGACCGGGGCGTCCAGCATCGGCCGGCCCACCGCGGCGGCGACCTCGCGCGCCGTGGCAACATCAATGGTCGAGCAGTCCACCAGCACCGCGCCCGGATCGCTCGCCGCGGCCATGCCGCCGCTGCCAAGCCAGGCATCGCGCACATGCTCGCCCGCGGGCAGCATGGTGATCACGAAGTCCGCCCCGCCGCGCGCCGCCTCCGCCGCCGATCCCGCCGCGGTGACGCCGCCTGCGACGGCGCGGGCCAGGGCGTCGGGGACGATGTCGAAACCGATGACGGTATGGCCCGCCTTGACCAGGTTGCGCGCCATCGGGCCGCCCATGTTGCCGAGGCCGACAAATCCGATCCGCGCCATGGTACGTCCTCCTCCCCTCCGGTCCTGCCGACAAGGTTAGGCGGGGCCACGCGCCCCGTCACCGGGCGCCGCCGCGGTCACGGGACGGCGCGAAGCGCCCTCAGAGGAAGGCGCCATCAATCGGCAAGGCGACGCCGGAGACGTAGCTCGCCGCCTCGGAACAGAGGAACCCGATCACCGCCGCCACCTCGTGCGCCTCGCCGGCGCGGCCCATCGGCAGGTCGCGCAGCATCGCCGCGCGCGCCTCCTCCGGCAGGGCATCGAAACGGGCACGGATGCGGCTGCCCTGCTCGGCGAGGATCAGCGCCGGCATCACCGCGTTCACCGTGATGCCGTGCGGCGCCTCGTCCTTCGCGAGCTGCGCGGTGAAGCCGAGCAGCGCCGCCTTGGCCGTCGCGTAGGCCAGCCGCGCCCCCTGCGTCGTCACCGGCCCCTTGCGCCCGCGCGCGACGATGGAGGATAGGTTCACCACCCGCCCGTAGCGCCGCGCGCGCATCCCCGGCACCAGGGCGCGGCAGCAGAGGAAGGCGCTGGTCAGGTTGAGGTCGAGCACCGCGCGCCAGCGCGCCTCGTCCATCTCCTCGATGGTGCGCACCGGGGTCGGGCCGGAGCCGCCGGCGATGTTGACCAGCGCGTCTATCCGCCCCAGCCGCTCAGCCTCGGCGACGGCGGCGGCGACCTGGGCGGCGTCCGTCACGTCGGCGACGCGCCAAGCGACGCCCGGCGCGCCGGCCTCGCGCAGCCTCGCGGCGAGTTCCTCCAGCGGCGCGGCCTCGAGGTCCGTCAGGAACACCGCCATGCCCTGCGCGGCGAGCTGGCGGCAGACCGCCCTGCCGATACCGCCCGCGGCACCGGTGACGAAGGCCCAGCGCGGGGCAGCTGCGGTGGTGTCGGCGGGCATGGCGAGTCTCCTGCGCTGCGGGGAAGGCGTCCCATTCACCGCGATCGCCCGAGGGCTGGCAAGCGGCGCCCGCCGCATCTGTCGGCTGGACAAGGGACGCGATGGCTCTACCGTTGGAACGGCCGCCGATGGCGCGAGGAACGGGAGGACGCGATGGAGATATTGCGCGAGCCGATCACCGGCCCGAGCGCCTGGGACCGCGCCGCGATGGAGCGCGACTCGTCCTGGATCCTGCGCCTCACCCCCGCCCAGGCAGCGGAGGTGGACGCGGCGGTGGAGCGCGTCGCGGCGCGTGGCCTGCGTGGCGCCGAGTTCGGGCGGGACGACTTCCCGCTGCCCACCGTCGCGCCGCTGCTCGCCCGCGCGCTTGAGGATCTGGAGACCGGACGCGGCGTCGTGCTGATCCGCGGCCTGCCGGTGGATCCCCACGACGTGGAGCGCGCGGGGCGCATCGCCTGGGGCCTCGGCGTGCATCTCGGCCGGCCGCTGCGCCAGATTCCCCGCGTGAACCTCGCCGGCTGGCGCGACAACCTGATCGGGCACATCGCCGATCAGGGGATCGACTACGGCGCGCCCAACGCCATCGGCTCCGGCACCAGCGCGGAGCAGATGCCGCATGTGGACGGCTCCGACCTCGTCGCCCTGCTCTGCGTGCGCCCGGCCGCGGACGGCGGCGGCGTCAGCCGCGTGGTCAGCTCCATGCGCATCTACAACGCGCTGCTGGAGCACCACCCGGACCTGCTCGAGGTGCTCTACGAAGGCTTCTACCACGACCTCCGCGGCGACGAGGCGAAGGGCAGCGGCCTCAAGGTGACGCCGCACCGCGTCCCGGTGTTCAGCTGGTTCGGCGGGGTGCTGAGCTGCAACTTCAACTCGAAGACCGTCGAGCAGGGCGCGGCCAAGCGCGGCGTGCCGCTGACGCCGCGCGAGCGGGCGGCGCTCGATGCGATGCTCGCCTTCGCGCTCGATCCTGCCTTCCAGATCGAGATGCGGTTCGAGACCGGCGATTTCCAGCTCGTGAACAACTACACGGTGCTGCACAGCCGCACCGCCTGGCGCGACCCGCCGGAGCCGGAGCGCCGGCGCCTGCTGCTGCGGCTCTGGCTCAAGAGCTTCGCCACGCGCCCGCTCGCGCCGAACTTCGCGGGTGGCTACGTCACGGGCGCAGCGCACGACGTGTCGCGGGCAACCGTCGCCGTGCCATGATCGGGCGATCCTCCGGGTCGAGCGCGAATTGCAGCGCCGTCTCGCGCGTGATGATGCCGCCGTGGTCGCGCGGCATCTCCGAACCATAGCAAAGGGCGGCGGCGGCAGTTGGCGAGCCGGCCTCTCTGGCGTGGCGCGGAGGCGGAGCGTAACCTCGCGCCACCCACGGTTGCTGGACAAGGCATGAAGGAGGGAGCCGCGTCCCCATGAGCAGCGCGCGCCGCGCGGTCTATCGCCACGCCGATCTCGCCCGTCTCTTCGACCCCCGCAGCATCGCGATCATCGGCGCCTCGCCACGCGCCGGCTCGTTCGGCGAGCGGACGCTGAACGCCCTCGCGCACTACGACGGCCGGGTCCACCTGGTGAATTCGCGCTACGAGCGCATCGGCGAGCGTCCCTGCTACCCGTCCGTCGCGGCGCTGCCGGAGGTGCCCGACTGCGCCATCATCGTCGTCGCGCGCGAGGCGGTGGAGCCGATCGTCGAGGAATGCATCGCCGCAGGCGTCGGCGGCGTGATGATCTACGCCTCCGGCTACAGCGAGACCGCCAGGCCCGAGCGCATCGCGCAGCAGAAGCGCCTGACCGAGCTCGCCCGCACGGGGCGCATGCCGATCGTCGGGCCGAACTGCATCGGCATGCTCAATTTCCGCAGCCGCGCCGGCGTCACCTTCATGCAGACCCCGAGGCTGCCGGAGCCGCGGCCGCACGCGGTCGGGCTGGTCAGCCAGTCGGGCGCGCTCGGCTTCTCGCTCGCGCAGGCGCATGAGCGCGGCGCCTCCTTCAGCCACCTGCTGACGACCGGCAATTCCTGCGACGTGGACGTGGCGGACTGCATCGCCTTCCTCGCCGAGGACCCCAACTGCGCCGCCATCGCCTGCGTGTTCGAGGGGATGCCCGACCCCACGCGGCTGCTCGAGGCCGCCGAGCTCGCGGACGCAGCCGACAAGCCGCTCGTGCTCTACAAGCTCGGCACGGGAGAGCAGGGGGCGGCGGCGGCGATGTCGCACACCGGCTCGCTCGCCGGCTCCATGGCCGCCTATGGCGCCGCCTTCGAGCGCGCCGGGGCGATCCTGGTCGAGGACTTCGAGGCGCTGGTCGAGACGGCGAGCTTCCTCGCCAAGGCACCGCGGCGCCCGACCGCGCGCGGGGCGGCGGTGGTCGCGGTCTCCGGCGGCTCGGCCATCATGGCCGCCGACCGCGCCGAGGTGCACGGCGTGCCCCTGCCGCAGCCGAAGCCGGAGGTGCGCGCCGTGCTGCAGGCGCGCATCCCGGAATTCGGCTCGCCCCGCAATCCCTGCGACGTGACGGCACAGGTCGCGAACGACCCGGAATCGCTCACCGCCTGCGCCGAGGCGCTGCTCAAGGACGATGCCTACGGCGTGCTGATCTATCCGCAGATCTACGCAACAGCGCTCAGCGCGCAGCGCGTCGCGATGCTCTCCGAGCTGTCGGAGCGTTGCGGCAAGCCGGTCTGCATCGTCTGGACGACGGAGTGGCTGGAGGGCCCGGGCTCGCGCGCGGCGGAGGAGGACCCGCGCGTCGCGCTGTTCCGCTCCACGGACCGCTGCTTCGCCGCCCTCGCCGCCTGGCGCGCGCGCGCGGAGCGGCGGGCAGCCGGTCCGCGCAGGCTGGTGCGGCGCTCCCCATCCGAGGCCGCGGCGCAGGCGGCCGCGCTGCTCGACGCCGCCGCGCCAGGCGCGACGCTGACGGAGCGCGAGGCCAAGCGCGTGCTGGCCGCCTATGGCGTGCCGGTCGTGCCGGAGCGGCTGGCGCGGAGCGTAGAGGAGGCGGTCGCGGCCGCCGCCGCGCTCGGCTACCCGGTCGCGATGAAGGTCGAGAGCCCCGACCTGCCGCACAAGACGGAGGCGGGCGTGATCCGCCTCGGCATCAAGAACGAGGCCGAGCTGCGCGACGCCTACGCGGCGGTGATGGCCAATGCCGAGCGCGTCTCGCCGCCGCCGCGGATCAACGGCGTGCTGGTCCAGCCGATGGCGCGCCCGGGCGTGGAGGTGATGGTCGGCGGGCGGATGGACCCGCAATTCGGGCCGCTCGTGCTGGTCGGCCTCGGCGGCATCCTGGTCGAGCTGATGCGCGACACCGCCACCGCCCTCGCGCCGGTCACACCGGAGGAGGCGCAGGCGATGCTGCGGCGGCTCAAGGGCTTCCGCGCTTTGCAGGGCTTCCGTGGCGCGCCGGCCGCCGACCTCGACCGGCTCGCCGACATCGTCTGCCGGCTGTCGGAACTGCTCGCCGACCAGCGCGAGCGCATCGCGGAGCTGGACGTGAACCCGATCATCTGCGCCGGCGCGGAGGCGGTGGCGGTGGATGCGCTGATCGTGCGGAGCAAGGGCGAGTAGGGCCGATCGCGCTCCCT
>ERZ777003.4029-NODE-4029-length-13002-cov-7.017919_pt1 | contig 13002 bp, 11 predicted proteins | sample MGYA00374956_ERZ777003 | MGnify/ENA primary metagenome ERZ777003 (study PRJEB29302, sample SAMN06268252) | bioreactor metagenome | isolation source: Joint BioEnergy Institute, California, USA | place: USA:Joint BioEnergy Institute, California, USA | collected... | reverse complement strand
GCTGTGCCGTGCCGAGCGCCCAGGCGCCGAAGCCCACCAGCACGCCGCCGAGCAGCGCGACGAGCACCCCGTCCGGCCCCGCCTGCTGCGCCAGGACCCAGACGAGCCAGGCCGCCGCGCCGAACATCGGGAAGGCGAGGCCCTGGCGCAGCCGCTCCATCCACGGCCCGGGTCGCGGCAGCGCGCGGGCGAGGCCGGGTGCGGCCGCCAGCACCAGGGAGGGCGCGGCGAGGCCGAGGCCGAGGGCGAGGAAGACCGCGAGCGTCGCCGCCGGCGCATCAATCGCCAGCGCGGCGCCGATTGCGGCGGCCATGAAGGGCGCGGTGCAGGGTGTCGCGAGCAGCACCGCCAGCACGCCCGTTGCGACGCTGCCGGCCAGCGTGCCGTGGTGGCGCGCGGCGATCCCGCCCGCAGCATTGGCCGCCGCCGCCACCGGCGCTCCGCCGCTGCCCAGCGTGAAGACGCCGGCGAGGTTGAGTCCCACGGCCAGCATCAGCCAGGCCATGCCGGCGACGAAGGCGGGCGCGGTGAACTGGAAGCCCCATCCGACCGCCGCCCCGGCCGCGCGCAGCCCGAGCAGCAGCCCGCCGAGCGCCGCGAAGGCCGCGACCACGCCGAGCGCGTAGCCCATCGCCTCGCGCCGCACCGTCCCGCGCGCTGCGCCGCCGAGCCGCGCTAGCCCCATCGCCTTCATTGCCAGCACCGGGAAGACGCAGGGCATCAGGTTGAGCAGCAGCCCGCCGATCAGCGCGAAGCCGAGCGCCTGCCACAGTGGCAGCGCCGGCGCCGACGCAGGTGCCGTTGCGGCGGCGGTGACGACGACAGGGGCGGTAAGGGCGAAGGCAGCGCGCCGCCCCCCGCCATCGGTGATCGCCACCACGCCCGAGAAGGCTTCGGGCGCCGCTGCGCCGGCGGTGGCGGCCTCGGGGCGGGTGAGGGCGAGGGAGAGCCGGCCCTCGCGCACCTCCAGGGATTGCGGGGCGGCGTGGTCGAGGAGGTCGGGCGTGTCTGGGAAGAAGAAGGCCTCGCGCACCGTGGCCGGCGAGAGGCCGGGGCCTTCGAGCACCAGTCGCGCCGTGCTGCGGTCGCCGGCAGGATCGGTCTCGACCCGGGCGGCCCAGGGCGCCGGGCGTGGCTGCACGGCCTCCGCGGCGGTGAAGAGCGGGGCGAGGGCGGGATCGGGCCGGCTGGCCGCCGCGACCGGAAGATCGAGCCGGAAATGGCCCGTCTCCGGGATGCAGACCTGCTCGCAGACCAGCCAGGTGGCCTCGGCCTCGATTGGGACGCTGGCGGCACTGGGGGCGAGTCCCGCCGGCGGAGTGACGCGCAGCGGCAGCAGCACCTCGCCCTGGTAGCCGAAATTCACCAGCGGGCCGTAGGGGATGCGGGCCGGCGCGGGCCATTCGATCGGGCCGGCCGAGGCGCCCTCCGGCAGGCGGAGTGTGATCTCGGGCGGCGCGCCGGCGTCGCCGGCGTTTTTCCAGTAGGTGTGCCAGCCAGGGGCAAGACGCAGGCGCAGGCCGATGCGGAAGGGCTCGCCGGGCGCGACGGCGTCGGCCTCCGCCGCCAGGGTGGCGGTGGCGCGAGGGGACACCACCGGCGCGCTCTCCACGGCCAGGGCGCGCGACGACGCGGCCACCGTGCCGAGGGCGGCGGCGAACAGGGCAAGGGCCTGGAGGAACGGGCGCATCGCGCCCGGATAGAACGGGACGGAGGGCGACCGGGGCAAGCCCTGGCGGCGCAGGACTGCTGCGCCCGCACCGCAACCTCGGAAGGCGCGCGGCCGGGCGGAGCGAGGTCGCGATCGCCCCTTGGTGGAAATACCCAGGGCGCGAATCGCGACCAGGGGTCAGGAGGCGCGTGCCGCCGTGACCTCCGGCGCAAGTTCGCGCATCAGCGCGTAGAGTTCCGATTGCGCCTCGAAGCCGATGCCGGGCCGGTCGGGGAGGCGCATCCAACCCTCCTCCACCCGCGCATCGTCGGCGTAACCGGCGAAGGCACCGAACACGCCCGGATAGGCCTCGCAGCCGCCAAGGCCGAGACCGCCGACACAGGCGAGCGACATCTGGTTGCCGCCATGCGGGAAGATCTGCGCGCGCGAGAAGCCCGCGGCCTCGGCCGCCTCCACGATCCTGGCGAAATGCGAGAGGCCGAAGGCCTGCGGCGGGTCCACCTGCAGCACGTCCCGGTCCGGCCTCAGGCCACCGAAGCGGATCATGTTGCGGACGTCCTGGAGGCTGTAGAGGTTCTCGCCCGTGCCGATCGCCGGCTGGTATCGGGCGCAGACCTCGGCGTAGAGGGCGAAGTCGGTCGGCGCGACGGGCTCCTCGAACCAGCGCAGGCCGTAGGGGGCGAGCATCTCCGCATAGGCGAAGGCGCGGTCGCGGTCGAAGGCGCCGTTGGCGTCCACCGCCAGGTTCCGCGGGTCGCCCACGATCTCCAGCACGCCCTCAATGCGACGGCGGTCCTCGTCGAGGGGCAGGCCGCCGACCTTGGTCTTGAGCAGGACATAGCCGGCGTCGCGGTGGCGGCGCATCTCGTCCTGCAGGTCGGCCACCGTCTGGCCCGGCCTGTACCAGCCGCCGCCGACATAGCAGAAGACGCGGCCGGAGGGCGTGCCGGGCCCGTAGCGGCGCGCGAGCAGCGCCCAGAGCGGCAGGCCGCGCGCCTTGGCCACGGCGTCCCAGATCGCCGTCTCGATGGTGCCGATCGCCCAGGCGCGCTCCGCCTCGCCGCCGGGCTTCTCGCGCCGGCTCATCACGGCGACGCATTTCTCCGGGTCCACGAAGCCCTCGGCGTCGAGCAGCGCCTCCGGCGGCTCCTTGAGCAGCCGCGGGATGAAGCGGGCGCGCATCGCGGCGCCGCAGGCGTAGCGGCCGGTGCCGTTGAAGGCGAAGCCGACCACCGGGCGGCCCTCGGCGACGCGGTCCGTCACCACCGCGACGATCGAGGTCGTCATCTCCGAGAAGTCGAAGACGGCGTTGCGCATGGAGGAGCGCACCGGCACCGCCGTCTCCCGGATGTCGAGGATGCGCATCGCCGGGGGCTCCCTTCAGTCCATCGAGATCTGGGTGCGCTCGCCGAGCGCGCGGTAGCGGGCAAGTTCGGCCTGGACGAAGGCGCGGAACTGCTCCGGCGAGGTGCCGCCGGGCTCGGCCGAGGCGTTGCGCATCGCGCGCTCGACCTCCGGCGTGGGCAGCGCCTCCACCGCCGCGCGGTGCAGCGCGGCGAGCACGGCGGCCGGCGTGTTGGCCGGCGCGATCAGGCCGAACCAGGACCCGGCGGGGACGCCGGAGATGCCGGATTCCTCCAGCGTCGGCAGGTCCGGCCAGCGCGCGATGCGGCGCGGCGCGCTGGTGGCGAGGGCCTTGAGCCGCCCGGCCTCGATCAGGGGGGCGGAGACCGCGACGCCGTCGATCGCCATCGTCACCTGGCCGGAGGCGAGGTCGGCCATGGTCGGGCCGGAACCCCGATAGGGCACGTGGGTCATTTGGATGCCGGCGGAGGCGGCGAACAGCTCGCCCTGCACATGCTGCACCGAGGCGACGCCGGAGGAGGCGAAGGTCAGCGCACCCGGCCGCGCCTTCGCGTCGGCGACCAGGTCGGCGACGCTGCGATAGGGCGCGTCCCCCTTCACCAGCAGCACATGCGGCTGCTGCGCGAGCAGGGTGATCGGGGCGAAGGCGCGGTCGGGATCGAAGGGCAGGCGGCGCGAGAAGGCCGGGGCGATGGCGATGGCCGTGGGATGGGCGAGGAGGAGCGTGTGGCCGTCGGGCGGCGCGTTCGCCACCGCCTCGGCGGCGATGATGCCGGCCGCGCCGGGGCGGTTCTCGACGACGAAGGCCTGGCCGAAGCGATCGGAGAATCTCGGCGCGAGCACGCGGGCGAGGATGTCCGTGAACCCGCCCGGGGCGAAGCCCACGAGGATGCGCACGGGGCGCTGCGGCCGCCAGTCCGGCTGCGCCTGGGCGCGTCCGGTCGCGACGGCGGCGGTTGCGGTGGCGGCAGCGGTGCCGGCGATCAGGGTGCGGCGGCGCATCGCTCAGCCCGCCCCACCGAGGAAGTCGCGCGTCCAGGCGGCGTACTGCTCCTCGCGCATCAGGCGCTGCATGAAGCCGCGCGGGGGCAGGCCCTGGAGGTCCGAGGGCTTCACGCCGTCGCGCAGCGCCTTCAGCGTCGCGTGCACGGCGAGCGCCGCGGCGGTGATCCCCTGGTGCCCCTGCAGCGCGATCCGCACGCGGTGCGCGGCGAGGAGCGCGCGGTCCTCCAGCTCGCCCTCGATGCTGCCGAGGATTAGCGGCAGCCGGGTGGCCTCCGCGATCGCGGCGAGCTGGGTGCGGGTCTTCACGCCGGTGAAGAACAGCGCGTCCGCCCCCGCGTCCTCGTAGGCCCGGGCGCGGGCGATCGCCTCCTCGACACCGGCGATCTGCACCGCGCCGGTGCGGGCGATGACGATGAAGGCCGGGTCGTCGCGTCCGGCGAGCGCGGCGCGGATCTTCCCCAGGCCCTCCTCGCGCGGGATCAGTTGCGGCTTCGCGGCGCCGTAGGGCTGGGGCAGCGCCGTATCCTCGATGGTGGCGGCGACGATGCCGGCGGCCTCGACCTCCTGGATGGTCCGCATCGCGTTCAGCGCGTTGCCGTAGCCGTGGTCGGCGTCCACCAGCACCGGCAGGTCCGGGGCGGCGCGGCAGATGCGGCGGCACTGCTCGGCGAACTCCGTCAGCGTCACCAGGATCAGGTCGGGCGCGCCGAGCACGGCGAGGGAAGCGGTGGAGCCGGCGAACATGCCGAGCTCGAAGCCGATGTCCTGGGCAATTCGCGCTGACAGCGGATCGAATACGGAGGCGGGATGATAGCACTCCGCCCCGGCGAGGATGGCGCGCACGCGCTCACGGCGTCGGGTGGCGGAGGTGGTGGCGGTCATCGGCTGCGTTTCCCCTGACGGATCGGCTCGGGCGCCAATCTGCCCGAGCGCGGCGCCCACGGCGAGGGGCGGCGGGGGGACTCGGGGCGGGCCTGCCGTCGGGCTGCGCGAGGCTCTTGATGCGGCTCCCCGTGCCTGCGAGACAGGGAAGTGGAATGAGCGGCAAGGTCGTCAGACTCGTCCGGCCCACCGACGACACAATCTGGGCGGTGGTTGCCCGCGTCGGGAAGACCAGCCAGGTGGCGGAGATCTATTCGAGCCGCGCCGCGGCCCTCGCCGACCGCGACTGGCGGCAGCAACAGGTGCAGGCCTATGCGGCGTTCCTGCGAAGCTGCCGCCGGCCCGTGCCGTTCTACAGCGTTGCGCCGATCCGGCGCGCGGATCTGCCGCGCCGCTGGCGGCCCCTGCCGGCGCTCGGATTCCTCCAGGGCTGAAACGGAAAGTCCCGGCCGGCCGGGTGGGCGGCTACCGGCCACGCTGGATTCGCAGGTGCGCCGGTCGCTCCCTGGGTGGCCTGACGTGGCGACCGGCAGCCCGCGCGCGGCCGTATCCGCCCGCTCCTGCGAGGGCATGGCAAGCGGATCACGCCGCGCAGACCCAGGGGCGGCCCACTCGTCGCCTGAGGCAACGGCACGCCTCGCCGTCCGGGCGTGCCCCCGCCGACGGGGGCCGCTCAGGCGCTTCCGCTGCCCCCCAGCGGGAAGGGCGCGGAACCCGGTGAAGGCGGAGGCTCGTCGCCATGCACGATGCCGAGCTCCAGCGCGGCGCGGTGGAGGCGGGCGGCGAAATCCTCCTCCGGCCCGAGATCGGGAGGCGGCGGCAGGGCCTTCATCGCGTCGAACAGCGCGGCGCTGGCCGGGATCAGGACGCCGCAGGTGATAGCGAATTCCGGGTCCGCCTCGGCCACCCGCGCGGCGAAGGGCAGGCCCGGCCGGGCGACGGAGGCGAGTGTCTCGTCCATCAGCCGCACCGGCGCGCTCGCGCCCATCTCCTCGAGCATGACGCCGCCCGCGGGGTGCAGGTCCTGCACCTTGAACAGCGACACGCGGGAGGCGCGCAGCGCGGCGAGCAGGCGGGCACGGTCGGAGCCCGGCGCCGGGACCGGCCGGAGATGCGCGGCGTAGCGGTCTATGCCGCGCGGCAGGCGCCCCACCGCAGCGAACAGGCCGAGGTCGTAGAGCAGCACCGCGGCCGCCTCGTGCGGCACCGCCGGCTGCCGCCCGTCCCACAGGCCGAGATAGCGGGCATGGGCGACGAGGTTGGGCCGGGGGATGTGGGCCAGCGCGGCGGTCTGCATCTCCATCCGCAGCGCGGCGAGGCGCCGGTAACGCTCGATCGGCGGGAACGGCGCGGGGGGCGCGGCAGGATCAGACAGGGGTCTTCACTCCGAGGCGCCGCGCCGTGGCGAGGATGGAGTCCCAGGTGTCCTGCTGCAGCGGCACGCCGTTCGCGAGGCGCTCGGCGCGGGTGCGCGCCTCCGGGTCGCCGGGGGCGAGCACTTCCCCGCCCGGCACTTCGGGCCGGCTGGAGGTCACCCACTCCACATAGGCACGCCCGGCGCGCTGGAATTCCTCCTGCGTGCCGAAATGGGCGGGCGAGAGGTAGATCGAGAGCATGCCGTTGGCGATGCGCCCGCGCTCCTTCACCGGGCCGGAGGTGCCGCCCCCGGTCAGCGCGCCGGCGAGCAGCTCGCACATCAGCGCCAGGCCGGAGCCCTTGTGCTCGCCGAAGGCGCGGATCGCGCCCTTGCCGTTCGCGGGGCTGCGCGGGCCGATGCGCTCATAGGGGCCGTAGAGCGTGTGCGGGTCGCCGGAGCGGCGGCCGTCCGGCTCGATCAGCGCGTCGGGCGGGAGCGGCTTGCCGCCGTTCGAGGCGACGAGGACCTTGCCCTCGGCGACGAGGGAGGTCGCGAAGTCGAGCACGACGGGGCGGCCCTCGAGCGGGACGCCGATGGCGATGGGCGCGGTGGAGAAGCGCCGCTCCACCCCGCCGAAGGGTGCCACGAGCACGCTGCCGGCGACGTTGACGAAGTGGAGGGAGATCAGGCCCGCGGCGACGGCGCGCTCCGCGTATTCGCCGACGCGGCCGATATGGCCGGCGTTGCGCAGCCCGACGATGCAGGTGCCGTGCTTCTGCGCGCGCTCGATGCCGAGGGCGACGGCCTGGGGGGCGACGGTCTGGCCGAAGCCCCACTTTCCGTCCAGGAGGAGGAAGGTGCCGCCGTCGGTGACGGTCTCGACGGTCTGGCCCTTCACGACGTAGCCGGCTTCCAGCCACTCGATATAGCGCGGCACGCGGGCCACGCCGTGGCTGTCGTGGCCGGCGAGGTTGGCGCCGAGGAGATGCGTCGCGATGCGACCCGCCTCCGCGGCGTCGCAGCCGGCGGCGACGAAGATGTCGCGCACGAGGGATTCGAGCGCTTCGGCGCCGATCCGCACCGGGGCGGCCTGGCTGTCCATGGGGCGCGTGATCCTGCCTTCGGTCCTACGGTGCCCGGTTAGCAGGCCGGCGCGGCGCCGTCATCCCGGGATGAGCGGCGACCGGCCCGGTCGCCCGGTGCGCTCACGGCATCGCCGCGATCTTCCGCGCGCCAGCGGCGAGGTGGCGCATGTAGGTGGGCGTGGTCAGCATCTCGGAGACGCAGACATGCGGCGGCAGGGTGGCGACGAAGACCGCCATCGCGGCGAGATCCTCGGGCTGGAGCAGCCGCGCGATGTCCTCCGGCGGTACCGGCTCCGGACGGAATTCAAGGATCGGCGTCGCCACTTCGCCTGGGCAGATGCAGGTGGAGCGGATGTTGAAGATGCCGTTCTCCTGGTTGATCGCCTCGGACAGCGCGACCAGGCCGTGCTTCGCCGCGATGTAGGCGGGCCCGGAGAGGAAGGAGACGCGCTTCCCCGCCATCGAGGCGATCTGGATGATCAGCCCCCCGCCCTTCGCCTTCATCCCCGGCAGCACCGCGACCGAGGTCATGAAGGGCGCCGTGAGGTTGCCCTCGATCATCATCCGGATCGTGTCCGGCGTGAGCTGGTGCAGGTAGCGCCGCTTCAGGTTCACGCCGGCGTTGTTCACCAGGATGTCGGGCGTGGTGCCGAAGGCCTCCGCGAAGCCCGCCAGCGCGCGCTCGATCTGCGCCGCGTCCGTCAGGTCGGCGGGCAGGACGAGGGCGCTGCCTTCAGGCATCATCCCCGCCGTCTCGCGCAGCGGGGCCTCGCGCCGGCCCGTCAGCGCGACGCGCGCGCCCTCCTTCGCGAAGGCGATGGCGATGGCGCGGCCGATGCCGGTGCCGGCGCCGGTGACCCAGGCGGTCTTGCCCTCCAGACGCCTCCCGCTCACAGGACCCGCCCCGTCCGCGGCTCGATCAGATGCATCTGGTTGAGGTCCGCGGCGAGCGGCATCCTGCGCCCGAGTTCGGCCGGCACCGCAGGGTCAAGCCGTGCCGTGATCTCGGTGCCCTGGAGAGAGAAGATCACCATAGTCTCCATTCCCATCGGCTCGATCACCTCCGGCGCGGCCTCGATGAGGGCGATGTTCGGGCGATCGAGGTTCTTCGGCTCCGTCAAGTGCTCCGGGCGGATGCCGAACAGCACCTCTTTCCCGGCGAGCGGAGCATAGCGCTGCGTGCGCTCGGCTGGTACCGGCAGGACGATGTCTCCGGGCAGGTGCAGGCGGAGCGCGCCTGCGCCGTTCTCCAGCCGCGCCGGGATCATGTTCATCGCCGGGGAGCCGATGAAGCCGGCGACGAAGCGCGTCGCCGGGCGGTGGTAGAGCTCCTGCGGCGAGCCGACCTGCTCGATATGGCCCTGGTTCATCACCACCACGCGGTCGGCGAGCGTCATCGCCTCCACCTGGTCGTGGGTGACATAGACCGTGGTGGTGCGCACGGTCTGGTGCACCTTCTTGATCTCGACGCGCATCTGCACGCGCAGCTTGGCGTCGAGGTTGGAGAGCGGCTCGTCGAACAGGAACACCTTGGGGTTGCGCACGATGGCGCGGCCCATGGCGACGCGCTGCCGCTGCCCGCCGGAGAGCGCCTTGGGCTTGCGGTCGAGCAGCTCGCCGATGTCGAGGATGCGCGCGGCGCTCTCCACCCGGCGGCGGATCTCGTCCTTCGGGAAGCGCCGCAGCGTCAGCCCGAAGGCCATGTTCTCGTACACCGTCATGTGCGGGTAGAGCGCGTAGTTCTGGAACACCATCGCGATGTCGCGGTCGCGCGGCGGGATGTCGTTGACGACGGTGCCGCCGATCGCGATCTCGCCCGCGGTGATGTCCTCGAGCCCGGCGATCATCCGCAGCGTGGTGGACTTGCCGCAGCCCGAGGGGCCGACCAGGACGACGAATTCCTGGTCGGCGATCTCGAGGTCGATGCCCTTCACCGCCTGGACGCCGCCCTCGTACTCCTTGACGACCTTTCGAAGCGATACCTGCGCCATCGTCGGACGGAACCCCCTCAGCCTTTCGTTGCTCCGGCGGTGAGGCCGGCGATGTAGTAGTCCATCAGGAAGGCGTACACGAGCAGCGGCGGCGCCGCGGCCATCAGCGCGCCGGCCATGATCTTGCCCCACTGGAAGGTGTCGCCGCGGATCAGGTCGGAGGCGATGCCCACCGTCAGCACCATGTTCTCGGAGCTGACCAGGAAGGCCATCGGGTAGAGGAACTGCGCCCAGGAGACGGTGAAGGCGAAGATCGTCGCCGCCAGGATGCCCGGCAGCGCCACCGGGATGAAGATCTTCCAGAGCATCTGGAAGTGGTTCGCGCCGTCGATCAGCGCCGCCTCGTCCAGCTCCTTCGGGATCGAGCTGAAGTACCCGATCATGATCCAGGTGCAGAACGGCACCGTCAGCGTCGGGTAGATCAGGATCATCGCGAGGAGGTTGTTGTAGAGGCCCATCCCGCCGATGATCTGGAACAGCGGGATGAACAGCAGCGTCTCCGGCACCAGGTAGGTGAGGAACACGCCGGTCGCGAGGACGGCGCTGCCCCAGAACCGCATCCGCGCCAGCGCAAAGGCCGCGAAGATGCTGATCACCATGGTGATCGCCACCACGACCAGCGTCACGATGACCGAGTTGCGGAAGTGGAGAAGGTAGTTGCCCTCGTGCAGCAGATCCCGGTAGTTCTCGAGGGTCGGGCTCTGGACGATCCAGGGGTTGCCGGCGAGGTCGGCGATCTCCGAGCTGCTCTTGAGGCTGGTCACCAGCATGTGGAAGGGCGGCGTCAGGAAGAACACGACGAACACCGCCAGCGCCACGTAGGCGCCGATCAGCGCCCAGCGCCGCTCCCGCCGGATGCTGCCGACCTTCTGGTAGGCGGGCGCGGAGGCGCCCGCCGCGGTCAGGGACGCCCCGCTCATCCGGCCATCTCCTTGGAGCGGCGGGTGACGCCGCGCAGCACGAACACCGCGAACACCGCGAGGATCGGGAACATGAAGAGCGACACCGCGGAGCCGAGCGGGATGTCGCCCGACTGGATGCCCACCTGGAAGGCGTAGGTGCCGAAGATGTGCGTCCGGTCCTGCGGCCCGCCGTTGGTGAGGATGCGCACGATGTCGAAATTCGCGAAGGTGACGATCAGGCTGAACAGCACCGTGATGGCGATGATGTTCCGCATCATCGGCACCGTGACGTAGCGCAGTTTCTGCCAGCCCGTCGCGCCGTCGATCGCCGCCGCCTCGTAGAGCTGGTCCGGCACGGATTTCAGCGCGGCGAGGTACATGATCATGAAGAAGGGCGCGCCGTACCAGACATTGACCAGGATCACCGCGAAGCGCGCCCAGCCGGGTTCGCCGAGCCAGGCCACGGGCGGGGCGCCGATCCCCATCAGCATCCAGTTGATCGCCGAGTAGGTCGGGTCGAACAGCCACCACCAGGCCAGCGTCGAGATCGCCGGGGGGATCACCCAGGGCACCAGCAGCATGCCGCGCCACTTCCGCTGCCCCTTGGCCGGCAGCGTGTGCAGCACATGCGCCAGGATGAAGCCGATCAGGGCCTTCGCGATCACCGCGCTGACGGCGAAGATCACGCTCTGCCAGACCACGTACTGGAAGGTCTCGCGCGTCAGCAGGAAGGCGAAGTTGTCGAGGCCGACGAAGCGCGTCATGCGCTTGTTCAGCATCGAGAGGTAGATCGCGTAGAAGAAGGGATAGGCCACCAGCCCGCCGATCACGGCGAGCAGCGGCAGCGTCATCAGGAAGGCGAGCGTGGACCGCCGCCGGGCTAAACGGTGCAGCCTGCCCGTCCGGGGCGGAGCGACCGCCGCCGGGATTCCGGGCGCCGTAAGGACGTTTCCGTCGGCCATTCTTGCCTCCCTGGCCGCTCAGTGCTTGGTGCCGCCCGGGGGCGCCTCCACGCCCCCGGGCGGAGTCGCGTCAGCCGCGCTTGAAGCCCTCGACCTCCTGCTCGGCCCAGGCGAGCACGCGCTCCATCGGCTCGTTGTTCTGCACCATGCGGGCGATCATCTTCGCCTGGATGCCCTGGGTGTACATCTGCACGGCGATCTCCGCCGGTGCCGGGGCGTAGGCGATGTTCGGGACCGCCTTGTGGTGCGGGCGGAGCGGGTAATTGTACACCGTGCCCAGCGGCGGCTCGACCTTCCGCCAGGTGTCGATGTCGTCGAACATGCTGGCGAAGGCCGGGATGTCGTAGCCGACCGAGGCGTCCACCAGCTTCTGCACCTGCTCGATCTGCGACAGGTGCTCGATCAGCGCCTTGGCCGCCGACTTGTTCCGGCTGAAGGTCCAGACGCCGTAGAGATAGGGCAGGTGCGGGGTGGTGTGGCTGACCGGGCCCGCCGGGCTCGGGAAGTGCCAGACGTTCCGCGCCACCTCCGGGGCGTCGCGCTTGGCCACCGCCCAGGCGGAGGGCGGGTTGAAGATCAGCGCGGTGCGGCCGGCGATCAGCGCCCGGTTGTTGGTGGCGTCGTCCGCCGCGAACATCTCGCTCGGGATGTGCTGGAACAAGCGCTTGGCGTAGTCCAGCGCCTGCCGCACCTTGTCGTTGTTGCGGATGGTGATGTTGCCGCGCGCGTCCACGAGGTCCGCGCCGAAGCTGCGGAACATCGCGCCGATCCAGTCGGTGGCGTCGCTGAAGGTGCCGGCCGGCAGGGCGAAGGGGTAGCCGGCCTCCTTGCACTTCTGCGCCGCGACCAGGAAGGTGTCCCAGTTCCAGTTCTCGGCGCCCGGGCCAAGGCGGTTCTCGGCCGGGTACATCGCCTGCACGTCGATCCCGGCGTGCTGCTTCAGCAGGTCGATGCGCGCCGCGGAGCCCTTGTACTGGGTCCCCGCCGTCTGCGGCACCGCCCGCCAGGTGTTGCCGATCTTCGCCAGGTACTCGGAAGCCTGGTTCACCGGGCCGTATTTCTGGATCAGCCGGCCCATCACGTCGTCCATCGGCTCGAGCAGCCGCTGATGCTCGTGCACATGCCAGGTCGGGAAGGAAAGGACGTCGTGGCCCTGGCGCGCCTGCGCCTCGGCGGCGATGGTCAGCAGGTTCTTGTTGCCGACGGAGGTGATGAAGTCGAGGGTGACCTCCACCCGGTTCTTCTGCGCCCAGTCGTTCACGATGGCGCGCATGGCGGCGTTGGCCGGCTCGCCGACCCAGTGATCCCAGAAGCCCAGGGCCAGCCTGCCGCCCGCGGCCTGCCCGTGCACCGCGGGCGCCGCCAGGGTGGAAGCGGCGATGCCCGCCGCGCCTGCCCGCAGCACGTCGCGCCGCGTCATACCACTGATGTCTGCCATTCTTGGTCCTCCCTGGGGCTCTTCGGCCCTGGTTTTGTACGGAGAAAGGTTAGGCACCGCCGCTGCCCGTTGGCAACCATGTTGCATAACGCGCCGCGGCGGCGGCGGAAGCATGCGGGGCGACTCCTTTCGCGCCACTCGCCGTGCTGCCGCCCCCTGGCCTCTTGCCGGCATCTCCGCCCGGGCGGACGATGGCGGGCATGAGCGACGTCCACCGTTTCGACGCCATCGTGATCGGCGCCGGCATCGCCGGCGCGGCCGCGGCGGCGCACCTCGCCGAGACCCATCCCCGGCTCGTCCTCCTCGAGGCCGAGGAGAGCGCAGGCTACCATTCCACCGGCCG
>ERZ777003.4026-NODE-4026-length-13003-cov-15.537766_pt1 | contig 13003 bp, 8 predicted proteins | sample MGYA00374956_ERZ777003 | MGnify/ENA primary metagenome ERZ777003 (study PRJEB29302, sample SAMN06268252) | bioreactor metagenome | isolation source: Joint BioEnergy Institute, California, USA | place: USA:Joint BioEnergy Institute, California, USA | collected... | reverse complement strand
CCCCGTAGTCGCCGCCGTCGTAGACGCTGCCGGTGATGTGGCCGCCCGGCGACCAGGGCACGGCCGTTCGGCGCGTGTAGTCGCCGCCGTCGTAGACGCTGCCGGTGATGTGGCCGCCCGGCGACCAGCTCTCGACCGTTGCCTGCCGTGCGGCTGGCGCCGTCGCCGGCGCGGACGCCGGCTGGCGCGCTACTAGCGCCGCCGCGAGCGCCAGGATGATCAGCGCCACCACAGCGCTGAGCCCGATTGCCGGGCCGGTGAGGAGCCGCCCGACGCTCGCCGCGGGCCGCTGAAGCTGCTGCTCATTCACTGCTTTGCCCTTTCTGCAACTCGTGCAAAAGACATCAAATCACGAGGCTGTAGTAGACCAGACTTCCGCTGTACACCGGTACTAGTTCTCAGTACAATCTGTGTACACCGCGAGACACATACCGAGAGGGGGCGGCATGAACGAGGTCCTCTCGTTCGGCGAGTGGGTGCGGCGGCGCCGCAGGGCGCTGGCGCTGACGCAGGCGGAGCTAGCCGCCCGCGCCGCCTGCTCCAAGGAGCTCATCGCCAAGATCGAGGGGGACGCCCGCCGGCCCTCGAAGCAGGTGGCGGCGCTGCTGGCGGCCGCCCTGCAGCTCGATGAGGCCGAGGCCCAGCTGTTCGTGCGCGCCGCGCGGGCCGAGCTCGCCCCCGACCGCCTGCCGCCGCCCACGCAGCGCGTCCCGCTCCCCCGGCTCACCGCGGCCTCCCCGCGCGCCGCCGCGAGCGTCCAGCCGCCCGAGAAAGCGCCCCCGCGCACCAATCTGCCGGCGCAGGCCACCCCGCTGATCGGCCGCGAGCGCGAGGTCGCCGCTGTCGCGGCGCTGCTCCGCCAGCCCGGCGTCCGGCTGGTCACGCTCACCGGGCCGGGCGGCACCGGCAAGACCCGCCTGGCGCTCCAGGTCGCGGATGAGCTGCTCGGCGCCGCTGCGCGCCAGCTTCCTGCCCCCGGCCGGGGCGCGGCGGGGGCGCTGCAGCGCGAGCGCGGACCCGGAGGTGAGGAGCCCTTCCCCGACGGCGTCTGGTTCGTCAACCTGGCCCCGATCGATAGCCCCGGCCTGGTCGGCACGACGATCGCCCACGCCCTCGGTGTGGCGGAGGGCGCCCGCGCGCCGATCGAGCAGCACCTGCACGCCTTCCTGCGCGCGAAGCGGGCGCTGCTGCTGCTGGACAACTTCGAGCCGGTCCTCGACGCGGCGCCCCTGGTCGCCGAGCTGCTGGCGGCGGCGCCGGGGCTGAAGGTCCTCGTCACCAGCCGGGCCGTGCTGCACCTGTACGGCGAGCACGAGTTCGCCGTCTCGCCGCTGGCGCTGCCGCCGCTGGCCCCCGACGCAGCGCAGGACATCGCGCAGTACGAGGCGGTGAAGCTGTTCGTCGTCCGCGCCCGGGCCGCCAGGGCCGGCTTCGCGCTCACGAACGACAACGCCGCGGCGGTCGCCGCGATCTGCCACCGCCTGGACGGGCTGCCGCTGGCGATCGAGCTCGCCGCGGCGCGCGTCAAGTTCTTCCCGCCCGAGGCGCTGCTGGCGCGCCTGGAGCGCCCGCTCCAGGTGCTGACCGGCGGCCCGCGCGATCTGCCCGGGCGCCAGCAGACCTTGCGGGGCACGATCGACTGGAGCTACAACCTGCTGGACCGGGGCGAGCAGGCGCTATTCCGGCGGCTGGGGGTGTTTGTGGGCGGCTGCACGCCGGAGGCCGCGGCAGCGGTGTGCGCCGCCGAGGGCGACCCGCAGCAGGACCCTGTGGACGGCCTGGCCTCGCTGGCGGACAAGAGCCTGCTGCGGCCCATCGAGGGGCCGGACGGCCAGCCGCGCTTTGCCATGCTGGAGACCGTCAGCGAGTATGCGCTGGAGCTGCTGGAGCAGAGCGGCGAGGCCGAGGCCATCCGGCAGCGGCACGCGAGCTACTTCGTGGCGCTGGCCGAGACGGCTGAGCGGCACCGCTACACTCCGGCGCAGGGCGGGTGGCTGCTTCGGCTGGACGCGGACCACGACAACATGCGCGCGGCGTTGGCCTGGAGCCAGAGCGCGCCGGCCGGCGTGGGCGTCGGGGCGCGGCTAGCCGGGGCGCTGCAGTGGTTCTGGTCGATCCGCGGGTATGTGAGCGAGGGGCGCTCGTGGATCGAGCGGGCGCTGCAGCAGAGCGCCGGCGTGGCTTCCCCTCTGCGGGCGAAGCTGCTCTACGGCGCCGGCCGCCTCCAGAGCGATGGCGCGCGTGCGAGCGCCCTGATCGAGCAAGCCCTCGCGCTCTGGCGGGAGCAGGGGAACAAGGCCGGCATGGCCGACGCGCTCCTCATCCTGGGGCGCGTGGCGCGCGTGCAGCGCGATTACGGCCGCTCCGAGGCGCTTGTGCGGGAGAGCCTGGTCCTGTTCCGCGAAGAGCAGATCGCGTGGGGGATCGTCTGGGCGCTGCTCAGCCTCGGGGATGTCGCGCTCGACCAGGGGGACGCCGCCCGGGCTCTGGGGCCGGTTCAGGAGGCCCTGGCGCTGACCGAGCGCCTCGGAGACACCTACGGCAATATGTGGGCGCGCTGCCTCCTCGGGCGGCTGGCGCATCTGCAGGGCGACCTCGAGCGGGCGGCGGCGCTGCTCGAGGAGAGCCTGGCCTGGATCCAGCCGCTGGGCAGCCCCGGCCGGAGCGGGATGCTCAACGATCTTGGACGGGTGGCGCTCGATCGCGGGGATACGAGACGCGCGGCCGCGCTGTTCGAGGAGAGCCTGAGGCTGAGCTGGGAGCCCGGCTACGAGATCGACGTCGCGCTCAGCCTCGTCGGTATGGCTGGGGTCGCCGGGGCGCTGGGCCGGCCGATGCGCGCGGCCCGGCTGCTCGGGGCCGCCGAGACCGTACGTGTGTCCACCGGCCGGCCGCTGACGCCTGTCGACCGGGCCGTCTTCGACCGGTATGTGGCCGCCGTCGGCGCTCAGCTGGGCGAAGCGGCCTTCGCGGCGATGTGGGCGGAGGGGCAGCAGATGACGCTGGAGCAGGCCAAAGCCGCGGCCCTGGCCGAAGTTCGCCGATAGCCTGCCGAGTCCGACCGCTCACGAAGCCCTGTGGTGCGGCCGCGGGCGCCAAGTCATCCCGCGGCATCGTGCTCCTGGCGAACCAGCTCCGTCACGTGGGCGAGCTCCTCCGCCAACTCCGCCCGCTCGTCGTCCGTGAGGTCCAGCGCCTGCATAGCGCGAAGGGATGACTGAGCCAGCTCGCGGTTGTTCATCCGCACCGCCAGCTCCGCCCGGTACAGGTACGCCCGCGCGAGCTCGATCGGTGCGGCGTCCTTAAAGCGCCGCAGCCCGCTGTCGAGCGTCTTGAGCGCGAGCGCCTCGTCCCCGCGCGCGTCCCCCAGCCGCGCCGCAACGCTGATGATCCCCGCCAGCCCCTCGCCCTTGCCCTCGTCCTCGGTGTCGCCCAGCTTGTAGAAGCGCAGCCAGTTCCCGCCCGGGTCAACCACATTGAACCCGCGCACCGTGCCATACTTCTTGCGCGGCCGCATGATGCGCGGGATGCCAGCGGCGGGGAGCTTGCCGAACGCCTGGCGCAGCCGCGCGGCGAAGTCGCGGTAGAGCTGATCTGGGTCGGGCACGACGATGATCGCGGTGCTGTAGGAGTCAGCCGGCCGAAAGCCCTCCATGCCGAAGAGGTGCACCTGCATATCCTCGAGGGCGACGACCGCGTACGGGTTGGGACGCGTCTGCCGGTAGGTCCGCCTGAATCCGAGCGCCTCGTAGAAGGCGACCGACTCGTCGAGGTCAGCGCACGGTAGGCAGGGGTACATGCGTTCGTTCGCCATCGCCACCTCCATTTGATATGCGCGGCCGAATCCCTTGCGAGCTCCAGCATACCAGGGTGGTGCGATGTTGGAGGGTTTGTGCCACAGCAGCCGCGTCAGCAGCCCGCTGCGGCTCTGTCACACGGTTACAGCTGCCCGCGGGGAGCCGGCCTCGCGGGCCAGCGCCGCCGGTCGGGCGCGAAAAACCCTCCAAGATAGTATCAAGGTCCGCGCCTGCACTTTACACCGGGCCCGTTGCGCGTTACACTCAGCACTCGAACGCACCTGTGCGCGCCGCGCGCCATTGCGGCGACACGCGGCACTCCAAGGAGAGCTATGCGCTACCTCGACCATCTCCGGCAGTTCAGCGACGAGCAGGGCCGCCTGAACGACTTCATCGAGCTGCGCGACGGCCGGGTGCTGCTCGGCGGCCAGGTCGACGTGCTGGATCTCGCTGTGCGCTACGGCACGCCGCTCGAGGTCGCGTTCTGCCCGCAGATCACCCGCCGCATCCGCGAGATGGAGGCCGCCTTCGCCGAGGCCTCCCGCCGCACCGGCTACCGCGGCGGCTTCGTGTACGCCTACGCCACCAAGGCCAACTTCGCCCGCGAGGCCACCGCCACGGCCGTCGCCGCCGGCGCCCACTACGAGACCTCCTCCGCGATCGACGTGCGCATCGCCCACCGCCTGTGGCAGTCCGGCGCGCTCCCGGCGGATCGCTTCGTCCTCTGCAACGGCTCGAAGGAGCGCGCCTACCTCGACGCCATCCTCGATCTGCGGCTGGCCGGCTTCGCCAACGTCGTGCCGGTGCTCGACGACCCCGAGGAGTTCGAGGCGCTCGCCGCCTGCCCCGAGCCGCTGCTGCTCGGCGTCCGCGAGCGCAAGGACCCGCAGGACCTGGCCGAGGGCGCGACCTACGGCTACGACCGCTTCGGCATGCTCCCCGACGAGCTCGCCGCCCTCGCCAAGCGCGTGGCCGGCACCCACCACCGCATCGTGCTGTACCACGCGATGGTCGGCAGCCAGCTTGACGACAGCGCGTTCTTCATCCGCGAGCTGCAGGAGTCGCTCGCCGGATTCGTGAGCCTGCGCTCGCTCGCCCCGGCGATGGACTACTTCGACTTCGGCGGCGGCGTGCCGACCAGCGCCTACAGCCTCGGCTTCTCCTTCGACTACGCCGGCTTCGTCGCGGATCTGCAGCGGATGGTGATGGCCGCCTGCGACGCCGCCGGCCTGCCGCACCCGCATCTGGTGGGCGAGTTCGGCCGCTACACCGTCGCCGACCACGGCGTCCACATCTTCCGCCTCGGCCGGGTGAAGCAGGGGCAGGCCGGCGCCCCGCCCTGGTACCTGCTCGACGGCAGCCTGATGGTCGCGCTGCCGGACATCCTGATCGTCAGCGGGCAGCAGTTCATCTGCCTGGCGCTCAACCACCACGACGCCGAGGCCGGGCCGGTGGTGCTCGGCGGCCGGCGCACCTGCGACTCGGACGACTTCTACCCGCGCCCGGGCGACCCGCCGCTGATCCTGCCGCTCGTCGGCCCGCAGGCGCCCGCCGAGCCGCTCCTGATCGCCTTCTTCGGCACCGGCGCCTACCAGGCCATGCTCGCCGGCGAGGGGGGCGCGCACCACTGCCTGGCGCCCGAGGCGCCCAAGGTCGTGATCGAGGAGCGCGGCGGCGAGCTCGTGACCACGGTCATCCCCGAGCAGCCTCCGGAGGACGTGCTCAGCGAGCTGGGGTACGAGGTGGATTGGTGAGGCTGGCGCCTGGATGCGGTTCGCCGCAGGTGGCGCGCCGCTTGCTGAGCAGTGCGGTGTCACCCTGACGCGGCTCGCGCAATGGGGTGCGGGGAGACCAAGCCTCCCCGGAACGTCCTTTTTCCGCCGAGCGGCGAAAAAGGCGAACGAGTAGTGAGGTGGAGAACCATATGCTCAGACGACCCGGCCGAATCCTCCTGTGCCTCGTGCTGGGCGTGGCGCTCGCCGGCTGTGAGGCGCTCGGCGGCCTCCAGCCCACGCCGCCGCCGATCATCCTGATCGCCACCCCCACGCCCGAGCAGCAGGGACCCGCGGCGACCGAGGCCCCGGCCCAGCCGGCGACTCCCGCCCCGGCGGCGACCGAGGCGGCGCCGCAGCCCGCCGCGACGCCCGCGCCCGACGCCACCGCCGCCCCGCCCGAGCAGGCCGGCGGCACAGTCACCTTCGCCTTCGACAGCTTCCCGAGCTACTTCCCCGGCGTCATCGCCGAGGTGCGCGGCCTGCTGGCCCAGCGCGGCTACGAGCTCGAGCTGGTGCCGTTCGGGCTGGACGGCAACGACTTCTCCGAGGCCGAGCGCTTCGAGCGGCTGCGCAGCGGCGAGTGGGACGTGCTCGCCACCACGCTGGACGGCTTCGCCCGCCAGGGGGACCCGGCGATCGGCGCGATCACCGCGCTGGTGGACGAGAGCGCCGGCGCCGACAAGCTCGTGGCCGCCCCGGGGATCGCGACGATCAACGACCTGCGCGGCAAGCGCGTCGCCTACAGCGAGGGCAGCGTCGGCGAGTTCTTCCTCTACTACGCGCTCAGCCTGGCCGGCCTCGGCCCCGGCGACGTCACCCTCGTCGCCCGCCCGACTGTCGCCGAGGCGGTTGCGGCCTACACCTCCGGCGAGGCCGACGCCGTCTCGGCCTGGGAGCCGGACGTGCTGGCGGCCGAGGAGCAGGGCGCCCAGGTGCTGATCGCCTCCGACAAGCTGCGCGCCATCCTGGACGTGCTGGTCACCTCGCGCCAGTCGATCGAGAGCCGCCCCGCCGCCGTGCAGGCCTTCCACGAAGCCTGGTTCGAGGCGCTGAAGCTGATGATCGACAGCCCGGCGGACGCGGAGCAGGCGATCATCGAGTGGGGCAACACCGACTGGTCCCTGATCGCCGCGCCGGGCGACCTCACCGCCTCGCTCGAGAGCCTGGCGCAGGCCACGCTCGGCGCGAACCAGATCGCCTTCCGCTCGCCCGACGTGCTGGTGAGCCGCATCGCGCAGGCCCAGGACGTCTGGCGCCGCGCCGGGCAGAGCGTCCCCGAGGCCGACCTGGCCCAGCTGATCGACGGCCGCTTCGTCGCCGCCTCGGCCCAGGACCCCGGCCTGTTCTCGACCCAGCCGCCGGCCAACAGCTCGTTCCTGCTGACCTCGCGCATCGATCTGCCGCAGCTCTCCCAGCAGGAGCAGCAGCAGACCGAGGCGGTCGTCCAGCTGCCGATCGAAAAGATCGACTTCGAGCCGGACAGCCTGCGGCTCACCGAGCAGGCCCAGCGCGACCTGATCGAGCAGGTGCTGCCGGTGCTGCGCAGCTCGACGCTCTACCTGAAGATCGAGGGGAGCTCGGCCTGGCCCGGGCCGGAGGGGCGCTTCACCGCCGAGGAGATCCGCGCCTTCGCCCGCGACCGGGCCACCAGCGTGGCGACCTTCCTCAGCCAGCAGGGGATCAACCCCAACCGCTTCATCATCGGCACGCTCGAGCCGAAGTACCCCAACAGCATCAACGAGGCCGAGCTCGCGCAGGACCGCATCGTGCGCTTCACGCTCGTCACGCTGCCGGGGAGATAAGAGGGGGTGTGGAGGGCCTGCTGCCCTCCACGCACGCCTCCGGGCGGGCGCAGGGCCGCCGCAGAGCCCTGTGGTCTACGATTGGCCCTGCGCCCGCCGGTACGCCTCCAGCGTCGCCATAATCTGCGCGCGGTGCGCCTCGTCGTTGCGCACCACCATCCCGATGATCGTCGCGATCGTCACCGGGCCGCGCACCGGGTGGATCCCCGCCCGCTCGAGGTTGGCCGGCCGGATGTAGCGCCACTCCTCCACCAGCGCCGCCCGCCGCTCGGCGAAGGTGTTCAGCAGCGCCCAGGCCTGCTTGTCCTGGTAGCCGTTGCGCCGCACCGCCTCGTCCACGTCGAACGGCTCGATCGGCGGGTTGTCCCGCGCGATGATCTGCCCCACGCGCCTGCCCTGCAGCGTGTCGATGTCGATCAGGTGGCCGATGTTCTCGACGATCGACCACTCGCCCGGCGCCGGCCGGAAGCGCAGCGCCTCGTCGCTCAGGCCGGCGACCAGCGCCCGCAGCTGCGCGGGGAAGGCCGCCAGCGCATCCAGCTGCTCGCGGACCGTCTGTGCGTCTGCCAAGCTTCGCCCCTTTCGTAACCCGTCACCCACTCACCCCGTCATCTCGTGACCCGGTGACAGGGTGACAAGGTGACCGGGTGACACTTTGACGCCGGGGACCCGTGCCGAACCACCGCTCGCCTGTGGTTCCCGTCACCTTGTCACCGCGTCACCCCGTCACCCACTCACCCCGTCACCAAGATACCCCGCGAACACCGCCTCCGCCGCTGCGTTGCCGCCGCACACCACCGCCACGGGGCAGCGCGCGCCGCTCACATCGGCTGCCCCGCTCAGGATCGCCGCCACCGACGCCGCGCCGGCCGGCTCGACCAGCTGGTTGCACTCGACCCACAGCCAGCGCATGGCCGCGACCATCTGCGCGTCGTCCACCAGCACCACCTCGTCCACGTAGCGCCGCGTGAGCGCCAGCGTCCGCTCGCTCACCGCCCGCGGCGCCAGCGTGTCGGCGATCGTCCGCACCTCCGGCAGCGGCGTGACCCGGCCCGCCTCCAGGCTGCGCAGCATCGACGGCGCGCCGGCCGGCTCCACCCCGATCACGCGCACGTCCGGCCGGCGCTGCTTGAGCGCCGCGGCCATCCCGGAGATCAGCCCGCCGCCGCCGATCGCGATCACCGCGCAGTCCAGCTCCGGCAGGTCGTCCAGCAGCTCGAGCCCCAGCGTGCCCTGCCCCTCGATCGTGCGCTCCGCCTCGAAGGGGTGGATGTAGGCCATCCCCGCCTCGGCCGCGTGCCGCACCGCCTGCGCGTGCGCGTCGTCCCACGCGGCCCCGTGGCGGATCACCTCGGCGCCCCAGGCCGCGATGCGCGCCACCCGGTCCGCGCTGGCGCGCTCCGGCAGGTAGACCACCGCCGGGATGCCGAGCCGGTGGGCGCCGTAGGCCAGCGCCACGCCGTGGTTGCCGCCCGAGGCCGCCACCACCCCGCGCCGCCGCTGCTCCTCGTCCAGCTGCAGCAGGTGGTTGAACACCCCGCGCGCCTTGAACGAGCCGCTCACCTGGAGGTTCTCCAGCTTCAGCCGCAGCGCCGGCGGCGCGTCGGTGTGCACCAGCGGCGCGGGCAGCACCGGCGTCCGGCGCACGTGCCCCGCGATCCGCGCCCGCGCCGCCTCGAACGCCTCCAGCCCGATGTCCATCGCGCCCTCCGTCACTGCGCCGCCGCCGCGGTCGCCGCAGGCGCCGCGCCCGCCCGGCCGCGCGCGATCATGAGCGACAGGCCCGCCGCCGCCACCGCGATCACGCCCGCCGCGATGAACGCCGGCGCGTAGCTCCCCAGCGCCGCGCGCGCCACCCCGCCCAGCCAGGCCGCCAGCGCCGCGCCCGCCTGGTGGGCGCAGAACACCCAGCCGAACACCGTGCCGACGTTGCGCCTGCCGAAGGTGTCCGCCACCAGCGCGGTCGTCGGCGGCACGGTCGCGATGTAGTCCAGCCCGAACAGCACCGCGAACACGAGCAGCCCGTACTCGTGGGTCGTGAACGGCAGCAGCAGCAGCGAGAGCCCGCGGAAGCCGTAGTACACCGCCAGCAGCCTGCGCGGGTCGTAGCGGTCGGTCAGCCAGCCCGAGCCGATCGTCCCGACGAAGTTGAACATGCCCATGATCGACAGCGTCCCGGCCGCCGCCATCTGCCCGATGCCGTGGTCCACCGCGTGCGGGATGAAGTGCACGCCGATCAGCCCGTTCGAGGTCGCCCCGCACACGAAGAAGGTGGCGCACAGCAGCCAGAAGGTCCACGAGCGCAGCGCGCGCCCCATCACGCCCGTCTCCGCCGCGGCCCTGGTGGCCGCCCCGTCCGCCGGCGCGCCGTACGGCCGCAGCCCGATGTCCGCCGGGTCATCGCGCATCAGCAGCAGCGTCGGCAGCAGGATCGCCAGCGCCACGCCGCCCAGCAGCAGCGTGCTCGTGCGCCAGCCCATGCTCTCCGCCAGCGCCGCCAGCAGCAGCACGAAGATCAGCTGCCCCGCCGAGGTCGAGGCGCCGAAGACGCCGGTCACCAGGCCGCGCCGCTGCACGAACCAGCGCGAGGCCACCGCCGCCCCCAGCACCGCCGAGGCCATGCCGGTGCCCAGCCCGCTCAGCAGCCCCCAGAACAGGTTCAGCTCCCACAGGCTCTGCATGCGCGCGCTCAGCAGCATGCTCGCGCCCACCAGCCCCATGCCGAGCATCATGGTCACCCGCGGCCCGCGGCGGTCCATCAGCCAGCCCGAGAGCGGCCCCGCCAGCCCGAACAGGAAGATCCCCAGCGACGCCGCGAACGAGATCGCGGTCCGGTTGTCGCCGAAGTCCGGCAGCATCGGCACCAGGAACACCCCCGGCGCCGAGCGCACTCCCGCCGACACGATCAGCACCAGCGCCGTCACCGCGACGACGATCCAGCCGTAGTACAGCCGCGAGCTGCTGCGCTGCTCCATAGCCTCACTCTCTCATGAAAAACCGCGCCGGCGGCGGCCGGGGCGCGTTCCCGCGCTGCGCTCTGCCGTGCCGGCCGGCGCCCCGCCGGCGACTCCAACCCCTGTGGTGCTGAGGTGGGCGTGCGCTGCCCCGCGGCCCGCCGCCGCGCCGCGCTAGCGCATTCTAGCACGCGCGGCCGCGCGCCGCCTCCAGAGCACCCCCGTGCTATAATGCGTGTCCTCGTTCGTCTCCGCTCTCTGACAGGACTTACGCGGTGCTGCGGCACCTCCCGCGGAGAGGTGCGGTGGGCCTGTGGCCCTCCGAGATCCCCTTTAGGGGAATTTCTGGGGAGGCTTCGCCTCCCCAAGCCCCTCCACGGGGTGCTAACTCCTGTCTCTGAGAGCAGAGTTGTCATTTGCTCCTCCCGCGGCGCCGGGAGGGCCAGGGGGATAGCTCACACCATGCGAACCTTCCGCCTGCTGCTGTGCGGCCTCGGGAACGTCGGGCGCAGCTTCCTCGAGCTGCTCCCCTCCCAGGCCGGCCTGCTCGCCAGCCGCTACGGAGTCGAGCTGCGCGTGATCGGCGCCGTGGACAGCGGCGGCTGCGCGTTCGACCCCGCCGGCCTCGATGTCTCCAGCCTGCTCGCCGCCAAGCGGGCCGGGGCGAGTGTCGTCACCCTCGCGGGCGTCGGCCGGCCGGGCACCTTCGGGCCGGAGCTGGCGCGGCAGGTCGAGGCCGACATCCTGCTCGAGGCGACCCCGGTCAACCTCACCGACGGGCAGCCCGGCCTCGACACCGTGCGCGTGGCGCTGCGCCGCGGGATGCACGCGGTGCTCGCCAACAAGGGCCCGCTCGCCCTCGCCTACACCGAGCTGGCCGAGCTCAGCGACATGGGCGAGCCCTCCGAGGAGCGCGGCGACCCGAAGGACTGGCCAGCGCTCCGCTTCAGCGCCTGCGTCGGCGGCTACCTCCCCACCGTCAACATCGGCCGCCGCGACCTGGCCGGCGCGCGCATCGAGCGCGTCGAGGCGGTGCTGAACGGCACGACGCAGGGCATCCTGCGCATGATGGAGGCTGGCATCAGCTACGCCGATGCCCTCGCCGAGATGCAGCGCCGCGGCCTGGCCGAGACTGACCCGAGCCTCGACGTTGAGGGCTGGGACGCCGCCAACAAGCTGGTGATCCTCGCCAACGCCGTGCTCCGCCGCCCGACGACCCTGGCGGACATCGCGATCGAGGGCATCACCGGGCTGACGGCGGAGGCGCTCCGCGAAGCGAGCGCCCGCGGCACGCGCATCGTGCTGCTGTGCCTCGCCGAGCGGGCCGATGGCGGCTACCGGCTCAGCGTCCGGCCGACGCCCCTGCCGCTCGACCACCCGCTCGCGCGCATGAGCGGCGACGAGATGGGCATCGTCTACTACACGGACATCGGCGGGCGCACCAGCGCGACGTCCGCGGAGCGCGGCCCCCAGCCGACCGCGGCGGCGATGCTGCGCGATATCCTGGACATCGCCATGCGCTAGGGCCGGGCCGCGCCCTAGCGCGGCCTCCCTCAGCCGGTGGTCGCGCGGGCGTTCAGCGTGCGCACCTGCAGCGCCGTGATCGCCCGCGGCAGCAGGATCGCGCCGAGGATCAGCCCCATCCCCACCACCTGCGGCCACTCGAGCCGCTCGCCGAGCAGCAGCACCGCCAGCAGCGTCGCGGCCGGCGCCTCGGTCACCGCCAGCAGCCCCGCCGTGCGGCCCGGGATGTGCCGGAGCGCCGCCGTGAACAGCGCGTAGCCGCCGAGCGTCGGCCCGATCGCCAGCGCCGCGATGAGCAGCCAGGGGGCGGCTCCGCCGTCCACCGCCGCCAGCTGCTGCGGCCCGGTCACGAGCGTCAGCGCCAGCAGCGTCAGCGTGCCGAAGAGCATCGTGTAGGTCAGCGTCGTCCACGGGCTGCCGGTCGCCACCGAGCGCTGGCTGAACAGCACGTACACCGAGTGCGTCAGCGCCGTCAGCACGCCCACCAGCGCGCCCAGCCAGCTCAGGCGCAGCACCTCCGGGTCGTACGCGCGCACCACGAGCGCGCAGCCGATCAGCGCCAGCGCCAGCGCCGCCACGTGCGCCCGCCCGATCGGCTCGCGGAACAGCAGCCACGCCCCGACTGTCACGAAGGTCGGGAAGAGGTAGATCAGCACCACCGCAACCGCCGCCCCGTTCAGCGCGACCGACCAGATCCACAGCGCGTGGTAGATGCCGATCGAGACGACGCCGGCGAGCGCCAGGCCGCGCATCTCGCCCGCCCGCACGCGCAGCAGGCGCGGGCGTACCAGCAGAACCCCGGCCAGGCAGGCCAGCGCCACGAACGCGTCGCGCCAGAAGGCGAGCGTCAGGCTTGGGATGCCGTAGGTGTCGATCAGATACTTCAGGCCCGGCGCGGTCGACGCCCAGGCCAGGGCGGCCGCGATGCTCAGGAAGTAGCCGGTGCGGTGAGAGCGCATTGGTATCACTATCTTTCTATACACGAACAGGAGCGACGCGGTCACCAGCCGCTCGCCCCTTCTGGTGAAGAAGCGGAGGCCGCAGGCCCTCCACGGCAGCCTCCCGCCGGGAGATGTGGAGGGCCGCCCCCTTCCGGGAAGAAGCGGAGGCCGCAGGCCCTCCACGGCAGCCTCCCGCCGGGAGATGTGGAG
>ERZ777003.4023-NODE-4023-length-13022-cov-6.552325_pt1 | contig 13022 bp, 23 predicted proteins | sample MGYA00374956_ERZ777003 | MGnify/ENA primary metagenome ERZ777003 (study PRJEB29302, sample SAMN06268252) | bioreactor metagenome | isolation source: Joint BioEnergy Institute, California, USA | place: USA:Joint BioEnergy Institute, California, USA | collected... | reverse complement strand
CTCACGCTGCCTGCATTCGTCGGTACCGCCCGTAGTGGAGCTCGAGCGGCATGACGACGTTGATGTCCTTCACCCACCGCTGCGCGGTCCGGCGCGAGACGCCAAACTCGTCCGCGATCTGGTCAGTCGTCAGGGAATCCCCCGCCTCAAGCCGCCGGAGCAGGCGGAGCAGCGAAATGGATTTGCAGTCATGCTTCGACATACTGGGACTCCATCCATCGGTAGAGCTGGAGTGCTGCCAGGAACCCGAACCAGTCGTCGTCATGCTGCGCGTGCTCGTGGACGTGCCACTCGCCCGCCTGCTCGCCCTTGCCGAGCCGGACGACGAGCCGTCGACTGATGGGGATGGCCTCTCGGACCAGCGCACGGGCGTACGCAGCGGTCTGGAGTGCCCACTCGGGAGCCGTCCAGTTCGAGGTCTTGAGGTCGACCACCGTGGGCAGGTCGTCGCCGTGGAGGACACAGACGAGGTCCGTGGTCCCAGCGTAGCCGAAGAGCGGATGATGGACCGTCCGCTCGACGGCAACTACCTCCCTGACGGCCTGGTCGAACCACTGCTGATAGGCGATGAACAGTGGAACGACCGGGTCATCGGAGCTCACCTCGACCGGCTTGCCGAGGGCGTAGTCGGCTGCCAGCGCATGCACCCTGGTCCCGAGCTGAGCGGCGGTGTTGGCGATGCGGGTCGCCTCATCCAGGCCGACACGAGCTCGCCAGTCGTTGACCGACGGCTTGTTGATGATGGTCAGGACCTCGGTGACGCTCGGGTACTGCTGGCCGTCGATGGTGTAGGTGCGCTTGGTCCGCGGCTTCGGGACCGTTGGGTATATGATCGACACTGTCGATTGCTCTCCAATCGGCGTTGGGGCCGGAGCGTGCTGGTACCACGCCCCGGCCCATCTCCACGGTCCTAGGCCGCCTCGTCCTCAGCAGCGGTCATGGTGCGGAACGGGTAGACCTTCACCACTGCCGTCCGCTCCTGGCCCGTGGTCTTGGACTTGACCATGGCAACCTCGATGTCTGCCTTGCGCCCCTTGAGCAGGTCGTAGTCGAACGGCTCATCTGGCTGCGGGCACTTGTTGCGGAGAATCGCCCGAGACCACTCGAAGAGCTTCGACTTCGGGTTCCACTTCGCCCCGCAGTAGGCCCAGATGGTGGTATCGGTCTCCTCATCCTCCTCGCCGAGGAGCGTGAAGACGAGCTTCAGCTGGCGTCCGTACTCGGGATGGGTCGATTCCTCGATGCTCGAGATGACGGCGCGATAGGTGCCAGGCTCGACAGCTTCGTAGACGGTTGGCTCAATGATGGCCACGATGTTTCTCCCTTTTGCTTATGCAGTCTTGGAATAGCGAACTGGTCGTTTCTTCTGCTTTGGCACGATGGCCGGTTGCATGAGCTGAGTCGGTTTCCGTTCCGCTGTATGCAGTTTGGGCTTCAGTCGGTCTGGCTCTAGGCGCTCCCTCCGTTCGTAATCCCGCTCGACGCAGGCATCGCAACGGTAGACGCGATACCGCTGCAGCTCGCCGCCACAGTCCTCGCACTCCCGCCCCGGCCCGAAGTCCAGGTGCGTGAATGGCTCGGAGCGCAGTGCGTGTCGCTCGGTCTGCTCGAGCCACCGCCGGATGCTCTCGTCCATCCCCTCCCAGATGGTCAGCAACCAGAGCGGGATGCAGTCGTTCAAGATGACACGCCAGCCATCGGGGCCCCCCGTCAGCCGTACTGGCCCGACGTGGAGGTCTGGCCAGCCGATGATGGCGCCGCACTGCCAGATGGCCTCGCGGCAGCCCTCCGGGTCCTTGCGGACAAGCGCCAGGTCCTCGAGATAGGGCTCGGTGGCGGTCACGAGGGCATCCTCCTGCGCGGCTGCACCGGGCTGGATAATGGCCATCGGCTACACCTCCGCATCCAGCGCACAATGCGCGTTTTGGTGTGCGGAAGTGCGGAAGTGCGGAAGTTGGCGATTTGCCCTTGATTTCATTGGCCTCGTACTTCCGCATGCCTGCTCGGCTGCTGCGGAAGTTGAGTTGTAACCTCCGCATGTCTGCTTGGTTGCTGCGGATGTTTTGCGGAAGTAGTTTTTGGCGGAATCACGCCAAAAAACCGAGCACTTCCGCACTTCCGCAACTTCCGCACGATAACTACGCAGCATCTTCCTCTTCCTCGGCGTAGACGAGCTGAGGCAGCCGGTACTCCGCCGTTTTGCCCTGCCCGTGGCGGGTGCGGATGAGCTTGCCCTGCTCCGCCCACTCCTTGAGCCAGCGGCCGGTCGTATCGTCGCTGACCTGAGTACGGCCAATCTCCTCCTGGAGCGAGCGTGGAGTGACGTAGCCATCCCGCATGACGACCTTCCGGCAGCGCTCCCAGCGCCGCTGCTTCTCGACCTCCTCAGCAGGCCCTTGCATCCGCCAGTGGAACTGGAGCCCGTCCCACTCGATGGCGAGCTCCTGCTCCTCGATATCCCGCCCCGTGACCACGAGCTTGGCGCTCGTCTCGCCGCGCTTCCGGTACAGGCCCCAGATGGCGTCGGCGACAGCGGTCTTGGCGGTCGACTCCATGACATCGTCGACGACGTCCTTGACCTCGATACCGCCTTTCCGGTGGTGGTCGATGACGAGGATGGCGGTATTCGTCATCAGGGCGAGCTTCTGGAGCGGGCCAACGACCTCCGTCATCTCGCCCACCCGGCCCTGATCGCGCTTTCCGCTGATGATGCGGGCGAGTGTATCGATGACGACCAGCACCGGCTCGTGCTTGGTGATGAGCTCGGCCAGGTCGCCGAGCCCGCCATCGTCGAGCGGCCGGAAGTCGGTGTAGACGATGACATCGTCCGTGGCGGGCGCACGCATCAGCCGGAGGCGCTTCTTGAGCCGGAGTGGCGAGTCCTCCATGGCGATGTAGATGACCTTGCCTGGCCGGGTCTCAAAGGTCAGCGATGCGCTCGCCGTCGCTACGTCCTTCGCGATCTGCTGGGCAAGCCAGCTCTTGTAGTTCTTTGGCCGACCAGCCAGGATGGTCAGGCCGACCGGCAGAATCTTCTCAACGACCATCTCCGGCTCGGGGATTTCGGTGTCGAGAATGCTCCGCCAGGTCCAGGCGGTCGGCTCGGTGCGCTCCGGCTCCGGCAGGCCGGCGTACCGACGGTACTTGTGCTTGACGCACTCGATGACCTCCTCGTCCGGGAGCGGCGGCTGACAGCAGCGCCGGTTCCAGTCGAGGAGGATGGTCAGCGCGACCAGCTCGGGTAGCTGGTTGCGGAAGTACCCGGCGAGCCGGGTGAGCGTCTTGTTCCGGCTTCCCTCACCGCACGGCTGATTGAGCAGCTCGGCGACCCATTCCTTCTGGTCCGGCTCGATGATGCCGGGCACCTCGGGTCGTGGCTTCAGCGCTCGCGCCGGTAGCTTTGGCCGGAACGCGTCCGGCAGCGGAATGAGCTCGTCATTGCTCAGCCACGAGTACTCGAGCCCGCTGATGTGCTTCGACGGTGGAGCGATGACGTACTTGCCGTCGGCCTGGAAGTCGACGCCGGGGCCGAGCTCGCCGCTCGGCGTGGGCTCGCTGATCTGGTAGTAGAAGTGCCAGCCCCGGCTGCCGGTAAAAGCCATCCGGGTGGCGTACTTCGTCGCGGTAATCTGGAGATTCCCGGCCGTCTCGTTGCCGCCGTTGCGCGGGTCGATGTCGACCACGGCGATACCAGAGCGTGCGCCTGTGGCGATGGCAACATTCGCATCCGGCCAGCGCGACCACCAGGCCCGAATCTGCTCGGCATCCTTCGTCGCATCCAGCACGCCGTGCTTCGTCCGGGGATGCTTCCCCGGACTACCGCAGGTGCGATTGCCGCAGGTGCATACCCCATCCTCGATCGAGTGGCAGGGGAACACTTCCCACCCGCGAGCGGCGTACTCGAGTGCAGCGGCCAGGAGGTCGTTCACGCCGCCCGCCTTCGCGTGCGGAATGTCTGGACCGGTCGGTACGGGCGGCGCTCCTCAGCCTCCTCCTCGGCTTTCCGCCGCAGCCAGGCCTCGAGGTCAGCCCGGCGCACGATGTACGACTTGCCCTCACGCAGCGCCGGGAGCCCCTGGTGGATTGCCGAGTAGACCCACTCGGGGGTGAGTGGATACTGCTCGGCAATCTCCGCGGTCTTCAGCCACTCGTCTCGGACTGGAGCCGGAGCCTGCGGCTCGAGCAGCGGTCGGAGCTTCGCGGCAACTCGCTCGGCCAGGTCGTCGAGCAATGCGTCATGCCAGCTGGTCATCAGCCACCGTGCTCCAGCAGATAGATGAGGAAGCCGCAGATGGCCGCGAGCATGATGATGACGAACGTCTGGACCTCATCGATGATGGCGGCGACGGGATGTGCTCGCATCTGCTGCTGCCGCCGCGCACACTTCCAGCCGTGGGCGCACAGCGCTCGAGCCCAGCCACCCCAGCTGCGCTGCGTGGCGGGATTGACCGGGTCATTGGGCTCATCAGCATGGCCGCAGAGCTCGCACACGGGGACATCGTTACCGAGCATGGCAAGGCTCCACAGGCTCAGACTCGACTTGCTCCTGCTCCCGGCAGGCGGCGCAGCGCTCGTACCATTTAGTCGGCAGCTTGCCATCCAGCCAGAAGACGCCTTGCCGCCCAAGAAAGCGACCACAGCGGTCGCACTCGATAGTGACTGTGGTGCTCATCTCGCTCATGCTGTCTCCCGAGGACGCGTTATCTCGGCGACGCACGTTGGGCAGATATCGAATTCGAGGCCGAGCAGGAAACCTTTGTCCCAACCGAGCTGCGTGAAGAGCGCCTGGATGTCGCTTTCCGTCACTCGCCCGGTCTGGTCATCGGCATAGATATGCGTCTTGACCCGGCAGAAGCCACACTCGACCGTCACGGTCATGGCATTAGGCTGAAGTTGCTCCTGATCCTCGTTCACACTGCCTCCTCTACGCTCACTGGCGTGATGACCTCCAGCTTGACGCCGAGCTCGTACGCCGCTTCGACGCCGAGCGCGTCGATGAAGTCGAGGCAGGCCAAGCGATACACGTCACGGTGGTCGGCGTCCGTCGGGTTGATGCCGAGCTCGGTGTTGAGCGTCCCATCCAGCAGGCCGAGTAACTGCTCGGCCATCTCCATTCGATGCCGATTGAGCGCTATCGTCTGCGCTTCGAGCTGTTGCCAGTAGTTCATGCCAGCCCCACCCCCGGAACCGGAATCGAGCCAATCGCTGGTGGCGGTGCCATTCGGCAGCCGCGCTCCAGGTCGGCCCACACGTCCGGCCAAAGCCCCTGAAGCTTCAGCTGGTTCTCCTCACTCGCCGCGAGCATCAGCGCCATGAGGAGCGTGCGCGGCGAGTGGACTCTCGAGAGCTGCTGGGCAAAGACGACATCGGCAGTCATGCGGCCTCCGGTCCGTCAGTGATGGGGGAGGAGTCGAACGCCATGACCCGCTCGCCAGCGCCGAGCTGGTTGAACAGCCGCTTGTACGTGCGGCATGCCTGACACAGCTCCACCCACTCGGGGCGCAGTTTGATGGAGCGGTTATCGATTGCCTCTTCCTTGATGAGCTTCGTTGCAGCCTGCAGAGCGTGGTGAGCGGTGAACCACATCGTCGCCAGCTCGGCCTTCGACATCGACCCCGAGCGCTCGGACTGGGACTGGGGTTGCTGCTCTGGCTGGGGGGACAACGGCACGAGGCGAAGATGCGTGCGCTGCCTCACTTGCTCGCTTGCCGTTGGCTGCGGTACAATGGTGATGTTCGGCGACATTCCGTTCTTTCCTTTCCTACGCGGCTTCCGGTGTTGCAGCATCGGAAGCCGTTCCGCTTCGGTCCCACTCCAGTGAGCCAGCCACCTGGCTCGACTCCGCCCAGATGCGGGCGTGGTCAGCGTTCTCCTCGTCGTCGAGCAGCAGCAGGGCATCGACGTTGGCCAGGATTCGCTGGGCTATCCGAATCGACTTCGACCCGCCCTCGGCGAGCGCTTGGGCGTCCTTCCGTACCGCCAGCAGCAGCCGGCGCTCGGTGTCGTCGAAGCGGACCCGGTCTCGAGCCACGACGCTGGTGTTGATCGCGTGGCCAATCGCCCGCTCGAGCTTGTGGACGTTGACGATGGCTGACTTCGTCTTCGCGTAGTTCGGCAACGCTCCTGTTCTCCTTTCCGTAGTTGTGCGCAACGTCGTTCGGTGTCGTATGTTGACTGCGAGTTAGGCTGCTTTCGGAGTCGACTCCTGACAGTGCTGACACTCGGTCCGGTAGTCATCCAAGCCACGCTGGATAAGCTCCCGAGCAACCTGCGCTACGGACGAATGCCGTTCCCGAGCGAGTTGCTGGAGCACTTCCAGCTGCGTGGGTGCCAACTGGACGCTTGTCTTGATCAGCCCGCCGGAGGTTCGGGACTTGGGTACCATCGGCCTTCCCTTGACCGTCAGGATTGTACGGTCAATCGTACATCTATGACGGTAGCTTGTCAAGCACTTTCCCGTAAACTCGTCTCGATCAATAGTCAGGTTCTGACGGAAGGCTTGTGGTCGGGCTTGAGTGAGGGAAGTGCCGCAGACCGTGACGTCATGCGGACGCGGCTGCGCCAGCTGCGGGAACATAAGGGTCTGACCCAGAAGGAAGTGGCGGAGCGCCTCAAGATGACGGAGGCGGGCTATCGTCACTGGGAATCGGGAAGAAGTGAGCCCACGTTCTCGGTCATCAACCAGCTCGCCGAGGCATTGGGTGTTCCTGTCCTTGCGCTGTTCGACGAAGCGGCGTTCGAAGCAGAGCTGGCGAAGCATCCAGGTCAGAAGGGCGATCGAGTTCGCTCCAAGCCGGAACCGCCGGCTGATGAGCCGAGTGAAGGGGAATGGCTAGCTGCCTTCGCCCCAGCGAACCCTGAGGTGGTGACCAGGAAGGTTCTCGAGGACATTGCTCCCGAGCTGCGGGAGATGCTTCGTGGGGTGATCTCGGAGGAGCTCGACCGGCGCTTGACCGCGAGCACCGAGACGGTGCAGAAGCGCCGTTCACAAGAACCGAACGGCGGCAAGGGTGACAACGAGGTTGATTGATCGACCGCTCGGTCGCCAGTATCCTAGGGCTACCTTCCTACGACGCGTGGAGTGTTGTCACCAACATGTTCTCCCCTGCCGACGTCGCCCGGCTGCGCTCCCTTATCGAACGGCTGATTGACGCTCGTATCAAGCAGGCCCTGCGGGAGGATCACGAGCGTCGCTGCCGAGAGTGCTTGATTGGTGCAATCGCCTGTCGAGCGCAGTGGGACCGCTGGCTAGTTGCTGGCCCACCGGTCGATCTCTTGCGAGAGAGTAAACAGGGGTAGGGTTCCTTGAATGCTTCCTCCCGGACATCATTCCTAATAGAAGGGAGGAAGTCGCCACGCTCACTCATCGTGATGTTCAGCGCATCCGGGATCTCGTGCGGCGAACCGCTGCCCACGCCGCCGAGACCGCTGTATCGCAGCTCCCGTGTCAGCAAGCGCAGTCGTGCCGGCATCTCGATCCGCTTTCGAGAGCACCATTCGAGGACCAGACAATTCCCGACCACATCCTGACCCGGATGGTCGAGCAGCTCTACGAGGACGACCTGGACGTCGAGGACGTTGCAGCTGCCTATGACTACCCGCTGCCGCTCGTACTGCGTGAGCTGACAGACTACGCACCCCGCTATCGTCGTTGGCTTGAGAATCGGAAGCGCCGAGTCGCCTGAACGACGCCGCTAGGCGACTCGGCGCTCCGGCCGATATGGAGGATATGAGGTGCAGTGTCGTCAGTGTCAGGCCACCATCTCCGATGAGGTGCGCTTCTGTCCAAATTGCGGAGCGGAACCAGCAGCGGAGCCGAAGCCACTCAGGCCGGGGGAATGCCCGAGCTGCCACCGAATGAACAGCCCTTTCCGGGTGACGTGCAAAGACTGCGGCACAACGCTACCGAAGGCGAGTATGGGCAGGCCGAAACTCGGAGTCGGACGGGTCCTGCTGATTGGCCTCGGCGTTCTCCTGCTGCTGGGTGCGATCAGTTCACTCACTCGCCAGGGGAGTACCACCGAATCAGAACCGACGGTCGTGGCAGCGGCAGCTGCGACGGCAACCGCCACCGCAGTGCCAACGCCGACTAGGCCACCAGCGACGCCGACGCCAGAGCCAACGTCAACCCCAGAGTCAACGCCGACCCCAGAACCAACACCGACACCAGAGATACCAGCTGAAGTTCGGGAATACGCCAATTTTGTCGCCGATGTGTCGGATGGCATCACCAGTGGTCTGCGGCAGATTACTGATACGGCGCGAGAGGCTGGACAGCGACCGTCGTTGATTTTCGACAACGCATGGCGTATCCGCACGGCGGCAGGCATTGCTGCACTCAGGGTGAGCGCAGACCAGATTCGGAACTATGGTCCGGTACACCCGGATGTCGAGGACATCCACACGCTGATGCTCTCAATTGCAGACGACCTGCAGTACGTAGCGGATGAGTATGCCGCTGGAATCGACCAAGTGGCAGTGCAGCGCATCAACAATGCGGTTAGCCGAATGAACGCGATGAATTCAAAGGCGCGCGAGGTCACCAGGAAGGTGAATGAGCTAGCGGCGAAGTACGGCATGTAGCTGGCGCTGGGACATCGCCCAAGTGGTGCAATCGGATCCATCCTTCCCTGGAAGATGCGAGCGCCGTCCTAGGAGGTCAGCAGAAATGCGGCGGCTGTTGCTTGTCCTCGTCGTCAGTGTCCTCACGCTGATCGCATCCAGCTCGACATATGCCCAGACCATCGAGCTCGCCGAAGACTGGGCCTGTGTCAGCCGCGTGGTCGACGGCGACACGATCGCACTCGAGGGCTATCCGAACACTGTCCGGCTGGCGGGCATCAACGCCCCGGAGATGAATACCCCGCTTGGCCCCGTCGCCCGGCAGCGGCTCGCAGAATGGATCACGGCGGCGAACTGCTGGGTCTGGATCGAGCCCGCCTTACCGGCGTGGGACCGAGGCACGAACCGCTATCGCGCACATATCTGGATTGAGGACCCGTTCTTCGGCTGGTACCTCGTCCAGCCCTATCTTGTTGCGGAGGGGCTCGCCGAAGCAGACTATGGCCCCTACCGGCCCGACCAGTATGCCGGTGAGCTCCGAGCAGCCCAGGATGCGGCACGTGCTGCCGGACTCGGCATCTGGTCGGCCGTTAGCCCGACTCCAACAGCACTGCCAACGATAGCGAGCCGAGGCAATTGCGATCCGGCCTACCCGGACGTGTGCATCCCGTCGCCACCGCCGGACCTCGACTGTCGGGATGTTCCGTACCGGCGGTTCCGGGTACTACCACCAGACCCGCATCGGTTCGACAGTGACCGGGACGGGATTGGATGCGAGAGCTAGGAGGTATGGCGATGCAATACGAGAAAGGCACGTACTTCGAGCCCTATCTCGAATGGTTCTTCGACAAGAACGTTCAGGACGAGGACGCTATCCGAGAGCTGTTGCAGTCGTTCCCAGGCGATGTCTGGCTTAGGTTTCGAGTGGCCTTGTACGTCCGTTTGCGGGAGCTCGTTCTCGCTCCTGAGATGCAAGCGCGGGAGTTGCCAGAGAAGCTCCAGGATAGGCTCCAGGATAGGAAGGTTTCACCACGCTGGCCAACGAATGAGAGCAACCTCGCCTATTTGAAGAGAATCTCGGACAACTTCGCCCACTGGGAGCAGAAACGCGAGCTGGTGAGGCAGGAAGACATCCGGCGCGGGATCGCACCGATAGAATGAGAGCCGCAAGTCATGCCCAGGCGACGTAACCGCACGACTGCCGGTAAGCGCCCTCGAGGGCCAGGCGAGGGTTCGATCTACCAGCGCAAAGACGGGCTCTGGGCCGCGCAGGTCTACGATGGAGAGCGGTACCACTATCGGTACCGCTCGACCTATGAGGACGCGCTGAGGGCACTACGCGACCTCCAGACAGACATTGCTCGTGGCCGACTGGAGATCGGCGACAAGACGACGGTCAATGATCTCCTGCATCTCTGGCTCGAGCAATCCATCCGGCCGGTACGGCGACCACGCACGGTCGCTGACTACGAGCAGTACAGCGAGCTCTACGTTAGCCCTGGTGTCGGGCGCTATCAGGTGGCCAAGCTACGCCCCGAGCACGTCCAGCAGTGGATCAACGACCTGCGCAAGCGTGGACTGTCTCCACTCACGATCCGACATGCCCGTGGCGTGTTGCGGCAGGCCCTCAACCTGGCCGTGCGCTGGCGGTACATCGATCAGAATCCCGCCGAGCTCGTTGACCTGCCCAAGATCGAGAAGCGCCGGGAGACGATCTGGACGCAGGAGCAGGTTGCTGCGTTCCTCGCCCACGTTCATGGGCATCCGCTTGGGCTCATGTTTGCGCTCGCTGTCCAGACGGGCATGCGCCCTGGTGAGTACCTCGGGCTCACGTGGGCAGCCATGGATCTCGATGCCGGGACGGTCGATGTGTACCAGCAGCTCCAGATCATTCATGGTGAGCGCCGGTTTGAGCCGATCAAGACCGGCAGCAAGGGCCGTCGGACCATTCCGCTCCCCGCCCAGCTCGTCGACGAGCTCCGCCAGCATCGGCGGGAGCAGAACCTGATGAAGCTCCGTACGCCGGGGTTCAACCCGCATGGCCTCGTCTTCTGCACGAAGAACGGGACGCCGTACATGGAGCGGAACGTCGAACGAGCGTTCAAGCAGCAGATCGCCGGATACAACGAGGGGCGACCAGCGTCCGATCAGCTGCCGATCATCCGCCTCTACGATCTCCGGCACACCTGTGCGTCGCTCCTGCTGGCATCAGGGGTCGATGTAGCAACTGTCTCAAAGCTCCTGGGACATGCCACCGTCTATGTCACCGCGAGCACCTACCTGCATGCGCTACCTGGTCTCAACCGTCAGACGGCAGACGTGATGGATCGGCTCCTAAGCAGGCGAGCAGGCACGATTTAGGGGCTGTTAACTGTAGTCTTAACTGTAGAAGGCCTCCCGAGCGGCAAGGTTGATTGCTCGGGAGGCCTTGATTTTCCTAGGGAGCCGGCAGAGGGACTCGAACCCACAACCGACGGTTTACAAATTTGTGGCCAACCGCACGCAGCCTTGAGCACTGGCAAGCACAACCCTTGCACTCACGGGCGAAACCCGGACATGACCTGCTTCATCGCCCGCTTGCTCCCCCGTGCTGACCGTTCCCTTAACTGTATTGTTAACTGTAGTCCACACCCGTTCAACCCACTCCTCGATCGCCACCTGGCGCTCGGACTCATGGACGTCCTGCTGCTCCATCGCTCCCTCCGTCGGTGTGGTGTGTAGTCACAACGATGGTCCGGCTCGCCAAGGCGCTCGAGCTGGACGTGGCCGAGATCGAGGAGTTTGCGGCCGCGCTCGATCGGTTCCAGCTGGGCAGCGACGACTAGCCGTACTGGCTGCGTGCCCAGGCGATGGCGCGCCGATAGCTCTCGACGTTCGCGGCCCAGCGCCGCTCCCAGTCGGGATTGTCGAGCGCACCGCTCCCGCCGTTGTACACCCGCAGGGCATCGAGGATGAGGGCGTCGCCGGTCTGGTGGGGCTTCCGCTGCCGGACGTAGGCGACGTTCCCGGCCAGGTGCTTCGTCCCGACGTCGATCGCCGTCCGGCGGTCGAAGAGCGCTCCCTTGACCGCCTGGATGTTCTCCGGCGTGTTCTGGCCGTTCCCGATCCCGTACGCCGCGGCCGTCGGCACGATCATCTGGCAGAGCCCGAACGAGATGTCCGGCCAGACGCCCCAGCGCGCCGCGTAGGGGTCCAGATTGCTCTCCGCCTTGAGCATGGCGAGGATGGCGACGGGCTCGATGCCGTACTGCGCACTCGCCTCCGCGATCAGCGGTGACAGATCGACCCCGTGCACATCGAGCACCGGCGGGAGCACGCCCGGCTGGTGCGGGGCTTCGACTGCCTCCTCGAGGCGGATCCGCCGCACCGTGTTCGAGTACTTCGAGTAGAAGAGGAGCGCCTGCGTCGTCTCGGTGATCGAGTAGCCCGCGCTCAGGTACTCCTCGCTGCCGACCGCTACGCCCACCTCGGGATGCGCCGCGAGGTACGCCTCGACGCCGGGGCCGATGGCGAGCTCGTCGCTCGGTGCCTCCGGCGCTGGCTCCGGTGCCGCTGGCGGCGCTGGCTCCGGCTGCGGCTCGGGGACCTCGATGGCCCGGAGCCCCTCCCAGACGGGCTTCTCCTGCCCCTGCCGGTCGACGATGCCGTAGCGCGGCACCATGGCATCGGAGTAGCAGAAGAGGCAGGCGAGCTGGACGTCCGCGTAGCGCAGCAGCTGCTCGGTGAATCGCCGGACGTACTCCGCCTGGCCCCGGAGCTGGTCGCCCTGCCAGGTGACATCTTCCTCCCGAACGCCGTACTCGGAGATCCAGAGCGGGAGCTTGAAGACCCGGTACCGCTCGATCAGGGCATCGAGGTTGCCGTGCCCCCAGGCGGCGTGCGGGTAGCCGTCCGGCCGCTGGCCGTAGGGGTGGACGCCAATCCCGTCCGGCGTCGGCATACCGCGCTCGAAGCACTGCTCGAGGTAGTGCGTCAGGCCCGACGCGCTGCCGCCGGTGATGATCGTCGCCGTTGGGTGGATGTCCCGAATCAGCCGGTCGCACTGCTCGAAGAGCGCCACGTACTGGTCGACGGGCAACGTCCAGCTCGATGGCGTGTCGATATCCATCTCGTTGCCGATCTGCCAGGCGGTGACACGATCGGCGTAGCGCTCCGCATAGCGCAGGATCTCGGGGCCGCGGTTGCTGTGGTCGGTGAAGCTCTCGCTGCCGAGGACGGCCAGGACGTTCAGTCCGGCCGCGATACAGGCGGTGACGTAGGCGTCGCAGGTCTGGCCCCAGCGCAGGACGAGGCGGACCCAGCCGAAGGGCGAGAGGCCCGCGGGGTTGGGCCGTCCGCCGGGATTGAGGGGATCGACATTGATCCCGAGTCGTGCGTGCTGCATACGATCTCCTTCTATGGGCTGCTATCGGCGAGCGTGACGCGGGCGCTGTGCTCGGCGAGGCGCACTGCGGCGACGG
>ERZ777003.4022-NODE-4022-length-13024-cov-28.301797_pt1 | contig 13024 bp, 16 predicted proteins | sample MGYA00374956_ERZ777003 | MGnify/ENA primary metagenome ERZ777003 (study PRJEB29302, sample SAMN06268252) | bioreactor metagenome | isolation source: Joint BioEnergy Institute, California, USA | place: USA:Joint BioEnergy Institute, California, USA | collected... | reverse complement strand
ATACGCGGCGGGCTGATCCTGCCGTTTAACGCTACAGGGACAATCGCCTGATGTTTACGATACGCTGGGTCGCGCGCGTGCACAATTTCACGGGCGACGTAGAGAAAATCCCCGGCTGGTTCGCGGAAGCGTCAGCTCAGGCGCATAAGGACGCGCAGCCGCTCTTTGACGAGAACGTGCGCAAAGAGCCGCCGCCGCTCACGGATGACGACTACCCGCTGGCGTGGACCAGTTTACGACAGGCGCGGTTTGTGAAGCGCAAACTGCGGTTGGAGGGCAACCTGCCGTACCGCCGGTCGCATCTCCTGGCGACCAGTTGGCAGTTTTTGTACCGCCAGCACCGCTTCAGCGCCGAATTTGAGATGAATAACACCGACCCGAAGGCGTCCTACGTATTCGGGCGTTCCGATCTGGAGAACCCGACCCAGGACCAGCAGCGCTTCCACGCGATAAACGGGTGGAAGACGGCCACGCCGGAAGTGCAGCGCATCGGCAGGTTCATTGCCGAACAGACCGCGCGACACCTGACGAACCGTTTAAGGAGTATCAGCAGTGGATGAATCGATCACATTCCCTGATGGCGTGAAGGGCGATGAAACCCAGGATGCCGACGAGCGCCTGGTTGCGTTCGGCGGCACGATCAAGGCGCTGGACGACGACGGGCGCGTGGGTGGCTATCTGGTCGCCTTTGGCGGGCCGGAAGACAAAGACCTTCAGGGTGAGTATTTCACCAAAGACACTGACTTCCATCTGGAAGACTACCCCGTGGTGGGCGAGCGCGTGCTCTATCACCACGGTCTTGACCCGCAGATTGGCGTCAAGGCCATCGGCAAGATCACCGACATGCGCATGGATGATGTCGGTATCTGGGTCGAGGCGCAGTTGAAAAAGGCCGACGATTACGCCCGCGCCATCTTTCAGATGATTAAGCAGGGCAAACTCGGCTGGTCGAGTGGTGCGCTGCCGCAAAGCTACCGCGCCGCGCCCGACGGGCATATCCTGTCGTGGGCGATTCTGGAAGGCTCCACCACGCCGACGCCCGCGCAGCCGTTCAAAACCCGCATCACCAATCTGAAATCACTCTTGTCCGAGACCGAAGCTGAAGCGCTTAAAGGGCTGATGGCCAAAGAAGCGCCAGTGGAGACTGAGGACGAGTTACCTGAACCCGTTGACGCTGACCGTGCCGTGGTGAGCGCCGAAGGGGAAGCGCCGGACGTTGTGATTGACGTTCCGGCGATCAAATCTGAAGCACAACCTTTACCAACGGAGACACCTGCAATGGAGCAGACGCTCATTCAGAGCGCGGCGCAGACCGCCGTGCAGACGGTTCTGGAGGCCCAGAACCTCAAGATGAGCGACGAAGAAGTGACGAAATTCGTCGCTCAGGCCAGTGAAGTGCTCGGCGCAATGATTGCCGAGAAGGGAGACAGCGAAGAAAGCGACGACGCGCGCATGATGAAGGCGATTGCGTCCAGCGACTTCGCCAAGAAGCTTGCCGACATCGCGAGCCAGATCAACGCCGTGCGCAATCAGCAGATTGCGGAGAGCGTCAAGGCGAACCTCGGTAGCTTCAGCCAGCCGCAGAGCCGCGTCAACGGCTACCAGGCTCCCGCGCAGCCGCGCATTCAGGTCCGCAGCAAGTTTGCGGATATGTCGGCTCAGGACATGCACTTCCTGCACGTTCTGCGCAAGGCTGCCTCGCGCCGCCGCGACGACTACGACTACCGCCCGTCCATCGAGTTCACACGTGAACTGCTGGACAAGGCGCAGAAGGCGTATCAGTCGGGCGAACTGCGCGTGGCCGAAGACGACACGCAGACGCTCTGGGCGCTGACCGCGATCAAGGCGAACGAACTGGATTCGAGCGCCCAGGTTGGTTTCGGTGACGAGTTTGTTCCCAATATCTGGTACTCGGACCTGTGGGAACGCGCTCGCCTGGAGAACGTCGTGCTGAGCCGGATGCGCACGATCGAGATGCCGTCGAACCCGTTTGAACTGCCCGTTGAGTCGAGCGACCCGACTGTGTACTACGTGTCGGAAACGACCAACGAGGATCAGTTGGCGCTCGACAACAGCAACTCCCCCATCCCCGACAGCAAGGTGGGGACCAACAAGGTCACGCTGACCGCCGGAAAGCTGGGCCTGCGAATCGGTGTTTCGGCTGAGGTCGAGGAAGACTCGATCATCCCCTTCATCGCCAACACCCGCCGTCAGGCGCTGCGGACGATGATGGACGCGATTGATAACGTCATCCTCAACGGCGACACCGAAACCGGCACGACCAACATCAACTACGACGGCGCGCCCGTCGTCGCGGGTTCCAAGTTCCTGATCTTTGACGGTCTGATCAAGAACCCACTCGTGACCGCGCCCTCGAACGCGGTGGACGCGGGCGGCGCAACGCCGACGCTCTCACTGCTGCGTCAGGTGCGCGGCAAGCTCCAATACGCTCGCGCCGCCGATCTGCGCAACCTCATGTGGATCGTGGACTTCCCGACTTACCTGAAGCTGCTCGCGATTGACGAAGTGTCGAGCGCGGCCAATCGTGGCTCCGCGCCGACCGGCGTGACCGGTGTGCTCGGCGGGATCGACGGCGTGGACCTGTTCGTGTCCAACGAACTGGCGCTGGCCGATACCGACGGCAAGGTGACGGCGGCTGGCAACAGCACGGATCGTGGCCGCGCGCTGCTGGTGCATCGTGGCGCCTGGGTCGTCGGCTATCGCCGCCGTGTGACCTCCTCGCTGGAGTTCTTCCCGGTGTACGACAGCTACCAGATGACCGCGACCGTTCGTATCGCGCTCATCAACCAGGACAACGACTCGACAGCCATTGCCTATAACCTGGCTATCTAGCCCAGGGGGAGGCTGACAATGGGAGTTCTTCAACAGCAGACGGCAATCACGATGCCGCTGGTGAGCTACGACTTCTTCGGCGCGACCATCGACCAGAGCACGACGGGGACGCTGGATGTGGTTGCTTCGCTCGCTGCCAACGGCACGCTGAATGTCAAGACGTATACCGCGCCGTTCGCGGGGTCCATCGTGGGTGTCGCCGGACGGTTGTCCGGCACGCCCAGCGCGGGCACGCTAACGGTGATTCCAACCATCGACGGAGTGCGCGCCTCGCTGTCAAGCAACACGACCCGCGACGGCGCCATTCAGCCGAGCGTGTACGGCGTGCAGGAAGCGCGCGTGGACCGCTTTGAAGCCGGAGCGTCCCTGGGCCTGATCTTCGAGACCGACGCCGCTTTTGAACCGAACAACCTGCTTGACGGGTCGTTCCAACTCTTCGTCCTGTACGAAGAAGTCCGCGTTTAGGTATGGGCAGGGGGCAGGCTCTTTGGTTTGCCCGCTCGTCCCCCGGCATCTAGCCGCGCGAGCGAGGGCACAACCACCTAGTGTCCCTGCCCCCTTCTCTCCACTGGAGGCTTTATGGGAAGTCATATCTCAGGCGCGGAGCCACTTCTTTTTCGAGGAACCATCCTCGCGGGCGGCACGCTCTCCAATGTCATCGACATTTCGGACGCGGTGCTTGCGGGCCTGATCATCGAAACGAGCGCAGTGAACGGCACGCTGACCTTCCAGACAGCGCCGACTGCCGACGGCACGTACCAGACGATCAAGGATAACGAAGGCGCGGACGAAGCGGTGACACTGGCGAGCGGCACAAGCGCCATTTCCGGCGTGCACCTCAACTTCCTGATGCCGTTCCGTTTCATCAGAATCAAGTCGAGTGTCGCGCAGACCAATGGCCTGAGCTTCGTTCTCCCTGCGAGACCGTAATGCGTATCCTGTGGTGCAGCAACTTCACGTCGCAGTCCGGCTACGCCACGCAAGCTCGCTTGTTCGTCCCACGACTGAAACAGGCGGGCCATGACGTGACGGTGTTTGAACTCGGCGGTGGCGGCGGGATGCCGCGCGAGGTCGCCGGGATTCAGGTCATTCCAACCTATCAGGACAACCTCGGCGCTGACATGCTTCTGGCGCACGCCGAACGCCTGAAAGCGGACTGCGTGATGACACTGGTAGACGCCTGGGGGATGCGCCCTCAGATCATGGCGCAGACCAATTGGGTCCCGCTCGCGCCGATTGACCACACGCCGGTCCCGCCTGCGGTGCTCGACAGCCTGAAAGCGGCGAAAGTGCCGGTTGCCTACAGTCGTTTCGGCGTGGAAGAAATGCGCAAGGTGGGCCTGAACCCGCTCTACGTGCCGCACGCCGTCGATCCGGCGGTGTTTTACCCGCGAGACAAAGCGCAGGCTCGACGCGCGCTCGGCATTGGCGAACAGACGTTCTTTGTCGCGTTCGTCGGCGTGAACGACAGCGTACCAAGCCGCAAGGGTATCCCGGAACTACTTACGGCGTGGTCGATCTTCGCGCCGCACTATCCCGACGCCGTGCTCTACATGCACACGTCTGAGCAAGGTAACCTGCCGGTCAACAACGTCGGCGGGGTGCGCATCGACCGTTTGTTCGACACGCTCAATATCGACGTGTCGCGGGTGAAGATGCCGGACGCCTACCGCTACAAGACGGGCATTCCGTCGTCTGAACTGGCGACGATCTACAGCGCCGCTGATGTGCTGGTGCTGCCGACGATGGGCGAGGGCTTCGGCCTGCCGCTGATCGAGGCGCAGCGCTGTGGCACGCCGGTCATCACGACCAACTTTGCGGCGGGCGCTGAACTGTGCGCTTCGGGATGGACGCTCGATTACGAGCCGACATGGACCTGGCAGAGCGCGTTTGCCGCCAAGCCCAGCGTCGTGTCGATTGTGGAGCGACTTGAGCAGGCGTATGCGGAACGCGATAACCCGCGCTACCGCGCTGAGGCGGTCGCGTTCGCGCGTGACTACGACATCGACGTGGTGATGCAGCGCTACATGCTGCCCGCCATGCGCCAGATCGGTGAAGTCCTGCTGGATGGGGTGAGGGTGACGTGAGAATAGCGCTCATTGGCGACGCTGTTTTGCCGACGCCTCACCCTGCGGGGCACGGCCTGGGGCGCATGGTGTACCAGATCGGCGTCGGACTGCTCGAACGCGGGCATGACGTGACGCTGTTTGCGCGGGAAGGCAGTCACTTTCCCGGCATGTGCGTCACGCCGCCGGACGCGCAGGGTTATCAGGGGGAAGTCGCCCTGGCGCGGGAAGCGATGCGCCTGCACCGCCAGCGCCCGTTTGATGTGTTCTTTGACCACAGCCACATTCACAAGCTCTCTGACATCTTCGTGGATGTGCCGGTCGTGAATGTGTTCCATGACGTGTACCAGCAGTACGCACGCTGTCCGGTGCTGTTGTCGGAAGGCCAGCGCGCGCTGATGCCAGCGGCGTTTGAGGGCGCGCGGATCATCCCGAACGCGCTCAATCCCGACGACTTTGAAGCCTCGGAACGACCTGATACACCGCCATACGCGCTCTTTGTCGGCGCGATTGCCGACCTGAAGCAACCGATCCTCGCGATTGAAGCCTGCGCGCGCATGGGCTTGAAACTCGTGATTGCCGGGTTGCCCGTCGGCGGCAAGCTGCCGTTTTCAGGCGCGTCGAACGTGGAGTATGTCGGCCCGGTCAACGCCGCGACACGCAACCGCCTGATGCGCGGGGCGCGGGTGTTTCTTCAACTCGGCGCGTATGAGAGTTTCGGCCTGACCACGCTTGAGGCGATGCTTTGTGGTTGCCCTGTGGTCGCATGGCCTGCGGGCGGCTCGCTCGATCTCGTGCGCTACGGCGTGAACGGCGTGTTTGTGCCGCTGCTCGGCAGCGACATGGTAGCGAACGTGGTGGACGCGATTGAACGCGCCTGGGACATGGACCGCCGCATCGTGCGCCTGTACGCTGAGAAGCTGACGAGCGTGGACGCGCAACTCGATGCTTACGAAGCCGCACTGGTGGACTGCGTAAGGGGGAACTGGTGGTAAGGACGTTGTGGTTCTCCTACAGCATGGAACCGGGTGGTTCACTCGACAGCGCGAGGCCCTACCGTTCGCCCTACGAGCGAACGTGGTATCTGGGCCGCTTCCTGCGCGAGAAGGCGCGCGAGCGCGGGTGGGCGTTCCGGTACGTGAACCTGGACGACACGACGCCGCACGCCGTTGGCCCTGACGACATTGTGCTGGGGCACTTGTGGTTCAACGAAGGGTCGTTCATTCAGCGCGCGTTCGATCAGGACTGCCGCCTGAAACTCATCCTTCAGCCGTACACACACAAGATGGTCGGGGATGAAGCGCTGCCGGTGCTGCACCGCTATTTCGACATTGCGGACTGGCTCTTTCTCATCACGGGGCCGTACTGGTTCGACACGATGCCACTGACGCCGTTCGCTCGCTGGCGCGACAAGGCAACGCGCATTGACAACGCCGTGAACCCGCAGGCACATCCGTTTCTGAAGCGCAGGTGGAACCCGCCTGGGAAGCGCCGCGCAATGGCGGTCGGCTACGACAACCCTGTAAAGGGTATGGACGTAATTGCGGATATTGCCCGCACGACCGGCATTCATATTGGCGTCTTTGGCGCGGTCGGTTACGAGATGTTTCCGAATGCGCCGACGATTACCTGTCACGGCGGCGTGTCGTTTACGCCGGACGTGATTCAGGAACTTGTGGACGAATACGACTTCTTCCTGTCCACGGGGCGCTTTGACGCTAACCCGACGACGCTGAACGAAACGGCGTGCTGGGGCTTGATCGGCGCGTGCACGCCGCAAAGCGGCTACTGGCCCGATCAGCCGTTCTACGAACTAAGCCTGGACGACATGATCCTGAACTATGACCAGATCGACCGCTTGCAGCACATGAGCGAGCGTGACCTGTGGCGACGCGCCAGAATGATGCGCGATCTCATGGTAAGCGACTACAACGCCGACAAGGTGTGCGCGACGATCTGGGACAAGATCGAGCAATTACTCGCATGAATATCTGGCTCGATGACGCGATCTACAGGCTCCAGTCGCAGGGTGGTATTTCCCGCCTCTGGAACGAACTAACGCCGCGCCTGAAAGCGCGACTGCCGGAAGCGACGTGGGACAAGGACGCAAAGCCTGACCTGTTTATCTCCACATATTACCGCCGCGCGCCCATCGGCGTCCGGTCGGTTGCCGTGCTCTACGACTGTATCCACGAGCGCCTTCCCGCGATTGGCGCGACACATCCCGACGCGGTAGCGAAACGCATTGCCGTGAAAGAAGCAGCAGCGGTTGTCGCTATTTCCGAGACTACCGCGCGAGACTGCGAGCGCTATTTCGGCAAGCGAGCAGTGGTCGCCTATTGCGGCGGCGCGGAGCGCTTTGAACGCGCAACACCCGCGCAGGTGAATGACTTTCAGCGGCGCTACGGCATTCTCAAGCCGTATATCCTGCTGGTCGGGAGGCGTGATGGATACAAATACGCCAGGGGACTTTACGAGGCTTGGCCCTACTTCGCCGCTGCCCAGGATCATCTCGTGGTCGCTGTGGGCGGGGAGCATCGAACCGCTGCTGATGATGATTTCATGCGTCGATTTCCCCATTCCTGGGTTCGAGTATCAATCGGCGATGGTGATCTCAAGGCAGCATATTCAGGTGCAACTGCGCTGGCGTATCCATCTCTTTACGAGGGCTTTGGACTTCCATTGGTCGAAGCAATGGGGTGCGGTTGCCCTGTCGTCTTAGGGCGCGACGGCGCGGGCGCGGAAGTCGCTGGGGATGCGGGATTCTACGGCGAACCGCTGATCCCGCGTTCGTATGCGGCGGCGCTCAATGCCGCGCTTGATCCTTCCGAACGACTGACCCATGCCATGACCGGCTACGAGCGCGCCCGTTTGTTCTCATGGGACGCGATGGCCGACCGCATGGCCGAAGTGATAAGGAGTGTAATGTGACCGATCCGATTTTCGTGGTGTCACAGGTAGAAATTTATCGCGGCGCTGACGCCGAACGCAAGCTGGCTGAGCGCAATGACCGCGCCTATGCCGACGAGAACAATGCCATTCTCCGCGTGCCTGACGCACGCTGGGCCGACGCGCAGGTGTATGAGCGTGAAACGTGGATGAAGTATAACCTCGGCGCGCGGGTTGACCGCAACGGCGTACATGCCGCCGCGTTCGGGCACTACGAAGCGCTACCGCGTGACCTCGGCAACGTGATCGAAGTCGGCTGCGGGCCGTTCACCAATCTGGTGTTCATCCTGGAAGGGCGCACGGCCAAAAGTGTGACACTGCTTGACCCGCTGATTACGATCTACCAGCAGCACCCGAACTGTACTTATGCCGACGGCACGCTCAACGGGTATGATGTGACGACTGTCGAGAGCAAACTGGAGGACTTCAAGCCGCGCACCCGTTTCGACACGCTGGTGTGCGTGAACGTGCTCTCTCACTGTCAGGACGCGGACGCGGCGCTTGCGGCAGTCAAGGGCGCGCTGAAGAAGGGTGGCTTGCTGGTGTTCCACGAAGCGCCGCGCGTGATTGATCCTGAGCGGCATTTCGACATGGGGCATCCCTTGGCCTACGACGCCGACTACCTCAACGCTTTCCTTGAGGGGTTTGAAGAACTGTACCGCGAAGGGAACTACTTCATCGGGCGCAAGAAATGAGCTACTACCCCGACCGCCACCATCCGGTGTTTTTCCTCGTTGACGCCCTGAACGCGCTTGGCGCAAAAGCTGAATTTGCGCGCGACGAACGCACGGAAGGTGCGTGGGGCATGATCGTCAATGGACGCACGGTTGTGTGGTTCATCGACAATCGCTGGCCGCACGAGCGGGCCAAAGAAGACCCTGCCGCCGAGCGCCTGCTCGCAAAAGGCGCTCTGGTCTGCTGCGCGCAGAAACGCGACGCGGAACGCATCGGCGGGAAGTGGCTCCCACTGGCGGCGACGCCGGGGTACGAACCGCTGCAAAGCGAAAAAACAAGCGACGTGGCTTTTGTCGGCTACGTGCGCGACGCCGCCCGTTCGACCATCCTGATCGACGTTGCCGCGCATCACACGCTGGCGCTCGGCCAGAATGTGTTTGGCAAACAGGCGGTTGAACTCTATGCCTCGGCGCGGATCGGGCTGAATGTCCCGACCAACTACTATGACCCGAACGCCTACGACATCAACATGCGCGTGTTTGAGATTCCGGCGACAGGCACACCGCTCTTGACCAATGCGCTGCCCGAACTGGAGGCACTAGGCTTCATCGACGGCAAAACATGCCTGACGTATGAATCGCCGGACGATCTGCTGAGCAAACTCGACTTCGCGCTGTCCGACCCGTTCGACATCCTTAAGCTCGTCGGGGAACGCGGCTTCGCACTGGTACGGGCGCGGCACACCTACCGGCACAGGGCGCGACAGGTGCTTCAATGGCTTCAACCGTAAGCGCAATTGTTTCGTCTTACAACGCCGAAATGTGGATCGCGGGCCGGATCGACAACCTGCTGGAGCAGACGCTTCACGCGCAGGGTCGGCTTGAAATCGTCGTCGTCGTGGCGGGGTCGAAACAGGATGAGGGGCGGATTGTCCGCGACTATTGGGCGGCGGGCGCTCCCATCACCCTGCTCACGACGCTGAGGGAACCGATCTACACCAGTTGGAATCGTGGTATCCGCGTTGCGCGCGGCGACTATGTGACCAACGCGAATACGGATGACCGCCTTGCGCCGGACGCTTTAGAGCGCATGGCCGACGCGCTGGACGCCGACCCGGAACTCGACCTGGTGTACGCCGACAGTTACGTGACCGATACGGTGAACGCGACGTGGGACAACTGGCATCCATCGACCGCGCCGCCGTACACCAACGCGCGACTGACGTGGCCCGACTACGACCCGGCGCGGTTGTTGCAATTTTGTTATATGGGACCGTGCCCGATGTGGCGTAAAGCGCTGCACACGCGGGTGGGGCTGTTTGACGAGAGTTACCAACTGGCAGGCGATTACGAGATGTGGCTGAGGGCGGCGGCGAAAGGCGCGAAGATGCGCAAGCTTGACGCGGTGCTCAGCCTGTTCTATTACGGCGGCTCGACGCATCAGAATCAGGCGTTGAGCGACCAGGAGGCGCGGCGCGCGCTCCTGAAATGGAGGTCGCACATTGCCCGTCATTGACCAGGATTACACCACGCTTACCAGTTTTCGGTTGACGCGCGGCGTTGACCCGACAGACACCAGTGAAGATGCACTCTATAAGGTGTTTATCCGGATGGCGTCCAACTGGTTCGCGGAGAAATGTGACCGCAATTTTGTTCCCGTCGTCGCGACGCGCCTGTATGACCGCTTCGGCGCGCATATCAGGGAGCGAACGCTGGACTTAGACGACGATTTACTTGAATTGACCACGCTCACCAATGGCAACGGCACTGTCATTGGGAGCAGTGACTACCTGCTTCGCCCGTCGAATGTGACGCCCAAGTATCGCATCGAGCTGCTACCGAGCAGCGGGAAGGCTTGGGCCTACACGGATGACTGGCAGGAAGCGATCAGCGTCAGGGGGATATGGGGCTACCACGAGCAGTACGACAGGGCGTGGAAGCCGCGGACGACGCTTGCAGAGGACATCAACGACAGCGTTACGTCGATCGATGTTGCAAGCGCGACGGGGCTTGAAGTCCTCGACTACCTACTGGTGGGTGACGAGCAGATGCAAGTCACCGCCATTTCCGCCAATACGCTGACCGTGCTGCGCGGCGTGAACGGCACAAGCGCTGCGGCGCACACAAACGGGGCGGCGGTGTCTCAGTACCAGCAGACGCCCGCCGTGAAGCTCGCTGTTGAACGGCTGACAGGTTTCTTCTTCGACCATCGCAAGACGGTCGGGACGCAGATCGAAGTCGCCGGACAGACCAGTGTTGTGGATGGCATTATTCCCAACGACATCTGGGGCGCGGTCCAGCGCTACGCGCGGCCAACGCTCTTTGTCGTCTAGGCGGACCTATGGCAGTCGATCAGATCAAAAAGCGACTGGCGGCGATGCAGTCAAACATCAACGGCGTGGTCAAAGCCTATCCGCAAATGCCGAAAAAGCATAACGGATCGTTTCCGATCTTTACCAATCACGCCGGACCCGCGACGTATGACCTGCGCACTTTTGGCGAGCAGGCAATGCTGCGCCCGCGCACGTACATCATGCGTCTGTGGGTCAAGCAGGTGGGTTTAGATACGGAATACGCGCCGGAAGAAGATGCGGAGCCGTGGTTCGACATCGTTGCGCAGTATTTCGCAGCGCGCCCTGGTCTTGAACTGGAGACTGAAGACGCGCCAAGCGGGATCGAGTTTGACGCCGAACTCGTGGGGGATAGTGGCATTCAGCTACGTCAATGGGCCGGGGAGTGGTATGTCACGATTGACTTCCAACTCCGCGTCTACGACGTAATGGAAATCAACTACACCGACGGATAGGAGAGACACCACAATGGCGAAAGAAGTTGTGTCGGGTGTAGGGACCCGATACGGCGTGGTGTTTGTGAACGACACAGAAACCGGCTACCCGCTGCCTGAGAGCGCGAGCGCCGTGCCGACAGTCGGAATCGAAATCGAGGGCATCAAGTCTCTGCCCGTGACCGACCCGACGCCGCAGCGCTTCACGCACTACGGCAATGACGGGCCGATCGCGCAGGATACCCTGCCCGCGACGGAAGGCGGTTCGTTCACAATCACCACAGCCAAGTCCAATCTGATCCTCGACAGCGTGCTTGAGGGCACGGAAATTCGCGAGGTCAACGGCGTGCGTATGCGCATTGCCAACTCCGACCAGCGCGGTAACGAACCGCTGGTGACGGCGATGTTCTACCGTCAGGCGCTCGATACCAAGAAGGGGTCGGGCACGTTCGGCAAGCTGCGCCAGTACGAAGGCAAAATCTACGGCGCGGTGCGTATTTCCCCGGCGTCCAACGCTTTCGAGCAGGGAATCACCGACAAGACGTACAACGCAACGCCGACGATGATGCAGTACACGCCCTGGAACGAGCAGATCAACACGACCAACTGGGGTGCATCGCGCGGTGAGTACATCGAGTTCACGACCGATTACCACCCACGTCTTGCCGTCTGGCGCGGCGATGGTACGATCACGGCGTTCCAGTTGCCCGCGTCGCCGGTCTCGGATAGCTACCTGCACGTCTGGGTCGATGGCACGCTCACCACGCCGTTGTCAGTGGACACCAGCACGACTAATCCCGCCTTCACGCTGGCGGTCGCGCCGGGTGTGGACAAACAGGTGATGGCGCTCATCGAGACCAATACCCCCAGCCAGCTTTAAGCTGGCCGCACCCTGACTGGCTGAGGCTCGCATTGCGCGGGCCTCTTTTCTTTTGGAGACCTTATGGCTGTCGTCGTATGGAAAGACAAAGTGAAGATCGTCGTCGGTGAACTGACGCGCCGCGCCGAACTGCAAATGGCGAACGAAGTGGAGCGTATCGTAGAGGCACTGCCCGATGACGCGACGCCGGAACAGTTTGCCGCAAGCCTGGATGAACTGGTCGCCGTGCTTGCTACGCGCTCGATACAGGTGTGTATCGATGGCGTGTGGCTCCCGGTAGACGCCGACCACGCGCGCACGGTCGATCTGGGAGAGGGTGATACCTTCACGCTCAACTTCCCGCCGGTCGCGGCAGAGATGGCATCGCTGCCGGGGTCGCTGTACGAGCAGTGGTTGAACGCGGCGGCGAATGAGAACACGCGGGTTCAAGACCGTTTTTTAGCCGCTATTACCGGACTGGCGAGTACAACGAGTACGTCCGCACCGCCGTCCGGCGACGCGCCATCGAGTTAGCCGAAAAAGGCAATGACTTACCGAGCGACGAAGACGACTGGACGTACCACTATCCAGAACATTTGATCGGCTGGCTGGTCAACATTTTGCAGTCGGTCGATTTTGCCTACACGCCGCTCGAAATCATCGAAACTGAGGAAGCGCTGCCGGGGCTGTGGGATGACATCTACACCGAGATATGGCAGCGCCGCCTGATTAAAGAAGTGTACGATAACAAGTCGGACGGAAGCTAAAGCGAGGTCGCTGTGGCCGATTTTAAGTCCAGATTCATCGTTGAACTGAGCGAAGCCGAGTTCCGCAAGTT
>ERZ777003.4021-NODE-4021-length-13029-cov-5.255588_pt1 | contig 13029 bp, 9 predicted proteins | sample MGYA00374956_ERZ777003 | MGnify/ENA primary metagenome ERZ777003 (study PRJEB29302, sample SAMN06268252) | bioreactor metagenome | isolation source: Joint BioEnergy Institute, California, USA | place: USA:Joint BioEnergy Institute, California, USA | collected... | reverse complement strand
ACATGCGGGAGGTGGTGGAGCGCGCCGGGGCGGGCGACGCCGCGGCGCGGCTGGCGCTGGACGTGTACGTGTACCGGCTGCGCGGCAAGGTCGCCGCGATGGCCGCGGCCCTGGACGGGCTGGACACCCTGGTGTTCACCGGGGGCGTGGGCGAGCACCAGCCCGCGGTGCGGTCGGGGGCCGCGGCCGGGCTCGGCTTCCTCGGCGTCCGCGTGGACGAGGCGGCCGACCGGGCCGCCGAGCCGGACGCGGAGCTGACCGCCGCGGGCTCGCGGGTGCGGGTGTTCGTGGTCGCCGCCCGCGAGGACCTCCAGATCGCCGGGGAGACCCGGGAGGCGCTGGCCTGATCCGGCCGCCCCCACCCCCACAGAACAGAATCCGGTTCGGTAATCTCTGGTCGTCGTTCCACCCCGCCCAGCGAGGACCGAGCCATGAGCGAACCGGCGGAAGCCTTCTACCTGCCCCTCGGGGACGGCCGGTACGAGCCGACCCGCGCCACCGAGAGCCCCTGGGACCCGCAGGCACAGCACGGCGGCCCGCCCACGGCGCTGCTGGGGCACCTCCTCGACGCCGCCGCCGGTCCCGGCATGCGCCTGGCCCGGATCTCCGCGGACTTCCTCGGCGCCATCCCGCGCCGCCCCTTCCGCGTCGAGGTGGCCGAGCTCCGGCCGGGGCGGCGGATCGCCCTGTTCGAGGCGCGGATGGTCGTCGACGGCCGCCCGGCCGTGGTCGCCCGAGCCTGGGCGATCGGGACCGGGCCGACACCGCCGTCCTCCGGGCGGCGGATCGAGCCGCCCGCCCTGCCCGGCCCCGGCCAGGAGCTGGACCTGAGCGGCTGGGGCTACGGCGAGGCGGTCGAGTGGCGCTTCACCGGCGGCGGCAACGACGCCTCCGGCTCGGCCGACGTGTGGACCCGGGTCCGCATCCCGCTGGTCGCGGGCGAGAAGCTCACCGGCCTGGCCCGCACCCTGGTCGTCGCCGACTCCGCCAACGGCCTGTCCGCGGCCCTGCCGATCGAGGAGTGGCTGTTCATCCCGCCGTCCATCACCGTCACCCTGGCCCGCTTCCCCGCGGCCGAGTGGGTGCACCTGGCCTGCCGCTCCCACCTGTCCGCCGACGGGATCGGCGTCTCCCACGCCACGCTGTGCGACCCCGACGGCCACCTGGGCGAGGTCAGCCAGCCGCTGCTGGTGCGGCCGCGCTGAGCGCGGCGCACACAGCACGAGGGCCGCTCCCGTGTCCGGAGCGGCCCTCCCAATCCAGGAAAACCGAGGAGAGTGATCAGCGAATCGCCGGGATGACCTCCTTGCCGAAACGCTCGATGCTGCGGCGGACGAGCTCCATCGGCATGCCCGGGAAGTTGAGGCGGACGATCAGGTGCGTCACGCCCAACGTGTCCCGGTGGTACAGGCATTCCTCGATCACGTCGTCGACGCCGCCGACGATGAACCGGTTGCGGGTCAGCTCCGCGAAGTTGCTGATGTCCGCACCGCTGTTGCCGGGCACGTTGTTGCCCATGCCCCAACTGTAGTAGGCCTTGTACTTCGCGCCGATGTACGGCTCGGCCTCGCGCAGCGCGCTCTCCTTGTCGTCGCCGACGAAGAGCTCCACGCACTTGGCGAAACCGTTGTCGTTGGGCAGGCCGGCCTCTTCCCGGGTCTTCCGGTACAGGGCGACCTGGCGCTCCATCTCGCCCCACTCGGTCATCGACGTCGCGATCCAGGCGTCGCCCTGGAGGGCGGCCCGCTGGATCGCCTTGTCGGCGGTGGCGCCGAACCAGATCTGCGGGCGGGGCTTCTGGAGCGGACGCGGACTGATGGTGACGTTGTCGAGGGTGAAGTGCTTGCCCTCGAACGACACGTTCTCCTCGGTCCACAGCCGCTTGAGGATCTCCACGCCCTCGACCAGGCGGCCCACCCGGTCCTTCTTGTTCAGTTGGAAGGCCTTGAACTCCTCGTCCCGGTAGCCCAGGCCCACGCCGAGGATGAGCTTGCCGCCGGTGATGATGTCCATCGTGGCGTACTGCTCGGCGACGTCGACCGGGTTGAGCAGCGGAAGCAGCAGCAGGTTGGTGCCCAGCCACATGTCCCCGGCCTCCGCGGCCAGCCGCCCCAGGAGGGGGGTGGTCTGGAGGTACTGCTCGGGAGCGCTCAGGAAGTGCTGGCCCAGCCAGATGGCGTCGTAACCGTTGTCCCTGATGAGCCTGGTCTGCTCGACCATCCCCTGGAAGGCCGCGTAGATGTCCTGCTGGGGCCCGTACTGCGACCCGAGGAAGACCCCTACATCCATGTTCTTCTTCCTAACTGTGGAGGGGGTTACAGGACGCCGCGGGCGATGTCGTCGCTGAGCGTGCGGTACAGCTCGGGACGACGGTCACGGAAGAACGTGTAGCGGACTCCGTGCTTCTCGATCTCGTCCAGGTCCAGCTCGGCCTTGAGGATGTGCGGTCCCTCACCGGCCGGGGCGGCGGCCAGCTCCTCGCCCAGCGGGCTGATGATCCGGCTCGCGCCGAAGAAGTGCCGCGGACCCTCGGTGTGCTCCACACCGCCCTTGTTGGAGGCCACGACGAACAGGCCGTTCTGGATGGCGGCGGTGCGCAGCTCCCCGCCCCAGGAGTCGGCGCGGTTGGGGCCCCACGCGGCGACCGGGACGAACATGATCTTGGAGCCCTGGAGCGCGAGCACCCGCCACGCCTCGGGGAAGGAGCGCTCGTAGCAGATCAGGATGGAGATCTTGCCGTACTCGGTGTTGAAGGTGGCCAGGCCCGGCCCCTCCTTGAAGTAGTAGCGCTCGTTCAGGCCCGGGGAGTAGCTCCACTGGTCCGGGATGTGGTTCTTGCGGTACACCCGCACCTGGCGGCCGTCGGGCAGGTCGCCGGGGATCAGCTCGCCGTCGCGGCCGATGACCGCGACACTGTTGTAGAACTCACCCTTGACCTCGCCCTTCTCGTAGAAGGGGAAGAGGACGTAGCTGTTGAGCTGCTTGGCCAGCTCCTGGAACCGCTTGACGGAGGGGCCGTCGATCGGCTCGGCGAGCTTGAAGTGCTCGGGGGAGTTGAAGCCGCAGAAGTACTGGGTGTTGGACAGCTCGCTGAACAGGACGAAGTCAGGAGAGTAGTCCTTGGTCGCCTCGGCGACCAGCGCCAGGTTCTCCTCGACGTTCTTCTCGGTGTCGGTGGTCGCGGGTCCGTTCTGGACCAGAAGCACTTTCGCCTTCATCGGAGGGTGTCCCCGCTTTCTTGTCGTGTGTTGAGGAAGTGGGCGTGGGTGGTCCGTCGGGTCAGCGGGCGACGAAACGGCCGTTCGGCTCGCCGACGATCTCCCCGTTGAGGGCCACGGTCCGCCCGTGCGAGATCGTGCGCACCGGCCAGCCCTTGAGGGTCTGGCCGTCGAGGATGCTGTACTCCGCCGAGCTGCCCAGTGCCGCGTGGTCCACGACGCGCTCCGCGTCGAGGTCGCACAGCACGAGGTCGGCGTCGGCCCCCGGGCGCAGCGTCCCCTTGTTCGGCATGGAGAAGATCGACGCGGCGTTGCCGGAGAGGACCTGGGCGATGCGCTGGAGGCTCATGTCGCGCTTGTGGTGGCCCTCGGAGAGCAGGACGGGCAGCGTCGTCGCCATGCCGGGGAAGCCCGCCGCCGCCGACCAGATGTCGCTCTGCTTGCGGTCCAGCGGAACCGCGCAGTGGTCGGTGCCCACGGTGTCGATGTCGCCGGAGATCAGGCCCCGCCACATCGCCTCGACGTCGTCGGCGGTGCGAACGGGCGGGTTGATCTTGGCGAGGGAACCGACCGGGCTGTCGTAGGTGTGGGTGAGGTAGTGCGGACAGGTTTCGATCCTGACCCGGCCCCCGGCCCTCTTCTCCTGCACCGCGGCCTCCAGGCTCTCCCGGGAGCCGATGTGCACGAGGTAGACGGTGGCGTCCGTCCGCCGGGCGAGGAAGGCGACCCGGTGGATGTTCTCCGCTTCGGCGAACGCGGGACGGGCGGCGGACCAGGCCCGCAGACCGGTGGCTCCGGACTCGCGTACCTGCCGCATCGTGCGGTTGACGATGTCGGTGTTCTCGGCGTGGACGCAGGCCACGCCGTTGTGCTCGCCGAGCAGCCGCAGGCCCTCCAGGAGGAGGCCGTCGTCGCACTCGTTCACCATGCCGACGGTGGCCCCGTCGGGACCCCGGTAGGCCATGTAGAACTTGTGCGAGCTGACGCCCGCGGCCGCGTAGCGGGGGATCTCGTTGACCTGGGACTCCGCCAGCATGCCCAGGTGCAGCGCCACGTCGACCACGGCCCGGCGGTTGATGGCCTCGACCAGTTCGGGAATCTCGTCGTAGGGTGCCGGCTCTGCGCCCTTGTACTGGCGGTAGAAGCTCATGACCGTGGTGACCCCGCCGAGTGCGGCGGAGCGGGTCTCCGTGGCCAGGTCCTCCTCGAAGGGCAGCGCGTACCCCAGGTGCGTGTGCGGGTCGATGACTCCCGGCATGACCACCAGGCCGGTGGCGTCGATGGTCTCGTCCGCGTCGGGCCTCTCGTGCGGTGCCAGGACGGCGGCGATGCGACCGTCCTTGATGCCCAGGCCACCCCGCAGGGTGCCCCACTCCGGGTCGACGAGCAGTCCGCCCGTCACAGCAACGTCGAAGCGCACGAGACCTCTCTCCGTGGGATAGGGGGTTGACGGCGGGACACGGTGGCGACCGGTTGCCACCGGCCGACCCCAGTTGGTTCACTGGCCGAACTGACAGTTCATTTTTGATGAGTGGGGGCTCCCTGTCAATGGAGCCTGCGTGCGCCCGGCTCGGGGGCGGGGTTCCGGACGGGCGTGTCAGAGGCCCTGAACTGCGGCGGGGCGTGGGATTTCCGGGCTTGCGAGAGGGCGGTCAGGGCGGGGCGGTGCCCCGGAAATCACATGCGCGGCGGAGCGTGCTGACTCGGGTGCGCAGAGTGTGCGACGGGGGTGCTGTGTTTGCGGAGCGTTGGGGTTCAACTGCGAAAACGTATGTCTGACCCCGTCTTTTGTTGCGTGCGCATGAACTTGGCTTGCTTCCTCTTGACATCGCGGGTACCGCTCGGGTCCACTATCCAAATCGATGGTTCAGTGTTTGGACCAAGACGTGAGATGGGAGCGAGTGTGGCCTACGAAGACATCCGACTGGAACGCGACGGCCAGGTGGCCGTGCTGACCCTGGCCCGTCCGAAGGCCCTGAACGCTCTGCGGGCTCAGACAGTCAACGAGCTGAACAGCGCCATCGATGAAATCGAGGCGGACGAGCAGATCAAGGTCGTCGTGCTGGCGGCGGAGGGCGAGCGCGCCTTCTCCTCCGGCGTGGACCTGGTGAACGACCCCGCCCCCAAGAACACCGTGGAGACGGACCGCATCGCGCAGCGCAACGCGCGGATGATGGAGCGCCTCTGGTACCTGGACCGGGTGCTGATCACCTCGGTCAAGGGCGTCGCCCTGGCCGCCGGCTGCAACCTGGCCCTCATCGGCGACCTCACGGTCTGCGGTGAGTCGGCCTCCTTCGGCGAGCCCGAGATCCGGCACGGCACCCTCTCTCCGCTGCTGCTCCTTCCGTGGCTCACGCATTTCAAGGTGATGAACCACATGTACTTCACGGGCGACAGCGTGAGCGCGCAGGAGGCGTACCGCATCGGGCTGGTCAACAAGGTCGTCCCCGACGACCAGGTCGACGAGGCGGCGATCCGCATGGCCAAGAGGATCGCCAACGCCCCGCTGCTGACCCTCCAGGCGGTCAAGCGCTCGGTCCGGATGATGTACGACACCCAGGGCTTCCGCGGTCTCCAGATGGGGCACCGGTTCGCCGACACCCTGGTGCTCGACTCCACCGGCGTGCCCGAGCGCGACCGGCTCCGCGAGATCCGTGCCGAGCACGGACTGAAGGCGTTCCTCCAGGCGCGTGACACTCCCTACCGCGAGGACGCCTGACCCCACCGATCTCCAGTGGGCCGCCCGCACGGTCCGCTGGCCGGGCTGCCTCCTGACCTCTCGGGAGGTCGGCCGCCCATCCCTCCCACAACCCTGGCACCAAGGAAGGACAAACACCTCCATGGACTACACCAGGGGAAAATGGGCACCCCGCACTGCCGCGGCGGTGGCCCTGATCACCACCCTCACTCTGACTGGCTGCGGACTCAGCTCCTCGGGTGACCAGGAGGCCGCCACCGACGACATCACCCTGCGTGTCGGCATGGGGGTCGACGTCCAGAGCCTCGACCCGCCGAACTTCTCCCTGGCCGCGGACTTCACCCGCCTCGACCTGCTCTACGACCGCCTGATCGAGCTGGGTGAGGACGGAAGCCCGCAGCCCAGCCTCGCCACCTCCTGGGAGCAGAACTCCGACACGGAGTGGACCTTCGAGCTGCGCGAGGGCGTCAAGTTCACCGACGGGACCGACTTCAACGCCGAGGCCGTCAAGAAGAGCCTGGAGCGCGCCGCCAAGTCCGCGCAGGGCAGCGGCTACCTCGGCGTGATCGAGGAGGTCGAGGTCGTCGGGGACTACGAGGTCAAGCTGCACCTCTCCGAGCCGTTCTCCGGCCTGCTCAACAACCTGTCCGTGCCGGTGTCCGGCATCGTCAGTCCCAAGGCCATCGACGAGGACGAGGAGGGACTGGGCTCCAACCCGGTCGGTACCGGCCCCTACACCCTGGAGAGCTGGGACCCCGACGAGCTCATGGTCCTCAAGCGCAACGAGGACTACTGGGGCGAGAAGCCCACGGTGTCGACCCTGGAGATCTCGATCATCCCCGAGGCCAGCACCCGCTTCTCCGCGCTTCAGGCCGGCGACGTCGACGTCATCGAGAACCCGCCGCCGTCCGAGCTGGACTTCATGCGCGAGTCCGACGCGCTCACCGAGCTCATCGAGCCCAAGGCGCAGCCGGTCTTCCTCGGCTTCGAGCTGGAGGAGATCCCGGACGTCGACGTCCGCCGCGCGATCGCCATGGCGATCGACAAGGAGGCGATCGTCGAGGACGTGCTCGAGGGCGTGGGCGACGTCGCCAACCAGGGCCTGGTCCCGCCGGCGCTGGTCACCCAGGAGGACGACCCGATCAACATCGACTACGACCCCGAGGAGGCCAAGAAGCTCCTCAAGGAGGCCGGAGTCGACGAGGTCACCTTCGACCTGGTCCTGCCCAGCTCGTACTACCTGAAGGACGAAGAGGTCGCTCAGGTCATCAAGTCGCAGTTGGAAGAGGTCGGCGTCACCGCCAACCTGGTCGTCCAGGAGTCGGGCACCTGGTTCACCTCGCTGCTGGAGCACGAGACCCAGATGTACTGGCTCGGCTGGGGCATGACCGCCGGGGACCCGGCCGACATGCTGAAGCGGGTCTTCCACTCCGAGGCGGTCAACAACATGTCCGGCTACTCGGGTGCTGACGAGGAGATCGAGGAGCTCGCCGTGCTTCCCGTGAAGAGCGAGGAGCGCGAGGCGACGATCAACGAGATCCAGCGCCGCATCGTCGAGGAGGACGTCGTGGTGGTGCCCATCTACTACTCGACGAACTTCTACGCCACCAGCAGCAGTGTCGAGGGATTCCACACCACGAGGTCGACCCTCTGGGACCTGACCGAGGTCACCCTCAAGCAGTGACCGTGTGAAGGGCGCCGGGGAGTCCTTTCCCGGTCCTGGTTTAGGAGATACGAGAAATGTTGGCCTATGTGGGCAGGCGGCTCATCGGGCTGGTGCCGCTACTACTGATCATCTCGTTCATCGTCTTCGTGGCCCTGGAAATGGCCCCCGGCGACCCCGTCACCCTGCTGCTCGGCCAGAACGCTTCGCCCGAGGCGGTCGCGGCGAAGCGTGCTGAGCTGGGACTCGACCAGCCGCTGTTCACGCAGTACCTGAACTTCGTGGCACACGCAGTGCAGGGCGACCTCGGAGTGTCCTACCGCAGCGGCCGCGCGGTCATCGACGAGCTGGCGCGCACCTCGGGTGCGAGCGTCACCCTCGCGACGACCGCCATGGTCCTGGCCGTGCTGGTCGGCGTCACAGTGGGCATCGTCTCCGCGGTCAAGCAGTACTCGCTGATCGACAACATCACCCGCGTCGGGGTCCTGGCCCTGGTGTCGCTGCCGGTGTTCTGGCTGGCGATCCTGCTGATCATCGGCTTCTCGGTGAAGTGGCCGATCTTCCCCTCCTTCGGCTGGGGAACCTACAACCACCTGGTGCTCCCCGCGATCGCGCTGAGCACCTACCCGCTCGCGGTCATCGCGCGACTGACCCGCTCCAGCATGCTGGAGGTCATGAGCAGCGACTACGTGCGCACCGCCCGGGCCGCGGGCATTCCGGAGCGCACGGTGGTCATGAAGTACGCTCTGAAGAACGCGCTCATTCCGGTGATCACGGTGATCGGCCTGCAATTCGGCGGCCTCATCGGCGGCGCGGTCCTCACGGAGACGGTGTTCGGCATCCCCGGCATGGGACGCCTCATGGTCACCGCCATCGAGGGGCGCGACTACCCGGTGGTCCGCGGGGTCGTCCTGTTCGGAACCATCGTCTTCGTCGTCATCAACCTTGTCGTCGACATCCTCTACCAGTGGGTCGACCCCCGGCAGCGAGGAGCCTAGCCAGACATGAGTGCAGCAACAGCCGCCGCTCCACAGCAGGAGACCACGTTCCGGGACCGCAGTGCCTGGGCGGAGATGTGGAGCGCGTTCACCCGCAACCGCGCGGCGCTCGCCGGTCTGATCATTCTCGCCGTGATCGTCCTGATCGCGCTCTTCGCTCCGTGGATCGCCCCGCACGATCCCACCGCGCAGCACCTGGAGCTGCGCCGGGAGGGGCCGAGCGCGGACGCCTGGTTCGGCCGCGACGAGTTCGGCCGCGACATCCTCAGCCGGCTCATGTACGGGGCGCGCGCCACCCTGCTGGCCGCGGCCGGGGCGATCCTGCTGAGCGGCGTCGTGGGCACCGTCATCGGCATCCTCTCCGCCTACCAGGGCAAGGTCGTGGACAGCCTGTTCATGCGGGCCATGGACATCATCCTGGCCTTCCCCTACTTCCTGCTCGCGATCCTCATCGTGGCGGTCGCCGGGCCGAGCCTGCGCAACGCGGCCATCGCCATCGGCATCACCTACATCCCGCAGTACGCCCGGGTCGTGCGCGGCGCGGCGCTGGAGATCGTGGGCAAGGAGTACATCGAGGCGGCACGCGCCTCGGGGGTCCACGGCTTCCTCATCGCGATCCGGCACGTGCTGCCCAACGTCGTCGCGCCGATCACGGTCATCACCACGGTCGGGCTGGCGCTGGCCATCGTGGGCGTGTCGTCGCTGAGCTTCCTGGGCCTGGGGGCGCAGCCGCCCAGCCCGGAATGGGGGGCCATGCTCGCCGCGGGACGCGAGTACGTCACCTCGGCGCCGCACATCTGCATCTTCCCGGGCCTGGTCATCCTGGTGACGGTATTGGCGCTCAACCTGGTGGGCGACGGCTTCCGCGACACTTTCGACCCCACCATGCGGTGAGGCCGCGGCACCGAATAGCAGCCCCGGTTCCGGGGTAATGCGACCGGCTGTCTGCGCTGGTGAACACGCCTCCGAGTACTGTCGGAGGGAATGCGTGCAAAGGCGGGAGGCCATCGTCAGCTCGTTGGCCTCCCGCTAATGTTACGATGTAAACGTTTGTCTAACTGGACCTCCCTTCTGTGGTGCTCGTATCCCGCGTGACGATCCGGTGCTCGTCTCGGGGGAAGGAAAATGCCGTCGGCGGCCACAGCTCTCCCCCCGGGGGGTTGCTCTCCTGGCAGAGAGTCTTCGCTGGTGAGAGAATTTCGCCTCGTCTCCGGTGAACAAGGCGGGATCTCTCCGGAAACACGGCAGCGCACCGCAGCACGGTGGACCAGTCCCATATTGCCGATAGGAACTCCCTTTTCGGGCAGCCCAAGAACCCCGGGCACCACTCAGGGTTTCCCGCCGGAGTTCAGCCGATTGACGGATCTCTTCGGAGGAAGAATGGCGGCGAGTGAGTCGGGTCTGGTACGTCGCACCATCTGGGTGCTGCGTGCCGTCGCGGCGCATCCTGAAGGGATTGGGCTCAGCGAGGTGGCCCGGGAGTCGGGCATTCCGAAAGCCACGTGTTACCGCGTCCTCAACGTCCTGGAACGGGAGAGCTGGCTGACGCTCGACCCGGACACCCGGCGCTACCGGGTGTCGCTGGGACTGTTGTCGATCGTCGGCGGCCTGCTGGACAGCGACGGCGCCTACAGCCACATGCGCGGGGTGCTCAGCGAGATGGCCGCGAGCACCAAGGAGACCTGCGGTTTCGACGTGCTGCTGCCGCCCAACGTGATGGTGGTGGCCCAGGTCTCCGGTCCGCGTCTCATCGGGCAGACGCCCAAACCGGTGCCGCGGACCCAGCCGGTGTGGGCCACCTCCACGGGCAAGGTGCTGCTGGCGGCCATGGACCGGCAGGAGGTCATCGACCAGTACGCGGAGGAGTACGAGAAGAACGCGCCGGAGCACACCGGCAGCTTCGAGGACTTCCTCAAACGGCTCGACGAGATCCGGGAACGCGGCTACGCCTACACCACCGACGAGCTCGAACCGGGCGCCGCGTCCGTGGCGACCGTGGTCCGCGTGCGCGACAAGTACCCCTACGCCGTGTGGATCGGCGGCCCGACCTTCCGGCTCACCGAGGAGTGGGTCGAGGAGAAGGTGCACATCCTGCTGGAGTCGGCCCACCGGCTCAGCAACCTGCTCAGCGTGACCGACCTACAGTTCCAGAACGGCTTCCCGCAGGGCTGACGCGTCCGCCCGGCAGCGTCCCCCTCCTCCTGCCGGTCCGGACCGCGGTGGACTCCGCGCCGCACGACGGCTCCCCGTCCGTGCGGCGCTTTTCGCTGTCCGCGGTGCCCGGGCGCGGCCGGGTGCGGTGCCCGGCCGCGGGCGCGCCGTCCGCCGCCCGCGCTGCGGGGGGCACGGGAGACGCAGAGCGGAGGGCGCCCGCCGCGGCGCGACGGGCACTCTCCGCTCTTTTCCCCGCGACTACGGCGGCAGCCGCCCGGGTCAGTGCTCCTCGGGCGCGGCCTGGTCGTTGATCAGCAGGCAGTCCACCGCGACGACCCCCTGTCCCTCGGGGAGCACCAGCAGCGGGTTGACCTCGGCCGCCGCCAGGCCGGGCAGCGAGGCCGCCATCTCGGAGAAGCGCACCAGCGTCTGCACCAGGGCCGCGCGGTCGTAGACCGGTGCGCCCCGGTAGCCCGCCAGCAGGGTGCCGAGGACGCCCGAGTCGATGAGCTCCTTGGCGTCCCGCGCGCTCAGCGGCACCGGCCGCGAGGCCGCCGGACCCATCAGCTCGGCGAGGACGCCGCCGGGCGCGACCGACAGCACGAGCCCCACCTGCGGGTCGGCCACGACGCCCATCAGGCACTCGAACCGGTCCCCGTCGACCATCTTCTGCACCAGGAAGCCGTTGATGCGGGCCTCGGGCGCGTGCGTGCGGACCGAGTCGAGCATCGTCCGCGCCGCGGCCTGGGCCTCCTCCGGGGAGGCGAGGCCGAGCCGGACGCCGCCGACCTCGGTCTTGTGCGCGATGTCGGGAGACTCGATTTTGAGCACCACCGGGGTCCCGATCCGCGCGACCACCTCGGCCACCTCCTCGGCGGTGGCGGCGAGGCCGAAGGGGGCCACCGGGACGCCGGAGTCGGCCAGCGTCTGCAACGCGTCGGTGCCGGAGGCGACGGGGTGCGGCGAGGGCCACTGCTCGACCTTCGCGATCTCGGGGCGCTGCTCGAGGGTGAACTTCGGCCAGTCCAGCCACGCCTTGAGGGCCTGCACGCCCGAGCGCAGCCCCATGACGACGGCGACGCCCGCCTTCTCCGTGGTGGCGTGGACGACCGGGTCGAGGGGGCCGGCGGCCATGGTGAGCAGCACGATCGGGGTGTCGGTCTCGGCCGCGACCTCGGCGAGGAGCTCCGCCTGGGTGCGGTAGATCTCCTCCTGCCCGGGGCCGCTGAGGCCGACGTTCATGGCGAACACGACCACGCCCACGCGGGGCTGGGCGGCGACCACGCGCAGGGAGCGGAGCAGGATCGTGGGGTCCTCGACGGCGGAGCCCGTGACGTCGAGGGGGTTGTTGACCATGCTGAAGTCGGGGAGGATCTCGGTCAACTGCTCGACGGCGGCGGGCTCCAGGGAGGTCATCGGCAGCCCGGTGGCCTCCGCGGCGTCGGCCACCAGGCCGCTCGCGCCGCCCGAGATGGAGAGCACGGCGACCTCCTCGGCATGCGGCTTCGTGCGGCGCAGGTGGGAGAAGAGCAGCAGCGTCTCGCGGAACTCGTCGAGGTCGTTGACGCGGATGGCGCCGACCGAGGCGAGCAGGCCGTCGAGCGCGGCGGCGGAGCCGGAGATCGCCCCGGTGTGCGCCATGGCGGCCTGGCGGCCGAGGGAGGAGCGTCCGCCGGAGACCACGACGACCGCCTTGCCGTTGGCCCGGGCCAGGCGGCACGCCTCGGCGAACTTGTCGGCGTCGCGCAGCCCCTCCAGGAAGACGCCGATCACCTGGGTGGTCTCGTCCTGGGCGTACCAGGCGACGTAGTCGGAGACGGTGGTCGACAGCTCGTTTCCGGTCGTGATCAGCGCGGACAGGCCGAAGCCGCGGCCCATCGCGGGGTCGGTGACGGCGTGAGAGAGCGCACCGGACTGCATGACCAGTGCCACATTGCCCAACGGCAGCGGGTCGACGATCCGGCCGGAGAACGCGGTCGCGCCGCTGACGAAGTCCGCGGTGCCGTAGCAGTTGGGGCCGCAGGCGACCATGCCGTACCGGTCGAGGACGCGGCGCAGCTCGGCGGCCCGCTCCTTGCCCGCGGTGCCCTCGCCGAAGCCGCTGCCGATGAGCACGGCGGCGCCGATGCCGCGGGCGCCCGCGTCGCGGACCGCGGCGAGCGCGGCGTCGGCGCCGACCGCGGCGACGATCAGGTCCACCCCGTCAGGCAGGTCGTTGACGGACGGGACGCACGGGAAGCCGAGCACCTCGTCGTACTTGGGGTTGACCACGTGGATCTCCCCCTTGAAGCCGAACCG
>ERZ777003.4017-NODE-4017-length-13032-cov-6.083609_pt1 | contig 13032 bp, 10 predicted proteins | sample MGYA00374956_ERZ777003 | MGnify/ENA primary metagenome ERZ777003 (study PRJEB29302, sample SAMN06268252) | bioreactor metagenome | isolation source: Joint BioEnergy Institute, California, USA | place: USA:Joint BioEnergy Institute, California, USA | collected... | reverse complement strand
GTCCGGCCGCGGCCAGTACGACCGCGTCCAGGCCGTCGTCCTTCAGTTTGCGCAACCGGGTGTCCACGTTGCCCCGGATGGGTACGAACTCGAGATCGGGGCGCCAATGCTGCAGGTGAGCGATGCGGCGGGGCGAACCGGTGCCCAGCCGGGCGCCGCGGGGAAGCCGTTCCAACGGCTCCGCCGCCGAGGAGTAAGATGCGGGACCGCAGGCCATCGTACCCGGGCAAGGCGCTTCCGGTTCGCCGCGCCCAGCCCCGGGCGCCGCCAGCACCAGCGCATCCCGGGCGTCGTCCCGCACGGGGTAGGCGGCCAGCACCAGGTCGTCCGGCTGCTCCACCGGCAAGTCCTTGAGGCTGTGGACGGCGATGTCCACTTCTCCCCGGCGCAGCGCCTGCTCGACCGCGCGCACAAAGACCCCCCGCTGGCCAAAGGCCGCCAGGGGGGTTGTATGATCGAGGTCTCCTTCCGTGCGTATTTCCTTCAAGGTAAAGCCGAAAGGCAGGCCAAGGCGCCGGGCGGCCTGCTCCAGGCGTTCCAGCACAAAGCGCGCCTGCCAGAGCGCCAGCGCACTCGGGCGCGTGCCTATCACGAGCTTCCGCTCAGGCACCGGCCCCAACCCCTTTCTCGTCAGACCGGCGCGAGCCGGGCGAAGACTAGCCCAAGCGCCGCTGCTCGACCGGCCAGTCGAGATCTTGCTCGACGCCAAACAGCCGGGCCGCCGCGGCCGCGAACCGCTGCCCATCGGGCGAATGGGCCTCGCGCTTAAGGCGTACCGTCGGCTCGTGCAACAGCTTGTTGACGATGGCGGCGCTGAGCGCGCGGATGGACTCCTTGTCCGCTTCCGACAGGTGGGCGAGGCGCCGCAGCGCTTTCTCGAGTTCCTGATCACGAATGGCTTCAGCCCGCCGCCGCAGCCCGGCGATGACCGGAGCCACCCAGCGCTGGCCGTACCAGTCCCAAAACTGCTGCACTTCCTCGTCGACGATGGCCCCCGCCTGCTCCATTTGCTCTCGCCGTTCGCTGACGGTCGTGTCCACGACGGCGTACAGGTCATCGATGTTGTAAACGGAGACGGCGGGCAAATCGTCCACCGCCGGGTCCACGTCCCGCGGGACGGCGAGGTCGATAAAGACCAGCGGGCGGCCTTCCCGCCGGGCCAGGGCGGCCTCCACCAGTTCGCGGCTGATCACGGGCTGAGGAGCACCCGTCGAGCTGATGACGATGTCGGCCTCGGCCAGACCTTCGGACAGTCGGTCCAGGGGCATCGTCAGCCAGCCATAGGTTTGGGCAAGCTGGTGCGCCCGCTCCAGCGTCCGGTTCATCACCCTCACCCGGGCCGAGCCCTTGCGGGCAAGGTGACGGGCCACGAGTTCCGCGACTTTGCCGGCGCCAAGGAGCAATACGTTCTTTTCGGCCAGCTTCGGAAACAGGCGCTGCGCGAGCCGCACGGACGCATGGCTGATGCTGGCGGCACCTTCGCCGATGGCGGTTTCCGCGCGGGCGCGCTTGCCGGCCCGCAGAGCGATTTCAAACAGGCGGGTTACGTGCGGCCCGGCGGTTCCGGCACCCTGGGCGAGCTGCAGCGCTGCCCGCACTTGTCCAAGGATCTGGGCTTCCCCGATGAGCATGGAGTCCAGGCCGGCCGCGACCCTCGCCAAGTGCCGGGCCGCGGCGGCTCCGGTGTGATTGTAAAGGTAAGGCGCGACAGCCTCGGCAGGCTCACCGGCAAACGCGCACAGGAATCCCACGACGGTCTCCGTCCCGTGCGCGCCATCTCCGGCGGCAACGTAGACCTCGGTGCGGTTGCAAGTGGAGAGGATGGCTGCTTCCGAGAGGCCGGGCGCGCCAGCCAGGCGCCGCAAGTGGTGCGGCACCTGGTCCGCACTGAACGCCAGCCGCTCGCGCACCGCCACCGGGGCGGACTTGTGGTTGAGGCCGACCAGCACGATCTGCATGTCTACCGGTTATTCTACCATGTCACGCTCCTGTTGGCCATGCCACCGGCGCGATCGGCGGCGTCTGCCGCTTGTGGCCGCTGGCCTGGTGCATCCGGTCGATGCGGGCCGCCACCGCGGCGGGCGCGGCGCCTTCCAGCAAGTACGTGTCGAGATCGTTGTAGGTCAGGCCCATCTCGCCTTCGTCCGTCTGCCCGGCCCACAGGCCCGCGCTGGGCGGCCGCTGGAGCAGGCGCTCGGGCAGGCCGAGGTGACGGGCGAGGGCATACACCTGCCGCTTCACCAAGTTCCCCAAGGGCAAAAGGTCGCCCGTGTCGCCGTATTTGGTGCAGTAGCCCACATGGAGCTCCGAACGGTTTCCGGTCGCCACGACGAGGTAGTTGTTCAAGTTCGCGATGTAATAGAGCGTGTTCATGCGCAGCCGCGGCTTGAGGTTCGCGCGCGCAAGGCGCACCCGCGCCTCCGGAGCGGTCTCCTCCGCCCCGCCGGCGGCCGCCTGCAGCGTCGCGAGCAGCTGGTCGTAGATGGGCGACAGGTCGACCCGTACGACCGGCAAGCCTTCGTGTTCCGCGAGCAGGCGCGCGTCCGCCTCGTCGGCCGGGTCACTGTGGCAGGGCATGATCACCCCGAGGCAGCGGCCGGGAAACGCGCGACGGCACAAGGCTGCGACCACCGATGAGTCGATCCCTCCGCTCAAGCCGACGACCGCACCCGACGCACCAGCCTCCTCCACGCGCTCCTTGAGCCATTGCACCAGTTCGTCGACGACGTGCGACAGAGCCTCTTCGGCCATCTTGTCTTCCTCCCGTACCGGAACGATCTTCCCCGGGTTATTCGCAGGGGGAAACGCTGGTCCTGCCGGGCGGGCACCGCACGCGCAGTATACACGGCCCACCCGGCTTTGGGCGAAAGGCGCGCCGTCCCTTAACGTCCCCCGGCGGCGGCCAGGTGGCGCCGGGGATTGCGGGATCCGACCATGCAGACGATCTCGTACGGGATCGTCCCCAGGTGCCTGGCCCAGTCCTCGGCGGTAACTGCCTGCTGGCCGTCTGCGCCGAGCAGGGTGACAACGTCCCCGGGGCGGACAGGCAAGTCGCCCGCGTCGACCATGCAGTGGTTCATGCAGATGCGCCCGATGAGCGGCCGCTTGTGGCCGTGCACGAGCACGTGGAGCTTGTGGGACAAGGACCGGCTGAGGCCGTCCGAGTAACCGACGGGCAACGTGACCACCGTCGTGGGCGCCGGCGTCACATACGTGCTGCCGTAGCTTATCGGCCAGCCGGCCGGCACACGCCGGGCCGCCACGACGCGGGTGCGGAATGAAAGCGCCGGCCGCAAGGCGATGCCGGCCGCGGCCGCCCGGCGCAGCACGGCGTCCGACGGCGCGATACCATACAGAGCGATGCCGGCGCGGACCATGGTGTGGCGGGACTCAGGCAGCGTGAGAGCGCCCGCGCTATTGGCCGCGTGGACGACGGGGGGCCGCAGGCCACGGCGGGCCAGGTCCGCCAGCACCCCGTCAAAGCGGGCGAGCTGCGCCCGGGCCGAGGTAAGGTCCTCCTCATCGGCACACGCCAAATGGGTGAAAACGCCTTCGACGGTGATGCCGGCCAGATCCCGGAGGCTCTCCAGCAACGCGGGAGCATCCTCGGGCATGACGCCTAGGCGTCCCATACCGGTATCCACTTTGAGGTGAACGGGAATCCGCCGCCCACGGCTCTCTCCGGCGGCGGACAAAGCCGCCGCGGCCCCGCGGTCGGCCACGGCGGCGATGAGGTCGTAGGCGGCGAACTCCGGCGCCTGTTCCGGCAAGGGCGGCGTCAGCACGAGGATGGGCGCGTCGATGCCGGCCGCCCTGAGGGCGAGTGCCTCATCGACGACGGCCACGACTAGCCCGGCCGCCCCGGCGGCCAGGGCCGTTTGGGCGGTTTCCACCGCGCCGTGGCCGTACCCCTGCGCCTTGACGACCGCCCACAGCTGCGCTGGACCGATGGCTTGCCGCAGCAGCCGGACGTTGTGGGCCAAAGCCCCATGGTCCACTTCCACCCAGCGCAGCGGCTCGCTCATCGCGCCTCTCCCCCGCCTTCGGCTGCTCCACCGCCAGCGTCGGCACCGGTGCCCGCGCCGCCATCGGGGCCTGCGGGTGCGGCGGCCCCGAGATGAACCGCCCGGATGACGTCGTCGCGGGTGATGAGACCGACGAGCTTGCCGTCGCGCACGACCGGCAGGCGGTTGATCCGGTGCTCGACGAGGATTGTGGCGACGTCTTGCACGGGCGTGTCCTCCGAAACGGTGATGACGTCCTTGGTCATCACCTCGCTCACTCGCGCGGCGGTCGCCTTGCGCAGCTCGTCTTCAAACCGCGTCGGGTTCTCCAGGAAAATGACGCCGCCCAGGAACGGAAAGTACTTAGGCAAGTTGAGCCGCTTGACCCGGACGAGCAGATCGGCTTCGGTGACGATCCCGACGACCCGGTTCTCCTCGTCCACGACCGGCAGGCCGGTGAAACCCGCTTCGGCCAAAATGGCGGCGACCTCCTCGACGGTCGCGTCGGGACCGACGGTGCGCACATCCCGCTGCATGATGTCTTTTGCCTGCACGTTTACCCCTCCATGTCCAGCACCGGTCCGTACCCGCTCCGGGCCCGGGCGAGCGCCTGCGGCAACTGGTCGGCCACATCCCCCGCGACGATGCCGGCCGGGCCCCTGTCCCCGGCCGCCAGATCGCCCGCGAGCCCGTGCACGTACACCCCCGCCACAGCGGCCGCGAGCGGGTCGGCTCCCTGCGCGATGAGACCGCCGACGGCGCCCGCCAGCACGTCGCCGGTGCCGCCGGTGCCCAGGGCGCTGCTGCCCGTGCTGTTGATGAACGCGCGCCCGTCCGGGGCGGCCACGACCGTAGGCGACCCCTTGAGCGCGACGACCGCCTGCCACGCCCGGGCACGGTCGCGCGCGATCCCCAATGGGTTCGCCAGCACATCCCGCACGGCCGTCCCGCACAGACGAGCCATCTCCCCCGGATGGGGCGTCAGCACCAGCGGAAACGGCCGGCTGCGCGACCTTTCCAGGAACTTTGCGCCCTCACCCAACGCATAAAGGGCGTCGGCGTCGGCCACCACCGGCCGCGTGGCCTCTTCCAGCACCCGGCGGACCACCCGGGCAACCCCGTCGGTCCGGGATAGGCCAGGTCCGATGACAAGCACGTCGGCCCGCTCGAGGGCTTGCAGGACGCCCGCCGCCGCTTCCGGTGCGAGGCCTCCGTCGAACGCTTCGGGCAAGGGCCGCGTCAGAGCTTCCAGAATCGTCCCGGCAAACACGGGCAAGAGCCCCGCCGGCCCCGCCAGCGTGACGAGACCTGCGCCGGCCCGCTGGGCGCCCCGGGCCGCGAGGATGGCGGCGCCCGACATTCCTCGAGCACCGCCGACCACCAGGACGTGGCCAAAGGTGCCCTTGTGGCCCGCGGCAGGCCTCACGGGCAAGAGGCGCTGCACAAGGTCCGGGCCGGCGAGCAGCGTGACCGGCGGTGCGGGATCGCGATTATTCTGGGCAGGCTTGCCTGCGACGTCGCTCGGCCCGGGCTCGCTCTTTTCCCCGGTCCCGGCCACGAGCGCCCGGGGCAGCCCGATGTCCGCCACGACGACGTGCCCGGCCAGCTCCCGGCCCGGAGGCAGGAGCAGCCCCACCTTGGGAAGCCCGAACGTCACCGTCCACGTCGCCCGCACGGCGGGCCCGGGTGCCGCGCCCGTGTCCGCATCGACGCCGGAAGGCATGTCCACGGCCAGCACGGGCCGGCCGGCCCCGTTAACAATGTCGATGGCGGCGGCGACGGCCGCCCGGGGCGCGCCGCGGCTGCCGGTGCCGAGCAAGGCGTCGATCAGCACGTCCGCGGTGGCCGCATTGAGTTTCGCCTTGGCCTCGGTCTCCTCCCCGAGCGGGACGATTTCAACGCCGATCCGCTCGGCCATGGCGAGCTGCGCCGCCATGTCGGCGCTCGCCCGCGCGCGGTCCCCGGCGAGGAACACCCGCACTCGCGCTCCCCAGTTGACCAGGTGGCGCGCCGCGACCAGGCCGTCCCCGCCGTTGTTGCCGGTACCTGCGAAGATCACCGCCTTGCGGCTGCGGGTGCCGGCCAGCTCGCGAAAGGCCCGGCGCGCGACGGCGGTGCCGGCGTGCTCCATCAGAATCAGCGAGGGGATGCCGTACGCTTCGATGGCGGCCTTGTCGATGGCCCGCATTTCCGCGGCGGTGACGACCTTCACGAAACCCCTCCCGGCGAACCTTCGGCCAGGGCGTAGGCCACGGCCACGGGGCCATCATGTGCGAGGCTCAAGTGGACGACGGCCACGCCCATCTCCTTCGCCAGCCGCGCCGCGGCGCCCTGCAGGTGCACCAGGGGCCGTCCCGACGGCCCGCGGGTGACCTCGATGTCGCGCCAGCCGACGGGGCCCCAACCGCAGCCGAGCGCTTTCATCACCGCCTCCTTGGCGGCAAAGCGGGCTGCCAGGCAGCGCGGGGCGTCCTGGCGGGCAAGGCATCGCTCAAGCTCCGCCTCGGTGTACACGCGGCGGAGGAAGCGGGCCCCAGACCTCGCCAGGGCCCGCTCCATCCGGCTGACCTGCACCACGTCGATGCCGACACCGATGACCATGCCGGCGCCACTCCCGTTCCGACGGCGGGCCTATTCCACCGTCACGCTCTTGGCCAAGTTGCGCGGCTTATCCACATCGCACCCCCGGAGCCGGGCTACGTGATACGCCAGCATCTGCAAGGGCAGGACGGCCAGCACCGGCATGACGAGGTCGGGTGCCGCGGGCAGGTACACCGTGTCGTCCGCCACCCGCGCGATGTCCACGGCCTCGGGGACCGTGACGGCCAGCACCCGGGCGCCGCGCGCCTTGACCTCCTTGATGTTGCTCACCATCTTGTCCACGAGGGAACGCTGCGTCGCCAGGGCGATCACCGGGATCCCGGGCTCGATGAGGGCCAGCGTCCCGTGCTTCAGCTCGCCGGCGGCGTACGCTTCCGCGTGGATGTACGAGATCTCCTTCAGTTTGAGGGCGCCTTCCATGGCGGTTGCCGCATCCAGCCCGCGCCCGATGAAAAACACATGCTCGGCCGAAACGAGCCGCTCGGCCTTCGCGGCCAGTTCATCCTCCATCTCGAGCACGGAGCCCACTTGCTCCGGCAACGCCGCGAGATGCTCGACGAGAGCGGCCACCTCGCCCGGGTCGGCCGTGCCTCGCTCAAGGCCGAGGTATCCGGCGAGGAGGTACAAGCCGACGAGCTGCGTCGTGTAGGCCTTGGTGGACGCAACCGCCACTTCCGGCCCGGCGTTGGTGTACACCACGTGGTCCGCCTCGCGGGCCAGGGAGCTGCCGACGACGTTGGTGATGGCCAGCACCGTAGCACCGCGGCTGCGGGCTTCCCGCATAGCCGCGAGGGTATCCGCGGTCTCGCCCGACTGGCTGATCACGATGGCCATGTGGCCGGCGTCCACCAAGGGATCCCGGTAGCGGAATTCCGCGGCCAGGTCCACCTCGACGGGCACCCGGACAAACCGCTCAAGGACAGGCTTGCCCACCAGGCCCGCGTGGCGGGCCGTGCCCATGGCCAGGACATCGATCTTGCGCAGGCTTTGCACGTACCCGGGATCGAGATGGACGCCCGGCAGGACGACGCGCCCACGGGTCCGGTCCAGCTTGCCCGCCAGCGTGTCCTTTACAGCACGAGGCTGCTCGTGGATCTCCTTGCACATGAAGTGCTCGTAGCCGCCCTTTTCGCTGGCAGCCGCGTCCCAGTCCACGTGCATGAGCGCCTTGGCCTTGGGGCGCCCGTCCATGTCCACGATGGTCACGCCGCCGGCGGTGATGACGGCCAGCTCATCATCGTCCAGAACGTAGACGTCGCGGGTGTACGGCAAGATCGCCGGGATGTCCGACGCCGCGTAGTTGGCGCCCTGCCCGACGCCCACCACGAGGGGACTATCGCGGCGGGCGACGATAACCCGGTCCGGTTCGCCGGCGTGCACCACGGCGACCGCCCAGGAGCCTTTGAGGCGCGCCAAGCTCGCCCGCACGGCAGCCAGCAGGTCCCCGCGGTAGTTTTCCTCGATTAAATGGGATAGCACCTCGGTGTCGGTTTCCGAGGCGAACCGGTGGCCCCGGGCGGACAGTTCCTCCCGGAGCGCGAGATAGTTTTCGATGATGCCGTTGTGAACGACGGCCACCTGCCCGCTGCAATCGAGGTGCGGGTGGGCGTTGTGGTCCGCCGGAGGCCCGTGGGTCGCCCAGCGCGTGTGGCCGATCCCGGTGACGCCTGCCGCCGGCCGTTCAGCCAGCAATGCGGCGAGCCGGTCCAACCTTCCTTCGCTCTTGCGCACCTCCAGCGCCAGCCCGGTGCAGACGGCTGCGCCGGCCGAGTCGTAGCCGCGGTATTCCAACCGCCGCAGTCCGTCGAGGAGAATGGGCGCGGCCTGCTCGCGCCCGGCGTATCCGACGATTCCGCACATGTATGGTTCAGCCCAGCCCCTCCGAAGGTCCCTCCTCCCCCGCTAACGGGGCCCGGCGATCACCTCCCGTTGTCGTGGGCCGCACGGGCGCTGTTTTCCCTCCGTGATCGCTCACGGGCTTTGTCAGCGCCCTTTCGACCGCGGCCTAGGCCGTGGGTCACCCGCCGATTGTTCCGAGATCCCCATCCTCGTCACCTCAAGGCGCAAGCCGACGGTGCCGCCTTGAGGCCAGGCGCTTTACGCGAGCTCCGCCTCGACGACCGAGGCGATGCGCGCCACGGCTGCCCGGACTTGGGCTTCGTCCATGCCTTCGCCCATAATCCGGATGACCGGCTCCGTTCCGGAGGGACGGACCAGCAGCCGGCCCGCAGCCCCAAGAGCCGCTTGGGCCTCGCGAATCACCTCCTTGATCCTTTCATTCCCGGCGAACGCCTGCTTGTCCTTGACCTTGACCTTCTCGAGAATCTGGGGCACGCGCTTCATCTGCGCGGCCAAGGCTCCAAGAGGCTTGCCGGTTTCCCGCATGACCTTGAGGACTTGCAAGGCGGTCAAGATCCCGTCGCCCGTCGTGTTGTGCTCGAGGAAGATGACGTGGCCCGACTGCTCCCCGCCGAGCACGAGATCCCGCTGCAGCATCGTCTCCAGGACGTAGCGGTCCCCGGGAGCGGTTTCGACGAACTCGATGCCCGCCTCCTGCAAGGCCAGCTTGAGACCGAGGTTGCTGTAGACGGTCGCGGCCACCGCGCCGTTGCGCAGCCGTCCTTGAGCGGCCAGGTGGCGGCCGCAGATGGCCAGGATGGCGTCGCCGTCCACTTCGTTGCCGTCCGCGTCGGCCATGATGACCCGGTCCGCGTCGCCGTCGTGGGCGAGCCCGACGTCGGCGCCATGCCGCCGGACGGCCTCCCGCATGACCTCAGCATGCGTGGAACCGCAGCCCACGTTGATGTTCATGCCGTCGGGCGCATCGGCGATCGAAATCACGTCGGCTCCAAGCCGCCGCAGCACCTGAGGGGCAAGCCGGTATGCCGCCCCGTGGGCGCAGTCGACGACAACCCGCAGGCCCGCCAAGGAAACGCCGGCCGCCTGCTCCAGGAAGCGGCCGTAACGCTCCACATGCTCCTCGCCGTCTAGGATTCGGCCGACACCGGCCCCGACCGGCCGGGGCAGACCGTCCGCGGGGGAAAAGTCCATGCGGCCGGGCTCGCCCAGCAGCGCTTCGATCCGGGCCTCGGTCTCATCCGGGAGCTTGTAGCCGCTGGCGGAAAAGAACTTGATGCCGTTGTCCTCGGCCGGGTTGTGGGACGCCGAGATCATGGCGCCGAACGCGGCGCCCATGGTGCGCGTCAGATACGCGACGCCCGGCGTCGGGATGACGCCGACTTTGAGCACGTCAAAGCCGGCCGACGCTACGCCCGCCGCCAGCGCCGCCTCCAGGAGATCTCCCGAGCGGCGGGTATCCCGCCCGAGGATGACCGGCAAACCGCGGCGGGAGGGATCCTCGCCGGCCAGCACAGCCGCCGCGCAGCGGCCGAGCCGAAAGGCCAGTTCGGGGGTGAGGCCGTCGTTGGCGACCCCCCGCACGCCGTCGGTGCCAAACAACCAACCCAAATCGGTTCGCCCCCTTGCAGCCATCCCAGGATATGGGGAAGCGGCGGTGCGCGGTGCATAACCGCCGCTTCCGGGCAGCGCATCATTCGCCCTGGAGACGGCCGTTACCTGTTCTGATCGTCTGGAGTGTCAAGAACCGGAAAAGGTAGCGGAGTCCAGGATAGGCAGCGCGCCCGGATCACCGGTGATGGCGTCGACGAACTGCTCCATCAGTTCCGGCGACAGTTCGCCCACGAAGCGGCCGCGCACCACGCCGTCCTTGTCGATGAAGACGCTGGTGGGATACGACCATACCCCGTAGCGCAGCGCGACGTCGCCCTGCACGTCCAGGAGCGCCGGAAAGTGCAGGTCCAAGTCGTCCATGAACGCCGTGACTTGAGATCGGGTTTCCCGGTAGTTGACGGCCAGGATGACGACCTCATCGCCCCGCCGGTCATACAGCGCCTGCATGGCCGGCATCTCCCGCAGGCACGGCGGGCACCACGTCGCCCAGAAGTTCACGAAGACGGCCTTTTCGCCGCGGTAGTCCGACAGCTGCACGACGCGGCCGTCCGCGTCGTAGAGGGCAAAATCCGGCGCCATGCGGCCGAGCTCCGCCGCCGCGGCGGTTCCCTGCGCCTCCACCCACGGCACTTCCGCCGCCAGCGCGTCCACCCGGAACGCCCCCTGCCATCTGCCCGAGCAACCTTGTTCGCAGGCAAGCTCGTAGGTGCCGGGGCTTGGCACGTCCAAGGCTAGCACGATGACCTCCGCCGGCCAGAGGGCGAACTGCACGCCCGTCCCCTTGGTATTGAGCATCACCGGCCCCCGCAGGCTTGTGCCTCCGACGACGGCGCGGCTGTCCTCCAGCAGCCTCACCTGCCGCGGGATAAGCTCGCCTTCGCCCGCGATGACGGCGACGGGGTACTCAATGCCCATGGCCACAAGGCGCGCCAGGCTGTCCACAACCCGCACCACGGGACCATTCTCTCCCAGGCGGCGGCCGTCCCAGCCCGGGTCAGCGTCCAGTTCCACCCAGGCGACCTCGCCGAACGCGACATCACGCGCGCCCGATTGGGGAAGGCGTACGCCCGGCACGTCCGGCAGCGGGTACACCTCGTCCAGGCTCGTCAAGGCGATGCGGTACGAGGCGCCGTCCTCCAGGTACAGCGTCTCGGGGTACGGCCCCTGGGCTCCCAGGATAACCGCCACTTCCCTGGGCGGGTTGTCCGGCGCCCGCAAACCCCACAGCTCCCATGCGGCCAGGCCGGCCACGAGGGCAACGACGATCGTGACGGCCGCCCAGCGAGGCAGCTTGCTCACGCGCGGTCACCTCCCGGTTGGGCCGGACGGGGGACCAGAAGCGACCAGGCCGCGCCGCCCAGACTGCCGTACACATCGCCGTTGGGAGCCACCGCCACGAGCCACGTCCCGCCTTCGGGCAACGTCACCGCGTCCAGGGACACGAGCACCCGCTGGGGACTCGCGGCGACGCGGGCCGGGCGCCTGCCCCCTTCCTCGCTCACCCAGACGCCCATGTCGGTCGCGAGGTACACCCGGCGGGGCGTACCGGGGTCAAACGCCAGGCCGTACACCCGCGGCTCCACATCCAGGCTGCGCCACGTCTGACCGCCGTCGCGGCTTTCCATAAGGCCTGCCGCTGTGGCGGCCAGCCACCGGTCGGCCACCAGCGGGTCGGCGGCCAAGGCCAGCACCCGCTCGGCCGGCCCCACGCCCGGCTCCACCCGGGTCCAGGCCGCCTGCCCGGAGCCTTGGGCCCCGGGCTCGCCATCGGACCGGTACAGCCCGTAACCTGCAACCCATGCCAGCTGGTAGCCGTGGCCGCCGGCCAGAGCGCCCGGAGTCGCGGGCAGGCCCGGCCAACCGCTCCCGGAGACGGCGACCGGTTCCCCATCGCCCCCCCGCCGGAGGGCCACGACGTCCCCGTCCACAGGCTGCCAGACGAACGCGGCTGCGTCGGCGCTGCCCTCGCTCAGTTCGTACCTGGCGAATCCGCCCGTGCCGCCGACGTAGACGACGCGGGGCGACTCTCCCACCAAAACGGCCCGGGCGGTGCCGCCGCGGTGGAACGGCCCTCCGTCGGCAGCGTCGATGGGGCTCCCCACGGCTTCCGCGTAGGCGGCCTGCAGCATCTCAAAGGTGACCGGCCCCAGCCAGTGGAAGCGCGCGGTGCCGTCGGCGCCGGTGAACCACGTCTCGGGCATGCCGCCGATCCGGAACGTCTCGCCCACCGCCCCGTTGCGGTCGAGCAGGATCGGGAACGTGAACTCGACGCCTTTGCTCGCCTCCCGGGCCAGGTGCTCTTGGATGCGGATAGGCGGCTCCCGCTCGTTGACGCCGAAGTACCGGACGCGGTCGCCGTATCGCCGCCAAAAGGCCTCGTGGGCCGGCATCTCCAGCAGGCACGGCTCGCACCAGGTGGCCCAAAAGTTGACGATGACCGGCACATCCGTCGACCGGTCCACCTGCCACGTCGCGCCGCTCAAGTCTTGCAAGGCAAAGGTCGGGATGGGCGCTCCCACCTGGGCGCGGGACTTGAGGTTCTCCGAATAGATGACGGCGCCCACCGCGAAGACCGCGATCACCAGCAGGGGCACGATGCGTGCCGTCCGCATCAGCGCTGTCCACCCCCGTCGCCCGTGAGCTCCATAAGGCGCGACTTAAGCCGCGCCCGCCGCTCCCGGTACACGTCCTCGTCCAGCTCGCCGTTGTGGAAGGCCACGTCGAGCCGCACAATCTCTTCCTTCAGCTGTTCCGCTTCGGCGCGCGACCGTTGGCCGCCGCCGGCGCCGCCCCGACCTGCCGGACCGTCCCGGGAAACGCCGGCGCCGGCCCGCCCACGCCGGGTTAGGCGCCGTACGCCGCTCACCAAAGCCACCGCGGCGAGCAGCGCCAGCGCCACCCGGGGCGCCGGATGGGTGGCCAGCACCTCCGCGGGGTCACTGCGCATCCCGGCCCG
>ERZ777003.4013-NODE-4013-length-13042-cov-6.177562_pt1 | contig 13042 bp, 6 predicted proteins | sample MGYA00374956_ERZ777003 | MGnify/ENA primary metagenome ERZ777003 (study PRJEB29302, sample SAMN06268252) | bioreactor metagenome | isolation source: Joint BioEnergy Institute, California, USA | place: USA:Joint BioEnergy Institute, California, USA | collected... | reverse complement strand
CGCGGTCTCGAAGGGCACGAACGGCGCCGGCTCCGCGTCGATCGGCCGGTCCACGTCCAGCGGGATGCCGTATTCGCCGGTGCGCACGGCGAGCCGGTGGAAGTGATAGGCCTTCATCGTCTTGGCGAAGCCGGCCGACGCCCGGATCTCCTCCTCGGTCAACCCGCTGGCGTTCTCCAGCGCCCTCAGGTAGGTGTTGATGTGGCGGATCGCCGAGTACGGGCCGAGCCAGATGCCGCCGTGACGGCCGGCGGGATCCGGCGGGCCGTGGACCTGCTCCTCCCACTCGCGCGGGTCGTTGCCCAGCAGGTGGTAGCCCTCACGGCCGTAAATGGCGTAGAAGATGATCTCGTTCCCGACGTCGTTGAACGCCTGCGCGAAGATCCCGGTCGCTGCCCGGGCAAGGACGCCACGGGTGGGCGAGGACGTGAGTTCCTCGGCCGTCGGCGCGTTGGTGTTCATGACGTCGAAGTCGCCGCATGCGCCGAGCGCGGACGCGCCGGCGATCATCGTGATCCAGGCGGTGCGACGGGCCGCCCGACGGGTCGATTCGGTCAACGTCGTCATCAGAACCCCACCGTGACGTTGAAGAAGATGCCCCGGCTCGGCGGATACGGAGCGATGTCGATGTTCGAGCGGATCGCCAGCGAGCCGAAGTTCGAGACCTCGGGATCCATCCCCGAGTACTTGGTCCACATGAACAGGTTGCTCCCGGTCAGGCCGACGCGCAGGTTGCGCACGCCGAGCCCCATGGCCGCGGTCACCGCAGGCGGAACATCCCACATCGCCGAGAGCTCCCGCAGCTTCACGAACGTGGCGTCTTCCACGTACACCGAGTGGACGCCGTCACGCCGGGCCTGGGCCCGCTTCTCGAAGGCGGGCGTGCCGTAGTCGTCCGTGGTTTCCTGCGTGTCGTAGAGGTACTTCGTCAGGTTGACCACGCTGCCGCCCTGCTGCCAGTCCAGGGTGCTGCTGAAGCTCAGGCGGCCGATGGTGACATCGTTGACCAGCCCAACGCGGAAGTCCGGCGTGCTGTTGCCGACCTGGACCATCGTCGGCGTCGGGTTCCCGTCCTTGTCGTAGGTGTTGGCGACGATCTGCGTGATCGCCTTGCCCACCTCGATGAACGTGCGGCCCAGGTTGCCGAAGCCCGAACCGGCCGGGAAGAACGCTGGCTGGCCAGCCAGGTCCAGCACCTCGTTGGTGATGCGCGTGAACGTCCCGCGCGCAACCCATATCGCGTTGGGGGTCTGGATCGGCGTGTAGCCGAGGGCGATCTCGAAGCCCTGGTTGCGGAACTTGCCGCCGTTGAAGACCTGCGAAGCGTAGCCCGTGGACGGCGCGGGGACGCGCTGGAGCAGGATATTCGTGTTCCTGGTGACGAACCCCGTCAGCTCCCAGGTCAGGCGGCCATTCATCGCGGAGCCGTCGATGCCGGCTTCGAACTCCTGCTTCCGCTCGGGCTCGACGGTCGGCGAACCGGCCTGCGTCGACACCGCGAGGCCTCGCTCACCGCCGATCTGCGGGGTGGCCAGGTTCGTGAACTTGAAGCCGAACGACGGGAGGATGCCCGTCTCACCGTACGCGGCGCGCAGCTTGAGCTCGCTCCCGCGCCCGAGGGCGTCGAAGAAGCGGTACGAGCTCGAGGCCTTGGGGAAGACGTAGTAGCGGCTCGCGTCGCCGTTCATGCTGCTCCGCTCCGCGCGCAGCCCGGCGCTGACGAACAGCCTGTCGTTCAGGAGCTGCAGGTCTTCCTGGATGTAGAGGGCCAGCGTACGCTCCTGGGACAGCGACTCGTTGACCGTGCTGAACGTCCCCTGGTTGACGTTCCGCTGGCCCGGCAGCAGGCCCTCGGTGCGGATCAGGTGCGTCTGGAGCCGCTGGTCCTCGTACTGGACGCCGAACGACGTCAGCGCGGTGAACGAGCGCCCGAGGAGCGTGTGGACGGCGTTCACGTTCCAGTTGTAGAACAGGCTGCGGCCGCCGCTCTCGATCGACTCGCCCGGCCGCGTCTGCGGCTGCTCGTAGAACAGATCGGGCGGCGACCAGACGTCGTTCCTCTGGTCGAAGGCATCCAGACCGCCCTGGAACACGAGCCGGAGGGTCTGGTCAGACCGCTCCATCGCCTCCCAGCTGAGCCTGAGGCCGCCGGTGAAGCGGATCGTCTCCTCGTAGTTGTCCGCCATCTCCGTGGTCTGGACCGGGTTGGACGGCACCCCGACCTTCGGCTGCGGGTAGCCGCCGTCCGGGTTGCGCCGGGTCAGATCGACGAAGCTCGGGATGTAGGCGAAGGCGTAGCCGTTGCAGCCGTAGTTGTTGCAGTTGTTGTTCCAGCCCCGGTCGTTCTCGCTACGAGTGAACGCCGTGGACACCTGGAGGTCCAATTTGGAGCCCAGGGCCTGGTCGAGGTTCGCGCGCAGACTCTGCCGCGTCGCGAACGTGTTGCGCTCCAGCCCCTCGTCGTGCTTCCAGGTGCCGGACACGAAGTAGCGCGTCGACTCCGAACCACCCCGGATGTCCGCGATGGTCTCGAAGGACGGACGCCGGTTCGAGTACACCTGCGAGTAATGGTCGAAGTACGGGCTCGCGTTGCCCTGGAAGAACTCCCGCGCAACCTCGCCGTACTTCTCCACCGCCTCCTCCTCCGTCCAGCGCCGCGCCTTCAGCGTCCGCAGCGGCGTGTAGACGCCGAGCCGTTGCGTCACGTTGATCTGCGGCGCGCCGACCCGGCCACGCTTCGTGGTGATGATGACCACGCCGTTGGCGGCCTTCGAGCCGTACATCGCCGACGCCGCGGCGCCCTTCAGCACCTCGATGCTCGCGATGTCGTTCGGGTTCAGGTCGGCGATCCGGTTGACGGCGTCCGCCTCCATGCTCACGCTCGCCGCGCTGTTCGCGTAGCCGCGGCCGCTCGGGATGGTCGCGTTCGAGTAGATGACTCCGTCCACCACGAACAGCGGGTCGTGGCTGCCCAGGATCGTGTTGTTGCCCCGGATCTGCATCTGGATCCCGCCGCCCGGCGCGCCGGAGTTCGTCTGCAGGTTCACGCCGCTGATCTTGCCGGTCATGGAGTTCAGCACCGTGGGTGCCGAGACGCGGGTCACCTCCTCGCCCGAGACGTACGCGATCGAGGTCGCCGCCCTGCGGCGGTCGATGGCGGTGGCCTGGCCGGTCACGACGAGGGCGTCGAGGTTCAGGGCGTCGATGTCGAGGCCGACCTCGACGCTCGTCGTCCCGGGCTCCACGGTGACCGTGGTCGTCCGGTAGCCGAGCGAGGAGAACCGCAGCGTGACCCGCTCGCTAGGTACGGCCGCGAGCCGGAACCGGCCCTCGGCATCCGTGAGCGCGCTCTGGCGCGTCTCGACGACCGTGACCGACACGGACGCCAGCGGCTGGCCCGACATCGCGTCGGTGACGCGGCCTGTTATGGCGCGTTGCTGCGCCGACAGGACGCCAGGCCAGAGCAAAGCTAGCAAGGCCAGGTAGCGTGAGATTCGCCCCATCGAACACCTCCAGGACAATGGCCAAGCAACGGACCGCACGGGGCGCGCGGTCCCGACGAACGACACTAGGGGCTAGAGTGGTTCTATCTAGAACGCGTCAGGAGCCGAGTTTCTGACATTCGGGAGTCGGCACGGCATCCCTACGCATCGTTCTCGCGCGGAGATGGCGGAGCCCGTTGCGCTGCACTGGCGCCAACTGACTCGCACGAGCCTGGACGGGCCGCTCCAGTGGGCGCGGCTCCGGCCGCTATGGCGCGGGAGGGCCCGCTGTCGGCCCTCCCCACGACGCTCAGTCCTCGGTACGGCGGAAGCGGTAGATCACGGCTCCCACGACAAGCGCGATGGCCCCTGCCAGGAGATTCTTCCAGCTCGCGCTGGTCAGCAGCGCCAGCGAGAGCCCGATGGCCAGGATCGGGATGGTAGGGCCGCCGGGCAGGCGGATCGCGCCGGGGCGGTCGCCCAAGCGGCGCCGCAGGATGGGGACGGCCGCGGCGGTCCCGATGTACGTCGTGAGCCGCGCGATGACCGACAGCATGGCGAGCTGCACGAAGGAGCCGGTCACCGCCAGGATCAGGGAGATCGCGGAAAGGGTGATGATCGCGGCGGCGGGCGTGCGGTAACGCGCGTGCACGCGCGCGAGCGCGCGCGGGCCATAGCCGTCCACGGCGAGAGCGTAGAGGTACCGCGGCCCGACGAGCACCGTGTTGCCGACGTTGCCGCCGATGGAGATGAGCGCCCCGATGGTCATGAGCAACGCGCCGGCCGAGCCCATGAACGTGCCGGCCGCCTCGGCGACGGGCGAGTCGGACTCGGCGACGCCGGGGAGGGTGCCCAGGGCCACCAGCTGGACGCTCGTGTAGAGGACGGTCACGATGGCGATCATGGCGAGCAGCGCGAACGGGACGTCCCGCTGCGGGTTCTTGTACTCGCCCGCGGCCGCCGGCGTGTTCTCGAAGCCCGCGTAGGCGAACAGCAGCAGCAGGGCCGCCTCGCCGAGCACCTCGGGGCGCGGCGTCTCCAGGGCGGTCACCACCGACCAGTCGACGAAGAAGATCCCGACCAGGACGAAGAGCACGAGCGGCGCGATCTTGGCGATCACGAGCGCCACCGCCGTGCTGGCGCCCTCCTTCACCCCGATCACGTTGACCCAAGTGAGCGCGCCGATGAGGGCCGTGATGACGAGGATGCGCGGGAGTCCCTCGGCCGCGGCGGGCCAGAGGAACGCAAGGGCGAGGGCGAAGCCGTTGGAGAGCGATGCGATGGACGCCACGCGTGCGAGCCAGGTCATCCAGCCGACCTCGAAGCCGACGAACCGGCCGAACCCCTCGCGCGTGTAGACGTACGCGCCGCCCGGCTCATCGAAGTAGCTCGACGCCTCTGCGAAGCAGAGCACGAGCAGGGCGACAGCCAGGCCGGCCACGATGACGCCCAGCGTACTGGTCGGGCCCAGCAGCGCCGCGGTCGCCGCGGGGAGGAGGTATACGCCGCTGCCGACCACGTCGTTGATCGACAGGCCCACGAGCTGGCGCCGCGTCACGGCGCGCACCAGTGTCGGTCGTTCTGTCGTTACCACGCTCACCGGGTGCCCACGTTGTTGGGGGAGTGTGCGAGGATGCCAACGACCGGGTCGAACCGCGGCAGGCACGGCTCGCGGTCGCAGCGTCGTTGACGTTGAAACATGCTGGAAATATGCGCAATGCGGGCCGGATGTGCCAGCGAGCGGAGCGGAGCCGCCGCCGGCGCCGGTGTCCGGTGCTGGGGCCGCCCTCCATGCGTTTCCCCTTGCGCCCCGCCTCCGGGGTGGACCATGGATCGCCGCGCTCGAGACACCGCTCGATGGCGGCTGGATCAGCGGCTGCATCCAGCAGGAGGCCCGGCGTCGACGGCGGCGAGCCCGCGGGAGAGGTACCCGCTACCGGCCTGCGTGCGCGCCTCCCTGCGCAGCTACCTTCCCCTCCGCGGCTGCGATGGCCGGACGAAATCCGGCAGCGCTGCCTTTCCGCCTGACTGACCACCATTCTGCCGATCCGGAAACCACGCGATCACGACCGCGAGCGTCTCGCGCTGCGAACGGTGAGCGTCGCAGCCGCCCGGCTCACGCGCTGGTACGGGCGGGTTGGCGCACACATCGGCTCGTCGAGGCTTACAGGCGGCCCGGGGCCAGCGGCCTCGCGGTGCAACACACGCTCCCTCGCGCTCGCGGTCGCTCGGGCTGCTGAGCGAGGATGGTTGCGTGGCTCGGCGAACGGGACGTTGAGGTCACAACGGCTGAGCGAGCCGTTGCAGCAGGCCGGATCGCTGTCTTTCTCTACGCAGTCGACGCGGCGGGAAGTCTTGTCCGGAGCCGGGCGTCGCCGACGACATCTCTTCGCGGTCACTCCACGCACCGTTGCCCGCCCATCGACGTCGGATAGTAGTCCTCGCCCACCTCGTTTGTATCAGCTATGATCACGTGATCTCCACACACAGCCGGGCTGATGCCGCCGTGAGGCATATCGAGTCTCTGTGGACCGACCAGCGCGAGCTCGCCGAGCGCATCCGCGCGGGGGACCTCAGTGGGTTCAGTGCATTCTTGCGGGAGAACTGGGCGGGACTGGTTCGCCACATCGCATCGTTTCTCGGCAGTGCGGATGAAGCGAAGGACATCGCGCAGGAGGCGTTCGTCCGGCTGTGGGAGGGACGGTCGGGGCTGCGCCCACACGCCTCTGCGCGTCCATACCTCTATCGCATCGCGCGGAACCTGGCGATCAACGAACGTCGCCGCCGTGAGCTGCAACGCCTGCTGGCGGCGCGGCAGGCGGAGGATCGGCCGTCTGTGCGGACACCGGCGTCGGAGCTAGAGGCGACGGAGCTGCGTGCCATCATCGAGCGAGCCATCGAGTCTCTGCCCGATCGGCGGCGTGAAGCGTTCGTCCTCGCTCACCTCCAGAACATGCCGCATCGAGAGATCGCGGAGATCATGGGAATCTCGCCCCAGACCGTCGCGAACCAGATCTCGACGGCTCTCGCACAACTGCGCGAGTCTCTTGCGCCGTATCTCGATTGGCATGGCGAGGAGCTGCAGCGTTCCGGCTGATCGATCCGCGGAGGTCGCAGGCCGGATGGTAGAGAATCCGCCATCGCTTGTAGTAGGTGCGTGACGAGCAATCTGCTGGTTCGGAACGGCGCATGGACCGCGACTCCCGAGACAACCGGTTCATGGATTATCTCCTCTTCCGATCGCTGAAAGGCCAGGCCACGGCGGCGGAGGAGGAGAAGATGCTCGAGTGGCGTCGTGCGTCTCCGGAGAACGAGGCCTATGCGCAGCGGCTCAGCCGTTTGCTGGCGATGACATCGCTCGCGTACGGCGGGTCGCATGGGGGCGTGGGCGAGCCGCCCGATGCAGCCGAGCTCGTTCGCATCGCCGAGTCGACGGCCGGGGCGTCGGGCGGGACGTCCGACGACCGCGTTGGCGGGTCTCGCAGCGGCCGGCGCGTGTGGCGGCGCCTGGGGGCGCTCGGCGTGGTCGCTGGTGGGCTGGCCGCCGTTCTCATGATCCGCGCTGGCGGTCCGGTGCCTCCGAAGGTCGAGGATCGGCCGGGCTTTGGCGTCGAGGAGTTCATCACCGGCTCCACCGATGCCACGACGGTCCAGTTAAGCGATGGCACGGTGGTACGGCTCGCGCCCGAAAGTCGGCTGAAGTTGACGGGGCGCGGCGGGCGCGAGGTCGTGCTGGAGGGCCGTGCCTACTTCGCGGTCGCGAGGATGCCTGGGAATCCGTTCACCGTGCGGACGCGTGGCGGCGATGCGGTCGCGCTGGGCACGCAGTTCGAAGCCGAGGCGCGCGACAATGAGTTGCGCGTGCTCGTGGTCGAAGGACGTGTCGCGCTCGCGGCTGCCGGAAACAGCGTAGAGCTCGGCGCGGGTGAAATGGCTCGCGCCGTGGGGGGGGCGCTCTCTGCACCCACCAGCGTGTCGGATCCCTGGCGGCTGCTGGAGTGGACAGGGGACTTCCTCGTCTTTCAGGGCACGCCCGTCGACGAGGTCGCCGCTGAGGTCGAGCGGCATTTCGGGATGTCGGTGCGGGTGGTGGGGGATAAGCTCGCCGAGCAGACGGTGACGGCTTGGTTCGCGGATGCGACGGCCGAGGACGTTCTTCGGGTCGTCTGCAAGGTCCTCGGTGCGGAATGCTCGATCGATGCACGCGGTGCGTTGATCGATCTGACCCGGGTCGAAGCTTCGAGGAGGGAGGCACCGTGAGGCGTAGCAATGCGATAGTGGGCATCCTGCTGTTGCTGGTCTTTACTGCCACGCCGGGCTGGACTCAGAATTCGCGTGCAGCGCTCGGGCGTGCCATGATGGCGTCGGGGAAGGATCTGCGGTTGCTGGATCGACGGGCAGGTTTGCGCGTCGACAACGTAGCGCTCGAGGAAGCGCTCCTCGCGTTGAAAAGGTCTTCGGGTGTGCCCCTGGCCTTCAGCCCTGCGCGGATCCCGAGCGACGTGCGCGCGAGCTGCGCATGCGGCGACCTGACGGTGCGCGAGGCGCTGGATCACCTGCTGAGGGATACGCCGCTCGAGTATGAGGAGCTGGCGGGCCAGATCGTGTTGTTCCCCACCTCCTCGCCGGCGGCCTCCCGGAGGTCGAACGGGCTCGTGATGACCACCCTGAGGAACGGCGTGGGCGACTTCGTTCGCGGGGTGCGATCGCTTCTGCCGGGGCTGGTACAGGACACGGTGATCGCCGGCGTCGTCGTCAACGCCAGGACGGGGGAGCCGGTCCAGGGCGCACAGGTGGTGGTGGAAGGTACCGGGCGAGCCGCCGTGACGGATGAGGCGGGGCGGTTCCGGATCGGCGCCGGGCAGCGAGGGAATGCTCAGCTCCGGGTGACGATGCTGGGGTACCGCACCTGGGTCCAGGCGGTGCGGGCGGGAGACCTGGGTGTGCGGATCGCGCTGCAGGAGAGCGCGATCGAGCTCGACGAGCTGGTCGTGACCGGGACGCCGTTCGAGGCGAGGAGGAGGACGGTCCCCAATCCGATCACCGTGATCACGGCGGAGCAGATCGAGCAGAAGCAAGTCACCAACATGGTGGATCTCTTGCGCGGCGAGCTCGCCAGCGTCTTCCTGTTCCCCAGCGGCGGTGATATGTATGCGTTACTTTATGCCCGCGGGAACGGGAGCTGGACGGCCTCGGATCAGATGAAGGTCTACGTCGATGGCGTCGAGGTCGCGCAGCCCAGCTACATCACGCTGATCGATCCCCGGAGCATCGAGCGGATCGAAGTGGTGCGGGGGCCGCAGGCCTCGGTCATCTACGGATCCGAAGCATCGAGCGGCATCCTCCAGATCTTCACGAAGAAGGGTGGAAGGGGGGGCCACCGTCCGGTCATGGAGGTGAAGGCATCGGTCGGTGTGGTGGAGAGTGATTACAAGCCGTTGCACGGGAAGACGCCCCTGACGCAAGAGTACACGGTGGCATTGGACGGCGGGACGCGAGAGACGTTCTCCTACCATGCGAGCGCGAATTACACGGCGTTGGGCGAGTGGGTGGGGGGATACGACTCGGAGATAATGAGCGTCGCCGGCGCGATGCGTGCGAGCGAAGGCCCGGTCGTCGTCGAGCTCACGACGCGCTGGTCCGATCGAGACCGGAGCGAACCGACAGCGCCGCTCTTCTGGCGTTACCCGCAGAGTAGTTGCAGCTACTGCGGGCGGAGGGACTTGCCCTATCCCAACTACAAGCAACAACTCGGCCAGAGCACCATCGGGCTGAGTCTGAGCTACTCCGCGACGCCGAAGTGGCAGCACAACCTCATCCTGGGGCAGGATGAGAGTTGGATGAGCTTCTACCAGCCGGAGCCGCAGCGGCTCACGCCCGCGGATACGTTCGTATCCCTCACTCAGGATGGGCGCCGGCGCCGTTCGATCCGCTACAACACGGCGCTGGAGGCAGCGCTGGCCAGGCACATCACAGGGCGCTTCACTGCCGGCGCAGATTATTGGTTCTTCGAACAGCGGGGCAGCACCGCCTCACGCCTGCTCAGGGCGGTCAAGAACGTGCAGACGTCCCCGAGCACGGTCGTATCAGGGTTGACCAACGACCACTATTGGAACGCCGGGGTTTTCGGCATGGCCGAGATCGGGTTCAGGGATCGGCTGCACCTGACGCTGGCTGTGCGGGTGGAGGAGATGCCGAATCTTGGCGAGGAGTACGGCCGGCCGGTACAACCGAGAGCGGGATTGGCGTACGTGCGGGAGCTCGGCCCTTTGGACGTGAAGCTGCGGGCTCAGGTCGGGAAAGGTGTGCGCATGCCCCCCGAGTACGCCCGTGTGGGTGGAATGATCGGCTCGATCTACTATCTCCCCAACCCGCACATCGGACCGGAGGAGAAGGTGGGCTGGGATGGAGGCTTGGAGCTGTACTGGGGCCGTACCGCATCGCTCGCCGTAACGCGATACGACGAAGAGGGGCGGAACCTGATCCACTCCGTGACCATCAACCCGGACACGACGCCGGTGGTCCGGCAGTACCAGAACCTCGGCGTGGTCGGGCTCAAGGGTTGGGAGATCGAGGGCAGCCTGAACGTGGGACGGTTCTCGCTCCAGGCCAATTACTCGTACTCGGACAACCGCATCCTCAAGCTGAGCGACCAGTACACGTCCAACCCCACTAGCGAATATGCCGTAGGAGACCCGCGGGTCGGCATACCGAAACACGCGGGTGGCGGCACGCTGACTGCGCGGTTCTGGCGTGGAAGCGCGAGTGTGAACTGGTCGTTCATGGCCGACTACGTGGATTTCGATTACGTCGCGTATTACGACTACCGGTATGGAGGCGACCCCTATCGGGGCTCGATGAGGGCGTATTATACCGAGTTTCCGACGCACTGGAAGTGGAATTTCCGCGCCCAGCAGGATGTGGGGAAGGCGTTCACCGTCTTCTTCCGCGTCGACAACCTGACCAACAACCAGCGTACCGAGGCCAGCGGCAGCAACGTAGCCCAGGGGCGGACGACCGTTCTGGGTGCGCGGCTCAGGTACTGATCGCGGCGTGTCGCGCTGCCCACATGGAGATCGCTGGGCGCTGATGCCGCGGTTGTCTCACCGCATTGCCCGCGGCGTTCCAGCCGCGGGCTGGAAGCTCGGACGCTCCACCGCTGGTCGCGTCGAGGCGAGCCTTCCTCCGCCGGGAAGGCAGCAAACCTACAGAAATGCGCCGGCACCGGGACGCTGCCTCCGGTGCCGGCGCGGCGCATTGCGGTTGGCCATTCCCCTGGCGGCAGATCGAGGACGGAACACAGGATGCGCTAGGGCCCGCCCGCGGCCCGACGCAGGCAGGTCGCTGAGGCCGCCTCGCTTCACCAGATGACCGACGCGTAGCGGTACGCCGCCCGCCTCGATTCTCTCGTGTGGTTTCACAATGATCGGCGTCGTCACCTCCACGGCCACGCGGCCCGCCCCGCCAGCGTACGCCGACGAGGTGCATGCCTTCGAGGGCGCGTTCCGGGCGCGCGGCGAGGTGGCATTTGTAGATGAGGCGGATGACGTCGGGCTCCACACCGCGATCATCGCGCAGGACCCTCAGCTCCGCGCTGGAGAGGATCAACCAATCCCTCGGCATGCCGAACGGCCCGCCCATGTCCGAGGCTGCGCCGAGCGTGACCGCGCCAGCGCTCCCGCCCCAGGTCACCACGCCCCACGCAGCGGAGCGGGCATTGAGCGGGTCGCCGCCCGCGAACGCGGAGCTGCCCAGATCCGCGAGGATGAGGCCGCCGACCGCCGCGTTCCAGCGTGGACCCCTCAGGAGTCCGAGCTTTGGCAGCACGTACCAGTATCGTGCGAACGCATCGGGCAACGCCGGCGTTCCCACGGCGAGCATCACGCGGTCATGGAGAGCGTAGCCGATGTAGGGCGCGGCGAGCTGGTACGCGCCGGCCTCCATGGCTCCCGCCGGAAGGGTCCGGCCGGTGGGGATGAGGAAGTGGCGATGGCTGCCCGGCACCGCGGCCGCTCGGTCCTGCTCCGGTGCCAGGCCCATCGGGGCGTTCGTCTCCTGCACGGCGAGGGGTGCAGCGGTCAGGAGCACCGCCAGCACGCATAAACGGTGGATCCCGTTCATCGTCGTCGCTCCCGAGATCGCTGTTGGTCCTGACGGTGTGTGTTGGCCGCTGGGCCGGTGGGGATGGGCCGCGCCTCGAAGCGAACCCAGCCCTGCGGCACTGATGTTGGCAACGGAGCGGCCCTGCTCGAGGATGCGCGCGTCCTCGCCGCCGACAGCAGCAACGTGACGCGCCGCCTGGGTGCCCCTGGGCGCCGCGTAGCACGTGGCTTGCCCCGGATGCGCGCGCCCGTCGTACCGTGGATCCCGATGGAGTGAGAGCCGCATGGCCCTCCACGAAGCCCGTCCAAGCGAGGGCGCGGGCGCCTTGTCGCTGCTCCCGCAATTCACTCGCACGGGAGAGGAGAGCGAGATTCCGCGCGACCGCATCCCGGAGGTCGGCCTGGCGGCCGACACCGCCTACCAGCTCGTTCACGACGAGCTTCTGCTGGACGGCAACGCACGCCTCAACCTCGCCTCGTTCGTCACGACCTGGATGGAGCCGCAAGCGCGACGGCTGATGGACGAGTGCGTGGACAAGAACTTCATCGACAGGGACGAGTACCCGCAGACCACGGAGCTCGAACGGCGGTGCGTGCGCATGCTCGCCGACCTCTGGTCTGCGCCGGCCGATGGAGGGGCAACGGGCTGCTCGACCACCGGCTCCAGCGAGGCGTGCATGCTGGGCGGCCTCGCACTGCTGTGGCGCTGGCGCGAGCGCCGCGGCGCGGCCGGCGGAACGCCCGCCAGGCCGAACCTCGTGATGGGCGCCAACGTTCAGGTGTGCTGGGACAAGTTCTGTCGCTACTGGGACGTCGAGCCGCGCCGGGTCCCCCTCGGCCCGGGCCGGCTGCATCTCACCGCGGAGGGAGCAGTTGCGCACTGCGACGAGAACACCATCGGCGTCGTCGCCATCATGGGCTCGACCTTCGACGGCAGCTATGAGCCGGTGGCGGAGATCGCCGCCGCGCTGGACCGTCTCCACGACGAGCGAGGACTCGACATCCCGATCCACGTCGACGCGGCATCGGGCGGGTTCATCGCGCCGTTCCTCGATCCAGACATCACCTGGGACTTCCGCGTTTCCCGGGTGCAGTCCATCAACGCATCCGGGCACAAGTACGGGCTGGTCTACCCCGGCATCGGCTGGATCGTGTGGCGGGATCGGCGAGCACTGCCGAAGGCGCTCGTCTTCGGCGTCGACTACCTCGGCGGGGAGATGCCCACCTTCGCGCTGACCTTCTCCCGCCCTGGCGCGCAGGTGGTCGCGCAGTACTACAACCTGCTCCGGCTGGGGCGCGATGGCTACCGCCGGGTGCAGCAGGCCTGCCGCGACACGGCGATGTGGCTCGCCTCGAGGATTGCGGGGCTGGGCCCGTTCGAGCTGCTCTCCGACGGAAGCGCCGTGCCCGCGTTCGCAGATCGGAAGAGCACACGTCTGAACTCCAGTCACACAGTGA
>ERZ777003.4011-NODE-4011-length-13048-cov-6.590087_pt1 | contig 13048 bp, 10 predicted proteins | sample MGYA00374956_ERZ777003 | MGnify/ENA primary metagenome ERZ777003 (study PRJEB29302, sample SAMN06268252) | bioreactor metagenome | isolation source: Joint BioEnergy Institute, California, USA | place: USA:Joint BioEnergy Institute, California, USA | collected... | reverse complement strand
GCTCCGCGGGGCCGTAGAGTCCGAGGTTACGCAGACCCCATTTCAGCGCGGCCCGAAGCGGAGCGGGCACCGCGGACGGCGTGGGCACCAACCCCGCCCTCTGCGCCTTCGCCAAGGCCGTTGCCTCGTCGTAGCTCGTGCGGTGCACCGTGACGACGCGGCGCTCGGTGTCCAGCACAAGGTGGCTTGCGCGGCGATCGGCCGAACGCGGCTGGCCGACCGAGCCGGGGTTGATCAGGTAATACGCGTCCTCGCGGAGCACGACCTGATCCTCGGCGGTCCGCGCGCGCAGCACGCCGTCGCGCAGCTCGAAGATCCCAAGGTGGTGCGTGTGCCCGAAGGCGCAGATGCGCGCCCCCGAAGGGTGCGCAAGGAGCGCCTCAAGGCATGCCCGCCGGCGGTCGTCGTTGTCGAGCCGGGTCATGTCGCAGCCCAGGCCACCGGGCAGCAACGCGCCGTGCACGGCGACGAGCCGATCCTCGACGGTCGCCTGCAGCGGCAGCCCGGCGAGGAAATCGAGGTCGGCACCGCGCAGCCGGCGGCGCGTCCAGGCCACCCCCCGGGCCGCGACCGTGCTGAAGCCCTCCGTCGTGATCCGTCCGGCCACCGCCCGGTCGTGGTTGCCGGCGATGCAAATGGCGCCGGACTCGCGCAGCAGCGCGATGCAGGCCGCGGGATCCGCGTTGTATCCAACGAGGTCGCCGAGGCAGAGGATGCGATCCACGCCTTGCACCGAGATCCGCCGCAGGGTCGCGCGCAGCGCCTCCAGGTTCGCATGGACATCGGAGAGGATCGCGATGCGCATGGCGCTCAGGCCTTCGCCGTCGGCGCACGCGGCCGGGCCGCCTGGCGCGGGAAATGCCGCCGGAGCCGGCGCGAAAGCCTGCCCCGCAAATAGGGCCAGGCCACGCCGCGCAGGTAGGGCATCGGATCGTCCCAGCTCATGTTCAACTTCGCCTCGCAGCGGAGCGCCCAGGACAGCCACGACAGCCATGACAGGCCGGAGGCCTCCGCCGCGCGCCAGTCCTGATCGAGCCGGCACCAGGACGTCCCCGCCCGGGCACGGGCGGCCATGACCGGCCGAGGCCGCCCGGTCAGGTCGGCATGGACGAGCGCGGGCAGATTCACGCCCGCCACCGCCCCGAGGTGGTGCCAGAGATTGAAGCGCGGATTGACCTCCAGCAGGTGGAGCGTGCCGTCCGGGGCGCGCTTGAAGTCGAACTTTGCGACGCCCGTCAGACCCAGCCGCCGGACCAGGTCACGGCCGAGCGCGGCCACATCCGCGGCGTCCGAGATCTCCAGCGCCGTGCTGTATCCGAGCGACAGCGGGAAGGTGCGGATCTTCCGCCCCGTGAACTCGCCGGCGATGCCGCCCTGCTCGTCCACATAGACGTGGTAGCTCTCGATCCGCGTCTCGGGACCGGGGACCATCTCCTGGACCAGCAGATCCGTCGCCGCCGTGGCGAGGCGTGGCCACAGCGCCCGCAGTTCCGCCGGGCTGTCGGCCTGCAACGCCTTGCCGACATTGCCGGCCGCGCCCCACTGCTCGTCCCGCAGCAGCGGCTTGACGATCACCGGAAAGCGCAGGCCGGGATCGGGAGGCGTCGGGTCCGCCGCGAGCCGGACACGGCGCGTCGCCGGCACCGGCAAGCCAAGGCGCTCCGCCAGGGCCTGGAAGCGCCCCTTGTCCACCAGGTCCTCGACCAGCGTCGCCTCCGGAATCACGAAGCGGAAGGCCTTTGTCAGACGCTCCCGATGCCGGGAGACGAGCAGAAGCTGCCAGTCCTCCTGATAGAACAGCACCGGTGGTTCGGGCTGTGCCGTTCCGAGACGGATCAGCGCGTCCACGAGGCCCTCCTCGCCGCCGGATCCGTCCCAATGGAGGGCTTCCCGGGTGAAGCGCGACCAGATGGCCGGGTTGCCGGGCACCGCCACAACGAGGGAACGGATGCCGGCGAGGCCGAGCGGCCGCACAAGCTCCATGTCGCCCAGGACGCAGGCAAACGGTGTCGCGCTGCGCCTGGTTCTCATGTCGAGTGGCCGCGGCGTTGGGTCGCCATCCTCAGGTCGCTCTGATTCATTGCCTCGGAACCGGCGTCCGCATGTCGTGACTCGATGGTATCGTTCAACGAGCAATCCGGCCGCGGGATCGGATCAAGATTGCGGTACCAACGGCTTGCCCGGGGCGCCCATTCGGTTTCGCAACCCCCGCGCGGCGTCATCGGTGGCTCCACTCCCACTCGATTCGGTGGAACAGCGTGGCGGACCACTGCCTGGCAGGCCCGATCGGCAGCCTGCGGGCCACCGCTTCGGTCAGATGGCGCAGCCGGCGGCACAGGAGCAGGAGGGAGGCCGAGCCGACATGCCCGGCCGCGACCGGCACCGCGCCATTGGCGAAGCGGTGCTTGTAACCCTCCTCGCCCGGCCCGAGCTCGATCGCCTCAATGCCCGCCGCAGACGCGGCACGGATCAGTTCGAGCAGCAGGATCCGACCCGGCGCGAACTTCGCATAGGCTTCGTCATAGGCGGGGAACCAGTAGTGCAGGACGGTCGGCGAGCGCATGCCCATATGCGCCGCGACGATCCTGTCCCCCGCCCGGAGCGTCGAGAGCACGCCCGCGAAGCCCTCGGTCTGCGTGGCCTGCAGGCGCTCCAGCAGCGCCACCGTCCAGGGATGGGCGAAGACGTCCAGCGCGCCGGTCGCCCGGTACTGCCGTCTCTTCCACTCGATCAGGCGGTGAAGCGTCTGCGGGTCCGGATCATGCATCGCGAAGCGAAGCGGCCCGATCCGCTGCCCGAGGCGCCGGGCATCGGACAGCGTCTTGGCGACGATGTCATATCCGGAGCGCCGACGTTCGTGCACATAGGCGTCGAAGCCCCCTTCCGCCAGTTCGATCAGGTAGGAGGCGGCGACCTTCCGGTGGAAGGGCGCGAAGGGGTGCTGCCCGGCCCGCATGGCGGTGAAGTCGAAGACCGAGAGCCCGGCGGCGCGGACCAGCGCACGCGCATCCCACTCCCACCCCGGCGCGGCGATCACCGCCTGGCAGTCGGAGAGGCCGCCGGCGATGGGCATGCCCACGCGGCCGCGTCGCTGGAACGGGAAGAAGGCGCAGACCGCGCCCGCCTCCTCGACGACCGCAACCCTCGCATCGCTTCGCACGGCGGCGACGAGTTGCGCGAACTCCGGCCGAAGATAGGGGCTCGCGAGCGACGGATCGCAGGCCAGGTAGCGCCGCCACAGGGCGAGATCCCCCTCCGCCAGCTCCTGCGGCGCCACCACGCTCACCCGCATGCGCAGGCTCCAGAGCTCAAAGCCGCCCGCACGCGGGCCGGGTCGTGACAGGGTTGCGGTGGTTGCCCGGACCGGCGGAGCGTTCGCGTGGAGACATGGCGTGCAAAAGGCATGTGCGTCGGCAATCGCCTCCTGCGACTTTCGTGAGCGCCAGCCGCATTCGCGCCGGCGCGATGCTGCGTGGGGGAGGGCCGAAGCGTCGCCGCCGATGTGGCGCGTCGCCCGGCCATTCTTCTCTTCTCTTCGCAATCTGCAGGTCGGCGAGCGAGTCCCATTCGGGTGATCGGCGAAATCGTGTGCGCACGCGCGCGCATTCGTCGACGCCAGGCGGCACATAACGCACAAGCCGTCTCTCCGTGTGGAGATGGCGCGAGGGAAGTCGCGTTCCACGGTGCGAGCAGCGTGTCCGGCAGGCGGAAGCCCTGGGGGTCGCCGGCGATCAGCGCCGAGGACTGCGAGCCATGCGCCGCTTACCCGGGCGACGGGCGGGCGAGCCCCCATTCGGATGATCGATCACGCACACACGCGCGCGCGTTCATCAGCTCCGGGCGAAACCAGGCGCGCGCGCCGTCGCTTCCTGCCCGGAGGGCGGAACAAAGTCGCGTTCCGCGGTTGCAATCACACAAAATCCACCGGCGATGCCGGCGAACTGAGCGTTCAAAAAGCGATATCAGTCCTACCCTGCAAAACCATCGCGAGGGAGCACTCCGGCGTGTTCTTCGGCCCGTTGGTCCGTGCCCTGCCCCAGCTCGGACGGCCCCGCCACTGGCGCGCGGCTCGGGCGGGCAGGATCCTGAACGAAATGGCGAGCCTGCCCTTCGCGGGTCTCGATGGAATCATCGGGAACGGCACGGCGCTCGTGCTCGCGCCGCACCCCGATGACGAGAGTCTCGGATGCGGCGGGCTGATCGCCGAGGCATGCGCCCTCGGCCGCCCGCCCGTGGTCGCGGTGCTGACCGACGGCACCCTGTCCCATCCCACCTCCCCCAGCTTTCCGCCCCCGCGCCTCAAGGCGCTGCGCGAGGCGGAGACGCGCGCGGCCGTCGCCGCCCTCGGCCTCGGCCCCGAGCACGTGCACTTCCTGGGCCTGCCGGACGGGCAGGCGCCACGTGAAGGGCAAGCCATGCTCCAGGCGGCAGAGCGCGTGGCCCGGCTGGCGCGGGCGCATGAGGCGAGCGCCATCCTCGCCACCTGGGAGCACGACCCGCATCCCGACCACGTGGCCGCGCACGTGATCGCACGGGAGGCCGCGCGCCTTGCCGACGCGCGCCTCGTCTCCTACGCCGTCTGGGGCTGGACCCTGCCGCCGCGGCTGCGGCTTCCCGTCGCCGGGGTGACCGGCGCGCGGCTCGACATCGCCCGCCATCTGCCCGCGAAGCGCCGGGCCATCGCCGCGCACGCCTCGCAGTCCTCGGCGCTGATCGCCGACGACCCCCAGGGCTTCCGCCTGCCGGACACGCTGCTCGCCGCGCTCGACCGCCCCTTCGAGGCGTTCATCTTCGCATCATGACGGGCAGCGACGGCGCATCGGGGAACGGCCATGCGGCGGCGGCGCCGCTCGCTTCGGTCATCGTCCCCGCCTATGAGTCCGCCACCTTTGTGCAGGATGCCATCCGGTCCGCCCTCGCGCAGACCTGCCGCGACATCGAGGTCATCGTGGTGGACGACGGCTCCTCCGACGGCACCTGGGAGGCGATCCTCGCCTGCGCGCGGAGCGACCCGCGCGTCGTGCCGCTCCGGCAGCCGCGCAGGTCCGGCCCGTCGGCGGCGCGGAACCTGGCGGCCGAGCGCGCCCAGGGGCGCTGGCTCGCCGTGCTCGACGCCGACGACCTGTTCCTGCCGGAGCGGCTCGAGCGGATGATCGCCGCCGCCGAGGCGGTGGGCGCGGACCTGCTGGCGGACAACCTGCTGGAGACCGACTTTGCCACCGGGCAGCCGCTCGGACGGCGCTTCACCGACGCGGAGATGGCACATGTTGGGCCTGTTTCGCTGATCGAGGCGGTGCGGCGCGACATGCCGGGCCTGCCCGGCCGTGGCCGGTTCGGCTTCCTCCAGCCGATCATCCGCCGCGACTTCCTGCGCCGGCACCGCCTCCGCTATGCGGAGGACCTGCATGTGGGCGAGGACTTCCTTTTCTACTTCGAGTGCATCGCCCGCGGAGCCCGCTTCCACCTGGTGCCGGACGCCTACTACGTCTATCGCCTGCGCGCCGGTTCCGTCTCCACGAATCGCGCGGCCACGCTGCATCTCAGCGCCGCCAACCGGCGCATGCGGCGCATCGCGGCCAGGCTGGGCGACCGCGAGTTGCTCGCCCTGCTGCGGCGCCGGCAGCAATTGATCGACTTCGACAGCTTCGCGCTGCTGACGGAGCGGGGATGCTTCGGAGCTGCGCTACGCTATGCCCACTGCACCAGCCTGAGTCGCCTGCTGCTCCACGCGCGCGTCGCCTTCGGCGCGGCGCGGCGGCGTCTCAGAGCCCGGCTGGCAGCGGGAGCGCCCGGCGCTCCGACCATGGCACCGCGAGGTTGAGTCCGGCCATAGCGCCGCCGTCCTCATTGCTGGCGGCGCTGGCACCGGGCGAACGCACCGTGGGCCTGCACTGCCTCCTCCAGCCATGGGCGCGGCGCGTCCGGGTCACAACTGTGCAAGCGGGCCATCGCGCTCTTGCGCTGCAGCAGGAAGCGCGGCGTTAGAGTGCGCGCATGCGTCCACGCCACCGCGCCAACAATACAGCGATGGAACGTGCCGGACTGGCATAGAGCGCCGCCCGCCCGGCCGTTCCCGTCCGGCGCGGGGCATCGGCGTCCAGGACAGGCGCGGCGATGGCGCTTCGGCGCGACGCTTTGCCGCCCCGGGCCGACCTCGCCCAAAGTCCTGACCCAGGCGCGCAGCGCCGTTCGTCCGCTCTTCCCCGTTGCCGGCGGGACCGCCAGTGCGACAGGGGGAACGCGTTGAGGGAGATCCGATTGCGCAGCTTCCGCCTTCCTGGATCGCGCTCCCCGTCCTGGGTCCTCGCCGAGAACGCGGGCTCCGCGGTGTTCTCGCTGTTCTCGATGCTGCTCATCGGGCGCGCCATCGGGCCGGAGGCCACCGGCGTCGGAACCGTGGCGCTCGCCGCCTTCCTCCTGCTCGACGTGCTCACCGCCTCGCTGTTCAGCGATGCGCTGGTCCAGTACCCGGCGCTTTCGGCGAGGCATGCCAGCAGTGCGGTGACGGCGGCGATGCTGGCCGGCGTCGCCGCCGGGCTGGTGCTCGCGGCCATCGGGCCGCTCCTCGCCGCCGGGGCTGGCATACCGGAGGTCGCCTGGCTCACCCTCGCGCTGGCGCCGCTGCTGCCCCTCTCCGCCTTCTCCGGCGCCGCGTCGGGGCTGCTGCTGCGGGGCCTGCGCTTCCGCCTGCTGGCGCTCCGTGTGCTGGCCGGTCTGCCGCTCGCGCTCGTCGCGGGACTGCTGGTCGCGCGCGAGGGCTACGGGCCCTGGGCGATGGTGGCAGCGCAGGCCGTCGGCACGGGGATCACCTTCCTGTTGATCCTCACGCGCGGCCGGCTCCGGCTGCGGCCCTGGCTGGATTTCGGCGCGCTGCGCGAATTGTGGCCCGTCGCGGGGCCGCAGATCGCGGCGGTCGTCGTGATGGTGGGGAAGTACCGGATTTTCCTGCTCGCCCTTGGCCTGGTGGTGGCGGAGGCGACGGTGGCGCTGTCGCACTTCGCCTTCCGGATGCTCGATGCGGTCCTCGCCACGGTCTGGCAGTCCGTCGCGCGGCTTTCCCTGCCACGCCTCTGCCGGCTGCAGCACGACCGGGCGGCGCTGGCGGAGGCCTATGGCGAACTGGCCGAACTGCAAGCGCTGCTTGGCCTGCCGATCTCGATCGGCGTCGCGCTGACCGCGCCCGACCTGGTGCACGCGCTGCTCGGGCCGAACTGGGCGGGCACGGCGGAGGCGACGCGCGTCGCTGGGTTCGCCACGGCGCTGACCTTCCTCCATGGCGACCACTCCAGCCTGTTCGTCGCCGTGAGGAAGGCCCAGCGGAACTTCTACACGGCCGTGGCGGCGCTCGGCGTGCCGCTCCTGACGCTCGTCGCCACCCACCCGGAGACACCCGAGGGCGTGGCCCTGGCTTGGTCCACCCAGTCCGTCGCGCTGCCGCCAATCCTCGCTTGGCTGGTCCTGAGCGAGCTGCGCCGGTCCCCGCTCTGGCTCGCCCGCCGCGTGGCGCCGGCGGTGCTGGCGGTCGCCGCGATGGCGGGCGCCGTGCTGCTCGTGCAGGGGCTGATGTCGAATTGGCCGCCGCTGCTACGTCTCTTCGTCGCGGCGGCCACGGGCGCCGTGGTGTTCATCCCCCTCGCCTTCCTCGGCCTCGGCCGACGCTGGCCACGCGCTCTGGCGCGCGGCACCATCGAGCCGATGCCCGCGGAATGAGCGCCGGGCGGGCGGCGGACTGTTCCCGCCGCGCGCCTCACCACTTCGTGATCCGCGCCTGGCCGTGCCCTTGACGCATGTGGTGGTCGCGATCGGTGCGCCACCCCCATCTTCCGCCGGGCCGCGCAGCGGCGGAGTCAGGAGGCAAGTGATGCAGCAGCAGCAGCCGACGATCGCGCAACCGATGCGCTACCTCGACAAGGCGATGGGCGCGCTGCGCGACCTCGGCCTGCCCGTGCCCGAGTCCTCGGCGCAGGAGAGCCCGATCACCGGCCTGCTCTCCCGCATCGGCGACCTCGACCCCGACCGCGTGGCGCTGATCGCGCGTGTGCTGAACCAAGCGACCACTTTCAACGAGGTGGTGCGCGAGCAGATCCGCGCCATGGAGGTCGGCACGCGCTACGAAACCATAACCGAGAGCTTCAACTCGATCCGCGACGACGCGCGCGAGATGGTGCGCCAGATCGAGGACGGCCGCATCTCCACCCTGGAGCGCCTGTCCAACATCTGGCAGAAGGTGACGCGCGGCGACATCGCCCAGCGCTTCGACCGCATCCGGGAAACCTACCTCGACGTCTCCCGCGACACGAAGGAGAACATCGAGCGCGAGCGCGCCATCCTCGAGGCCTACCGCGACTTCCGCGGCGCGCTGAAGGAGGCGGAGGTGATGGCGCTCGAGCTGCTGCGCCGCGCCGAAGGGAAGCTCGAGGAGAGGAAGCGCGCGATGCAGGCCGCGTCCAAGGCCGTCGAGGACGCGGCGCAGGACGACCCGGCCGCCCGCGCCCGCCTGGAACTGGCCCGCGACGAGGCGCTGCGGGCGCTCCAGCAGGAGGAGGGGCGCTACCAGATCGTCAAGGACCTCTCGGACAACCTCACCGTCTCCTACAACACCTCCGAAGTCATCATGGCCCGCCTGGTGCAGCTCACCAGCGCGAAGGAGCGCGTGTACCAGCAGTCGGTCAGCTTCTTCTCCACCAACGAGGCGGTGCTGACCGCGCTGACCGCGAGCTTCACCGGCATGCACGGCCTGCACGAGAGCACGCGCACGCTGCAAGGCATGAAGGAGGGCGTGAACCAGAGCCTGGAGGTGCTGGCCGAGATCGGCGGCAAGGTCCAGGAGGAGGCGCTGCGGGCCGGCTACGGGCCGACCATCCGTGCCGAGGCCGTGCAGAAGCTGGTGGACAGCGTCATCAACTACCAGGAGCGCTCGCGCGAGATCATCGCCGAGATGCGCCGCCTCGCCACCGAGAACAGCGACGAGATCCGCCGCAGCGTCGAGGACGCGAAGCGGCGCATGGCGCGGCTGGCGCAGGAGGCCGCTACGCTCCCGCCGGCCTCCGCCCCGGCCCCAGCCCCGGCCGCGAACCAGGGCGCGGCCACGGCGCCCGGCCCGACGCATGCCGCCTGACGCGCCCACGGCGGAGGCAGCGGCATCGGCGCCGCGCCGGCCCGGCGCCGGCGGTGCCACGCCGCCCGGGCCCGCCGCGGAGGCGCCGCCCCCTGCGCTCGATGAGACCATGCTGGCGATGGACGTGGTGGACACGCTCCGCCACGCCGAGACCCTGGTCGAGCGCGAGCTGCAGGGCGACGAGCGCCGTGCGCGGCTGAAGCAGCGCCTGCGCCAGATCTACGCCACCCAGGGCATCGAGGTCCCGGAGCACATCCTGGACCAGGGCGTCGCCGCGCTGGAGGAGCAGCGCTTCGCCTACACGCCCACGCCGCCCTCCTTCCAGCGCAGCCTCGCGACCCTGTGGGCGACGCGCGCACGCTGGGGGCGCCCGGCCCTGTTCGCGTTCCTCGCGCTGCTCCTGCTCGGCGGCGGGTGGTGGTTCGGCATGCACCTGCCGGCCGAGCGCGAGCGCGCCGCGCTCCAGGCCGAGCTCTCGACCGGCCTGCCCAACGCGCTCCGCGCCGAGCGCGAGCGCGTCTTCGCCGCGACCGCCCTGCCCGAGGCACGCGCCGAGGCGGACCGCCTGGTGGCCGAGGGCGAGACGGCGGCCCGGGCAGGTTCGGCCGCCGATGCGCGCGAGCGGCTGGCGCGACTGCAGGCGCTACGCCAGCAGGTCTCGCTCGCCTACACGGTGCGCATCGTCAGCCGGCCCGGCGAGCCCTCCGGCGTCTGGCGCGTGCCGCAGGGCAACCCGCGGGCGCACAACTATTACCTGATCGTCGAGGCCGTGGACCGCGACGGGCGCCCGGTGCAGGTGCCGGTGACGAGCGAGGAGGACGGGCGCACCGCCACCGTCTCGCGCTGGGGCCTGCGCGTGACGCCGGAGGAGTTCGAGCGCGTGCGGCGCGACAAGGCCGCCGACGGCGTGATCGACCGGCCGATCGTCGGCGTGAAGCGCGCCGGCGAGCTGCGGCCGGCGTGGAGCGTGGACACCACCGGGGGCGCGATCCTGCGATGGTGACGATGGACTGGCGGGATGGCGGCCCCTGGGGCAGCGGCCGCGGCGGGGTTTTCACCGGCGGCGACCTCATGCAGGGCGTGGACGAGCGCCTCGCCCACGCCGAGCGCGAGGCCCGGGCGTTGCAGGCGGAAGCCGACCAGCTCGCCGCCCGGCGCGACGCGCTGCGCGCGGCCGAGGCCGAGGCGCTGCGCGAACTGGCGCGGATACGCCTCGACTTGCTGCGCCAGGGCACTGGCGGCGGCGGCGCCATGGTGCTCGAACGGCTCGACGAGGCCGGGAAGCGGGCGCGGGCGCTGATTGAGGAGGGCGCGCGGGCCCGCGCCGCCGTCGAGGCGGAGCTCGCCGAGCGCCAGCGCGCGCTGCAATTGGCGACCGTGGCGCGCGACCAGGCGGCGGCGCGGCTGCAGGAGGCGGAGGCGTCGGCGGAACGGGCGCTGGAGGCCGCGCGCGAGCGGCTCGCCGCCCCTGATCCCGAATGGCGCCGGCGTCGCGACGCGGCGATGGCGGCCGCGCAGGTCGCCCAGCACGCGGAGCAGAAGGCCGCCTTCGCGCGCCGGGACCGCGAGGAGAAGGGCAAGCCCTACGAGGCCGATCCGCTCTTCCACTACCTCTGGCGGCGCGGCTACGGGACGGCCGCCTACCGCGCCGGCCCGATCACGCGGCTGATCGACGGCTGGGTGGCGCGTGTCGCGCGCTACGAGCCCGCGCGGCGCAGCTTCGCGCTCCTGACCGAGCTGCCCGAACGCCTCTCCGAGCACGCCGCGCGGATGCGTGCGGCCGCCGAGGCAGCGGCGGCCGACCTCGTGGCCTATGAGCGCGAGGCGGCCGGCGTGCCGGCGGCGGTGCCGGAGGCCCTGCACACGGCCCTGGAGCAGGCCGAGGACGCGGTGGAGACCACCCACGCCGCGCTCGACGAGACCGAGCGTCGGCTCGCCGCGCTGACCGCAGGCGAAGATGCCGCCACGCGCCAGGCCACGGCGGCGCTCGAGGGCGCGCTCGCCCATGCCAGTGTGCGCGAACTGCGCGAGGCCGCCGCGCGCACCCCGACGCCGCAGGACGACGCGGTGGTGGCACGGCTGGAGCGCGCCACGGCGGAGCGCGCGGAGGTCGAGCGGCGCCTCGGCGAGCGGCGCGCCGAGGCGGATGCAGCGCGGCGGCGGGTCGAGGAGATCCTCTCGGTCCGCCAGGAGATGCGCCGGCGCGGCTATTCCCGCGACCGCTGGAGCTTCAGCGACGGGGCGCTGGTCGGCGTGCTGCTCGGCGAGCTGCTGCGCGGCGCGCTGAGCCGCGACGGCTTCTGGGACCGCATCGGCCAGCACCGCATGCCGCCAGGCGGCGGGGGCCCCTGGGGCGACGGAGGTCCTTGGGGCGACACCGGCGGGAGCTTCGGCGGGCAGGGCGGCTTCCGCACCGGGGGCAGCATCGGCGGCGGAGGCTTCAAGACGGGCGGGTCGTTCTAGCGTTCCGGCCCAGGAGGACGGTGTTCCGTGGCGGGTCGAATCGCAGCGTCGTCCGCGATCCGCATACCTCCGGCATTCTGCCGTCATCCGCGAACGCGGGAGCAGGGTGCGGCCGTGCGGCCCCCGCCCGCCGTCTGTCTCGCCCCCGTTCGGAATCCTCGCTAGTCTCGGCGCAAACAGCCGGAGGAATACGCCATGACCATCCGCATCCCACGCCGCGCGGCGCTCGCCCTGCCCGCCGCAGCCGCCGCGATGCCGGCTCTGCCGGCGCACGCGCAGGCGACCTGGCCGGAGCGGCCGATCACCATGATCGTGCCCTTCGCTCCCGGCGGCACGCCCGACATCGGCGCGCGGCTGCTGGCACCGAAGATGAGCGAGTTTCTCGGCCAGGGCGTCGCGGTGGAGAACCGCGCCGGCGCGGGCTCGACGATCGGCACGCGCGCCGTCGTGCAGGCGCGGCCGGATGGCTACACGGTGCTGATGGGGTCCATCTCCTTCCTCACCGCGCCGCTCACCATGCAGCCCATGCCCTTCGACCCCGTGGAGACGCTGCGCGTGGTGAGCCTCGTCTCCACCTCGCCCTACATCCTCGTCGTGCGGGCCGACAGCCCGGCGCGCGACATCGCGGGCTTCCACGCCTGGACGCGGGAGCAGGGCGCGCGGCTCAACTACGGCTCGGCGGGCAACGGGACGCCGCTCCACCTCGGAGCGGAGCTCTACAAGCTGATGATGGGCGTCGATCTCACCCATGTCGCCTATCGCGGCACCGGGCCCGCGATCACGGCGCTGCTCGCCGGCGACGTCTCCATGGTCTTCGCCGACGTGCCGGGCGCGACGCCCCACATCCGCGCCGGCACAGTGCGGCCGCTGGCGACGCTGGTGAAGAACCGCATCGAGCAGTTCCCGGATGTCCCGACGATGGCGGAGAGCGACCCTCGCCTCGCCGACTACGAGGTCTATACCTGGGCGATGCTGGTCGCGCCGAAGGCGACCCCGGATGGGCCTGTGATGCGGCTGAACGAGGCGGTGCTGCGCGCCGCCCGGATGCCGGACGTGGCGCAGCGCTTCCGCGAGCTCGGCTTCGACTATGTCGGCTCCTCCCCGGCCGAGGGCGACGAGCGCCTCGCGCGCGAGAAGGCGAAGTGGCAGGACGTGATCCGCCGCGCGAACATCCGCGTGGATCTCTGAGGGGCCAGGCATCGCGGGGCGCCAGCGGCGCCCCACGCGTCCAGGGGGGGCGGCGCGGGGAGGGCTGAACGGCCCAGGTTGAGCCGCGTCCGCTGCCGCAACCTGGTCGCGCCGGCCCCCTGCCCTGCGGCGGCTTGCATTCGAAGCTGAACGGCGTTCCGCCGCAGGTGTTGGTCAGAGGAGCGGGTCCACGCCTCCGGGCGCGTTCGCCCCATGGCGATCCCCTCTAGCCCTCCTGGGGTGCAGGTGCCGCCGCGGCAACGCGCGAATTCTCGGTCA
>ERZ777003.4009-NODE-4009-length-13051-cov-12.289935_pt1 | contig 13051 bp, 11 predicted proteins | sample MGYA00374956_ERZ777003 | MGnify/ENA primary metagenome ERZ777003 (study PRJEB29302, sample SAMN06268252) | bioreactor metagenome | isolation source: Joint BioEnergy Institute, California, USA | place: USA:Joint BioEnergy Institute, California, USA | collected... | reverse complement strand
CGCGCTGCCTGACCGGTTGAAAACTCTGCGGCCCCACACAGCGCCGCGGCACAAAAAAGAATACCAATAGACTTCATGCTGAAAGTAGCTCGCTTGTCGACTGTTTAGTATAGCAAGCGTGACAGACGCACCCTGGTACGTCCAGGTTGCGTGCGAGCTTCTGATCTGGATTAAGGAGAAAAATTTACTTCGGCTGCAGGATTTCGCCCCAGACGACCTGGAAAGCTTCCACCTCGTTGTCGAAGTTTCTGCCCGCGCGAACGAAGACCCGGGAGTTCAGAGGCAGGTCATCCGGATTCGCCGGCAAGCCGGAACCGAAGAAACGCGTATCTTCTCGGAGGAGAATGCTTTGCTCCTCGCCAGACCGGGTCCGCAGGATAATCCGCTCGGGGCTGCGGCGGACGACGACGCCGGCAAATGTAAGATTTCCTCTGGGGAAGAGGCTTTCCAGCGCGTACGACGTCGTGGCGCGCGGGACCTTGCGCATCGGCACACGCTGGGACGGACGAGGCTCAGCCTTGGCCGGAGCCTCCATGACACGGACGGCGCGGATGTAACACTGCGAGCTGCCTGGATTCCGTTCCGCAAGCAAGAGGAGGCGGTCGCCGGCTTTGAGCAGCATGGCCGAGGCGGAGTGCCTGGAGTGCTCGATGTAGGTTTTCGAGTCAAACGAGCACCGGTAGACCTTGTTGTCCTGCTCTCGCACAATCAGGGTGCCTTCGGTTGCCGTACCCTCCCGTTCGAGCAGTTCCCCTTCAAAGAAGCCCGGCCGGACGCCGTCCTGCGCCAGCGCTCCTAAAGTCATCAGGAGTAAGAACATGATGACTTGCATCGGCCCTCCAGTCTTCCGTCAGGCTGGGCAACCCGCCACTCCAATCGAGTATAGACTACTGTTTCGAATACATTACCTGTTGAATTGATACAATAATGAAATCCATCAACAGGGGAGACCGAGTTGTCTACGACCAGTACGGGGATTGCTACACGTGCGGGTGCATGGTTTTTACAGTCAGGCATTGTCGATGAACAAGGAGGCGTTGCCCGCTACTACAACCTAGATGCCGGCCGGAACGCGCTTGTATCCACTGAGATCACTGGCTACACAATCTCCACACTGGCGTTTCTGTATTCTTCAACAGGCCGGACAGAGTTTCTCGACAACGCCATTCGCTGCGGGCGGTTCCTCTGCCGCAAAGCGTGGGACTCGCGGCTCCGCATTTTCCCCTTCGAATATCCATCGCAAGGGAAGGCTCCTGATCCCCTCGGATACTTCTTCGATTCGGGCATCATTTGCCGGGCGCTGCTTTCGCTATGGAGAATCACGGGGGACCCGGAGTTTCTGGGCATTGCGACGCAATGTGCCTCTGCGATGGCGGTCCACTTCGCTCCTCGCGACGGCGACGTGCCGCCGGTGCTACGCCTTCCAGAGCTGGAGCCGGCGCCCTATGAAAAGCGGTGGTCGCGCGAGCCGGGATGCTATCAGTTGAAGTCGGCCCTGGCCTGGCTCGAAGCCGCCGAGGCGGCGGCTGAGCCCTCCTACTGCCACCACTATGACCGGCTGTTAGAAAGATCGCTCCAAACACATCGCGACTTCCTGCCAGGCAGCGACGAGCGCTCGAAGGTCATGGACCGGCTCCATGCCTATTGCTACTTCCTGGAAGCACTTCTCCCCAGCGTCGAGCGACAGGACGTGCAGGCCGCATTGGGCGAGGGAATCGACAGAGTGAGCTTCTTCCTCCGCGACATCAGCCCCGAGTTCGCTCGATCCGACGTGTACGCGCAGCTACTGCGAGTTCGCTTGTTTGCCGCATCCGCGGGGATCCCGTTGGATGAAACGGCGGCGGCCGAGGAAGCAGCCTGCCTGGAGTCTTTCCAATTTGAGTCGGCGGATCGCCGTCTGGATGGAGCCTTCTGCTTCGGGCGCAAGCAAGGGGAGTGGATGCCGTTCGCCAATCCCGTATCGACCGGGTTCGCCTGCCAGGCGCTGGCGCTTTACCAGCAGTACCTGGATGGACACTGGAAGGCAGCCTGGCAGGATCTCATCTGACGCTCCTCGCTATCCCAACCACGGCACAACGCCTTCCACTTCCGAACTGTTGCCGGGCATCGAGCGGCGCCGTGCGTTAAAACGTGCCGCCCGATGTTTGGTCGAACGCCTCTACGATTGGCATGCGATTGCCACCGTTCAGGAGGCTTTGTACGTCTGTCCCTACTGGCCGTAGCCGGTTTGTGGCTGACTCACTACACGGGGGCAGTCCGTCCACCGAGTCTGCGCTACACCCGATTGCGGAGCGGTGATCCGATCCTGCATTAACGCCAGGTTGCGTTGATGGACCTCTTCCAGCCGAGATATGGCGAGACGCTGGTTGGTTGCAAGATCGCGAATGGCGCTGACGATCGCATCCAGTTTTTGTTGCCCGGTCTCTGTCTGCATCTGGGTCAAGGCCTGTTGCAGGCGCTGATCGGTCTGACGGAGGTTTGTCATGTCTTGCTCCCAGCGCGAGATCATTTCCTGGCAAGCCTGCGGCACTACGGTTGTCATCTGCTGCATCTGGATGGGCTGCTGCTGGGGCCAAGTGGCCGTGCTGGGACATGGCGTGGACGAGATCTGTGGGTCACATTGTCCGTACTGCTGAATCTGCTGCGATTGGAACGTCTGCTGTCCAAACGCTGCCGTTCCTAGCATGAGGGTGCAAAAAAGCACCGCGCTGCATTTCCCGTTCATTGCTCCTCCTAGTTTCACCGGCGCCTGCTGCCCCACTAGGTCCGGGGCGCAATGACGGTGGCACCGGGACAACCGTGTGACTCTGCCGCAAAAGCGAACGTTACGAGATGCGGCGAGCGAGGACCGTGTAATCGAATCCCCCAAAGAAGGTCTCTCGAAAATTCTCAGGCAATTCCAAAAGCGACGGAATAGCCTGCGAAGCCGGAGCAAGCTTTTGTACGTGAAGGCGGCCAAAGCCAGCTTCTTCGAGGCAGAAACACAGCAGCGCAGGAGGAACGGGACGTAGGTGCGTGGGATCAAGATAGAAGAACGTGGCGAAGATTGCAAGACACTCGGGGTTTGGCGTCTCGATGGCAAGAAGGCCATTGAGTTGTAGCTTGCGGGCAGCTAACGCAATAAACTCGGGCAGCCTTGAAACCGGCAGATGCTCTACGACGTGGCAGCAAAAAAGACCGTCGAGCGAGGCATCAGGAAGGCTGTCGAGATACTCGAACAGATCGCCCTGGCTGACGTTCAGCCCTTTGCTCTGGCAATATCTGACCAGCTCTTCGGACTGTTCAACCCCCTGGGCGGAAACACCAGCCTCCCGCATCAGATCGAGGAACTCGCCGCGGCCGCAGCCTACATCAAGAACGGAGCGGCAATCCTTGAAGTGAGGCACGTAGAAACGCTGCGTTTCGCGCACGTGCTCCTCGCTCCCGCGGAACCGTTCTGCGAAGCGCACAAAATCGATGTTCACCTGCGGCTGCTCAACGGGCGCCTGAGCGACAGCCGGAGCAGGGGACACCGGAGCCGTTGCAACGCGGCGGCTGGCAAGCCTCAGCTCCTGATGGATCAGCCGCTCGAACTCGCCGCGTACCTTCTCGAGGTCTGCCCACAGGCGCTCTTGAATCTCGTGCACGGCCCGCTCCAACGCAGTCGTGAACTCGCGGTGCTGCTGCCGCACGAGATCCCGAAACTCCTGCTCCTGCAATGTAAGGCGGTGTGAGTGGGCAGCCTGCGTCTCCGAGATCGAGCGGAGAAACTGAATCTCGTTTGCCGCCAGCTTCTGCTCCCAGGCATTCCGCCACTCCGCCCAATGCACGCGGATATCCTTGAGTTCAGCCGCCTCGGTCTGCAGATTCCGGGCCTGCTCTTCGCTCCGCTGCCTGGACTCCCGAATGAGGCCGTCGATCGCCGCGAGCGATCGCTTGATTTCGTTCAGCGCCTCGAGCTCCGCCTCGACGCACTGCATCACCGCGCGGTTGAACTCCACCTGCTCACGGACATGCCAATCCAGTACCCGTGCGACGGTGCGCTTCACAAACTGGATCAGGTTGTTCAGCAGTCCGGGCGGGCGGGGATTCACCGTACCAATGGCCGCAACCTTGCCTTCCGCCGCATCACGCGCGTGCACGATGGGCATGAGGTCGGGCAGCGGAACCGAGCCGCCGCTATCGCCGAGCGGATAGCGGGCGCGAACCCGGTCCTGGATCTCGCGAATGATCGCTGTCAGTTCGACGGTCTTCGGATCAAGTCCTTCAGCGGCCATTTTTGCGGGACCAGCTCGCTGTGATCTTCGAGTAGACGCCGCCCCGAGGAGTGAACTCCCCGGTCACGGTCGCACACACAGGCTTGCAGGCATCCACGATGTCCCGCAGGAAGCGATTGACGACGTTCTCCTGAAAAATGCCAAGGTTGCGATAGGCGAGCATGTACATCTTCAGCGACTTCAGCTCCAGGCACAGCTTATCCGGCACGTAGCTGATCGTGATGGTGCCATGATCGGGCAGCCCTGTACGCGGGCACACAGAGGTGAACTCTGGCATTTCGATCTCGATGTTGTAGGGCTCGCGGTACTGGTTCTCCCACGTTTCAATCCTGGGCAGCTCGGCGTCGATACCCGATTTTGCGTGCTCCAGCGTATACTCCGGTTCCGTCTGCTGCGCGTCTTTCGGAGTTTTCGCGTCTTCCGGATCCTGGTGTCCTTTGTGATTTTTGTGGTGCTTCTTCTTCATGCTCCTCCTCCGTTCCCCAGTGTTCGCACAAGCAGATCGAGAAAGAGGCCGACATCCGTAACCACTCCGACCGCCTGCCCAGTCCCCCGGTCGCTTACCTTGGTTGCAACCGCCGGGTTGATGTCGACGCACACAATCTTCACCCAGCTAGGCAGCATATTGCCGACAGCGATCGAATGCAGCATGGATCCCAGGCAGAGCACGAGGCCGGCGCCGCGAAGCTGTTCCGCGTACGCATCCTGGGCCTCGTTCATGTCCGTGATCGTATCCGGCAGCGGTCCGTCGTCCCGGAGGCTGCCCGCAAGCACGAAGGGAATGCCTGCCTTCACACACTCGTACATCACGCCGCTTTTCAGCTTTCCACTCTCGACAGCCTTGGCGATGCTGCCGGCGTGGTAGATGGCGTTAATGGCGCGCATGTGATTGCGATGGCCGTGTTCCTCCTGGCGTCCGTCCGCCTGGCGCACCCCGAGAGAGGTTCCCAGCAAAGCGGCTTCGATGTCGTGAACACCGAGGGCGTTCCCGGCCAGCAACACCTGAACCCAGCCTTCGCGGATCAGTCTGGCAAGCGAAGGAGCCCCGCCTGTGTGAACGACGACAGGCCCTGCCACGACGACCACCTTCTGGCCCGCCTCGCGCGCCTGACGCACGAGCGCAGCCGTCTGACGTACCGCCGTCTCAACCTGCCGCTCCGAAGAGATGCCATTCGACATGAAAGCGAAGGCAAGCCGGTCGCGCTCCTTCGGCTCTGGAATCACGCGGATTCCGCGCATACCCACGACGACCTGATCGCCCGCTTGCAGATCCCGCAACCGCCGGCAGTAGGCTTCGCCGTTCGCAATGACGATCATGGCATCCATCCGCTGATTCTTCACTTCAAGCCATTCGCCGTTCAATCGAACCAGCGTGCGGTGATTCGTCGTGGAGTAGAAATCCTCTGGCGCACACTTGTCCCGTTCCACCGTGCGCAGCTCAACGTCGCCCGAATCGACGGGTGTACAGCCGAGGCCCAGAAGCTGGGCGAGCATCTGCCTCATCTGCTCCGAGGTAGGCGCCTCGACTTTCAGGCGGAGGTAGGATGGTTCGCTATTGGTCTTCCCGATCTCGAAGCGTTCCACTTCGAAACGCCCGCCGAATTCGACGACGGTATCGAAGATACGCTCCATCACCTGGGAGTCGATCAGGTGTCCGACAGCCTCGACAACCTCCTGAATAGGTACAGCTCTTGTGCTTGATTCCATGCGATGTCTATCTCTTCAGGATACCTGCTTCGAAGCTCAGAGCGAAGGATTGCCTGAACTTACCGGTGGGCGATCCAGGCGAGGAAGAGACCGTCGGGTGCCACGTCCTCCCAATAGGAAATGTATTGACTGCGGACTTTCCGGCAGTGGCGCCGCAGGAGCCTTTCCAGTTCCTTCCGCCCGAACCACTGTTCCCACGCCGGCGTCTGCAGACGGCCCCAATGCGCCGCGTTCTTGTCGATGATGATCACCGGAGCGCCCGGCTTCACAACGCGGCAAATTTCCGCAACTGCAAGCTCAATGTCCACCGCGTGCTCCAGCGACTCGGTGGCGTATGCGCCGTCAAAGCAGCCATCCGGGAAGGGAAGTGCCGTCATCGAGCCGGCGACCGGACTAATGCCGCCCGGAACCGCCCGCAGCATCGCTTCCGCAAGGTCCAGCGCTACAATACGGGCCCCGGGGTTCTTTTCATAGAGAACTCGCGCAAACCTGCCCTTGCCGCAGCCTACGTCGATGACTCGGCGGCCATTCAGGTCGCCCATTGTCTCGAGGATCAGTTTGACGTGAACGATGCGGGGGTCAATGGTGGAGGGGAAATGCTCTTCATCAGCGGCGGAGGTTTCGAAGGACTGGCGGATCTCACGGAGGAGATCCGCCGTCAAGGCCTGTGCCTTCCGTTTCCGGCCGAGAAGCCTGGAAAGCCAGTTCACGCGCGAGTGAGGAAGATCGGAAGTCCGACCTTGTTTGAATAGTTCGGCCGGTAGCGTTCCACGTTGTACATCGTGTTGACGTCCACCTTGCGCGGTCCGAGCTTCGGATCGGGAATCGGAACCATCGCGTAGCAGCCGTTCTGGATGGCCGTCATCAATCCGCTCTTGTTCGCCAGGATCGTATCAAAGGCCATGTTACCGAAGGTTGCGGCGACCATCTTGTCGACGAAGTCCGGATCACCGCTGCGAAGGTCATAGGTGAGGTCGCTCACAATGGTCTCTTCCTTCGTGAGCTTCTTGATCTCCTCGCTCAGATCCTCCGCAACGTTCGCCTTCTTGCGGTGGCCGAAGGCGTCTGCTTCTCCGTAATGCCGCACTTGGTAGCCTTCCCATTCCGCTCCCTCGGACAGTACAACCAGGCAGTAGTTGCTCGGGTTGTTCCGCTTATCCGTAATGAGCAGATCCACCATCTTCTCGAGGTTGAACTTGTACTCGGGAATGCCGCAGCGGATCGACGTCACATAAGCGGTGTACAAGGCGGTATAGCCGGCGTCGCGCCCAAAGACGCGGAAGATGCCGACGCGCTCATGCGAGCCGACGGTCGTCCGCTGACGGTTGATGGCATCCATTGCGCGGGTGATTGCGGTTGAGAAGCCGATGCAGTATTCGGTGTTCCGGACGTCGTTGTCCATCGTCTTCGGAACCGCCACCACCTTGACGCCCAGTTCATGCAGGCGCGCTGCGTAGCTGAGTGTGTCGTCCCCGCCGATTGCAATCAAATACTCGATACCGAGGCGCTCAAGGTTCTTCAGAACCTGGGAGCTCATGTCGAAGACGACCGACGTCTCGCCGTTTTTCGTCGATTCGTGCTTTGGAAACTCAACCCCGCGCAGAAAGTCCGGAAGCTTCTTCATTTTGGAAGGGTTCGTCCGGCTGCTATGAAGGAAGGTTCCGCCCGTGCGGTCAACCGTGCGGGTATTCTCTCGTGTCAACGGCAGGATGTAACGGGCCTTGCTCGCGGGGTCATCGAGGTTTACGTGGGTCAAGCCTTCCCACCCGCGCCGGATGCCGATTACCTCGGCATTGACTTCGCTCGCCCGATAAGTGACACCTTTGATAACCGAATTAAGACCGGGCACATCACCGCCGCCGGTCAATATACCAATGCGCTTCGGCATTAAAGCTCCCTGAATAGAATTTGGAAGGATTCAACAACGATTATATCTTGTCGCCCGCTGAACCCTATTGGCGGCCGGAAGACACACGACGAACTAACGGGCCGCAACAACCCAAGCCGTCGCCGAATCAATTCCGGGAATAGACAACCTGGCCGTTGACTACCGTCTTTTCGACCTGAATGGACCGCTCGTTCTCGTTAAAGCGGAACAGGACGAGATCCGCCCTCTCGCCCGGAGCCACGCCGCGCTGCCGCAACGGCACCCGGGCTGCCCTGGCTGGATTGCGGGTCGCCATCGTGATGGCTTCAAGAAGGCTCAGACCAGCCAGTTGCATGAGCTTCGTGACGCCGCGATCCATCTTCAGGGAAGAGCCAGCCAGCCGCACGCCGTCCACCAGACGCACGCTGTCGTCCTCGGACAGGACTACCTCCACCTCTCCCAGACGGTAGCGGCCGGGTGCGCAACCCGCAGGGGCCACAGCGTCGGTAGTGAGCACCGAGCGCTCAATTCCCTTGGCTCGCAGCGCTACCTTCAGGAACGAGGCGGGCAGGTGGATGCCGTCGGCGATAAAGCTCGCCGTCAAACGGTCGTCCGCAAGCTGTTCCCAGATGTAGTTGGGGTGCCGAGGCAACATGCTGTCCGCGCCGTTGCCGAGATGCGTCGACATCGTGGCGCCCGCCTTCACAGCATCGTCCAATTGCTGTGCCGAGGCGCGCGTATGACCGATGGCGACCACAACGCCCTCCCGCACCAGCGATTCGATGTAGCGCGGCGCTTCCGGCCACTCCGGGGCCACCGTGACCAGACGCACGTTGCCCTGGGCTGCCTCCTGCCAGCGGCGGAACTCTTCGAGATCAGGCGGGCGAACCCAACGGCGGGGATGCGCTCCCCGGGGTCCGTCCTCCGGAGAAATATGGGGCCCCTCGACGTGGAACGCCTCCATCGAGGCGCCCTCCGGCAGACACTCTTTTGCGCGGGCCAGATTTCGCAGAGCTCCGGCCATATCCTCGGGGCTTCCTGTGATGACCGTGGGAAAGAAGCGCGTTACGCCGGTCTCGTACATTTTTCGGATCGATTCGGCGATCGCCTCGTGGCTCGCCGTCGGCGAATTGTAGTCGACGCCACCAAAACCGTTGACCTGCACATCGATAAAACCAGGAGCAAGATAAGGCAACCCCTCAGAGGGCGCGATCAGATGGTCCACGGACTGAATCTGCTCGTCAAACGTGACGGCAATCGCCTCTCCGCTGCCGACATCAATACCTTGATATGTCATCGTGTTTGCCGCCTCCGCACAACATTTCCGATCTCTGCTGGTTTATGCACAGAATGTTCACAGCCCCGCCTCTCTAACTGAAAGGAAGAGCGAATACTTATTTCTGTTGAAAAGAAACACAATGCCTGCTGATTGCCTGGCAGAACGATGCTCCACCTTGGTAAAAAGAACTCCAAGATCCTCTGCGGAAGCGGTCCGGCGGAACAATCTCGGGGGAGGTGGCCATCGGATCGCGACCGCGGGTCGAATCCCTCCCGCGGCAGCGAATTTACTTAGGCTTCCACAGGCTCTCTGGATCTGACCGAACGAAGCCAGCCGAAGCGATCCGGAGACTTTCCGTTGATGATCGAGAAGAACTCGTTCTGAAGACGCTCGGTGATCGGCCCGCGCCGTCCAGTGCCCACCTTCACGCGGTCCACCGACCGGATCGGCGTGATCTCGGCTGCCGTGCCGGTAAAGAAGACTTCGTCGGCGATATAGAGCATTTCCCGGGGGATAATCGTCTCCACGACGGGGATCTCCAGGACTTCCGCGAGCCGCAGAACCGTATCCCGTGTAATACCGGGCAATACCGAAGCTCCAAGCGGAGGCGTGTGAATTTTGCCGTCCCGCACGACGAAAAGATTCTCGCCCGATCCCTCGCTGACGTAGCCTGAGGCGTCGAGTGCGATGCCCTCGGCGTATCCGTTCGCGTGCGCCTCCATTCGGATCAACTGTGAGTTCATGTAGTTGGCGCCCGCTTTCGCCAGCGCGGGCAGGGTATTCGGCGCAATCCGCGTCCAGCTTGAGACACACACGTCGACGCCTTCAGCCAGCGCCGCCTCGCCAAGATACTGGCCCCATTCCCAGCAGGCGATGTACACCTCGACAGGATTGTTGACCGGAAGAACGCCCACATCCCCGTAGCCACGTAGCACAATGGGTCGTAAGTAGCACGAATCCAAATTATTTACGCGTACAAGTTCAACCATCGCATCAGAAATCTGCTGCGCGGTGAACGGTATCTCCATCCGGTAAATATGAGCGGAGTCAATCAGCCGGCGAACATGCTCAGGTAGTCGGAAAATTGCCGGGCCTGCGGGGGTCGAATAACATCTGATCCCTTCGAACACGGAGCTGCCGTAACTGACGACATGCGACAGGACATGAATCCTGGCGTCGTCCCAGTTGATGAAGCGTCCGTTGTGCCAGATCTTCTCGGTGGGCTTCAACATGCCGTTATCATAACAAGATGCGCGGTCTCTTCGTGATAGAGGCCGGAAACCGGTGCTAGCCGTCGTACATCAAGAGGAAGCAAGGGAGGAGCAGATTGCATGGCACAAGCGGCGCGTACATTCCTGGCAGCAGTTCTCTTAGTTTCAGCGATCTTTGCACAGCAGCGTACGCTCAAGCCCGGAATGAACTTTTTCAGCAAGGAACAGGACATTCAACTGGGGAAGGAAGCAGCCGCACAAGTCGAGCGTGAAATGGAGGTCGTCCGGGATCAGGCGCTGAACGAATATATCAACCGCCTCGGCCGCCGCCTCGTCGAGCAGCCGGAAGCGGACCAGTATCCTTATACTTTCAAAATTGTCAACAATCCGGAAATCAATGCCTTTGCGCTGCCTGGTGGGCCGACCTATATCCATACCGGCCTGATTGCCGCCGCAGATAATGAGGAGCAGCTGGTCGGGGTCATGGCGCACGAGGTCTCACACGTGGCCCTGCGGCATGGCACCAACCAGGTCTCGAAAGCGAATTTAATCCAGATTCCGGCGCTGCTTGCGGGAGCAATGACAGGCGGCTCCATGCTCGGCCAGCTCGCCCAAATTGGAATCGGCCTCGGCGCAAACTCGCTGCTGCTCAAGTACTCGCGGAATGCCGAGCGCGACGCGGACCTGCTCGGCACCCGGATTATGTCCAAGGCCGGATACAACCCGATTGAGATGGCCCGTTTCTTCGAAAAGCTCGAGGCGCAGGGCGGCAGCCGCGGGCCGGAGTTCCTGGCGTCGCACCCCAATCCGGGCAACCGTATGAAGGCTGTCCAGGACGAGATACGGTACCTGCCGCAGAGGCAGTACAACTCCGCCAGCGGACAGTTCGACCAGATGAAGCGGCGTGCTGCGGATCTGCTGAAATCGTACTCCCCGGCGAAAACGCAGCAGCAGCCACAACAGCTCACGCCTCAGAACGTCCGGCCGTCGGGCCGCTTCAAGCAGCACCGCGGTCAGAAGTTCAGCATCGCTTATCCGGATAACTGGGAGACCTTCAGCCAGAGCAACAACCCCTCGGCCCTCACCATCGCGCCCCGTGCGGGCGTTCTGTCAAACGGCGTCGGATACGGCGTCATTGTCAGCGTCTACAACAGCCAGGCCGGAGCGGTGGACCTTCGCCGGGATACCCGGGAGCTGATTCGGGAGCTGCAATCCGCAAACACGAGCATGCGGGCAGCCGGCGCGTCGCGAAGGCTGCGCGTGGATAACCAGGACGCGCTCGTCACCACTCTATACTCGCAGTCGCCCTTTGCCGGCGGTCAGCGCGAGATCGACATGCTCGTTACGGTTGCGCGTCCCGAGGGCCTTTTGTACCTCGTCTTCATTGCGCCGGAGAGTGAGTTCCGTCAGGTTCAGGGAACGTTCGAGGAAATGCTCAGGTCGGTTCGATTCAGCAGCTAAAGGCCGCCTTCTAGGGACCCAGAAAGAACAGATCGTTTCCATCAGCCGACAAGGCGGGAACCTGGGGTTCGGCAACCCGTGTTAGGCATTTCCGATAACATATATTATGTCAACTTATGGTTGCGCCAAAAAAAAGCCTGTGCCCGGACTCGCCAGGCACAGGCCTTGAGGGAAGAAATTTTGCGTACACCAAAGTCCTATCGCGAACGTCCGGCCCCGCGGCCATGGCCGCGACCGCCGCCCTCGCCACCTCCGGACCGCATCCTTGGCTCACCTCTGGATCCATGGCCGGCGCCGGGCGCAGATCGCATCTGTGGGGCGGTCCGGCTCGGAGCGCCGCCTCTATGGATATCTGACGATCTGCCCCTGGAATACGCGCGGTCCAAATCGTGATTTCCGCGCGACCTTCCTGAAAATCCGTCGTTTCCTCGCGAGTTGCCGCGCGGCGATATGATCTCGGTTCGAGGCCTGGAGGGCGGCTGGACCGTTCGCAAGTCCCCGTTTCCGCCCCGGCTTCCGACCCGATTCGCCGGGCTGCGATCCTGCCGGCTAAAGCCGCGATCCACCGGGTTGTGGCTAATCCCCCGATCCACGCTGGAGCCACGGTCGATACTTGGGCCACGGTCGAAGCCCGACATCGTACCCCTCGGGTCACCGAATCGCCGCCAGCCTGAGGAGGAACGCCCTTCCCAGCCCTGCGCGCCGGACCGCTCGGCGCCTTCCGTCTGCCGGTTGGGCCTGCTCGTAGCCGGCTGTCCAAAGCTGCGCCATCCCCCGAACCGCTCGGTGCTCCGGCCCTCAGTCCTTTGAGCTTCGGATGCCCTCGCTGGCGGATCGGCCCGGCGCCATCCGCTGCCCCGGTCTTCGCCTAACCCCGCGTCGGATCGGTCATTGAGGCGCCGCCACCCGGCGACGTTCTCCCGTCCAGCCGCCGCCCCGCCGTGTTCACGGACTGTTCCCGTCCCTCCCGGGATTCCAAAGGTGTTCCTGGCGATGCGCTCGACGCCTCTACGCTGATCCTCAAATGAAACTCTGCTCACGGGCGTGGGCTCCCTTCGCCGGAAGAAGCGATCATTCGGAAACGTACGCGAGGATCCGGTCCAGCGAGGCTCACGTTCGGTCAGGCGCAGGCTCTCTCGCTCCGGAACAACCGGCACAGGCCCGCGCACCAGGCTCGCCCGCCGCAGATCGTGCGTGCCCACCCTCACCAAATGGCCGGCGCGCCCGCGGCTGAAGTCCCGGCCATCCACGACCGTCACGGCATTCGCAA
>ERZ777003.4008-NODE-4008-length-13058-cov-13.590325_pt1 | contig 13058 bp, 13 predicted proteins | sample MGYA00374956_ERZ777003 | MGnify/ENA primary metagenome ERZ777003 (study PRJEB29302, sample SAMN06268252) | bioreactor metagenome | isolation source: Joint BioEnergy Institute, California, USA | place: USA:Joint BioEnergy Institute, California, USA | collected... | reverse complement strand
TCGAGAAGATGCAGGTGTTCTGGCCCTGGTCCTCCTTGAGGATGTCGGCCTGCACCGTGCCCCGGACCCGCCGCAGCACCTCGGCGGGGTCGAGCTCGGGGTGCTGGTCGATGGCGGTGTTGAGGAACATGGCCAGCACCGCCGGCGCCGGGCCGTTGATCGTCATCGACACCGACGTCGACGGGTCGACGAGGTCGAAGCCGTCGAACAGGAGCTTCATGTCGTCGAGCGTCGCCACCGAGACGCCCGAGGTGCCGATCTTCCCGTAGATGTCGGGCCGCTCGTCGGGGTCGGCGCCGTAGAGCGTGACCGAGTCGAAGGCGGTCGACAGCCGGGTGGCCGGCTGGCCGTCGGCCAGGAGGTGGAACCGGGCGTTGGTGCGGGCGGGCCCGCCCTCGCCGGCGAACATCCGGGTGGGGTCCTCGTCGTCCCGCTTGGTGGGGAACACGCCGGCGGTGAAGGGGAACCGCCCCGGCAGGTTCTCCGACCGCAGGAACCGCACCAGCTCGCCCCGGTCCTCGAAGCGGGGCAGCGCCACCCGGGGCACGAGGGTGCCGGCCAGCGACTCGCGGGCCGGGCGGTCGGGGCCGGAGAGGCGGTCGCGGTCCTCCTCCCAGGTGGCGAGCAGGGCTCGGGTCTCGTCGCTGACCCGGGCGCGGGCCTCGGCGAGCAGCGCCTCGACGTCGTCGGTGGGCCGGCCGGCGGCGGCCAGCCGCTCGGCGGCGGCCTCGAGCTGGTCGACGGCTCGGACGGCCTCGGCCTGGTCGCGGGTGGTGGCGTGGTAGGCCCGGACGGTCTCGGCGATCTCGGCGAGGTAGCGCTCCCGCGCCGGCGGGACGAGGACCGACACCCCGGTCGAGGTGCGGGTGTCGACGCGGGGCAGCGTCCCCTCCCCCACCCGCAGGCCGGCGGCGGCGAGGCGGTCGCGCAGCTCGTGGTAGAGGGCCGTGACCCCGTCGTCGTTGAAGCGGGAGGCGACCGTGCCGAAGACCGGCAGCTCCTCCAGCCGGTCGCGCCGGCCCCGGTGGCGGCCGACCTGGCGGCGGACGTCGCGCAGCGCGTCCTCGGCCCCCCGGCGGTCGAACTTGTTGATGGCCACGACGTCGGCCAGCTCGAGCATGTCGATCTTCTCGAGCTGGGAGGCGGCGCCGTACTCGGGGGTCATGACGTAGAGGGAGACGTCGGCCAGGTCGACGACCGCCGAGTCGCCCTGCCCGATGCCGGGCGTCTCGACGATCACCAGGTCGTAGCCGGCGGCCCGGCAGGCGGTGACCATGCGGGGCACGGACGGCGGCAGCTCGGAGGCCGAGGACCGGGTGCCGATCGAGCGGAAGTAGACCTGGTCGGTGCCGATGCTGTTCATGCGGATGCGGTCGCCGAGCAGGGCGCCGCCCGAGCGCCGCCGGTTGGGGTCGACGGCCAGCACGGCGATGCGCAGCTTGTCCTCCTGGTCGCGCCGCAGCCGCAGGACGAGCTCGTCGGTGAGGGACGACTTGCCCGACCCGCCCGTGCCGGTGATGCCGAGCACCGGGGCCTGCCGGCCGGCGGCCAGCGCGTCGAGCCGCTCGGCGAGCGGGTCGGGGAGGATCCCGTTCTCGACGGCGGTGAGCACGGCGGCCAGCGTCCGGCGCGAGCCGCCGGGGAGGTCGTCGACCGACTCGGGGGCCCGTGGCGGGACGTCGCACTCGCGCACGATGGTGTTGACCATGGCGTCGAGCCCGAGGCGCTGGCCGTCCGCGGGCGAGAAGATCCGCACCCCGACCTTCGCCAGAGCGTCGATCTCGGCGGGGACGATGACGCCCCCGCCGCCCCCGTAGACGCGGACGTGGCCGATGCCCTCCTCGGCCAGGCGCTGGACCAGGTAGGTGAAGTACTCGACGTGCCCGCCCTGGTAGCTGCTGATCGCCACCGCGGCGGCGTCCTCGTCGAGGGCGGCCCGGACGACCTCGTCGACCGAGCGGTCGTGGCCCAGGTGGATGACCTCGGCGCCCTGGGCCTGGAGTAGGCGCCGCATGATGTTGATCGACGCGTCGTGGCCGTCGAAGAGGCTGGCCGCGGTGACCACCCGGACGGGGTGGTGCGGCCGGTGCAGCTCCGCCGAGTCCATGAGCGCACACTATCTGACCGCTCAGGTAACTGTCGACGGACCGGGGTAGGGTCGGGGCGTGGACCCGACGTTCGACCCGCTCGACGAGGCCCGGCGCCAGTGGGAGCGCCACGACCTCGCCGAGCCCGAGGCCATGGTCGCCGCCACCTCGATCATCCGGGTGCAGCAGCTGGTGTCCGCCGCCGTCGAGCGGACGCTGCGACCGTTCCAGCTCACCTTCGCCCGCTACGAGGTGCTGATGCTGCTCTGCTTCTCCCGCACCGGCGCCCTGCCCATCACGAAGATGGGCGAGCGGCTGATGGTCCACCCCACCGGCATCACCAAGCTCGTCGACAAGCTCGAGCAGCAGGGCCTCGTCGCCCGCGAGCCCAACCCCGACGACCGCCGGGGCACCCTCGCCCGCATCACCCCCGCCGGGCGCCGCCTGGCCGCCGAGGCCACCGAGGCGGTCACCGCCCAGCGCTTCGGCGTCCCGCTCGAGGGAGACGAGCTGGCCCGGCTGGTCGAGCTGCTGGGCCGGTTCCGCCGCCGCGCCGGCGACCCGCACGCGCCCGCGGTGCCCGCCGACGGCGCCCGCCGCTGACCGGCCGCCTCGCCCGCCGCAGCGGGTCAGGCGCCGTCGCGCCGCAGCAGGAACACGCCCGAGGGCGTGCCGCCACCGGTGGAGACGACCGCGGTGCGGGCGCCGGGCACCTGGCGCTCCCCCGCGTCGCCCCGCAGCTGCACCACCGCCTCGTAGATGAAGCCGAAACCGTGCAGGCGGCCCTCCGACAGCTGGCCCCCGTGCGGGTTCAGCGGCAGCTCGCCGCCGAGCGCGATCCGCCGGCCCCCGTCGAGCCAGTCCTTGGCCTCGCCGAGCCCGCAGAACCCCAGGCCCTCCAGCCAGGAGATGGCGTTGAAGGTGAACCCGTCGTAGAGCAGGGCGACGTCGACGTCGGCCGGCGTCAGGGTGGTGCGGCTCCACAGGTGGGCCGCCTGGCCCAGCACCTGGGGCTCGTGGGTCAGCGTCCCCTGGTCCCACGACACCGGCTCGACCACCTGGGTGCCGACGGCCTCGACCCGCACCGCCGGTCGGGGCAGGTCGCGGGCCACCGCGGCGTCCGACACGACGACGGCGACGGCGCCGTCGCAGGGCACGTCGCAGTCGTAGAGGCCGAACGGCGAGCTGATCGGACGGGCCGACAGGTAGTCGTCCATGGTCATCGGCTCGCGGTAGATGGCCGCCGGGTTGCGAGCCGCGTTGGCCCGGGCGTTGACGGCGATCCACCCCAGCACCTCGCGGCCGGCGCCGTAGCGGTGCAGGTAGTGGTTGGCGTGCATGCCGATCCAGTTGGCGGCGGACGCCGCGCCGTAGGGCAGGCGCCACTGCTGGTCGCCCGAGACCCGCTCGGGCCGGGACCCCAGCCCGAGCGTGGCGTGGGTCGACTCCCACACCGTGCGGAAGCACAGCACGTGCCGGCACAGGCCGCTGGCCACGGCCATCATCGCCGCCACGACGGCGCCGCCCTGGCCCGGCAGGTCGAAGCCGCCGTTGATCCACGTCGGGCGGATGCGCAGCGCCCGCTCGACGGCCGACACCCCGCCCTCGCTCATGCCCAGGGGCGCGTCGCCCGGGTAGGTGGAGAGGCCGTCGACGTCGTCGAGCGTCAGGCCGGCGTCGGCCACCGCGGCCAGGCAGGCGTCGACGGTCAGCGACAGCGGGTCGACCATCAGCCGGCGCCCGATGGCCGAGCGCCCGATGCCCGAGATCACCGCCCGGTGCTCGAAGCGGTCGTCGCGGACGGGCGGGCGGGGCGTGACGGCCGGCTCGGGGACGAGCTGCTCGGCGACGTCCGGCTCGCCGGTGGGGGCGAACACCGGGATCCACACGTCCTCGTGCTGCTCGAACCGGACCTCGACCCGCAGGCCGTCGCGGACCTCGTCGGGGTCGCAGCCGACGACGTTGGTGGTGAGCCGGACGGACGGGTCCTCGTCGAGGGCCACGATGGCGACGGCGTAGGGCGGCTCGAACCCGGGCAGCCACCGGTGGCGGTTGACGGTGTGGGCCACGACCGTCCCCCGGCCGGACACGACCGCCGGCGTGGCCGACCGGCCGCGGCACCGGGGGCAGATCGGCGTCGGCGGGTGCGCCAGCTGCCCGCAGTCGTCGCAGCGCTGGATGCGCAGGCGGCCGTCGGCCCCGGAGCGCCAGAACCACTCGTTGAACGGCGTCACCTCGGGCAGGGGGCGGGCCGGGCGGTCCTCGGTGGTCGTCACGTGCGTTCCTCCCCCTCCGGCTCAGGTGCGGGGCGCCAGGCCGTCGAACAGCAGGTCCCAGAGCTCCTCGGCGGGGTCGACGCCCGTCTCCTCCGCCGAGAGCCCGCCGATGGCCGTCGAGAAGGCGTCGAACGTGATCGCCTCGAGCACGACGCCGGCCACCCGCCGGGGGGCGAGGTCACCGCGCACGACCCCGGCCTCCACCGCCTCGTCGAGCAGCTGCTCGAACACGGCCACCAGCGGGGCGAAGGCCCGGGCGGCTTCGGCCGGCTGCGTGGTCAGCAGCTGGTGGGCGAGCTCGGCCAGCGCCCGGGTCGGGCTCGGCCGCTTGCTGCGCCCCCGGCGCCCGGGCCGGCACATCTCGTGGTAGGTGACGACGAACCGTCGGAGGCGATCGCGGGGCGTCCGCTCGGCCGCGACCTTCTGGCGGACGAGCTCGACGGCGGAGCGGACCGACTCCTCGAACAGGGCGAGCAGCAGCTCCTGCTTGCCGCCGAAGTGCTGGTAGAAGCTGCGCAGCGACTGGCCGGAGCGCTCGACCACCTCCTGGACCGTGAAGTCCCTGCCGGTCTCGCTCTCGTCGACCAGCTCGAGGGCGGCGTCGATGAAGCGCTGCACCCGGGTCTCGGCCCGGACGCGGGCGGAGTCGAGCGACCGCTCGACCGCCAGCTCGCGCCAGCTCTGCGTGGGGGCACCGTTGCCGTCGACGTCGGGGGTCACGGCACGAGCCTACCCGAGGGTGGGAAACCGGCCGAACCGGATGAGAGAACGGATAACTGCTCATCGGAGATCGGTCCTCGCGGGCCGCGAGATCGGCGTCGGTAGCGTCGCCCGTGTAGGGTTCGCGCCCATGTCCGCACCCGAGCACGCGCCGGCCGGCACCGACCCCGAGGTGCGCCGCGAGATCGTCGAGACCGTCCGGCGCTTCGTGGCCCGCGACGTGGTGCCGGTGGCGTCCCGGCTCGAGCACGAGGACCGGTTCCCCGCCGAGATCGTCGAGCAGATGCGGTCGCTCGGCCTGTTCGGCGTCACCATCCCCCGGGAGTACGGGGGCCTCGGCCTCGACCTGCTGACCTACGTCGGCGTCGTCGAGGAGCTGGCCTACGGCTGGATGAGCCTCTCCGGCATCGTCAACACCCACACCATGGTGGCGACGCTGATCGTCCAGCACGGCACCGAGGAGCAGAAGCGGCGCTGGCTGCCCCAGCTGGCGTCCGGCGAGCGGCGGGGCGCGCTCTCGCTGTCCGAGCCCGACGCCGGCAGCGACACCCGCAACATCTCCTGCCGGGCGGTGCGCGACGGCGACGAGTACGTCGTCAACGGGACGAAGGCCTGGGTGACCAACGGCGAGCGGGCCGGCCTGGTGGCGCTCGCCGCCCGCACCGACGAGGGCATCTCGGCCTTCGTCGTCGAGAAGGAGCCGGGCCCGTCCTACGGCGGCATCACGGTCAGCCGGCAGGTCGACAAGCTCGGCTACAAGGGCGTCGAGACGGTCGAGATGGCCTACGCCGACCACCGGATCCCGGCCGCCAACCTCGTGGGCGAGCCGGGGCGGGGCCTGGCCCAGATCCTCGGCGTGCTCGAGGTCGGCCGCATCAACATCGCCGCCCGGGCCGTCGGCGTCGCCCGGGCCGCCTTCGACGCCGCCCTCGACTACGCCCAGCAGCGCACGACCTTCGGCAAGCCCATCGCCGAGCACCAGGCCATCCAGCTCAAGCTGGCCGACATGGCCACGCGCCTGGAGGCCGCCCGGCTGCTCACCCGCAACGCCGCCGAGCGCAAGCAGGCCGGCGAGCGCTGCGACGTCGAGGCCGGCATGGCCAAGCTCTTCGCCAGCGAGGCCGCCCTCGACATCGCCACCGAGGCCATGCGCATCCACGGCGGCGTCGGCTACACGACCGACCTGCCGGTCGAGCGCTACTACCGCGACGCGCCGCTCATGGTCATCGGCGAGGGCACGAACGAGATCCAGCGCCTGGTCATCGCCCGGGGCCTGCTGGCCCGGGCCCGGGCGGGCGCCGGCTGAGCCCGGCCCCTCGATCCCCCTACTCCGCGCCGGGCCCGCCGCCGGCGCCGTCGTCCTCGTCCTCGGCGGCGGCCAGGACGGCGCGGGCCCGGGCCGCCACGACCTCGTCGACCATCTGGCCCTCGAACGCGATGGTCCGGCCCCCGGCCGCCTCGAACGCCGCCAGCAGGTCGGTCGCCCACCGCACCTCCCCGGGCGAGGGCCGGAACGCCCGGCGGGCCAGCTCGACCTGGGCCGGGTGGATGCACATCTTCCCGGCATAGCCGAGCGCCCGCGCCTCCCGGGCCTCGGCGAGGAACCGGTCGTGGTCGTGGATGTCGATGGTGACCATGTCGAGTGCCGGCACGCCGGCGACCCGGGCCGCCATCGCCACCGCCGCCCGGGGCACGGCGACCTCGGCGTTGCCCGGCGTGCGCACGCCCCCGAGGTCGGCGACGTAGTCCTCGGCGCCGAAGTAGCAGGCCACGACCGGCGGGCGCAGCACGGCCCGGGCGTCGAGCACGCCCCGCACCGTCTCGATCCCGGCGACGACGCCCCGCTCGCCCACCGCCTCGGCCACCGCCGCCAGCTGCTCGGCGGTGTCGAGCTTGGGGACGACGACCGCCGCCACCCCGTCGGGCAGGGCGGCGACGTCGCCGGCGAACCACGGCGTCCCCGGCGGGTTGACCCGCACGCAGACCGGCACCTCGCCGGCCAGGGCGGCCACCGCCTCGCGGGCGCTGTCCCGGGCCGCCGCCTTGGCGTCCGGGGGCACGGCGTCCTCGAGGTCGACGACCACGGCGTCGGGCCGGCTGCGGGGCGCCTTGGCCGCCAGGTCGGGCCGGTCGCCCGGCACGAACAGCAGGCTGCGCCAGCGGCGGGGGGCGCCGCTCATGCCGGGCGCCGGCGCATGAGGGCGGCGCGCCGGCAGCGGGCGACGAGCTCGTCGCGCTGGTTGTAGGCCCGGTGCTCGAAGGTGACGATGCCCTGGTCGGGCCGCGACGACGAGGGCCGGGCGGCGACGACCTCGGTCTGGGCCCGGATGGTGTCGCCGTGGCGGACCGGCGCCGGGAAGGCGATCTCCTCGAAGCCCAGGTTGGCGACGGTCGTGCCGTGCGTCGTCTCGTACACCGTCAGGCCGATGAGCAGCGACAGGGTGAAGAGGCTGTTCACCAGGCGGGTGCCGAACTCCGTCCCGGCCGCGTAGGCCTCGTCGAGGTGCAGCGGCTGGGGGTTCATCGTCAGGACCGAGAAGAGGGTGTTGTCGGCCTCGGTGATCGTCCGGGTGACGGCGTGGTCGATCACCAGCCCGGGCGTCAGGTCCTCGAACCACCGGCCCATGACCGGCCGCTCTGCGCTCATGGCCACGAGCCTAGGCACGGCCCCCGGGCCGGGGGCCGTGCCCGGTCGCGGGGCCGGCGGCCCGCCGGCCCGGTCAGGCCGTGAACCGCAGCGCGCCGTCGAGGCGGATGTTCTCGCCGTTCAGGTACGGGTTGCGGGCGATCGACTCGACCAGCAGGGCGAACTCCTCGGGCTTGCCCATCCGCCCGGGGAAGACCACGCCTTCGGAGGGGTCCTCCTTCAGGCGCTCGCGGGCGGCGAGCATGACCGGCGTGCCCATCGTGCCCGGCGCGATGGCGCACACCCGGATGCCCATCGGGCCGAGGTCGCGGGCCATCGGCAGGGTCATGCCGAGGATGGCCGCCTTGGCGGCGGCGTAGGCCACCTGCCCCCGCTGGCCCTCGATGCCGGCGATCGAGGCGGTGTTGACGATGACGCCCCGCTGCCCCTCGTCGTCGGGCTCGTTCCGGCCCATGGCCACCGCGGCCAGGCGGGACACGTTGAAGGTGCCGATGGCGTTCATCTCCAGCGTCGTGACGAAGGCCGCCTTGTCGTGGGGGATGCCGTCGCGGCTGACGAGGCGGCCGGCGGGGACACCCCCGCCCGCGACGTTGACCAGCACCGACAGCGGCCCCAGTGAGCAGGCCGCGTCGACGGCCTCGCCCACGTGCAGGTCGTCGTTGACGTCGCCGGCGACGGCGAGGGCCCGGTCGCCCAGCTCCTCGGCCAGCTCGGCGGCGCGGTCGCCGTCGCGGTCGAACACGACGACCCCCATGCCCGCCGCGGCGAGCCGGCGCACGGTGGCGCTGCCGAGCCCCCCGGCACCGCCGGTGACGATGGCCGACCGTCCTTCGAGATCCATGTCCTCCCCTTCGTCGAGCGTGGTGACGGGCGCATGTCGTACACCACCCGCCCGGCGGCCACGACCGGGGCGCCGGCCCGTCAGAGGGCGAAGGAGAAGCCGCCGTTGACCGGGATCGTCTGGCCCGTCACCCACCCGGCCCGGGGGCTGGCCAGGGCGGTGACGATCCAGGCGGCGTCGGCCGGCTCGCCCGGGCGGCGCACGACGTAGCCGCTGAGGATGACCTTGCGCAGGTCCTCCTTGTCGGGGTCGCGCCAGAGGTCCTCGGTGACCGGCGTGCGCATGGTGCCGAGCGAGACGTTGTTGACGGTCACGCCGTGGCGCCCGACCTCCTGGGCCACGGCCCGGCAGAACGCCGCCGCCCCCGCCTTGGCCGCGGCGTAGGCGGCGGTGCCGGCGCCGCCGGTCCGGCCGGCGTCGGAGACGATCGTGACGACGCGGCCCCACCCCCGCTCGACCATGCCGGGCAGGGCGGCGTGCACGCAGTTCATGACCCCGTAGAGGTTGACCGCGAGGTACGGCTCCCACTGGTCGGGGGTGGTGTCGACGAAGGGAGCCGTCTCGCCGAAGCCGGCGACGCCCGCGTTGCCGGCGTTGTTCACGAGGATGTCGATCGGCCCGGCGCCGCCGATCCGCTCGTGCACCTGGTCGTGGTCGGTGACGTCGAAGGGCAGGGCGGTGGCCGCCCCGCCGGCCTCGCGGATGCGGCCGGCCGCGGCCTCGGCCCGCTCGGGCACGTAGTCGTTGACGACGACCTCGGCCCCGGCGGCGGCCAGCATCCGGGCGATCCCCTCCCCCACGCCCTGGCCGGCGCCGGTCACGAGCGCCCGCTTGCCCTCCAGCTCGAAGTCGATCCCCATCGCTCCCCCCGGTCCGTCACGTCGCCGTCGTGGGGCCGTGCGCACCTTGTAGCGCCGGGGTGGGCCGGCGGGAAACCCGAGCCCGGTCGTGGTGTGCCGCGGCAGGGGGGTCCACCGGCCACCGCCGGCCGGCGGCCACCATGGCGGCGTGAACGGGACGCCGTCCGGCACCCTCGACCCCGCGGTGGCCGTCCACGCGCCGCCCGGGCGCCGGGTCCTGCGCCGCCGGCGGGCGCTGTACACCGCCACGACGGTCCTCCTCGCCGCCGTCCTCGGCCTCGCGGTCCTCGACACGACCCCGGCGGCCGACGTCTACGGCGTGAAGACGGCGACCGCCCGGGCCGATGGCGGCGGGTACGAGCTGGCCGTCCGCCACGCGACGGTGAGCCGGCCGGGGCTGGCCACGCCGTTCGAGGTGACCGTCGAGCGCCCGGGCGGCCTCCCCGACCCCGTCCGGGTGGCGGTCGACCGCGACTACCTGGCCATCTGGGACCCGGGCGCCCTCGCCCCCGAGCCCGCCGGCGAGACCGGCGACCGCGAGGTCGTCGTGTGGGAGCTGGCGCCGCCCGCCTCCGGCGACGTCGTGACGGTGTCGCTGGCCGGCCGGATCGACCCCGGCGTCCAGCAGGGCGAGCGGGGCCGGGTGGCCGTCGTCGACGAGCGGGGCGAGGCGGTCGTGGCCGTCGAGGTCGCCACGCGGGTCATGCCGTAGGGAGGACGCCGGCCGTGGAGATCGTCGCCCGGGCCACCGTCGTGTTCTTCTTCCTCCTGCTCCTCACCCGGGGGCTGAAGCGGCGGGCGCTCGCCGACCTGTCGCCGTTCGAGATGATCCTGCTCGTCGTGCTGGGCGACATCGTCCAGCCGGGCGTCACCCAGGAGGACTCCTCCCTCACCGGAGCGGTCCTGGCCGCCTGCACCTTCGGGTTCTGGGTGACGGTCACGACCTGGGCCACCTGGCGGTCCCGCCGGCTGCGGCGGGTCGTCGACGGCGTGCCCATCGTGCTCGTCGAGGACGGCCGGCCGATCGAGGCCGCGCTCCGCCTCGAGCAGATGCCGGTCGAGGAGCTGTTCGAGGCGGCACGCCAGCAGGGCATCGACGACCTGTCGGCCATCCGCCTGGCGGTGCTCGAGCCCTCGGGCCGGATCTCGATCATCCGGCGCAGCTGACGGGACCGCCGCCGCCGGTGGTCACCACGGCACCCGGCCGGTGTCGTCGAAGAACCCGCCGGTCGGGCCGTCGGGGCCGATCGCGGCCATCTCGACGATGATCCGGGCGCCCTCCTCGACGGTCTTCTGCCCCGAGTGGCCGTTGAGGTCCGTGGCCGTGTAGCCGGGGTCGACGGCGTTGACCTTCCAGCCGGGCAGCGCCTTGGCGTACATGGTCGTGACCATGTTCAGCGCCGCCTTGGACGACGGGTAGACGAGGCTGACGAAGCCCGACTCCAGGCGGTCGGGGTCGGTGGTGATGCCGAACGAGCCCATCCCGCTCGACACCATGACGACCCGGGGCAGCTCGGCCTTGGCGAGGAGCGGGAGGAACGCCCGGGTGACCCGGACGGGGCCGAGCAGGTTGACCCCGAAGCAGGCGAGGAAGTCCTCGGGGCCGGTCTCCAGCGGCGGCGTCGTCGAGCCGATGATGCCGGCGTTGTTGACGAGGACGTCGAGGTGGTCGGTCCAGGACGCCACCTGCTCGACGGCGGCGGCGACCGAGTCGTCGTCGGTGACGTCGATGGTGACGGGCCGGACGTCGGCGCCGTCGGCGGCGAGCTTCTCGGCCGCGACCCGGCCCTTGTCGGGGTCGCGGGCGCCGAGCAGGATCGTCCAGCCGCGCCCGGCGAGCTGGCGGGCGGTCTCGTGGCCGAGGCCACGGTTGGCACCGGTGATGAGGGCGATGGTCATGGCGCCATCGTCCGCCCCGGTCGCGGGGGCGACCAGGGCCCGCGCAGCCTGGGACCGTCGGTCCCACCCGCGCCGCGCCCCGTGCCCGGCATCCTGGGGGGCGTGGACCGTGCCGCCCTCGCCGCCGCCCTGCGGTCGTACCGTGCCCGCCTGACGCCGGCCGACGTCGGGCTGCCGGCCGGCACCCGCCGCCGGGTGCCCGGGCTGCGCCGGGAGGAGGTGGCGCAGCTGGCGGGCATCTCGGTCGACTACCTGGTGCGGCTGGAGCAGGGGCGGGGCCCGGTGCCGTCGGAGCTCGTGCTCACGGCGCTGGCCCGGGCGCTGCGGCTGACCGACGACGAGCGCGACCACCTGTTCCACCTCACCGGCGTGGCGCCGCCCCGGCGGGGCCACATCGTGTCGACCCCCCGGGCCAGCACGCTGCGGCTGCTGGAGCGGCTGAGCGACCTGCCGGCGGTGCTGATCGACGCCAAGGGCGACGTCCTGGCCTGGAACGCGCTGGCCGCCGCGCTGCTGGGCGACTTCTCGGCCTGGCCGCCCGGGCAGCGGAACCTGGTGTGGCAGCGGTTCCTCGGCGGCGGCGGCCGGGTCGCGCACGGCAGCCCCGAGGAGGAGGAGCGGACGGCGCGGGAGTCGGTGGCGTCGCTGCGGCTGGCCGCGGCCCGCTACCCGGACGACCCGGGCCTGCGCCGGCTGGTCGACGAGCTGCGGGCGAAGAGCCCCCGGTTCGCCGAGCTGTGGGAGGAGGGCCCCGTGGCCGAGCGCCGGTCCGGCCGCAAGACCGTGCGCCACCCCCAGCTCGGCCTGCTGGAGCTGGACTGCGACGCCCTCCACGTCCCGGACGTCGACCAGCGACTGATCGTCTACTCGGCCGCGCCCAACACCCGGGAGGCCGAGGCCCTCGCCCTCCTGCGGGTCGTCGGCCTGCAGGAGGTCGGCGGCGAGGTCGACGAGGACGTGGGGACGCGGGCCTGAGGCGCTCGTGAGCGCCGGCCGTCCAGCCCGGTCTCGCGGCGAGGATCAGGTCGGGACCGCGACCGGGCAGGCGATCCCAGGTGCGCCGGCGAGCCGGCGATCCAGGGTGACCAGCGTGGCGCCGGCCAGCTCGGCGAGCGCGACGTAGGCGGCGTCGTAGGTGGACAGGTTCGCCCGCAGCGCCCAGGCGCGGGGTGCGAGCAGCTCGTAGGGCCACAGCTCGATCGGCAGGTCGAGCAGGTCGGCGTGGGCCTGGGCAGCGAGATCCGCGCTGATCCGGGCGGCCGACTCCTGGCGCCGCAGGATGTTGGCCGCCTCGAACAGCACGAGGTGCGGCGCGAGCAGGTCGGCCCCGCGCAGCTGATCGGCGGTCCACTGGCCGGCGGGCCCACCGTCGACGAGCAGCGCGACGACCGCCGAGGCATCGCAGACGACGGTGCCGGGCACGGCGGTCAGCGACGGTCGGCGTCGCGGTCGGCCACGATCTCCTCGGGATCGACCCGCGACCCGGTGGCGGCGACACGGGCCCGTGCCCGGGCGATGACGTCATCGACCGACGGCTTGGTCGCCGCGGTGATGAGCAACCCGCGGACGTACTCCTGCAGGGACTTCCCGGCGCGCGCCGCCCGAGCCGCCAGCTCATCCCGGATCTCGTCGGGGACGTCCCGGATCGTGATGGCCACCACGCGCTGCAGAGTAGCAGCGATGCATGCAATCTGCTGTCTGATCTTGCCACTCAGCGTGGCAGTTGAA
>ERZ777003.4005-NODE-4005-length-13062-cov-4.771200_pt1 | contig 13062 bp, 11 predicted proteins | sample MGYA00374956_ERZ777003 | MGnify/ENA primary metagenome ERZ777003 (study PRJEB29302, sample SAMN06268252) | bioreactor metagenome | isolation source: Joint BioEnergy Institute, California, USA | place: USA:Joint BioEnergy Institute, California, USA | collected... | reverse complement strand
ACCCGATCCCCTATCCCATGCCATGGGCGGCGAGCGCGGAGACCAGCTTCGTCGAGACGCCCGAGACCTACCGCGCGCTCCTCGCCGCGGCCGGCTTCGCCATCGTGGAGGAGCACGACCGCCGCGCCTTCTGCCTCGCGCTGTGGCGGCGGCTCCGCGAGACCGCCGCCCGCCAGGGGCCGCCGCCCCTCAGCCTGCACGTGCTGATGGGACCGGCGACGCCGCAGCGGGTGGGCAATGTAATGGCCGCGCTGGAGCAGGGCCTGCTGGCGCCGGTGGAGATGATCGCCCGCGCGGCGTGAGCCGGTCAGAACGGCAGGCCGACGTAGTTCTCGGCGAGCGCGGTGCGCGCCGCCTCGGAGCCGGCGAGATAGTCGAGCTCCGCGAGCTGGAGGCGGCGGCCGAACGGGCCGGTCTCCGGGAACAGGTGGAGGGTCGAGGTCATCCACCAGGAAAAGCGCTCCGCCTTCCACACCCGGCGCAGCGCGGTCTCCGAATAGCGGTCGAGCCCCTCGCGGTCGCCGTCGACATACCAGCGGATCAGCGCCTGCGCCAGGTAGTGCACGTCGGAGGCGGCGAGGTTGAGACCCTTGGCGCCGGTGGGCGGCACGATGTGCGCCGCGTCGCCGGCGAGGAACAGCCGGCCCCAGCGCATCGGCTCGGCGACGAAGCTGCGGACCGGCGCGATCGACTTCTCCACCGACGGGCCGGTAACCAGCCGGTCGGCCGCCTCCTCCGGCAGCCGGCGGCGCAGCTCGTCCCAGAACCGCGCGTCGGGCCACGCCTCCAGCGGATCGTCGGCCGGGCACTGGACGTAGTAGCGGCTGAGCCGCGGGCCGCGCATCGAGCAGAGGGCGAAGCCGCGGTCGTGGCTGGCGTAGATCAGTTCGTCCGACACCGGCGGCGTCTCCGACAGCACGCCCAGCCAGCCGAAGGGATAGACCCGCTCGAACACGGTGAGCGCCTGCGCCGGAATGGTCCGGCGGCTGACGCCGTGGAAGCCGTCGCAGCCGGCGACGAAGTCGCAGGCGACACGGTGCTCGGTCCCGTCCCGGCGCCAGCTCACCCAGGGGGCGTCGGTGTCCGCGTCGTGGATCGCCACCGCGTCCGCCGCGTCGACGATGCGGCCGCCCATGGCGTCGCGGGCCAGGTAGAGATCCCTGGTCACCTCGGTCTGGCCGTAGACCGTGACCGCCTTGCCGGTGAGGCGGCGGAAGTCGATCCGCACCTGCCGGCCGGCGAAGGCGAGCGCCACCCCCTCGTGCACCAGCCCTTCCCGGTCCATGCGCGCGCCGACCCCGGCCGCGCGCAGCATGTCGGCCGTGCCCTGCTCCAGCACGCCAGCGCGGATGCGGGCCATCACGTGCGCGCGGCTGCGTCGCTCGACCAGCAGCGTGTCGATGCCTGCCCGATGCAGGATCTGGCCCAGCAGCAGCCCCGCGGGGCCGCCGCCGACGATGCAGACCTGGGTGCGCATGCCGCCCTCCCCGGCGCGAGCTTAGCGCGGGGACGGACGGGCGGTAGGGGCAAGGCCGCGCCGGCGCACCGATGTGCGCCATGCGAACAGGCTCAGCGGGTGTCGTAGACCTTGCGGCCGGCGACGAAGGCGGCAGCCACCCGCGGCAGGCCGCCGGCCGCATCGACCAGGATCACGTCGCCCCGCTGCCCGGCGGCGAGCGTGCCGCGGTCGGGAAGGCCGGCGGCCGCGGCGGCATTGGCCGACACCAGCGCCCACGCCTCGGCCAGCGGCAGCACGCCGTCGGCGGCGAGCCGGAACGGCGCGAGCAGCGGCGCCGGGTAGTAGTAGTCGGAGGCCAGCACCGAGCACAGGCCGTCGCGCACCGCGGCCGCCGCCCCCATTGCCCCGGTGTGGCTGCCGCCGCGCAGGATGTTCGGCGCGCCGAGGATGACGTGCTCCCCTGCCGCCCGCGCGGCCTGCGCGGTCTCGACCGTGATCGGGAACTCCGAGGCGACAGCACCCAGCGCCCGGTACCGCGCCCGCTCCTCCGGCGAGGCCTCGTCGTGGGCGAGCAGCACCGCGCCGGCCGCCCGCGCCCGGGCCGCCACCGCCTCCACCGTCGCCGGCACGTCTTCCCGCCGCTCCCACACCCGCGCCACCAGCGCGCGGTAGTCGTCGAGCGGCAGCCCGGCGCGGTCGGCCCAGGAGGCGAACTTGCGCGCCACGGCGGCCGGGCTGGGGTTGCCGGGGATCTTCCCCTGGAAGGCGAGCGCGGTGCCGGTGGTGTGGTCGTTGAAGGCGAGGATCGCACCCTCCGCCTGGTCCAGCCAGCCGCACACCGCGTCCACCGCCTCGAAGGCGAAGGTCTCCCAGCGCAGGTGCAGCCGGGTGTCGCAGGCGAGCCGGTCGCGCAGCCGCAGCAGCGCGGCGACGAAGCGGTGGGCGTTGTCCAGGCTGCGCAGCCCCGGCTCCCAGGAAACGGTGAGGCCGAGGAAGGCGGTGGTGATGCCGTTGGCGACGAGCTGGCGGTCGGTGTCGTGGAGCGCGATGTCGAGGTCGAAGGTGACGCCCGGCCGCGGCATCACCTGGCGCTCGAAGCCGTCGCCGTGGATGTCGACGATGCCGGGCAGGACCAGCAGGCCGGAGGCGTCGATGGTGCGCGCGCCCGCGGGCGCGCCGGCCGCAATCCGGCCGTCGGCAATGTGGATGTCGGCCCGGCCGATGGCGCCGCCGACCAGCGCGTCCCCGCCCGCGATCGTCCAGTCGGTCATGAGTCCCCTTCGCCTGCCGCCCCTCCCTGATGGCACACCCGCGGCGCGGCGAAAACCCCTGCGCACCATCCCTCGCGGTCGCGGTCCCGCAACAGCGGCCGGGTAGGGCGTCGGGCAAACGGGCACCGCCGGCGTGAACCCGGCAACGCCGGGCGCACTGCGTCCGCCCCGGGGATCGTCCGGTCAAGCCGGACGATGACGGGTGGGGGTGCGGCCTCTGCGTGCTGCCGGCTGGGGACGATGCCGCCCCTCCTCCCGCGTCGTGGTCCGGCTCGACCGGACCGCCCACGCGACAGCGGCCGCGCAGGGCGTCGGGCAAACGGGCACCGCCGGTGTGAACCCGGCAACGCCGGGCGCACTGCGTCCGCCCCGGGGATCGTCCGGTCGAGCCGGACGATGACGGGTGGGGGTGCGGCCTCTGCGTGCTGCCGGCTGGGGACGGTGCCGCCTGCCCTACCGCACGGCGCCGCGGGCGGCGACGGGCCAGGCGAGTTCGACGCGGCCGTCGCGGACGCCGTAGACCTCGTCCACCATGTTGGAGACGACGCAGCAGTGGTTGGGGATGATGGAGATCACCTCGCCCACCTTCGGCTTCGCCGCGGAGCGGGAGAGGTCGATCATCCCGTGCTCCTCCGAGAGGTTGGAGACCACGGCATCCGGGTATTCCACCACCTGGCCGAAGCCCTGCACGTAGTACTGCTCGCGGGTCAGGATCTTGGAGCCGGCGTCGACGATGGCGCGGTCGGGCGTCGGCACGCTGACCACCGTCGCCCGCACGTGCATCGCGCACTGGTCTCGGGTGGCGAGGCCGGAGTGCATCATCATCACGTCGTTGTAGACGTAGGTGCCGGCGCGGTGCTCGGTCAGCATCGGGAACTGGCCGAGGGTGAGCAACGCCGGCGAGCCGCCGCCGGAGATCACCGGGACCGCGATCCCGTCCCCGGCCAGCAGCTCCAGCGTGCGGCCGATGAAGTCCGCCGTCTCCGGCGCCCGGTTGGGGAAGTTCATCAGGCCCTCGAACCTCAGCCGCGGCCTGCGCCCGGCGAAGCGGACGAGTTCGCGCACCTGCTCCGGCGTCTGGCAGCCGTTGCGGCCGAAGCCGGTGTCGATCTCGATCAGGAACGGCACGTCGCGGCCGTGGCGGACCCCGGCCTCCGACAGCCCCTCCAGCACCGTCTCGTTGTCGGCGACGACCGCCAGCCGGCGGACGCGGGACGACAGCTCCATCAGCCGGTCGGTCTTGGCCCGGCCGACGATGTTGAAGGTGAGCAGGATGTCGTCGGTGACGCCGGCGTCGATGAAGGCCTCGACCTCGCCCAGCTTCTGGCAGGTGATGCCGACGGCGCCGGCCGCCATCTGCATCTTCCCGATCTCCGGGATCTTGTGGGTCTTGATGTGGGGGCGGAAGGCGATGCCGTGCGCCGCCGCCATCGCCTGGCCGCGCGCGATGTTCGCCTCCAGCCGGTCCAGCAGGATGGTGACCACCGGGGTATCGAGCTCGTCCACTGCCGTCACGGCACTTCTCCTGCCCTGAATCCAGCCATCGGCCGCGGAGAGCGGTGGCGCGCGGCCGTGCGCTGCCCGAATCTCCCGGCCCTTCCGGCGGACAGATTATCCGATAATTGGCGAAGGGGCTTGTCTATCCTGCGTGGCTGGCGTCCTCTTGCCGGATGCTGACGCTCAGTCCCGTCACGCTCCTCGGCAGCGGCCGGAAGCGCAATCTGTTCGCCCACGTGGTGGATGCGCTCGGCGGGCGTATCGTGCGCGGGGAGCTGAAGCCGGGCGATCCGTTCCCGGTGGAGGCCGTGCTCGCCCGGGAGTTCGACGCCAGCCGCTCGGTGATCCGCGAGGCGGTGAAGGCGCTGGCGGCGAAGGGGCTGCTGGAATCGCGCACGCGGACCGGCATCCGCGTGCTGCCGCCGGCGCGGTGGAACCTGCTCGACCTCGACGTGCTGGAATGGCGCTATTCGGCGATGGAGCCGTCCGCCTTCTACCGCGAGCTGTTCGAGGTGCGGCTGATGATCGAGCCGGAGGCCGCCGCGCTCGCGGCCGAGCGGGCGACGGCGGACGAGATCGCCGCCATCGCCGAGGCGTATGCCGCCATGACCGCGCCGCAGGACCAGATGGACGTCGCGGTCGCCGCCGACCTGGACTTCCACCGCCGCATCCTGGACGCGAGCCACAACGTGCTGCTGCTGCAGATGGGCAACCTGATCGGGGTCGGGCTGCTGGTGAGCTACCGGCTGACCCAGGACCCGTTTCCGGTGTTCCTCGGCCATCACGAGACGGTGCTGCGCGCAATCCGGAAGCGGAAGCCGGTCGCGGCGCGCCGGGCGATGAGCCGCCTGCTTGCCGAGACGCGGGACTTCCTGGAGAACCACCTGGTCCCCGGACAGGGACCCCGATTTCAGGCAAGCCACGAACCAGAGGGGGAAAGCCGATGACGATCAGGCGCCATGGCAGCGGCGAGACCGGACCGGGCGGACGGCCGCTGCCGTTCGCCCGCGCGGTGGAGGCGGACGGCTGGCTTTACGTCTCCGGGCAGGTCGCGATGGAGAACGGGGAGATCATCGAGGGCGGGATCGTGCCCCAGGCGCACAAGGCGATCCAGAACATGCTCGCCATCCTCGAGGAGGCCGGCTACGACCGCTCGCACATCGTGCGCGTCGGCGTCTGGCTGGACGACCCGCGCGACTTCGCGACGTTCAACAAGATCTACGCCTCCTACTTCTCCGACCATCCGCCCGCCCGCGCCTGCGTGCAGGCGTCGATGATGGTGGACTGCAAGGTCGAGATCGACTGCGTCGCCTACAAGAAGCCCTGAGGCCTCAGACGTCCGGCGCGGCGGCGGCCGCAGCGGCCGGGGCCGCGCCGGCGCCGGCGTCGGCCCCGGCATCGCCCGCCGCGGGCGCCAGCCGGGCGACGGCGCGGACGGCGGCGGCAGTCCGCGCCTGCCAGTCATCGCCGCCAATGGCGACGACAGTGCAGCCGAGCCGGTCGAGCCACGCCCGGCAGCGCGCGTGGAAGCGCTCGCGCACCGCCTGGTCGCCCCAGTAGCGCGTCCCGTCCTGGAACCACGGCACCTCGGGCGACAGCAGCAGGTAGAGGTCGGCCCGGCGAAAGGTTTCCACCATGCGCACCAGCGCGTCGGGCACGCGCCCCAGCAGCATCTCGGCCCACACCGCGGTCTGGATCGGGTCGGTGTCTTCGATCAGCACCGGCCCACCGGTCGGCGCGAGCGCAGCGGCGATGGCGAGATGTGTCTCGGCCAGGGTGATGAAGTCCTGCGGCCCCCATGCCTCGCCCTGGCGGTAGTGGGCGTCGTAGACGCGGCCGTATTCCGGGATGGCGACGGTGCCGAACCGTTCGGCCAGCGCCGCGGCAAGGGTCGTCTTGCCGGCGCTCTCCGGCCCCAGCAGGCAGACGCGGCGCTGGAACCACGGCCGCACCGGCTCCGGCACGAAGCGCCAGTGGGCGTGGGGCGCGGCGCGGATCGCCCGGCCGGAGACCGGGACGGCGACGCGGGCGGGGTCGATCATCACCGGCTCGGCGCCCAGCTCCGCCGCCAGCCGGAACACATAGTCCTCCGACGCGAACACCCGGTCGACCGGCTCGGGGTGATGCTCGCGGATGGCGGCGCGCCAGATCGGCCAGAAGTCCGGATGGTCGGCCGGTTCCTGCGGGATGTCGCGGTGCATGTGGACCACCCGGCACTGCGGCAGCAGCGCCCGCATCCATTCGTGGCGCAGGTGGCCCGGAATCGGTTCGGCGTCGATCGAGCACACCAGCACCGTGAGCCGGTCCACCATCGCCGCCGCCGTCCGGCACAGGAACAGGTGGCCGGCGTGGGGCGGCAGGAACTTGCCGAGCAGGAAGCCGCGTCTCATGCCGGCGCCTCGTGCCGGCGGAAGGCGCGGGTCCAGGCGGCGAGCCCCGCGACGGCGAGGAGCAGGAACACCGCATAGAGCGCAGCCGTCGGATAGAGCTCCCGCGTCAGGAACAGGCCGATGGCGAGCACGTCCACGGCGATCCACAACACCCAGCTTTCGAGCTGCCGCCGCGACAGGAGGAACTGGGCGAGCACGCTGAGCACCGCGATCGTGCCGTCCCAGTAGGGGCTGGCGGCGTCGGTCCAGCGGTCCATCGCCGTTCCCAGCGCGGCGACGCCGGCGAGGCCGCCAAGCGCATACCAGGGCCAGTGCGAAACCGGCAGGCGCCGGACGATGACCAGCCCGTCGTCGCCGCGCCCGCGCAGCCAGTACCACCAGCCGTAGAGCTGGATCGCCACGTAGTAGACCTGCAGCAGCGCCTCGCTGTAGAGGCGGTAGTCGTAGAAGATCCACGCGTAGAGGACGACCATCGCCAGGCCGAACGGGTAGTTCCACACCGTGCGGCGGATGATGAGCGCGACGTTGATCAGCCCGAGGACGACGGCGGCGATCTCGACGGGGCGCGCGCCGACCATCACGGTCAGGAAGTCGAGGATGTCGGAAATGGCCGGAGCCTCCTGCTACCGTGCGCTTTCGCGCCAGCGGGGGTTGATCCAGGGCTCGGCGTTGGCCGGGGCGAGCCGCGGCCGGCCGAGGATGTGGTCGGCCGCCTTCTCGCCGACCATGATCGAGGGCGCGTTCAGGTTGCCGTTGGTGATGCGCGGGAAGATCGAGCTGTCGACGACCCGCAGGCCCTCGACCCCGATCACGCGGCACTCCGGATCGACCACGGCCAGCGGGTCGGTCGCGGCGCCCATGCGGCAGGTGCCGCAGGGGTGATAGGCGCTTTCGGCGTGATCGCGGACGAAGGCGTCGAGGTCCTCGTCGGACTGCACATGGGCCCCGGGCTGGATCTCGCGCCCGGCATAGGGGCGGAACGCCGGCTGGGCGAAGATCTCGCGCGTCAGCCGGATGCAGCGGCGGAAGTCCTCCCAGTCCTGCGGGTGGCTCATGTAGTTGAAGCGGATGCGCGGCGGGTCGGCCGGGTCGGCGCTGCGCAGCGTCACCGACCCGCGCGACGGCGAGCGCATCGGGCCGACATGGACCTGGAAGCCGTGGCCCTCCGCTGCCGCCTTCCCGTCGTAGCGCACGGCGATAGCGAGGAAGTGGTACTGGATGTCCGGATATTCGACGCCGGGCTTCGAGCGGACGAAGGCGCAGCTCTCGAACTGGTTGGAGGCGCCGGGGCCGGTGCGGAACAGCAGCCACTGCGCGCCCACCCACGCCCTGCCCAGCGGATTCCAGTAGCGGTAGAGGGTGACGGGCCTGAGGCACGCCTGCTGGATGTAGAGCTCGAGGTGGTCCTGCAGGTTCCGCCCCACGCCCGGCCGGTCGGCGACGACCGGGATGCCGTGCTCCGCCAGGTGCGCGGCCGGGCCGATGCCGGACAGCATCAGCAGCTTCGGCGAGTTGATGGTTGAAGCGGCGACGATCACCTCGCGCCGCGCCGTCACCGTCCCGATCCGCCCGCCGCGCTCCACCTCCACCCCCACGGCGCGGCCGTCGCGCAGCAGGATGCGGCGGGCGAAGCAGCGGTGGAGGCCGACGTTGCCCCGCCTCATCGCCGGCCTGAGGTAGGCGGTGGCGGCGGACCAGCGGCGGCCGCGCCACACCGTCATCTCCATCGGGCCGAAGCCTTCCTGCTTCTCGCCGTTGTAGTCGTCGGTCAGCTCGAAGCCCGCCTCGCGCCCGGCCTCGACGAAGGCGCGCACCAGCGGGTTGTCGCGCCGGCCGCGGGTGACGTGCAGCGGCCCGTCGCGGCCGCGCCACGACGGATCGCCGCCGTGGCCGCCGTCGTGCCAGCATTCCATCCGCCTGAAGTACGGCAGCACGTCGGCATGGGCCCAGCCGGTCGCGCCCTGCTCCGCCCAGTGATCGAAGTCGCGGGCATGGCCGCGGACGTAGACCATGCCGTTGATCGACGACGAACCGCCGACCACCTTGCCGCGCGGGCAGGCGAGCACGCGCCCGCCGAGGTGCGGCTCCGGCTCGGTGCGGAAGCCCCAGTCGTAGCGCGGCATGTTCATCGGGTAGGACAGCGCCCCCGGCATCTGGATCAGGGGCCCGGCGTCCGACCCGCCATGCTCCAGCACCAGCACCGAATGCCGCCCGTCCTCGCCCAGCCGCGCCGCCAGCGCCGAGCCGGCCGAGCCGGAGCCGATGATGACGAAGTCAGCCTCCACGACGCCGTCCAGCCTCTATCCGGCGGGCCGCCGCCCTTCCCCGGCGCCGGGGGAGCGGGCGGCCCGTTCGCGGTCTGTCGCGCAACCCGGCCATCCGGTTCAGTACGGGCTCGCGACCGGGCCCATGCCGACGTAGACGCTCTTGACCTGGGAGTAGTGGTCGAGCGCGTGGCGCGAGTTCTCGCGGCCGATGCCGGAGCGGCGGGCGCCGCCGAAGGGGGCTTCGACGGGGGTCAGGTTGTAGGCGTTGATCCAGCAGGTGCCGGCCCGGAGCCGGGCGACGACGCGGTGGGCGCGCGCGAGGTCGCGGGTGAACACGCCGGCGGCGAGCCCGAATTCGGTGGCGTTGGCGCGGGCGACCGCCTCCTCCTCGTCGTCGAAGTCGAGCACGCACATCACCGGGCCGAAGATTTCTTCCCGGGCGATCGTCATGTCGTCGCGGACGCCGGCGAAGATGGTCGGTTCGACGAAGCAGCCGCCCTCGAGGCCCTGCAGCCGCGCCTCGCGGCCGCCGGTCACCAGCGTCGCGCCCTCCTCCACCCCCCTGCGGATGTAGGCGAGCACCCGGTCGCGCTGGCCGGCGGAGATCAGCGGGCCCATCTGCACCGCCTCGTCCATCGGGTCGCCGAGGACGATGGACCGCGCGCGAGCAGCGGCGCGCTCGAGGAAGGCGTCGCGGACGCCGCGCTGGACGAAGACGCGGGTGCCGTTGGAGCAGACCTGGCCGGCGGAATAGAAGTTGCCGAGCATCGCGCCCCCGACCGCGCTGTCGAGGTCGGCGTCGTCGAACACGATCAGCGGGGACTTGCCGCCCAGCTCCAGCGTGACATGGCGGATGCCGGCGGCGGCCGCGGTATAGACCTTCGCGCCGGTGGCCACGGAGCCGGTGAGCGAGACCTTGGCGACGCCGGGATGGGTGGCCAGCGTTGCGCCCACCTCGCCCGCGCCCTGCACCACGTTGAACAGGCCCGGCGGCGCCCCGGCCTCGACCAGGATCTCCGCCAGCTTCAGCGCGCCGAGCGGCGTCAGCTCCGACGGCTTGAACACCATGGCGTTGCCGCAGGCGAGCGCCGGCGCCGCCTTCCAGCAGGCGATCTGGGTCGGGTAGTTCCACGCGCCGATGCCGACGCACACCCCCAGCGGCTCGCGCCGGGTGTAGACCCAGTCGCCGCCGAGGTCGATGTGCTCGCCGGCGACCGCGGCCGCGATGCCGCCGAAATACTCGAGGCAGTCGGCGCCGGAGGCGGCGTCGGCGACCAGCGTTTCCTGCAGCGGCTTGCCGGTATCGAGCGTCTCCAGCACGGAGAGCGCGCGGTTGCGCGCGCGGATGATGTCGGCCGCCCGGCGCAGCACCCGCCCCCGCTCCCGCGGCGGCGTCGCCGCCCAGGCCTGCTGCGCCTCCGCCGCCGCGGCGACGGCGCGCCCGATCACCGCCGGGGTCGCCGCATGCAGCCGCGCGACGACCTCGCCGGTCGCGGGATAGACGCAGTCGATGGGCGTGCCGGCGGCGTCCTCGGTATAGGCGCCGGCGATGAAATGGGAGGCCGTCGGCTGCGCGCGCATGAGCTTCCGGTGCCGCACTCGGTGCTTGCATTTCCCGGCCCGCGATTCCTGACTCGACTGCACAACCAGAAACAACGGGCCGGCTCGCGCAGTGCATCGGCCGGCACGGGAGAAGTCAACAGGGAGACACAACCATGCTCGGCCGCCTGCACGCAATTGCCGCCGCCCTCCTCGGCTCCACCGCGCTTGCGGCAGGCGCGGCGGCGGACTGCGACACCGTCCGCTTCTCCGACGTCGGCTGGACCGACATCACCAGCACCACCGCGGTCGCCACCACCGTGCTGGAGGCGCTGTGCTACCGGACCGACGTGAAGGTGCTGTCGGTGCCGGTGACCTACGCCTCGCTCGCCAAGGGCGACATCGACGTGTTCCTGGGCAACTGGATGCCGACGATGGAGGCAGACATCCGCCCCTATCTCGACGCCGGCACGGTGGAGTCCGTCGCGGTGAACCTGGAAGGCGCGAAGTACACGCTGGCCGTGCCGCGATACACCTATGACGCCGGGCTCACCGACTTCAGCGAGATCGCGACGTTCCGCGAGGCGCTGGACGGCAGGATCTACGGCATCGAGCCGGGCAACGACGGCAACCGGCTGATCCTCGACATGATCGCCAGCGACACCTTCGGCCTCGGCGGGTTCGATCTGGTGGAGAGCTCGGAGCAGGGGATGCTGGCGCAGGTGGCGCGGTCGGTGGCGGCGGAGGAGCCGATCGTGTTCCTGGGCTGGGAGCCGCACCCGATGAACGCCAACTTCGACATGGCCTATCTTTCGGGCGGCGACGACATCTTCGGCCCCGACTACGGCGGCGCCACCGTCTACACCAATACCCGCGCCGGCTATGCCGCCGAGTGCCCGAACGTGGGCACGCTGCTCGGCCAGCTCAGGTTCTCGCTGGAGATGGAGAACGAGATCATGGGCGCGATCCTCAACGACGGCGCCGACCCGGAGGACGCCGCCCGCGCCTGGCTGACCGTCCACCCGGAGGTGCTGGACGCGTGGCTCGCCGGCGTCACCACCATCGACGGCGGCGACGGGCTGGCCGCGGCGAGGGCCGGGCTGGGGATCTGAGCCACGCGGGTCGGGAAAGCGTGATCCCCGCCCTTGCGCCGGGGGTCACCCACCGCGTGCGCACCGGCGGGAGATGGCAGGCACAAGGCCGGCCGTGACGCCGGAACCGGGCTCAGGAGCGCCGGATGCTGGACTGGCTGACCGACAACAAGATCCCCGTCGGCCGATGGGCGAAGGCGGTGATCGACTGGCTGACCGCCAACGGGGCGTGGCTGTTCGACGGGCTGGCCCGGGGGCTGGAGGCGATGGTCGAGGGCATCCTGTGGTGCCTGCAGACGCCGAGCCCGTTCATCGTCATCGCCGCGTTCACCGCGCTCGCCTGGTGGCTGCGCCGCAACTGGACGGTGCCGGCCAGCGTCGCCCTCGGCTTCCTGTTCATCCTCAACCAGGGCTACTGGGAGGAGACGACGGAGACGCTGACGCTGGTGCTCTCCTCCTGCGTCGTCTGCATGGGGCTGGGCGTGCCGATCGGGATCGCCGCGGCACACCGGCCGCGCCTCTATGCGGCGCTGCGGCCGGTGCTGGACCTGATGCAGACGCTGCCGACCTTCGTCTACCTGATCCCCGCCATCGTGTTTTTCGGGATCGGCATGGTGCCGGGGCTGATCGCCACCACCATCTTCGTCATCCCGGCGCCGATCCGGCTGACCCACCTCGGCATCTCCTCGACGCCGCGGGCGCTGATCGAGGCGGGCGAGGCCTTCGGCACGACGAAGGGCCAGATGCTGTGGAAGATCGAGATCCCCTGGGCCCTGCCGCAGATCATGGCGGGGCTGACCCAGGCCATCATGCTGTCGCTGTCGATGGTGGTGATCGCCGCCCTCGTCGGCGCCGACGGGCTGGGCGTGCCGGTGGTGCGGGCGCTGAACTCGGTCAACACCGCGCTCGGCTTCGAGGCCGGGCTGGTGATCGTGGTGGTCGCCATCCTGCTGGACCGGATCTTCCGCCGTGGCGCCTGACGCCGGTGCTGCCGCGCAGCCGATGGTGCGGTTCGACGCCGTCTCCATCGTGTTCGGCCGGCGGCCGCAGGCGGCGCTGCCGCTGATGGACGAGGGGCTGGAGCGCGGCGAGATCCAGGCGCGCACCGGCCAGGTCCTCGGCGTGCACGACTGCTCGCTGGAGGTGCGCGAAGGCGAGATCGTGGTGCTGATGGGGCTGTCCGGCTCCGGCAAGTCCACGCTGCTCCGCGCGGTCAACGGGCTCAACCGCGTCACCCGCGGCGCCGTGCTGGTGCACGACGGCGAGCGGCCGGTGGATGTCGCCCGCGCCGATCCGCCGACGCTGCGGCGGCTGCGCACCCGCCGGGTGTCGATGGTGTTTCAGCAGTTCGGCCTGCTGCCGTGGCGCACCGTGCTCGACAACGTCGCCTTCGGGCTGGAGGTGGCGGGCGTGCCTGCGGCCGAGCGCCGCGAGCGGGCGCTCGCCCAGCTCGAGACGGTAAAGCTCGCCGACTGGGCGGACCGCCGGGTGCACGAGCTTTCCGGCGGCATGCAGCAGCGGGTGGGTCTTGCCCGCGCCTTCGCCACC
>ERZ777003.4004-NODE-4004-length-13062-cov-7.321596_pt1 | contig 13062 bp, 12 predicted proteins | sample MGYA00374956_ERZ777003 | MGnify/ENA primary metagenome ERZ777003 (study PRJEB29302, sample SAMN06268252) | bioreactor metagenome | isolation source: Joint BioEnergy Institute, California, USA | place: USA:Joint BioEnergy Institute, California, USA | collected... | reverse complement strand
CGTGCTCCTTAGCACGCTGACGTTTTTTGGGTTGAAAAGTTCGTTTTGGCATAGACGTTCCTTAACTTACGTGTAATCGGGGTCAATGAGCAATGAGGTCAATATTTCATTATACAATAACAACCCTCAAGCCCTCACCTTACGCGATTACGTTTCTTGTTTTTTAAACAATGTTTACCCTACTAATCTTAGCAGGTTTTCCACATATATCCAAGTATTATCCACAATTTAACAGATGTGCGTGCTGGTTGTGTATAAATTACCATTAAATTTCGCCACTCAATTTTTATGGTGAAAATATGTGGAAAAGTCTTCGGTTCTGTCGTATAGTCATGTGTATAAGGTTTTGTGTGAGAGGGTATGCAACAATCGTCCAGTTTATGGCAGGCCGTATTGGGAGAAATAGAGCTGTCGATTTCGCGCGGCAACTTTATTACCTGGTTTAAAAATACCGCCCTGCTTAAGCACGACGAAAATCGTATTGTTGTGGGGGTGCCGAACGTATTTATTAAGAATCAGCTAGAAAAAAAGTATCACAGCCTTATCGTTGAGACACTCAAGAAAGTGGGGGCTGGCGAACTGAATGTTGAGTACAAAATCCACTCCAACCTCACCCCTTCGCGCGAAGAAGATCCCGTGGTATTAAAACCGACCCCCGTAGCAACCCCCAAAGGCGCACCGCGAACCACTACCACGGCAACCACACTTACCCATTCTTACCGTCAGGGTCTGAACGAACGCTACACCTTTGAAAGCTTTGTTGTTGGTTCGGGCAACGAACTAGCCTATGCTGCCTGCCAGGCCGTCGCCGCCAACCCGGGCACTAAATACAACCCCCTCTTCTTGTATGGCGGCGTGGGAATCGGCAAAACCCACCTTGCGCAAGCTGTCGGCAATGCACTACTAGCCTCGCGCCCAAGCATCCGCGTTGTGTATGTGACAAGTGAACAATTCCTACAGGAATTCGTCGACGCGCTGCGCTACAAAAAAACCAGCGACTTTACCAACCACTACCGAAGCGCCGACGTACTCATTGTCGACGATGTGCAGTTTATTGGTGGTAAAGAAAAGGCACAAGAAGAGTTTTTTCACACCTTTAACACCCTACACCAGGCTAATAAACAAATCATCCTCACTAGCGACAAGCCGCCGCGTGACATCGCCGGCCTAGAAGACCGCCTGCGTTCGCGCTTTGCTGGCGGTATGAGCATCGACATGCAGACGCCAGATTTTGAAACCCGCTGCGCCATCCTTAAAATCAAGGCGTCTTCACACAACATCACCCTGCCCAACGACGTTACCGAATATCTGGCCACCCACATTCAGACCAACATCCGCGAACTCGAGGGCGCGCTTAACCAGCTCCTCGCATTCTGTGAAATGCGTGGACTAGAGCCCAACCTAACCATCGCCACCAGCCTCATCGGCAGCGGCCAAACCAGACCAAAACACATTAGCGCCCGCCAAATCATCGAACGCACCGCCCGCTACTTCCAGGTTTCGGTCGAGGATATTTTGGGCCCAAAGCGCGACAAAGACATCGTCATTCCGCGCCAGGTAGCCATGTATATGCTCAGAAGCGAACTGCACCTTAGCTTCCCCAAGATTGCAAAAGAACTGGGTCGCAAAGACCACACCACCGCCATCCACTCTATCGAAAAGATTGAGCGTGAAGCTCGCTTCGACGCCGACATTCGCGCCGCTATCTCAAGCATTAAGGGTAAACTCTATGCGTAAGGTAGAATCAAGAAGGCTGATTCTTGAGCAGTTTCATGCTCTTACCATGGGGATTGACTGTGCAAAAACTGTGTGGACTAGTGCGTGTAGGCGTGGAAAACCCTCACGATCAATACACAGCACACAACGTCCCGAACAAAATACGTGTGCAAAAACAGCCGGTTTTACACCAAAGACCAACAAGTATTCCCGCCATTTCCCACAGCTCATAACGCCCAAATACATCTGTTTTAACACGCTTTTCCTCACAATCCACATGACTAATAAGAATAATAACTATTCATTTAATTAATGGGTAAAAGGTCTGAGGAGAAAGTCTATGAAGCTGCAAGTCACCCAGGAAAATCTAAACAAAGCACTAAGCACTGTTGCCCGCGTTGCAAATACCAGGGGAACGCTGCCGGTACTAGCAAATGTCCTTATAAAGACAGAAGGGGGTCGCCTAAGTATTGCTGCGACCAACCTCGACATCGCCATCACGCACTACATTGGCGCCAAAGTATCCGTAGAGGGTGCTATTACGGTGCCGGCTCGGTTGATGCAGGATTTTGTAAGTAGCCTGCCCGCCGGAGTCATAGACCTTGAGCTGGACGGCTATAAATTAAACATAGCAACCGAGCAGTACCAATCGGTCATAAACGGCGTGTCAGCCGAGGAGTTCCCGGTAATGCCCGCTATAGCCGGCGGCAAGACATGGAGCATTCCGGCCAGCGAACTCAAAAAGAGCTTGCAGCAAGTAGTGATTGCGGCTTCTAACGATGAGACCCGCCCGGTTCTTACTGGAGTGTATCTGCATACTGTGGACGGTAGTTTGTATATGGCTGCCACTGATAGTTACCGCCTGGCCGAAAAGGAGCTTTTTAAAACCGATGAACAAATTAATTTGCTCGTGCCAGTCACGGCCATGAACGACCTCTTGCGCATCGTAAGTGATAGTGATGACGAAGTGCGCGTGACGAGCGATGACCAGCAAGTGTTGTTCCAGGTTGGCGACGTGGAGCTGGTTGCCCGCCTCATCGAGGGCAAATATCCCGACTATCGCAAGCTCATCCCGCAAACATTCCAAACTACAGCCATTCTTAAGCGCGCCGACCTTCTTAATGCCACCAAAATCTCCAGTCTCTTTGCCCGCGAAAGCGCCGGCAGCATTACACTGAATGTCGATGAAAGCACACAAGAGTTAAGTATTCGCTCGGTAGCCTCGCAGCTCGGTGAAAACACCGCGCACGCCGTAGCCAAGGTCACTGGTGGCGGCTCCATTACACTCAACTCCCGCTACCTGCTCGACGCCCTTAACGCTCTATCTGGCGAAGAGGTAAGCTTCTCCTTTAATGGTAAGCTTGAACCAACGGTCCTTCGCGACCCAGCGAACGCCAGCTATACCCACATCGTCATGCCTCTCAAAAGCTAGCAAGGCAAGCTTTTGAGTCCAATAGTCTGAATTGTCTGATAGTCTAGATAGTATATGACCATCGGAAGATTCGAAGATGTTGTGGCATGGCAAAAGGGACGAGAGTTGAACAAGTTGTTGTTCAGGGTGTTGCAAAACAACAAAAACTTTTCGTTTAAAGATCAAATGTTTCGTGCAAGTCTCTCAATAACAAACAATATTGCGGAAGGTTTTGAGCGTGGTGGCGATAAGGAGTTAAGGCAATTTCTGATAGTTGCCCGTGGGTCTGCTGCAGAGGTTCGATCGATGCTATATACAGCATTAGACAATCAATATATAGACCAAGAGCAATTTGAGGATTTGCTGCACAAAACCCAGGACATCGGCAAACTGTTAACAGGATTTATTAAAAAGCTTTCGCCGCAGCAGCAATCAGACAATAAGACAATAAGACAATAAGACAAATGATCACACACCTTCGATTGCAAAATTTCCGGTCGTACAAGAATGCGGTTTTCGAGCTTGGGCCGGGTGTAAATATTGTTGTGGGGCCGAATGCGAGCGGTAAAACAAATTTGCTCGAAGCGGTTTTGGTTGTGGCACGCGGCAGCTCGTATCGGGCCAAGGACTCAGAGCTTGTGTGTTTTGGTAGTGATTGGGCGCGGCTTGATGTGGAAACGGCCGATGGTAAGCGCGTCGTTAAGCTGCAATCGCGGGGCGCCGAGAAAGTAACCAAGACTTTTGAAATAGACGAGCAGCCGCTTGCCCGCCTTACACCCGCCCGAATGTTGCCAGCTGTGCTGTTTGAACCAAATCATCTGCTGCTATTAAGCGGTTCTCCAGATCTAAGAAGGTCGTTTTTGGATGATTTACTCGAGCAAACCAGGCCGGGGTTCAGTGCAACGCGCCGTCATTATAAACGAGTATTGACCCAGCGGAATGCATTACTTAAAAACAATCCGCACAATTTGCATGAACAATTGTTTGCGTGGAATATTCGCCTGGGCGAGCTGGGCGGACAAATTGTTCGGGAGCGTGTAAATCTTATCAAGCACTTCGCAGAACGCGCCAGTGACCTGTACGGCAAACTGGCTGGCAAGGACCATGCAATAGAATTGTCATACCGAACAGGCTTTGACCCCGACAATTACGAAACTGCCCTTATTCACAAGTTGGAATCTTCAGTAGACTTGGACGTGGCACGCGGCTTTACCGCCTACGGCCCACACCGCGACGACCTGGCAGTGCACATAGACGGCCATCCGGTCCAGGACGCAGCATCGCGCGGCGAAACCCGCACCATGGTGCTAGCACTCAAAATAATGGAGCTACAACTACTCGAGGAATTGTCCGGCAAGCGCCCCCTACTCCTTCTCGACGATGTCTTTAGCGAGCTGGACAACACGCGCCGCCGCGCCCTGACCAAATTCCTGAGAAACCATCAAACCCTCATAACCACCACCCACGCCGACCTGGTGGTCCAGCACTTCACCACCAGCAATATTATCCCGGTTGGTGGATAATTACACCAATTCAAGGCCCGGGATGTCGGCAAAATCTTTGGTGTTGATAGTTAACAATGCGCCGCCGCTGAGTATTGTTGTAGCGGCAACCGCCGCATCCGCCAGCTCTATCGGACGGATGAGGTCACGCGCAATTTCGCCAGCCAACTTAGCCACCTCATAAGTGTATGGCAAAATTTTGAGCGGGCTGATGGTTGCCAGCAGATACTGTTCCTTCTGTGGGTCCATTGTGCTGTGGACTTCGTATAATTCCTGGATACTGACCATAGAGAGGGCTAGCGACTCCTTGGGCTGTCGCTTAGCTATTTGCATTAGCCGGGACTCTTGCCGGTTGTCGTGCAACCGTAGGTGGTCGATGATGATATTGGTATCCAGTATTACCATGTCTGCTTGCGTCGCTTAGAGGCCGCTATCTCTAGCTTGGCTCGCTTTTCACTCAGGTCGCTCTCGTCGACTGTACCCCAGGCTCCTCTGGTTTTTTCCAGCAGTTTACCATACGAACTCTCTGCGGCAGTTTTAGTTATAACATCCGCAACCGGATAAATATGGATACCACCCCCGGCCAGCTGTACATGCAGCATGACGTCTGGGTTGATGTGTAGCTCGCGCCGCATCTCCACCGGAATGACCAATTGTCCTTTACTATTAGTATTTGTCGTAGTATTTTTCATACAGGTATTATTTTATTACCCATATAACGCTTTGTCAATCCCCGGGTGCTGATGCTTTTGGGGCTTAAGTGTTACCCCACCATGGTAAGTTATCTCCGCCAGAGCGGGAGTCCGGAAGGGGTGGGCTGGGCACTCACCGGATTCCCGCTCTGGCGCTCCATCAGGCACCTGCTATGACCGCCACTACTATAACTCGGTGATAATGGCCGTAACAGTTTTGCTGCCGGGCGTTATGCTAAAGGTATTGGCGCCGATCTCTTCGGAGGTTATCGTCAACTGCGCCTTGGCAGTATTAAAACCATCGCCGTTTAACGTCACCTCTACCTCTTTTTTATCGGCCGGCACGACTAATACGGTTTTGCCTTCGTCGTCGGTCTTGGCTTCAGTGCCTTCGGCCGATACGATCACGTTCGCCGCACCTTTTTTGCTAACGTAGTTTATAACGCTGACCGGCACCGCCCGGCCTTGGCCTTGAGCTTACTTCGTACGGCCTTATCCTGACCCCCAAGCGGCACGAGCACACCAGCCGAGAAGCTCTCGTAATATTTCTTTTCTACCCTAAGCTGGTTGTGGACGACTTTAAACTTAACGTCGGCCTTGCCGTCACCGTTCGTTTCGGCAATTTTGTCGGCCAGCATCACTTTTTCCCAGGGTGCATCCTTGGGAAAAATGTCTCCAGCTTAGCGCTGGAGGGAGGATTTTGAAATGGGTTTTAGGTTTTTAGTCCCCTGACAGAGTTGCTCAGAAGTGGTTCGTTGCTATAACTCCGGCGGTGTGGTAAACGTTTTCGACGTCTTGAAGGGTCGCACTGGCGAGGCCAGCATCAGGCTTGTAGGATAGAGTAATTACCGTGTTCGGATTTTCTTCCGCTATAATTACCCACGCGTGGTTTGGTGCTATAGTGCTTCCGTACGCTTCAGGGGCACCGGGTATCTCGATTCTTTCTTGGCCAGGATTGCTTCTCTACTCCGAGCTTTGTGGGGCTGTGACCGTCATAACTAGTTCATTGCTATTTTCGTCGCTAAAGCTGGCAACGACATGCGGGTAGGACTCGTCGGCCCACCAGCACTCTACGGTTGAAGCTATGTCACCAGCAAGTGTAGTCTGTACGGCTTCTCGGACCTCGCTATCAACCATGATGTCGTTGCAAAGGCCAAGTACCCTAAGCCCTTCTTGGCGTACGTCGATTGGTGCTTCAGGGTTGAATGGTGCGGATGTGCCGGGAGTTGGCAAGGTGCCCGGGTTGTTATCGCCGTCGGGGCGTAGTAGACCAAATCCCAGACCCACAGCTGTGGCCATAGCCAGACTGCCTGCTAAGAAGGCTTTCCGTTTGGGCAGCTTGGGCCTGGCGCTCCCCAAAGGATCGGTTTGTTGCCTACCCGATAGAATGGTTGGCGTTGCCTGTCATCGCGTGAGGGGTATCGTTCGCGCGTTTGCTGATGTTGGTGATCAGTTGCCATGTAAAACCTTCTTACAATCTAATAATCATATCATACAATCGATTGGAGTATTTTACACAATTATTGGATGTGATATTCATCACACGTTATTAATGTTTTTTACGTGATTTTACGGCCCGTTATTGGCTGCCCGTTAAAACGCCCGAGTCGAAAAGTTGTTTTCCGGTTTCGTCGGCTATATAGAGCTGAATTGATCGGATGTCGAAGTAGTCCATGGTTACTTTGTATGTTGTTTTGCGGTCCGCTACGATATCAAACTGAACGGTGTTTTTTGTACTGTCGCTAAACCTGCTGCGCGGGACAACGTTTATGGTGTCAACAACCACACTGACCTCACGCACTTGTTGGCTCTGGGACTTAAAATATTTATACACACCGTCCTGCATGCCGCGGACTTGGAAGTGACTAATTCCCACATCAAGCAATTTGCTTTGCCCAAAAAAAGTAGGAGCGTTGGGATCCGTACCAAATGTTTCCGGTGTTTTGCCTGGCGGATCGGAAATCTCCTCACCTGAATATGGATCGCTATATAAAGGGTTGGGCGGAGTTTGGGTCTGCTCTTCTTGTCTGGCGAGCCTCAGAATAATCACTCCAATAATTACCAAAATCGACGCGACGATCAAAATAATTATAAGGAGCCGCCGTCGACCCTCGGTATCAAATTGTTGATAGTTGCTATCTGGTGACACCGTAGACACTCCCCGAGCCATTGGCGATTATTTTTGCCATGATATCGTTTGGATCCCATGGGCGACTGCTGGTTTCCTCAACAAGGTTGGAGTCACCAATTAACCACTGACCATCGGCGGTAAGGGCGCGTATCACTATGTAATGACCGCCGGGCGTAAACGGTGTGCCACCCCTGCCGGCCGCGGCAACCAACCCGCCGTTCATTAGTACTTCGTTAATCTTTACAATATCGTTCCCTAAAAAGGTTGCCTTAAGTCCCCAGTGTTCGGCTGTAACCTTGGGTATTGTCCATGCGCTACCACCACCGAATGATTGGCCGTTGGCGGCTGCATATTCGGCAACAACATCTGGGGTGACAGGAGTACCCGTTAGGGCGGTTATGATCATGGCCATAGTAGAGGGGCCACATCCTGCCTGACAAATGGTGCCCGCAACACCATATTGCTTTCCACCCCATGCCGGATCGCACTGATTGTATAACTGAAATCCGTCAACAAATTGGCCACTGCCTACTGGGCATGATGCAGCGGCGATGGACGACGGATTGTTGCCAACCATACCGTTAGCCGGATCCAGTATCTGGTTCGCGTAATTAATCCGATTTTGCATTTGTGGGTTACCAGCCCGCTCAAAGGTTAATTCGAATGCCTGGGCGGCTATCGCGGCTGTTTGGGACATTTTAACCGCATCCAAGGATGAGGTGGAACCCGATGCACCAGGTAATATCGCCTGTAGTGCGGCAACATCCCCTGCGTACTGGTTAGGCATTTCCTTCCAAATGAAATCAAGTTGCAATCCTAGGTCGTTCCAGGGCTTCCCTTGCTGCTGTGCAAAGGTAAGCAGGCCATCCGAACCGCTCCAACGTTCGCCTTCCCATTGGGCTATCCCGCCACCCCCCCCGACGGCGGCAGGGTTATCAGCAGACGGATTGACGTTCGACTCTTGAATTAGATTACCAACGATTCCGGCGGATTGCTCGGCGGTCAGGCCACGACTGAGGAAATAGTTGAAGGCCTTTTCTATGTTGTCCTTTCCGACTAGGTTGATTTGGCCTTCGGCTCCTACAAAACAAGGGTCGTCAATGAATGTAATTCCCTGATAGGCATGATTACGCCGTTCCTGTGCGGTCAAACTGTCGACCACGGGCGCTGTCGTCAATATTGATATGGAGATCAGAATTGCAATGATGCGCAGAGCCAAAATCGTCCTAGTATAATTGATGCGAATCATCGCCATACTCCCACGCCGATATTGTCATTAGTATATTGCCAAAGCTGCTTAAGGTTTGCAACCAGTCCGTTGGTTTCGCTGGGCCGTTCAATTCCTCCGACTGTAAACTCTGGGCAGTCTGTGTAGATACACATGAGACTACCAATAACCTCCTTATCTGCTTGGCAGACATTGAAGTATTCCTCTGGATTGTTTTCTGGGCAGACGGGATCGGCTTGGGTACGGACCTCTGCGGCTATGTCCTGGTTTAGGTCTTCGGGGGTTGCGCCATATTGACGAACACCGGCAATGGAAGCTTTCAATTCTGGATCAATATGACTGGCTTTTGCTTTACTGGTAAAGATAGAAAATAGGTTAGTTGGCAAAGATGCCAACTGGCGGAATATGCTGCCTATTTGCCCAGCTGGGTCGGCTCGAGCAGGCAATGATCTAATGATTGTGTTTACCAAAGAATGGGGCTCGTCGAGCGAGAATAGACGGTCGCCAAGGGGCAGTGCTGCCAAATCTAATTGATCATCAACTGTTGGCCCCAAGTACGAGGTGCTGTTGTTTATGACCCGATTGTCATTAGAGGCTCCAGGTCCGACTTCTATCATGCTGCTTGTCGCGCGGCCACCCAGATAGGTTTTGGTATAGTCCTGGATAGACGCTTCGGCCCCGGTGTAAAGCTGGTTAAACATTTTGGCGCCTCGTGCTAGTGGGTCAACGGTTACGGATGCCATCTTGAGTATGAGTTGCACAGAAGAAGCGACAAGTTCCTGGAGTCTTTCCTGGCCGATTGTGGAATTAATGAAAAATTCTATGGCTGCCCCAATGGGGCCGTCAAGCAAGTCGTCAATAAGGCTGCTTGCAGCTCGAAGAAGGGCGCCCACACTGTTATACCAATAAAATAGCGGATCAACCCATTTGGAAAGATCGGCAGCCTTGCTAATGCCCTCAAGGATGGGGTTGGTGACATTGTCATTGACCCGGTCCTCGACCGGTATGCCAGTTGACGGGTCTTTGCCAGAGAGGAACTTGTATGCGCTAGATGCTACCATTGATGAATCTTTGTCTCCTGCGAGCTGTGCGGATAATGTCCCAACAAAGAGCATATCCATCTTGCCAGCCTTGATCTGGTCTCCGTATCCCAGCCAGGTAGCGTATATTGCTCCGGTTGAAGCGGCGGTCATAAGCGATGGAATGCGGCTGGCATAATTTTCGGATATAAATGTTCTGGCGCCGTAGTTGATCGTGGCAGCCAGGTCAATCCAGCCGACCACGGGCACACTCTTTAAAGTGGCCTGAGTGGCTGTTTGTCCGATGAGTTTAGTAAGTATCCTGGTTACTAACGTCTCGGTAAAGCTTGCGCCCGTCTTTACTACCTCATCCGTCACCTCGTCCGCTACCTCGCTCATGGTGTTGGTTATTTGTTCGGCAGACCTATTTGCCGCTCTTCTTACGTCTTCCGGCACAGAAGAGTCACTCGCATCGGGCCGATAGTTCGGGTCCAGTGTTTCACACCCCGTGTTGTTGAACATGCAATCGAAAGTTGCATCCAAAATCCTTATAGAGTTGGTTACGTGGGGGCCTAACTGTTGCCTGCGAAGGATTTCTAGGTTTTCTTGGCTCGTTTTTGTGGGGTCTTTTTTGGGTGCACCAAACCTTGGTATCCCATATTTTATGCGCAGATAGCGCGCCATCTTGCTGGCCTTAATAAACCGCCATGCTGGTACGGACAGACGTACAATCTTGCGTACATCCCTTTGCGAACCCGGCGTGGAGTTGAGTATTGACAGGACTTCCTGAACGCATCTGTCGTGACTTATTCTCCCGCCACACTGAACGCTGCCCATGTCTCGGCCGTCGTGCGTCACGCGCACTATGCCATCCCCTCCCCTGACCAGCCGGATGCCGGTTTGTTGTGCTATCTTATCCTCCAACCGGTTAGTTCGGAAGGTGGCCCACAGGGTGTCTAGCAGACTGTCTTGAATAACGTAGTCCCCTGGATTGCCGCCTGCAGCCCTAATCAAGTAGCCGATAACTATGCGTTGTGCGCGGTTTTCGACAATCTCTTCCGCGGCTTCTCCAACAACACTGGTGATGAGGCCCATGACTGAGGGGATTTTGAGGGTTGGGAATATAAAGAAGACCAATGATATGATGGCTATGGCGATAGTGCCACCAATGCCGCCCCCGATAATGCCCTTTTTGTGTCGTTGAAAGAAAGTTAGCCCGCGCAGACGCTTTTGACCGCCGGGTGTGTATAGGCCGATGGCGGAATTGAATTCTTTTGCCTGTTCTGGTGTCATTCTGTTGGTAATATCTGGGGGTGTGCCGATCTTCGGCCTTTCTTCTTCGTTTTTAAGCCGCTGTCGTTCGGTTAGGTCGTCGTCTTCGGTGTCAGGCGTGTCGGACGTTGGGCTGACAGCTGCTTTTTCGCGGCGCTTCAGCTCATCTCTGGCCGCAGCCTCCCACTGATCTTCCTCGCTAATGTTAACACCAGTAATCCTGCGCAGATCTTCGTTGCTTACTTTTTTGTCATCATAAACAGTCATGCGTATTTATACCCTTGGTGTTATGCCAATGGTTGCTGTCCGCTCAAGTTAACTACCCCTTGTTGCTGGTTAAACACGCCTTGTTGTTCGATTTGCCCTACCTCTCGTGGGTTGGTTGTGATGAGGCTTGTTTCGGTGGGGCTGGCTACAATTTGGATGTGGACGTGATTTTGGCCAGCAAAGAAGAGGCCCTGCCCTACTGGGAACTGGCTGAGGCGTTTCTTCTCTTCTGCAGTTAACTTAAACACGTCTGCCAGCATATCAACGGCCGACGGCGATTGTTTGAGTAATAGCTGCATGCTGGCGTTTGCCACGATTGCGCGGCCCATGCGCGAACCCATAAAATCCTCTACGTCCTGAGTAATGGTGGTGATGCCAAGGTTGTACTTGCGGGCGCGCTTGGCAAGGCTGAACAAGAAGTTGGCTGAGTCTTCGTACTTCATGAGCTGCCAGGCCTCGTCGATGATCAGAATGCGCCGTTTTTTGTCGGCCTTGGTACGGTTCCAGATGTGATTCAGTACGATGTACATAGCAACCGGCCGCAGTTCATCCTCGAGGTCGCGGATGTTGAATACAACCAAGGGGTTATCGATGTCGACATTGCTCTGCTGTGAGAAAATGCCGGCAAAGGTGCCAGTGGTGTATTTGCGCAGACGCTGGGCGAGTTGCGGCCCGGTGCCGCCCATGTGCAGCAACGTGTCGTAGAGGTCGGCAATGGTCGGCGGCGTGGCGTGGTGTGTGAGCGGGTCGCTGGTAATACCTGCCTTGGCATAGGTTTCAATGAGCGCCGCGTCAAGGTCGGACTCCTCAACCGGCGTGAGTGCCGGCGCCATGACTTGCTGGCCGCCTACAAGCTGCGCCTGGGCGCCGCCCATCATCAGGCGCAGCAGTCCATGCAGCGTAATCAGGTTGCCGCGCAGCGCGTTGTCCGCCTCTTCGCGGTCGGTAGTGCGCGGCAGGTCGAAGGGATTGATGCGAGTTGGCGAGTTTAGGCTCAAGCGCACGTATGCGCCGCCGACAGCATCGCACATCCGTTCATATTCGTTCTCTGGGTCGATAATCAGAATCTCGGTGCCCATCATCATGCTGCGCAAGGCCTCGAGTTTGACCGCGAACGACTTACCAGCACCTGACTTTGCAAACACCACCGAGTTGCTGTTTTCCAGCGAGAAGCGGTCGAAGATTACCAGGCCGGAGTTGTGCATGTTAATGCCGTAGAGGATGCCCTCCTCTTGGCTGAGGTCGGCGGAAGTGAACGGGAAGCTGGTGCTGATTGCGCCGGTGGACATATTGCGCCGGATTTGTAATTGGTCGACAAACTGCGGCACAGTACTGTTTAGTCCCTGCTCTTGCTGCGAGCTGGCTGGTTTGCTGTATACCAGTTGCTGCCCAAGTAGGGATTCGACTTTGTGGGTAATAAACTCCAGTTCCTCCATAGAGGAGGCGTAGATCGTAAAGTAGAAGCCGAAGCGGAAGAAGCGCTCCTCGCCGACCTGTAGCTTGTCGCGCATTTCCTCGGCGTCTTGGATGGCGGCTTGCTTGCCTGGATCGCGAACGCGCCCCTTTTCGGCGTCGATTTGCAGGGCGGCCTCCAACTGAGTAACCTTTTTGCGCAGATTATCGAGCACGATCTGGGTGTCAACTGGATAAATATAGAGGGAGATGTCCATAACCTCATCGAGGTTGACTATGGGACTAAGCCAGCCAGTGTACAGCTGTCTGGGGTAACCGTAGACATAGAACGTTCGCGCCAGGCGGGTGCCAAGGCGGAAGTAGTTGCTTTGCAGCTCGATGCTGCTGGGGGCGATGAAGTCACGCAGTGCA
>ERZ777003.4003-NODE-4003-length-13065-cov-21.536434_pt1 | contig 13065 bp, 10 predicted proteins | sample MGYA00374956_ERZ777003 | MGnify/ENA primary metagenome ERZ777003 (study PRJEB29302, sample SAMN06268252) | bioreactor metagenome | isolation source: Joint BioEnergy Institute, California, USA | place: USA:Joint BioEnergy Institute, California, USA | collected... | reverse complement strand
GGGGCGGTTGGGGCGGGGGTGTGTGCGTTCCGCCGTCCGGCGGATTAGATTCGCGGCCCGATCGATGCCGGGATCGACTCGCGAGCTGGGCCGCGACCGCGGTTGGCATCCGCTGACGCTGTGGCGAGGGCGGAGCGTCGGCGCGTCCCCTGACGCGGGCGAGCCCATCCAGGGCGCCGCGCCGCTTTGGTGCAGCATGACCAGCCGCTGGCTCGCCCTGATCGAGCCGGTCGTCGGGGAGGCGCTCGACCGCCTCGCGCTGGCGGCGATGCTCGAGCGCTCCGCGGACGACGCGGGGCCCACGCTGGCCGGGATCACGCTCGCGGACGGCCCGCAGGACTCGGGGCGGATCGCCCTCGAGCACTGGAGCGGCCTCGCCGAGCTCGAGCGCGCGCTGGGGCGCGAGGCGGGCGGCGTGGCGGCCGTCGTGGTCGGCTCGCCCCCGCTCGCGAAGGCCCGGGCGCGCGCCTACCGCGCGCTCGACCTCGCCGCGGTCCGCGAGCTGTGCGACCGGCACCTCGTGCCGCTCGTGTGCGACGAGACCACCCTGGTCGCCGCCTCGGGCGCCCACGAGCTCGAGCGGCTCGCGCCCAAGCTCCGCCTGCTGCGCGGCCTGCTCGCCGAGATCGAGGCCATGGACGAGGTCGCCGGGGTGCGGGCCCGCGGCTTCGTCGCGGGCATCGACCTCGGTGAGCACTCGAGCTCCCTGCGCATGGGAAGGCGCGTGATCGACGCCGCCCGAGAGCGCGAGGCGCTGGTGCACGCGGTCGGCGACACCGTCGTGCTGACGCCGCCGCTCGCGATCAGCCCCGCCGACCTGCGCGGGCTCGCCGAGGCCACGGCCGAGGCCATCCGCGCCGCGCACGAGGCGGCCTACGGGATCCGCACGCCCGCCGACGCGGACCAGCTCGCGCCGAAGCCGATCTCGCACCCGCTGGACATCGAGCTGGCCGCCTGAACGGCTCCCCGCGCGGGCGCGTTCGGCTAGCTTTTTGACCGTGACGACCGAGACTCAGCAGCTCTGGATCTGTACGTCCTGTGGGTTCATCTACGACCCCGAGGAGGGCGATCCCGACGGCGGGATCCCGCCGGGTACCCCGTTCGAGGACATCCCGGACGACTGGTTCTGCCCGGTCTGCGGGGCGCGCAAGAGCGACTTCGAGCCCTACGAGGACTGATCGGGACTAGCTAGTCGCTAGTCGTCCAGCGCGCGCTCGCGGGCCCTGCCGCGCGCTGCACGCAGCACGAAGAACGCGATCGCCGCGATCAGGGCGAGCGGCAGGAGCGCCGCGCCCGCCACCAGGGCAACGCCGCCGACGACGGTGAGCACGCGCCTCGCGTCGTCGAGCGCGTCGGAGAGCGACCAGTCGTCGTCCCGCGCCCCGTCCGAGGTGATCTGCAGCGTCACCCGCGCCTGCTGCGCGCGGTGCTTCGCCCTGCCGAACGCGGCCTGCGCGCGGGCGAGCCGGCGGTTCACCCCGGCGAGCCGGTCCTTGAGCTCGTCGAGCTCGGCCGCCTCGGTAGCCGCCTCGATCTGCGCCAGCAGGCTGCGGCGCTCGGCGCGCAGGTCGCGCATCCGCTCCCGGGCGCCCAGGAACCGCGCCGTGATGTCGGTGGCCGCCTCGCTCAAGGAGCGGACGTCCGCGAGGCCCGAGAGCTCGTCGAGGGCGGCGTCGAGGTTGGGGGTGGGGATCTGGAGCTGGAGGACCGCCGAGGCGCCCGCCTCGCCGGTGTCGACCCGCGAGCTCAGCACGATGCCGTCGTGCGCCTCGACCACCGCGATGGCGTCGTTGGCGACGTCCTGGACCTCGTCCGCGGGCGCGGCGAGCGCGAGCTGCGCGTCGCGCTCCACGCGCCGCCGGTCCACGCCGGGCGCGGTGCCGCCGCGGAGATCCGCCCCCGCCGGCGCCACGCCGCCGGGCGCGACGCGCTCGGCGTCGCCGGCCCCGCCTCCGATGGCGGGCTCGATCGCGTCGGGCGCGAGCTCGCCCGAGCCCTCGGCATCCGCGGGCGCGGCGACCTCGCTCACGGCGCCGTCCCCGCCGCCCGCGTCGTCGTCGCCGTCGCGCGGCGAGACCACGACGCCCGCCACCACGACCACCGCGAGCAGGCAGGCGGTCGCGGCCGCCGGCGCCCACGGCGCGCGCAGGCTGAGCCGCCGGCGCGAGCCGCCGGCGCGGGCGTCGGCGGCCGCGCGGCCGAAGCCGGGCCTGCGACGCCGGTCGAAGCCGCTCTGGGCCCAGCGGTCCAGCCGCTCGGCGAACGTCGCGCTCGGCTCGGAGCGCTCGGCCCGCAGGTCGGCGACAAGCTCGGTGAGGCCCTCCATCCCGTCCGGCACAGGCTCGCCGGCCAGGGCCCGGTCGAGGGCATCGAGCTCGGCCCGCACGTCGTCGGGCAGCGGGCGCTCGTCGCGCTCGCGGCGGATCAGTTCACGCAGCCTCATCGCAGGCCCTCCTCAGCTTCTCGATCGTGCGGTGAATGCGCATGGCGGCGGCCCGCTCGCCGACCGAGATCACGCTCGCGATCTCTGCCGTCGAGAGGCCAGCGAAGAACTTGAGGGCGACCAGCTCGCGCTCGCGGGCGCTGAGCTTGCCCATCGCCTGGCGAAGCGCGGCCCGCCGCAGGGCCACCTCGGCCTCCTCGTCGGGCGCCGGCTCGTCCGCGACGGGGTCGGTCGCGAGCTCGGCGTGGCGCCGCCGCCGGCGCAGCTCGTCGAGCGCGGCGTTGCGCGCGATCCCGAACAGCCAGGCGCGCCGTGAGCCGCGCCTCGGGTCGAAGGTCTTGGCGCGCCGGTACGCGCGCTCGAAGGCGGTCGCGGTGACGTCCTCGGCCGCCGCGCGGTCGCGCAGGAGCCCGGCGACGTAGGCGTACACGTCGTCGCGCGAGCTCCTGTACAGCTCCTCGAACTCGCGCTCGGCGGCGCTGGGCGCGTCCGCGGCCGGTGCCGTGATCGCGGTCTGCATGCCCCTACTACGGCGCTCCCGGCGAAACATCACGTTCCTTTTGCGACCCGGATCAACGCGGCCCGTCCCGCGGATGCGCGAGGATTACCCCGATGTCGCAGCTCCCACCCGAGGCCGCCGGGGCCCGGGACCCGTTCGCCCCGGACTTCGAGCCCGTCGCCCCGCGCGCCGCCGCGACGCTGCTGCTCCTCCGGCGTGGCGGCCGCCACGCCGACAGGGGGCTGGAGGTGCTCATGGTCCAGCGCAACCCCAACGCGCGCTTCATGCCGGGCGCCTGGGTCTTCCCGGGCGGAGCGCTGGAGGCGGACGAGCTCATCCTCGGCGTGAAGGGCAGCGACGTCGACACCGAGGCCGACGACCTCGCCCACCGCGCCGCCGCCATCCGCGAGCTGCGCGAGGAGGCGGGCGTGGAGCTCGCCGACGACGCCGAGCTCGTGCTCTGGGCGCGCTGGATCACCCCCGAGCCCGTCCCGGTGCGCTTCGACACGCGCTTCTACGTGGCGCTCGCCCCCGCGCACACGCGCCCCGACCCCGACGGCGGCGAGGTGGTCGACGCCGCGTGGATAGAGCCCGCCGACGCGCTCGAGCGCGGCCGCGCCGGGGAGCTCGTGCTCCCCTTCCCGACGATGAGGCAGCTCGAGTCCCTCCTGCCGTTCACCTCGACCGAGGAGGTGCTGGCGACCGCGCGCGAGCGCGAGGTCGAGCCGGTGCTGCCCAACGTCGCCCCCGCCGACGAGCCGCCCGGGTGGCGCCTCGTCTTCCCCGGGGACGACGGCTACGTGCCCCCGCGCCTGTAGGCGCCGCGCGCGGCGCACGCCTACGCGCCGGGGAAGGGCGCCAGGCCCGCGTGCCAGGGCCCGGCCTCGTAGGTGTGGACGCCCTCCTCCACCATCTCGTTGCGCACCCGCCGGAAGAGCTCGGCGGCGGCGTCCAGCGCCCCCTCGTACTCGGCCCGGGTGCGCTCGCGCAGGCGCCACAGGAAGTAGAGCTGGCGCTCGCCGACGCCGAAGTCGATCTGCGCGTCGAGCCCGGCGGCCCAGTCCAGAAAGCCGGGACTGAAGAGCTCGCGGAGCGCGATCGGGTCGTACTCGCGCGGCACCGTCGCCAGGTAGCGGCGGTTGAACTCGATGCTCTCGAACTCGACCTTGCGCCGGCTCGCGCGCTGCTCGATCACCTCGAGCCCCTCGACGGACTCGACGTTGAAGGACGGCAGCACCTCGGCCAGGTCCGGCATGTGGGACTTGATGAGCACGGCCCCGGGCAGGACGGCGCGCCGCAGAAAGCCGCCCTCCTCGCGCTCGTCGGCGTCGCACGCGGCCCCGAAGAACCCGGGCGCCAGCTCGCCGGTGATCCGGTTCGTCCCCCCGGGGCAGAGCGCCGCCGGCGCGCCCTTGGGGTTGAGCCCGCCGACGGGCTCATAGCGCAGGCCGCGGTCGGCCGCGAGCGCGCGGACCGTGTCGGCCCACGCCTTGGCCTCCGAGCGCGCGCTCAAACCTCGGCGAGGTCCGGGCGCCCCTGCTCGGTGAGCTGCGCCTTGTAGCGGGGGAAGACGGGCTTGGCAAGCGGCACGAGGCGCAGGAGCTTAGCCACGGGGCCGGTGGCCTTGATCTGGCCGCGCGCCATCGCGACCGTCACGTTCACCTTCCCGAGCCAGAAGCGATGGGCGACGTCGGCGTCCATGGTCATCGTCACCTCGGGCTCCATCGTCGACTCGCCGAAGTCCACCTGCGAGTCCTGCCCCTCCTGCAGGCGGACGGTCACCGTCGCGTCGGGGTTCTTGTACTCGTAGCGCACGATCGTGTCCGCGCGCCGGAACTTCGGGCCAAGCTCCTCGTCGCTTGCGATGTCCCGCATCAGCTTGCCGAGGGTGGCGTAGACCTCGTCGGCGTCCTTGAAGTAACCCACTTCCTCTCCTTCCTCAGGGACGACCACATCCTAAGAGCGCCGCGTAACCCCCCGCGCGGCTGCCCGCGTCACGGGTCCGCGTACAGGTTGGGCGCGCGGCCGCCGCCGAGCTCCGCCGGGAAGTCGCCCTGGATGAAGCACGGTGCGAACGTCAGCCCCACCTTGGGGACGTCGGGCGGCTGGTTGCCCTCCCAGGCCTCGTCCTCGTCGGTCGGCTGCGGCAGCAGCCCGGTCGGGTCGGTGACGAAGTCCAGGTTCTTGCAGTCGAAGTTCGGGAAGATGCCGCGCGCCGCCATCTCCGGCCGGGCGAGGTAGTCCGGCGACGGGTAGGCGTTGCCGCGGTTGGTCGGCAGGCGCGTGCCCCAGATCGAGAGCGCCTCGGTCGAGAGGTACGCGAGCTGCTTGAGGTAGTGCCGCGCCGACGGCTGCCCCGGCTGGTAGGGCAGGCTCGCCGACAGGGCCACGCCTGGCGTCGCGAGGAAGTCGGTGACGGTCGTCCGGTACGCCGTCAGGTACCGCGTCGCCGGGTTCAGGTTGGCCAGGAACGGGTCGAGCGCGTCGAGCGCCGGGCGCAGGCCCTCGTCGCCCAGGAAGCGGCGCAGGGCGGGCAGCCCGTCCTTGCCCGCCTTGACCAGCGGGTCGAGGTCGCGGAAGAGGCGCTCGAGGTGCGGCGAGAGCTCACGCACGCTCTTGAGCGTCGGGGAGATGTCGTTTGCGACCGGCAGCAGGTCGCGCACCAGCGGCCGCGTGTCGGCCTGGAACTCGTCGAGGCGGGCGAGCGTGGCGCGCGTCTCGCGCTGGAACGTCGGCAGGATCTCGACCGCCCGGGCGAGCGCCTCGTCGGCGTCGGCCAGCGCGCCGAACGTGCCGCGCGCGCCGCGGATCGCGCCCGCGAGGGCCTGGTCGCGCTCCGACAGCGCGCTGAACACGGTGCCCGTGTCGCGGACGAGCCCCTGCAGGGCGTCGCGCTCGCGCTTCAGCGCCGCGACGACCTCGGAGGCGTCGGTGAGGAACGGCCCGAGGTTGCCGATCGCGTCGTTCAGGTCGAGCCCGCGGTCGCGGATCGCCACGGCCGCGTTCGCCTGCCAGCGCTGGAACGCGGCCCGTGTCTCCTCGTCGAGCGCGTTGAAGATCTCGTCGATCTGGGTGGCGTTCTCGGTCTGGCCGATCCCGAGCTCGCCGCCCTCGGGGATCGGCTCGGCGGCCTCGGCCTGCGCGTCGCTCACGCTCGCGTTCGCGCCCAGCGACACCGGCGCGGGGTCGTCCCCGGACTTGGGCCTGCGGCCCGGCGAGAGCTCCACGTAGGTCTCGCCGAGCAGCGTCTTCTGGCGGAGGATCGCGCGCGCGTCAGAGGAGATCGGCGCGAACTCCGGCCGGATCTCGAGCACGGCCGCCGTCGTGTCGTTGCCGTCCACGCGCTTGTCCGGCGGCGCGAGCTTGATCTCCTTGACCTTGCCCACCGAGACGCCGCCGATGCGCACGTCCGACTCGACCGCGAGCTGGGTCGCCTCCGGGAAGTAGGCGGTGATCCGGTAGCTCTCGGGCTTGAGCGGCACCGGCCCGCCGAAGGCGATCCACAGAAACAGGATCAGGCCGAAGCACGAGAGCGTGAAGCCCGCGGCGACGATGATCCGACCGATTGAGGGGGCTTGCCTGCGCATCAGCCGCATGGCCCTCCTGGCTCGAACAACGGTGCGAGGCCGGTGACGATGCCGGCGACGACGCCGCCGACGGGGCTGCCGTACAGCAGGCTCGCGAGGTTCTGGCAGCTCGCGGTGAAGTAGATGCGGCGGTAGAGGCCGTTGGCGTCCTGGCCGCCGAACACGCTCGTGCCGTTGTGGCCCGCCCAGGCGCCCCAGTACAGGTAGCCCTCGTCACGGCCCGGGGTGCCCGGCGGCTCGGCGCCGCGCGGGTTGTAGGCCGCCATGTTGCCGAGGCGGTTGAGCTTCTCGCCGACGACCGTCAGGCGCGGCGCGGCCTTGCCGAACCGCTTCGCCGCCTTGCGCAGGTCCGGGCTCACCGGCCGCGCGGCGCGCACGAACGGGCGGATCCGCTCGCGCAGGACCGGCGTCACGCCGCGCGCGAGGCTGCGCGTCGCGCTGGTCAGCTCGGTGAGGTTGCGCGCGAACGGCCGCAGCTCGTCGAAGGCCGGGCCGAGCTCGTCGCCGAGCGCGCGCGCGGAGCGCAGCGCGAGCTCGGTCTCGCGCAGCGCCTCGGGCAGGAGACGCGCGGTGTTGCGCACGTCCGTGTCCTGCTCGGCGATCGCCCCCAGCGAGGCCGCCGAGGCCGAGACGAAGCGGCGGATGTCCTGCTCCTGGCGGCCGACCGCTGCCGTCAGGCGGCTCAGGTTGTGGACGAGGCGCGCGAGGTTCTCGTCGCGCTTGGCGACCTCGGTCTGCAGGCGCTCGAGATCGCGGTTGATCGGGCCCAGACTGCCGAGCAGCTCGCCGAGCTCCTTGCTGCGCCCCTTGAGCCCCTGGCCCGCGCTCGTCAGCAGGACGCGCAGGTAGGCGCGGTTGTCGGCGTCGAGCTCGGCGAGGATCTCGTCGAGGTTGACGTCGGGCGCCGTGTTCGCCATCGGGATCACGTCGCCCTCCTCGTACTCGCCCGCGGCCTGCGTGCCCGGGTCGAGCTGGAAGAACATGTCCTTGAGGCCGGTGGCGGGCCGCATGAGCACCGTCGCGTCGCGATAGATCGGCAGGTACTCGCGGTCGATGGCGAACGTGACGATCGCGCGGCCGTCCTCGACCTCCACCTTCTGCACGTCGCCCACCCGCACCCCCGCGACGCGGATCGTCTGGCCCTGGCCGGGAACCACGGCCTGCGCCGTCTCGAACTCGGCCTTGAGCTCGAACGGCCGCTCCTCCAGCACGGGGATGCGCAGCCGCTGGTTCTGGGCGATGTAGAGGCTGACCGCGAGCGCGATCACGGCCATCACCGCGACCGCGATGAAGTTGCGCAGGTTCTTCCGGATCGCGCGGATCACTTGGCCAGCGCCTCCACTCGCTCGAGGACGTCGGTCAGCCCGTACGCCTTGCCGAGCACCTCGTTCAGGCCCTCCAGCGCCTCGGCGCGCAGGCGCTTGGCGCGCGCCGTCTTGCGGCCGGCGTCGAGCAGCGCGCTCGCCCGCTCGAGCTGGTCGTCGACCGACTTGGCGAGCCGCTCGAGCCCGCCGGAGAGGTCGGCCGTCCCGAGCGCGCGGGCGCGCGACTGCTGCGGCGGGTCGCCCGGCGCGCCGGCGTTCAGGTTCGGCGGGTCGTTGGTCTCGCACGGGACGTCCGGGCGGAACGGGGTCTTCGCCGACGACTCGATCGACGGCAGCGCGCCGAGGATCGGGAGTCCCGTCATGCCCACCGCGTCGACGAGCGCGCCGTTCTCCCGGATGCTGTCGGGCAGGACCACGGTGTTGAGGCCGCCGACCGCGAGGACGCGGATGTAGAAGCCGTTGCCGTCGCCCGAGCGGCTCTCGCCCGAGAGGCCGACGAGGCTGTAGCCGAGCTCCTCGAAGACCTTGCCGGTGGCCGGGGTCCACGGGTCGTTCACGGTCATGTTCGACCACGGGACGATCACCTCGTTGAAGCAGCTCGAGAGCGCCCGGGCCTGCTCCATGAAGGGGATCGTCCGCTTGGTGAGGCGGGCGAGCGCGGGGATCGTCGGGCGCAGGTCCGCGGTCAGGCCGCGCAGCTCCGGCTTGGAGACCAGGCCGCGCACCTGACGCAGGAGCGGCATCGCCTCGTCGATGGTCCGCGGCGTCTCGCGCACGCCGGGCAGCGCCTCGCGCGAGAACGCGCGCAGCGCCGGGAACGAGGCGTTCAGGCTGGCGAACGCCGACCGGCCCTGCTCGATCACCGCGGGCAGCTCCGCGACGCCCTCGCGCAGCGGCTCGCTCTCCGCGGCGAGCGCCTCGGTGACGATCCGCAGGTTGGTGACCGTGTCCTGGAGCGCGGTGCCCTCCGCGGCGAGCGCCTCGGCGGTGGAGTCGAGGTTCTTGATCAGGCCGGAGAGGTCGTGCGGGCGCAGGCCGAGGAGCGCCTCGTTGACCTCCGACGAGTAGCGGAAGGCGCCCGGCGAGCTGCGGTAGGCCTCCCGGAAGCCCTCGGCGCCGCCGTGCTTGTCGAGCGCGTTACCGAACTCGTCGAGCAGGACCTGCAGGTCGCGGCGCACGTCGGCCTGCAGGGTCGTGAGCACCTGGTCGAGCTGCACGGCCACCTGGGTCTGGGAGGCCGGGAACACGTAGCCGTCCTCGACCTCGGGGGCGTTCGGGCTCCCCGGTTTCAGGTCCACGAACAGGTTGCCCTCGAGGAAGAGACGCGGCCGCAGCTTGAGGGTGGCGTCGGTGTGCAGCGGGAGCGCGTCCTCGTCCAGCTCCATCGTGATCAGCGCGCCCTCCTGGGGCACGCCGTCCTCGCCGGCCTCGACGTGCTCGACCTTGGTCACCTCGCCCACGTTCACGCCGGCGATGCGCACCGGCGCCGACGTGCGGATGTTGCTCGCCGACTTGACCACGGCCTGGACCGTGAACTTCGAGCCCCACGGGAGCTCCTTGCTGAACGCGAGGTACGCGGCGACCGCGATGACGATCACCGCGATCAGGCCGATGACCGCGTTCGGGACCCGCTGCCTGCGCCGCGCCGTCCTCATGGCTGGCGCTCCTCCACGCGGGTGTCGCGCCACTCGCGCGTCCCGTCGTTGTTCCAGTACAGCGTCGTCGGGCCGCGCGAGCCGGGGATGTCGGGCACCACCACCGCCGGGTTCGAGCGCGGCTGGCCGGGCACGCGCAGCTCCTGCTTGATGTAGCCGGTCTGGCCGGGCTGGCAGTCGGAGCCGTCCTGGCCGGTCGGTGCGTAGGGGTTCGCGTGCAGGATCGGCAGGTGGTGCGGGTTGAACATCCCGTTGATCGCCGAGCGGCCGTTGGCCTGGATGCCCGAGTAGCCGCCGACCGGGCCCTGCGCCTCGCCCGGGATCTCGATGGTGATCGGCCCGAGGTGGACGCCGATCGGGCCGAGCGGGGCGTTCACCAGCGTCTGGCGGAAGTTGTAGCCCACCTGGTCGCGGTCGCTGAACGCCTCCGGCAGGAACGTGAACCAGTAGTTGAAGTAGTTGCAGACGGTCTGCGCCGGGACGACCCACTCGGTCAGGCGGCGCCCGGTCTCGAGCGTGTCGACGAGCCGGTTCAGGGCGACGCCCGTGCTCGGCTGGTCGACCAGGCGGCGCAGCTCCACCAGCACGTCCCGCAGGTCGCGGTTGAGCCTGGGCGTGCGGGCGAGCACCGGCGTGCCGACGTCGATCGCGCTGTTCAGGGTGGGCAGCGCGGCCCGCAGCTCCTGCGCGCCGGGGCGCAGGCGGCTGGACAGCTCGGCGAACTCGCTCAGGAACGGGCGCTGGCGGGGCAGGGAGTCGATCGCCGTGCGCAGCGTCTCCGGGCCCTCGGAGATGGACTCCTTGAGCCGCTCGGGGTTCGCCGAGAGCGCGGCGAACGTCGTCGCCGCGTCGACGATGAACTCGACCTGCTCGGTGGAGACCGGGGCGACGATCCGCGCCGTGCGCCCGAGCGCGGCGAAGAACCGCCGCAGCTGCGTCGAGGGGTCGGCGAGCGTCTCGGCCACCGGGCCGAGGTCGCGCAGCAGCGGGCGCAGGCTCGCGATCGCGTCGTTCAGCGAGGTGCCGCGCGCGGCGAACGCGTTGCCGTAGCCCTCGAGGTTGCGCCGCGCGTTCTCGCGCGTCTTCGTGTCGAAGGTGTTGGCGATCGCGTCGAACTCGGTCTGCGGCTGGAAGCAGCCGTTGCGCGCCTGCTCGGGCAGCGCGTCCGCGGAGGCCTTGGAGTCCGTGGGCAGCGCGCAGCCGCCCTCGTCGTCGGTCCCGTCGAAGACGTAGTTCTCGGGTGCGGGCTCGCCCCGGCCGCGGATGATCTCCAGGTACTTGAGGCCGAACGCGGAGCGGTAGCGGATCCGGAAGATCGAGTCGACGGGCAGCGGCGCGGCGGACTCGTCGAGCTTGAGCGTGACCCGGGCCGCCACGGGCGCGACCTCCGGGCCGCCCTCGCCGCCCGCCTGCGCGGTGGCGGCGCGCGACTCGTCCACCACCGGCTTGATCTCCTCGACGATGCCGACGCGCGTGCCGCCGATCCGGACCTCGTTCGCGGTGCCCAGGCGCGCGGCGTTCGGCACGTCCACCGAGACCCGGTAGACCGGCACGAAGGGCAGGCCCTGGTTCGCGTTGTAGGCCAGGAACACCGCGACGATCACGATCAGCGTCGTGACCGCGCCGACCATCGTCGGCGAGGCGGCGAGCGCGGAGAGGGGGCCGCGGCGCCTCATCGCTCGGCCTCCCGGCCCCGGCTATGTCCGCGCGGGCACCTCATGGCTTGAACAGGAAGTCGAGGAGGTCCTTGGCGGCCTTGTTGACGTCCGCCCCGAGCTTGCCGCCCTTGCCGTTCAGGCCCAGCCCCTTGCCGAGGCCGTCGAGCACCTTGCCGGGCAGGCCGAGCAGGTCCTCGAGCTGCTTCTGGATCTCCTTCGGCTTGCCGGGCAGGCCGGTCGGCGGCAGGTCGAGCGCCGGTGGCGGCTCCACGGACGGGTCCCCGCCCCCGCCGTCGTCGCCCAGGCCGGGCAGCGGCGGCAGCTTGCCGTCGCGGCCGGGCTTGCGCTGGCGGGCCTCCGCGCGCAGGTCCTGCGGGTCGTTCGGGTCGCAGACCGTGACGTCCATCGACCCGGACGGGCACACCGACGGGTGGTACTTCGGCAGGTCGATCTGCTCGTTGATCCCCGGCTGGTTCGGGCCGAGCCAGCCGACGCACGAGTTCGCGTTCGTCGCCGGGTTCGACGGGTCGCTCTCGTCGATCAGCTCGGTAACGCGGTCGTGCTCGCCCGGGTGGGGCAGGTTGTTCGGCACGTCCGAGCGCGCGTTGTAGGCCCCGCACGGGCCGACGAAGATGTCGTAGAGGCTGAAGTGGAGGAGGTGGCCGACCTCGTCGAACTGGTTGAGCGCGCCGGCCTGGTAGTAGAGGTAGTTGAGGATCCCCTCCATGCCCGTGTAGCCGTTGTCGTTGGTGCGGCCGGTCGACCAGCAGGGGCGGGTCGGGTCGTCGCAGGTGCGCATCGACCGCGTGTCCTGCTCCACCGCGCGCCGCGGGTCGTCGATGTCCTCGAGGAACTTCGCGACGTCGTCGGCGACGGCGGGCGCCGGGCGGCCGGCGTCGCTGAGCGCCTCGATCTCGTCGCGGCCGCGGACCAGCGCCTTGCGGCCGGGGTCGGCCGCGCGCCCGAGCGTGACCAGCGAGCGCTCGGTGGCGCGGGCGAAGTCGGGCATGTCGACGGCGAGCTCGTTCAGCTCGGGGGCGGCCGCCCGCAGGTCGGTGAGCAGCGGCGTCGTCTGCTCGGCCGCCTCGCGGAGCTTCGCCATCGTCGGGCCGAGCTCGGCGAGCGCGTCGTCGAGCAGGTCGAAGTCGGTCGAGAGGTCCTCGCGCCGCTCGGCGCCGGCCGTCGCCGTCTCCCCCGCCTCGCGGATGAAGCGCACGACCTGGTCGCTGCGCTCCGCGAGCTTGCCGATGATCTCGTCGGCGTCGACGTTGAGCTGGCGGATCGTGCGGTTCTCGGCGGCGACGAGCTCGAGCGCCTCGTGCAGGTTGCGCAGCGCGGGCGCCCCCAGGCGAATCGCCTCGTTCAGGTTTTCGCCGTTGCCGCCGAGCGCGGTGCCGAACTCCCTGATGAGGAGGCCCAGCCGCTCGCGGTAGGGCATCCGCATCGTGTTCAGCACGAGGTCGTTCTGGACGGTCTGCTTGACCTGGCTCGCGGGTAGGGTGCCGCCGTCGGGCAGCGGCTCGCCCTGCGGGTCGCAGTCGATGAAGTACTCGGCGATCAGCGACTGCGGCTCCGACGAGCACTCTGTGTCCTCGCCGAGCACGGCGTGGTCGCCGCTCAGCTCGACGGTCACGACCGCCCGCTTCTCCGGGGTGATGTCGAGGTCGGTGACCGTCCCCGCGGGCACGCCCGCGACCCGCACCTCGGACCCGTCGACGATCCCGAACGCGTTGTACATCTCGATCTTGTAGGTCCGGGCGTCGTCGGCGCCCGCCACGCTCGCGAGCGCGCCCGCCGCGCAGGCCAGGACCGCCAGTGTCAGAGCGATGCGCCTCACGGTCCCGTCGGCAGCTGGGTCGGGTCGCAGTTGAGGGTGCCGCCGTCGGTGAACGGCACGG
>ERZ777003.4002-NODE-4002-length-13066-cov-5.395127_pt1 | contig 13066 bp, 13 predicted proteins | sample MGYA00374956_ERZ777003 | MGnify/ENA primary metagenome ERZ777003 (study PRJEB29302, sample SAMN06268252) | bioreactor metagenome | isolation source: Joint BioEnergy Institute, California, USA | place: USA:Joint BioEnergy Institute, California, USA | collected... | reverse complement strand
GCCTCGATGGCGGCGGCCGCCTGCCTCTCGTTCGGCAGGTAGGTCAGGATCGTGCGGTATCCCATCATTCACCCCCGGGGTTGCGCCGGCCGGATCCGACGACCGGATCCGCAGGAAGGCCGGCCGGTGCAGCATGCGCCACGGCGGCACGGGGTTGAAGCCTCCACTGCGCCGCAGCACCCGGGGTTGTGCGGTCAGTGCCGGCGCCTGCCCCGGCTCAGCAGCTCCTCGCTCCCGGTCCGGTAGAGCTCGGTGTCGTCGTTCAGCAGCCGCAGCAGCTGGTCCAGCAGCGTCCTGGTGGCGGGGGAAGCCCCGGTCAGCAGCGGGACCGCGAAACCCTGCGGGAAACCGCCGGCCCGTCGCGTCACCTCGTCGAAGGCGAAGCAGCCCCGCGGCGGGGGCGGATCGTCCTGCTCGTCATCCATCGGTCCCTCCTGCGACTGGGTCGGCGTCATTGACGCGTGGACCGTGGCCGCCGGCATTGAGGTGGATCAAGCGTGCCGGCCGCCAGGCGGGGCCGGACGGTGCCGCCTGTCCGGTTCCTTCCGGGCATGCCCCGCGGGATCGTCGCCTTCGGGGACGGTGCGCCGGTGGGCGTGCTCATGCCGATGCGGGAGGACGTCGTGCCCGGCCGGGCTGCCGGTCGGCCGGCTGCAGGGAGGCGCCGGCTCAGGCCCGACCGGCGTCGAGCGGGAAGCGGAACTCGGCCTCGAAGCCGTCGGGCGGGAAGCCCAGCGTGACGCCGCCGCCGAGCTGCTGGGCGCTGGCGGTGATCAGGCGGCTGCCGAAGCCCTTGCGCGTCGGCGGCACGACCCTGGGGCCGCCGCGCTCCTGCCAGCAGAGCGTGACCAGGTCGCGGGTGGAGGACCATTCCAGCGTCACCCGGCCGCGCGCTGCGGACAGCGCACCGTGCTTCATCGCGTTGGTGGCGAGCTCGTGCAGCACCAGGCTCAGCGTCACCGCCGCATCCGGGCGGACAAGGACCCGCGGCCCATCCATCGTCACCGCCTTCTCCCGGCTGCCGGAGAAGGGGGCGAGCGCCGCCGTGACGACGTCGCGAAGCAACGCCCCCTGCCACAGTTCGCGCGTGAGGATGCCGTGGGCCCGGGCCAGCGCCGCCACCCGGGCGGAGAAGGCGACCCTGAAGGCGACCGGGTCGGGCGTCTCGCGCAGGGTCAGGGCCGCGATCGACTGCACGATGGCGAGGGTGTTCTTGACCCTGTGGTTGAGCTCCTCCACCAGCAGGCGCTGCCGCTGCTCGGCCTGCTTGCGGTCGGTGATGTCGACGAACACGCCGAGGCAGCCGCGCACCCGGCCGCTGCCGTCGAACAGGGGTGCGGCGTACTCGTAGAGGGGGCGCACGCCACCGTCGTCGAAGACGATGTCCACCTCGATCCCGGTGATCGGCCGCCCCTCGCGTGCCGCGATCTGCATCGGCAGCTCCCCCGCGGGGAGCTCGACCCCATCCGCGAAGACGCGAAACCCGAGGCTCTTCGCATCCGGCCCGGACATGGACGGGTTGGTGCCGAGCGGCATGCGCAGCATCTCCGCCCCGGCCGGGTTCATCGTCATCTCGCTGCAGTCGGGGCCATGAGCGATGAAGACGCCCACCGGCAGCGACCGCAGCAGCGTCTCCTGCTCCTCCAGCCGGCGGCGCAGGTCGTCGTTGAGCGCGGCAATGCGCTCCTCGGCCGCGATGCGGTCGGTGACATCGATCGCCATGCCGCCGACGAAGGCGATCTGGCCGTCGGGGGCGGGTATGGGGAACTTGGCCACCAGCGAGCTGTGGACGGTGCCATCCGCGTGCCTCAGCGTCTCCACCGTCTGGATGCCGGTGTCGCTCTCCAGCGCCAGACGGTCGTTGTCACGGAACAGCGCGGCCGTGTCGGAGGGGAAGATGGCGGTGTCGAAGCGGCCGAACAGCCCGCCGTCCGGCGTGCCGAAGACCCGCTGCGCCGCCTCGTTCGCATAGACGTAGCGGCCGTCGAGGTCCTTGATCCAGGCGAGCCCGGGGAAGTGCTGCATGAAGCGCGAGAATCGCTGCTCGCTGTCGCGCAGCGCCTCTTCCATCCGGCAGCGCTCGATGAAATCGGCCGCCTGGCGGATGTAGAGGTCGAGCCGGCGCAGGTCGGCGTCGCTGGGCCGGTAGGGCCGGCGGAAGTGCGTGGACAGCATGCCGAGCGCGTTGCCCTCCCGCCCGACGAGCGGCGTGGACTGGACCGCTCGGTAGCCGGCGGCGCGGGCGAGCGCGCGGTAGGAGGCGTAGGGGGCGTCGGTTTCGATGTCCTCGACGATGATCCGCTCGCGGGTCCGCAGCGCCCGCGAGCTCGCCCAGTCCTGGGTCGGGGTCATCTCGCGGAACTGCTCGACCAGCTCCGGCGCGAATCCCCGCTGGGCGGCGACCACCAGCACGTTGCGCGCCGGATCCAGCAGCTGGACGTGACCCATGTCGGCGCCCATCAGCTCGATGGTGGCCGCCAGCATCTCGTCCAGCCCCTTGCTCAGCCGGCGGGCGCGCCACAGCCGGGAGCTCGCCTTCGTCAGCCGGGCGAGCGCCTGCGTCTCGTCGCGCAGCCGGGCCTCGCTCGCCCGCAGCGCCTCCTCGTTGCGCCTGAGCTGCAGCTCGGCCCACCGCCGCTCGGTCACGTCGATGCAGACGCCGATCATCCGCGTCGGCGCCCCGTGCTCGTCGCGGAACAGCTTGCCACGGGCCTCGATCCAGGCCATGTCCCCGTCGGGCCTGACCACGCGGTACTCGACCCGGTGGTCCTCACCCGCCTCCAGCGTGCGGGTGATCGCGCGCATGACGCGCTCGCGGTCCTCCGGATGGATCACCGACCGGTAGTCGGCGAAGCCGCCCTGGAGCGTGCCGGGGGCCAGGCCGTGGATCGCCTCCAGCCCCGGCGACCAGGTGACCCGGTCGGTGGCAAGGTTCCAGTCCCAGGTTCCCATCCGGCCGGCTTCGAGGGCGAGCTGCAGGCGGGCGTCGTCGGCGACTTCGGGGCGCGGCACCGGTTCCGACGTCATCGTGCCGGCGGTGCCGCGGGGCGTCACTGGGCGGTTCCCAGCGCCCGCAGCAGCGCGCGCTGCAGGTCGCCGGTCTCGTACGGCTTCTCGACCACCGGCACGGCGAGGTGACGCGGCACGCCCTCCTGGCCGTAACCGGTGACGAAGATGAAGGGAAGGGCGCGTGCGGCGATCGCCTCGGCGACGGGATCGATGCGCCGGCCGCCGAGGTTGATGTCCAGCACGGCGATGTCGAACGCAAGTTCGCTGGCCAGCGAAAGCGCCGGCTCCAGCCGCGCCGCCGTCCCCACGACCTCGCATTCCAGCTCGTCGAGCATGTCCTGCGGGGTCATGGACAGCAGCGGCTCGTCCTCGACGACCAGCACGCGGGTGCCACGCAGCGCCGTCAAAGGCCGCTCCCTCCACTGCGCCCGTCCTGGCGCGCCGCCTCGCGTCATTCTTGCAGAGTGACCGGCGGAGCGCAACGAAAGCAGCGGAACCTGAGCGGGACCAATGCGTTTTCTGGTCACGATGCACCAGTTTGCGAACAATGGGTCAGCCCCGGACCCGGCCGTGCGCAGGTCCGATGGCGGCTGCCGCACGGTTCTCGTCGTCGATGACGAATGCCTGCTGCGCATGTCTCTCGCCGATCAGCTCCGGGACTGCGGCTTCGCGGTGCTCGAGGCGGGAACGGCGGGCGAGGCGGTGTCCGTGATGGGCGCCCACCGGGTGGACCTGGTGTTCTCCGACGTGCGGATGCCGGGCGCGATGAACGGCGTCGGCCTGGCGCAGTGGGTGCGCCAGAACCGGCCCGGCGTGCGCATGCTGCTGACTTCCGCCTACACCCACGTCGCGGACGCCGCCGATCCGTTCTGCGACGCACGGCTCATCGCCAAGCCCTATGACGAGTCCGAGGTGATCGATCGGATCGGCCGCCTGCTCTCTGCCTGAATCAGGGGCCGCCGGCCGCGGCGGCGTGCTTTCAACCGCCCCTGCCCGGGAGTAGAGTCTGCCTGCGGTCCCGCCGACCGCAGGTAGTTCCCGTTTGCACCACCGGGCAGGGGGCTGTTCCCATGAGACATCACAGAGGTCTGGCAGGCATTGCGCTGGGGACGATGGCCCTGGCAGCGCCGTTCGCAACCGCGCAGGAGCAGCCCTACTCGGGGGTCACGCTCAACGTCGCCTCGATGAACGACCAGTTCTCGGGGCCGCTCGTCGTTCTGGCGCCCTCGTTCGAGGCGGAGACGGGCATCGCGGTGAAAGTGGACATCCTGAGCTATCCGGAGCTGCTGACCAAGATCACCGCCGACTTCATCGGCGAGACCGGCGGCTACGACGTCGTCACCATGGACATCGTCTGGGCCGGCCAGTTTGCCGAGGCCGGACACACCGTGCTGCTGAACGACTGGATCGCGCGCGACGCCGAGGAAATCGGGGTGGACGACATCTATCCGGTGCTGATGCAGGCGCTGGGCAATTACGAGGGCGCGCAGGTCGCCTTTCCCTTCGCCGGCTACGCCAACGTGCTGGCCTACCGGCCCGACCTCTACGAGGCGGCCGGCATCGCGCCGCCGCAGACGATGGAGGAGCTGGTCGCGGCGGCCAGGGCGCTGACCGACCGCGAGGCCAACCGCTATGGCTGGGTCGCCAACGGCCAGCGCGGCCCGGCGGTGGCGCAGGACTGGATGCAGTACAACGCGCAGATGGGCGGCTCCATCCTCGATGCCGAGGGCATGCCCGCGCTCAACTCGCCGGAGAACGTTGCCAGCCTCACCGTCTACAAGACGCTGTTCGACGAGACGGCGCCGCCGGGGGCAGTCGACTACGACTGGGGCGGCCGCGAGGAGAGCTTCCGCCAGGGCCTGGTCGCCAACATGCAGACCTGGTCGGTGGGCGCGGCCGGCTACGACAATCCGGACCTGTCGAAGGTTGTCGGCAACAACGCCCTGATGCTGGCGCCGCCGGGCGCGGGGATGGAGCCGCGCTACGGCATCGGCGGCTGGGGGCTCGCCATCAACGCCGACATCGACGAGACGCGCCAGGCGGCGGCCTGGGAGTACATCAAGTGGGTGACCAGCCCGGAGGTCCAGAAGCAGATGGCGGAGCTGGGCGGCGGGGGCTACATCCGGATGAGCACGCTCGCCGATCCCGACCTCAACGCGCTGTATCCCTTCCTGCCCGTGATCCACGAGAGCTTCCTCAACGGCGACGGCGAATACCGCCCGCGGATTCCGGAATATCCGGAGATCCAGGACATCCTCGGCACCGCGGTCAACGCGGTGCTTGCGGGCGACGTCGATCCGCAGGAGGCGCTGGACGCGGCCCAGGAACAGGCGATGGAGCTGTTCTGAGCCTCGTGCGATGACGGCCCCCATGCGCGTCGCGTCCGGCTGCGCGCCGGGCGTTCCAGCCCCGCCCGCGGCCGGACCCGTTCACCCCCGTGCGGCGGGAATGGCGGGCGCACCGCCGATGCGGCCGTGACCTCCGTCGGCCTGGCCACGCCCGCCGGCCGGCGGCGGACCGGTGCGCCGTTCGCCGCCGGGACCTTCGGCCAGCGCCGGCGGCTGTTCCTGCTGGCGCTGGGGCTGCCGTCGCTCCTCTACGTGATCGCGGTCGCGCTGGTGCCGCTGGCCCAGGGCATGTGGCTCAGCCTGTTCGAGTACAACCTGCTGCGGCCCGACCGCCGCGCCTTCGTCGGGCTCGACAACTATCTGGAGCAGATTTCCGACCCGGTGGTGCAGCAGGCGCTGTGGAACACGCTGGTGTTCACCGTGCTTGCGGTGGGCATCGAGTTCCTGCTCGGACTCGGCCTTGCCCTGCTGCTGTGGCGGGACAGCCTGTTCAACCGGGTGGCGCTCGCCCTGATGCTGGTGCCGGTGGCGGTGACGCCGCTGGTGGTCGGCCTGGTGTTCCGGGCACTGCTGACTGCGGACTTCGGGATGATCGGCCATTTCGCCGCGCAATGGGGGCTCAGCGGCGAACGCGGCTTCTTCGGCTACCCCAACTCCGCGATGGGCGCCCTGATCTTCATCGACGTCTGGCAGTGGACGCCGCTGATGGCCCTCATCCTGCTTGCCGGGCTCAAGGCGCTGCCGCAGGAGGCGATCGAGGCTGCCGACGTCGCCGGCGCCTCGCCGTGGCAGAAGCTGCGGCTGGTCATCGTCCCGATGCTGCTGCCGGCGATCTTCCTCGCCCTGGTGCTGCGGACGATGGACGCCTTCCGCATCTTCGATTCCGTGTTCGTCACCACCAAGGGCGGGCCGGACAACGCCACCAACGTGCTCATGTTCCACGCGGTGAAGGAGGGGCTGGAGTTCTTCAACATCGGCGACGCTTCGGCGCTGTCCAACCTGATGCTCGCCGCGATCGGGCTGATCGCGGCCGGCTTCGTGCTGGTGATCCGGCGCGCCGACCGGCGGATGCTGGGCTGATGGGCGGACGGGCGGTGCCCCTGCCGGTGCTGGCGCTGCAGCGCGGCGCCATCCTGTTCGCGCTGCTGGTCTTCCTCGCGCCGGTGGGATGGCTGGTGACCACCGCGTGGAAGCCGGCGCGCGAGATCTTCAGCTTCCCGCCCACGCTCTCCTTCACGCCGACCTGGGACAACTTCGCCACCGTCTTCCGCTTCTTCGACGTGGCGCAGCTTTCCGCCAACAGCCTGATCATCAGCGGCGTCGGCACGCTGCTGTCGCTTGCGCTCGGCATTCCCTGCGGCTATGCGCTCGCGCGCTCCGGGTGGCGCGGGGCGGTTGGCGTCGCCTACTTCTTCCTAGCCCTCCGCATGGTGCCGCCGGTGGCCACCCTGATCCCCTTCTACCTGTTCATGCGCGACATCGGGCTGCTCGGCACCTGGTGGGCGGTGATCCTGCTCGACACCACGCTCAACACCGCCTTCGTGGTGTGGATGATGTTCGCCTGGTTCCGCGCGCTGCCGCCGGAGATGGAGGAGGCGGCGCTGGTCGACGGTGCGAGCCAGACCGGCGCCTTCCTCCGGATCGCGGTGCCGATGGTGAAGCCGGGCACCGTCGCCTGTGCGCTGCTCTGCTTCATGCTGTCGTGGAACAGCTTCCTGTTCCCCGCCTTCCTTACCACCGCCGACACCAAGACGCTGTCGGTCGCGCTGCTCACCGCATACGGCACCAAGGACATCACCTGGGGGACGATGGGCGCGCTCGCCCACTTTTCGACCCTGCCGATCGTGCTGCTGGCCCTGGTGCTGAACCGCCATTTCGTGCAGGGACTGACCCGGGGGTTCCACTGAGCGCCGCGCCGGGAGGGGCCGAAGGGAGCGGCGGCTTCGCCATACGGCCGGCGCGCCGCGAGGAGCTCGCCCTGCTGCCGGCGATCGAGCGGGATGCGCAGCAGCGCTATCGCGCCGTCGGCTACGACTACTGCGCCGACGGCCCGCTGCGCGAGCCGGAGGAGCACGAGCGGGCGCTGGCCGAGGGTGCGGTTCTGGTCGCGGAGCGGGGCGGGCGGCTCGTCGGCTTCCTGCTGCTGTGGCCCTGCGACGGCCGCGCCCACATCGTCGAGGTCTCGGTGATGCGCGCGCACCAGGGGCTGGGTATCGGCCGCGCCCTGATTGCGGCGGCGGAAGCGCAGGCGGCGGCCGACGGCCATGCCGAGGTGACGCTCACCACCTATCTCGAGGTGCCATGGAACGCGCCCTTCTACCGCCGGCTCGGCTTCGCTGACTTCGTGCCCGGGCCCGACCGGCCGGACCTGCTGAAGGTACAGGCCGACGAGGCGGCCTGGGGGTTCGCGCGCTGGCCCCGCGGCGCCATGCGCAAGCCGCTGCGCCCTGCCGGCCCCGCCGGCAAATTGCCCGCGGCCCCGCCGTCCGGGCATGATGACGGCAAGGGAGACGGAGGCGGGACATGCGGATCTGCGTGATCGGTGCGGGCGCGCTGGGCTGCACCTATGGCGGCCGGCTGGCGCTGGCGGGCGTTTCGGTGACGCTGGTTGATACCTGGGCCGAGCACGTCGCCGCCATCGCCCGCGACGGCCTCGACCTCGACGGCGTCCCGGGCGGCCACCGGGTGCCGGTGGCGGCGGTGACCGACGCGGGACCGCTCGCACCCTTCGACCTCGCGTTCGTCACCGTCGATACCAACCACACCGCCGACGCGGCCGCGACCGCGCAGACCCTGCTCGCGCCCGACGGCTATGCCGTGACGCTGCAGAACGGCATCGGCAATGTCGAGACGCTGGCGGGGGTGCTCGGCGCGGGGCGGGTCGTGGGCGGCTCCAGCCTGTGCAGCGCCACGACGCGCGGCCCCGGCCGGGTGACCCAGACCCACCAGGGGCTGACGACGGTCGGCGAGCTGTCCGGCGGCGGCTCGGAGCGCGTGTCGCGGCTGAAGGCGCTGCTCGAGGGCGCCGGCTTCGACACCCGCGTCGCCGCCGACATCCAGGCGGTCATCTGGCAGAAGTTCATCCTCAACATCGCGATCAACCCGATCTGCGCCGTCACCGGGCTGCGGCTCGGCGAGCTGGCGCGGCTGCCGGCGACTGCGGCCCTGCAGGACCGGATCCTCGACGAGGCGCTGGCGGTGGTGGCGGCGAAGGGGCTGACCCTGCCCGATCCGGACATCCGGGCGACGGTGAAGCAGCATTGCTGGTCGAAGTTCAGCAAGCCGTCGATGCTGCAGCACATCGAGCGCGGGCGGCCGACCGAGATCGACGCGCTGAACGGTGCGCTGGTGCGCGAGGCGGCGGCGCTGGGCGTGCCGGTGCCGTGGAACGAGGCGCTGACGGCGCTGGTCAGGGGGCGCGAGTTCGCCGCCCGGCGGGCGGTGGAGGAGCCGGGCCTCGACTACGACGCACTGGAGGCGGCGGCCGGGCCGGTGCCCTGCGCGCCGCCGGCGTGAGGGCCGGTTACGGCCCGCCCTGCACCCGGCGCCACACGCCCGTGGCGTGGTCGGCGACGTGGTCGAGGATGTTGAAGTGGTTGCAGCCGGAGATCGAGATCCAGTCCGCGTCCGCGCCGGCATCCTTCAGCTTGTTGGTCCACCGCTCGGCCTGGCGCTGGAACTGGTCGCTCTCGTCGGCGCCGACGAGGGTGCGGGTCGGGCAGGCCACCACCTCCGGCGCGCGCATGGCGGAGCAGCGCGCCGCCTCCTCCCGGTCCATGCCCACCTTGTCGTTGATCCAGGTGCCGATCAGCGGCTCCGGCTCGAACACGCCGGAGACCGGGAGGCCGGCGGCGATCCGCCCGCGGTTGTCCGGCCGGGTCATCAGCCACCCGGTCAGGTGGCCGCCGGCCGAATGGCCGCCGACCAGCATCGGCTTGCCGACCCGCTCGTAGGCCGTGTCGAAGGCCCGCTCCACCTGGCCGCAGATGTCGGTCAGCCGGACGTCGGGGCACAGGTCGTAGCCGGGCATGATCGCGGTGAAGCCGGCCTCGTTCAGCGCGCGGCCGAGGAAGTAGAAGTCGGCAGGGCTGCGCGACTGCCAGTAGCCGCCGTGGATGAAGAAGCAGACCGGCGCCTGCGGCTCGGAGAGGGCGAAGACGTGCAGCTTGTGCCGCGGGCCGTCGCCATAGGCGATCTGGGTCGGCGGGGTCTCCGCCGCCACCTGCGCCGACCGCGTCAGCCAGCCGTTGATGATGTCGTCGACATCGGGCACCCCGTGCCGCGGGCTGTAGGCGATCTCGCGGTCCTTGTCGCTGAGCTCGGCCCAGAAGTTGTAGTCGCCGGCAGCCTGCGTGCCCATCGTTTCCTCCCCGTCCGCGCGATCAGCCGCCGGCCCGGCCGAGCCAGGCCTGCACGTAGCGGCGGCCGGCGACGGCGAGCAGGGCGGCGGTGGCGGTCTTCAGGATGTCGCCGTAGATGAACGGCTCCAGCCCGTTGGCGATGGCGGCGTCGAAGCCGATCAGCGTGGTGAGCCAGGCAAGGCCGAGGGCGAAGGTCACGATCTCCGCCACCACCACGCCGATCACCAGTCCGATGGCGTTGGGCGCCTTCTCGAAGGCATAGCCGGCGATCGCCGCGGCGACCGCGAAGCCGATCAGGAAGCCGCCGGTCGGGCCGGCGAGATAGCCGACCCCGGCGCCGTAGGTGAACACGGGCAGGCCGAGCGCACCCTCGGCGAGATAGACCACCACCGTCGTGAACCCCAGCTTCCAGCCGTAGGCAAGGCCGATCAGCAGCGCCACGCCGGTCTGCAGCGTCATCGGCACCGGATAGAACGGGACGGCGATGTGGGCGGAAAGCGCGAGCAGTGCCGAGCCGGCGACGACCAGGACGAGCGCGCGCAGCAGCCGCGCCTCGGCTTGCGCGCGTGCGGGCCACAGGACGCTCATGACGGTGGGCAGGGATCGGGTCTGCGTCGACATCGGTGCTCCCCTCGTTCGCGCCGCACGCCTGTCCACGGGTGCTCGCGCCGGACATTGGGCGGCCATTTAGGCGTGGCCGTCGCAGAGGGTCAAGCCGCCGGCCGGCTGGCACCTCCCCGCCCTGCGCGACGGGCGCCCTGTCACGCGTTTGCTACTTTGCAGCCTCCTGCCCCACCCCCATCATCGGCCGGGTGCCTGCAGACGAACGACAGCGCACCGGAACGACAGGGAGGACCGAAGCATGCTGAGGACGACCGCCATTGCCGTGGCAGCCCTGATCGCCGGGGGAGTCTCGGTGCAGGCGCAGGATGCGCCGATGACCTTCTTCATCACCAGCACGGGCCCGGGCGACGGCGCCAACCTGGGCGGTCTCGCGGGCGCGGACGCGCACTGCCAGGCGCTGGCCGAGGCGGCAGGCCGCGGCGACGCGACCTGGCGCGCCTATCTCAGCACCGCCGAGGAGAATGCGCGCGACCGCATCGGTGACGGGCCATGGCACAGCGCCAACGGCGCGCTCATCGCCAGCAACCTGGCGGAGCTGCACGGCGAGGAGAACGCCATCAGCAAGGCGACGGCGCTCGACGAGACGGGGGCGGTGGTCAGCGGCCGCGGCGACGACCCCAACCGGCACGACATCCTGACCGGCTCCAACGCCGAAGGCACCTTCTCCGGCGACGACTGCGCGGGCTGGACCTCCAGTGGCGATGGCGCCGCCACCGTCGGCCACCACGACCGCATGGGCCCGGACACGCTCGCCACGGCGACGTCGTGGAACTCCGCCCATCCCTCGCGGGGCTGCAGCCAGGACGCGCTGGCGCAGTCGGGCGGGGCCGGCCTGCTCTACTGCTTCGCCGCAGACTGACCGCCGGCGGCATGGGGCGGCGCGGAGCCGTGGGCCCGCGCCGCTATCCCTTCACCATGCCTTCCATCAGGCCCTTGAAGAACAGGCGCTGGGCGAAGATGAACGCGAGGATGCCGGGCAGCACGACGATCACGTAGACCGCCGCCAGTCGCGGCCACGCCCACTGGCCGAGGCCGCCGGCCGCCATCGCCAGCACCACCGGCATGGTGCGGGCTTCCTGGTCGTTGGTCAGCGTCAGGCAGAGCAGGTATTCCCCCCAGGCGGTGACGAAGTTCACGATGAACACCACCACCAGCCCGTTGCGGACCATCGGCAGGCCCACCATCCACAGGCTCTTCCATGGCCCGGCGCCGTCGATCTTGGCCGCCTCGAACAGCTCGTGCGGCACCAGCTGGAACACCGAGCGCATGATCAGCACGCTGATCGCGAGGTTGAGCGTGATGTACGGCAGGATCAGCCCGGTGGTGCTGTTGATCAGCCCCATGTAGTTCTGGATCTCGTAGATGCTGATGATCGAGACCACACGGGTCGGGAAATAGAGCGACAGCAGGAACGCGAGGACGATGACCCGCGCGCCCCGCGGCCGCAGGTGGACCAGCGCGTAGCCTGCCAGCACCGCGAACAGCGTCGTGAACAGCACCGTGCCGCCGGTCACGTAGATGCTGTTGAACATGTTGTGCGGCAGCGTGTCGATCTTCTCGAACACGTAGGCGTAGTGGCTGAAGTCGAACGAGTCCGGCCAGATCTGCGGCCGCATCGATGCCGGCAGCGTCTTGACCGACATCAGCAGCACCCACACCAGCGGCGCGACGATGATCAGCAGGAACAGCCAGATGATCCCGTGGCGGATGATCGCGCCGCGGTGGCGGGAGAGCCACGTCTCCGGCGGGATCGCCACCGATCTCTGGCGCGGCAGGGCGTCGGCGGTCATCGCATCATCCCTTCGGCCGGAAGATCCACAGCAGGCCGGCCACGACGATCATCATCCCCATCGCACCGATCATGCCGATGGCGGCGGCGAAACCCTGGCGCCACTGCCCGATCTGGAACGCCTGGTCGTACATGAAGATGGTCCAGGTGTAGGTGGGGAAGTCGCGGTTGAAGCCGCCGAAGATCAGGTACTCGTCGATCACCGCCATCGCCGTGCCGAAGCGGAGCACGACGAGGATCGCCATGATCGGCTGCAGCCGCGGCAGGGTGACGTACCAGAAGATCTTCCATTCATTGGCGCCGTCGAGGCGGGCCGCCTCCGGCAGGTCCTTCGGAATGGCCGCCAGCCCGGCGAGGAAGAAGATCGTGTGGTAGCCGAGCCCCCACCAGATCTCCATGATCGCGATCGAGGGCAGCGTGAGCTCGGTGCCGCCGAGCCACATCTGCGGCGTGCCGCCCAGGGTCTCGATCAGCAGGTTTACGGGGCCGACCTGGAAATTGTACATCCACTTCCACAGCACGAAGATCAGCGTGCTGGGAATGACGGCCGGGATCAGCAGGATGACGCGGTAGAAGGTCGCCAGCCGCTGGTTCTTCACCCGGTCCACCAGGATCGCCAGCAGCAGCGGGAAGATGATGGTCCCCGGCAGGAACATCAGCGTGAACAGCGCCGCCCGCCACAGGCTGGTCCACATCAGCGGGTCGGAGAGGGCCTCGATGTAGTTGTCGAGGCCGACCCACTGCCCCGGCTCGCCGGTGAGGAACCGGAAGTCGGTGAAGCTGATCCAGATCACCCGGACGATCGGGTAGACCTGGTACCACAGGAAGAAGATCAGCGCGGGCGCGAGGAAGAGCCAGGTGTTCAGGCCGAGCCCGAACAGCGACCGGCCCTGCGCCGCCCCGTACCGCTGCTGCGCGACAGCCGTCATCGGCCC